>Ga0302175_10000006_pt1 | contig 157612 bp, 159 predicted proteins | sample I_Fen_N3_3_FD_198791 | JGI IMG/M metagenome (GOLD analysis project Ga0302175, IMG submission 198791) | Peat permafrost microbial communities from Stordalen Mire near Abisko, Sweden - I_Fen_N3_3 | ecosystem: Environmental > Terrestrial > Soil > Wetlands > Permafrost | place: Sweden: Abisko... | reverse complement strand
CGTAAAACGCCGCCATGGTTTCAACAATCAGCTGTCACCGGTAGAGTTTGAAAAGCGTTACGCAATGAGCTTGCAAGGTGTCTAGAGAATCCGGGGCGATTCAGGTACTGGTGGAATATATTGCTCGGCGGCGCAATCGGCATGCTTATCGTTGATCCACTCACCGGCGCAATGTACACGCTTCCAGAAGATGTTGTGGGAACGCTCAAGCCAATCGCAGCAAGCGCGCCATCCCCCTTGGAGCGGCCAGCCCAGGCTCAGCAATAGTCCACAAAAAGCCCGCTCAGTGGCGGGCTACGGTTTCAGGTCGGGGAGGGCGCGGGGTTACTCCATTGCCCTTGTGAGGCGCTGGATTGTCAGGCATTTCCGTGCAGGAAGACTACTCCGCCCAGGGATCAAAGCTCTCTTCAAAGGCCTTTCTGGCGGCCTGAATATCAAACGGAGCCGAGATGTGACCGCCCTTGCCGTCACCAAGGCAGATTCCATCTTCAGCCATGGCATCAATGAAGCCTGCCGCCCTATCGACCCCGACGTTCATCCGGCGAGCCAGTTCAGCGGTTGACCAAATTCCCTCTGATAGCGCAATTACGACAGCCATGGGATACATAGGATCAGTCTCGATACTGAGCGGGCTTAGGTGGCACCGAATCCGATTCGCAAGCTCGCATTCATTCAGTAGTGCTTGTACGGTATTCGTTTCCAAGGGGGCGGAGGCATCCCAAATAAGTACGAAATATCCAGTGACCTCCGTCTTGGCGATTATGTCGTCCGTCCACATCTGAAAAAGCAGGCGATTACTTTCTTCAGGCTCTATTCCGAACTTGTCGCAGAGCATTTGTGATGAAATCAGGTTCTCCTTTATGGTCAGCCAGACGGCCTCGATGTAGTTCTGGTTGCTTGCAACACTGAGTGGTGGAAGAAGCGCCAGAAGGGCGAGGGTATGGGGCTCGGCTGTCGGATTGATTTCATGGTGGGCGGGTATTTGTTTGCTTACCGACAGCCCAGTACCAGGGATGCCGGCAGTGATCTTGACTCCTTTCTTCCCTGCGTTAACGCTAAGTCCAGGCGGCCCGAATGAAAAGCTAAACCCGGACTTGCTGATATTTAGCCAAACCCACGGCAGTATCTGAATTCGCTTCTGAAATCGCATACCCATTGCTCTATCCCTAAGCCTGATTGATTACCGGGCGTACATGCCCCACCAGAATACGTGACCAAGAATACTGATCTGCTGATCCTGCATTTCTTGGAAGCTGTAATCCTCGTCCGGGTATTCGTCGCGGTTGAAGCTTCGAAGCCTGATCCCGGTCGGAAGCCTGAAAACCTGCTTAACGCGGAGCTGGCCGTTGTGATTAATGGCATAGAGATCGCCGCCAATGATGTCGCCGAGGCTCGTTTTGCCGAGGTCTACGCCGACGGTGGCGCCGTCGCGCAACACTGGAATCATGCTGTTGCCGCGAACCGTAACGCATTTAGCCTGATCAAACTGAACGCTGTTATCGCGAAGGTTTTTCTTGCGAAAGCGAAGGCTCTCGCCCTCATCCTCCTGAATTACAAATCTTCCAGATCCGGCATCGAGCTCCACCTCGCGGAGGAATGGCACCTCTACTTCATCATCGCCTAGAGGGGTCTTTTCGTCCCACGCATCTATGCGCCGAAGAGGGCTTGCGTTGGATTCTGGCGCTCTGGATATCTTCGCCGCTTCCGATTGCGGCGTATCCAGCCAGCCAGGCGGCAATCCCTGCGCATCTTCGATCTTTCTCGCCAAGGCGTGCCCGAGGTTTCTCTTCGGGTTTGGCGAGACGATCAGGCTAATAACTGAAGGCGCGGTTCCGCACGCCACGGCGAACTCGGCTTGCGTTGGGTATCGAGCGGCTAGGGCTCGGAGGTTTTCTCTGCGAATGCTGTTGGTATCCATCCATAGATGATCGCCCCTTTTATCTAATTGATAAATAATCTCCGTGATCAATTGTCGCTTGCCTTGAAATTATCAATGAGATAAATTTGATTTATCTCCAAACAAGGTAATGAAGATGAAAACCCCCATTCCCGATATGCAGGCATGGCTCACCCATGCCCGCGCTGATGAGCGCCAACGGGTTGCCGACGAGTCGGGAATTTCCGTGGGCTACCTCTGGCTGATTGCTGGCGGCCATCGCAAACCATCAGAAGGCGTGGCAACGAAGATCCATAAGGCAACTGGTGGCCAGGTATCTGCCTTTTCGTTTTTCCCGCAGCTCGCGGCAATTGCTGCCGAAACCGCCGCCTGACATCCCTGTCCGCCGTTCCATTGAGCAAATGATCGCCTCTGCACCAGCAGGGCGCCACGTAAAGAATTTCGAGGTTTTAGGTATGCAGGATTTTCTGAGGGCTTGCGACACCTCTGTCGAAGAGGCGAACACCAAGAATCTCGCGACGCTGATGAGCATGCCGCCGGTGAGCTTGCTCCAGCGCGCCAACGCGAACTACGACGGCGCCTGGTTCAACGTGAAGCACCTGTACTCCTTGCTGCTGCATACCGAGGACATGCGGCCACTGGCTGCGCTGGCTGGCGAGTTCGGCTATTCGATCGTGAAGACTGACCAGCCTAAGGCTATCGACATTCATGACGCACTGGGGCGCGCAACGCTGGAGTTCGCCGAGGTCACTGTCGAGACGCATGCGGCGATGGCTGATGGCCGAGTAGACCAGGTTGAGCGCGCCCGAATTCTGCGCGAGATCGACCATGCCGAGAGCGCTTTGGCACAACTGAAAGCCTCGGTGAAGGTCGCTTGATGAAAGCTGAACTGAAACTTCAACTAAATGCTGAACCGGGCCTTTCTGAGCTTGAGGGGCTATTTGCCGCCCTTGAACAGATTCTCTCCGATGCTCCGCACCTTCGCTTGAAGGTCCTCGATCTGCTTTTCACCCTCAGCGACGGCAGCCTCAAACCCGGCTTTGTCGAGCTGGTGGCTATTCCCGCATTCGGGACAGATGGTCAGTCGGTCATTGAGCTTCAGGTCTCCGACCGATTGAGGGAATTGGTGTGCGCACTCGCCGCAGGTGATGTTGAAGTTTTGGGTATCGATTAATGACATGTCCGGCCTCCTGGCCTTCGTTTGTGGAAATTCGAAATTACCACGGATGCGCCGGACACCTATAACGCCTGAATTTCAGGCACAAAAAAACCGGGTTCACGGCCCGGTTCATTGCTACATCGCGAGGCAATCATGAATACACAATCGATTCCCGTCAATACCCCCAACATTCCCGCGCCACGTTTTTCGCAATCTGAAAACGTGGCGCGCAATTCCTCAGTGATTCCGTTTGACTTCGACGGCGCCGCCATCCGGGTCATTACCGACAAGCTCGGTGATCCGTGGTTTGTTGCCCGCGATGTCGCTGACGCCCTCGGCTACTCCAAACCGGAGAATGCCGTGGCCCGCCACTGCAAGGCCGCGACCACTACCCCGAAACAGGGTGGTGGTTTCATGACCATCATTCCTGAGCGCGATCTGTACCGGCTGGTGATGAAGTCCAAGCTGCCGGCCGCCGAGAAGTTTGAAGAGTGGGTGGTGGGCCAGGTCCTGCCGAGCATTCGCAAGACCGGCACCTTTTCTGCTCAAGGCCCGAACAACTCCAAAATCGTCGGTGAGCTGGCCATCCTGGAATGCTTCGACCGTCTGCTGAAGCCTGCGAACTCCAGCAAGATGATGATGCTGGCCAAGATCGCCGCCAACAACGGCCTGGACGCCAAATTCCTCCCAGGCTACGCCGTGGACGCTGCCCCTGACGCCGCTGGCGGGTCTTCGATGCCAACCAAGGCAATCACCGCCCTGATCAAAGATAACGCCATCGCCAGCACGGCCCGCGCCTTCAACCTTTCACTGGAGGCCCACGGCTTCCTCAAGGTTGTCCGGCGCAAAAATTCCAAGCAGGAAATGGTGGACTTCTGGTCCTTGACCGAGAAGGGCATGGCCTACGGCAAGAACCTCACCAGCCCTCAATGCCCCCGCGAGACGCAACCTCATTGGTACGTGGATCGCTTCCTTGAATTGGCCGCTAAGGTCGGGATGGCCTGACATGCAATACACCGTCACGATTAACCAGGTGAAGGCGCTGGAGTGGGGGCTGAATTCTCAGCAGGCCCTGCTGTTCGCCTTCGTCTACGGCTGCCTTTGAGGCCGTAGCTGCTGAGTGCTTCGTCACCATCGAGTCAACGGCAGAGGGCCGGGCCGGGTATTTCTTCGATTACAGCCAATCGGCTGAGAGGCAGCAGCTTTCCGGTGTACCGCTGGGCCTGCTCGACTGGAAGTTCTTTTTCTTCAGCTGGTGGAACAACAAGGCCTACAGCCTTGACGCGACCGACGTGGTCATCCCGCAGCGCCTGACCGATTACTTCAACGAGCTCCACGCCAAGCACGGGATCGTCACGAACGACGGCCAGCGCGCCTGGTACGCAGCTAAGGAGAAGACGCTCGGCGACGACATGAAGCGGGAATAACCACCCATGGCACTGATCACGGACATCCAGAAACTGGAGCCCGGCGCCGAGATTCGCCTGTTCGAAATTGACGGGACGGAGTACGGCGCGGATTTCCTGCGTTTCCACGGGCATGCAATTCCGCATACGCCTGAGGAGCTGCTGGCTTACGAGCACTCGGAACAGGACCTGCCCGCCAAGTCGATTTGGTGGCAGGGCGCCGAGTACGCAGCCTGGCCCGTGCAGATCGAGGGCATTGCCTCGGGCAGTGACGGCACGGCAACCAGGCCTACGTTCGCCGCCGGCAACATCAACGGTCGCGTCACAGCGTTGTGCCTGGCCTTCGAGGACATGCTCAAGTTCAAGCTGACGGTCCGCGAGACCCTGGCGCAGTACTTGGATGTTGAGAACTTCCCCGAGGGCAACCCGACCGCAGACCCAAGCCAGGAAGCGCTGGAAATCTGGTACATCGACCAGAAGACCAGCGAGGACGGCGAGGCGGTGGTCTGGGAGCTGTCTTCCCCGGGCGAGATCGATAACCACGGGCTGCCCGGCCGGCAGATGACAACGTTCTGCCACTGGGCGATGACCAATGGGTATAGGGGGCCGGATTGTGGCTACACCGGCGCGGCCATGTTCGACGACGAGGACAACCCTACGGACGACCCAGCGCTGGACCAGTGCAAGGGCTGCCTATCGTCCTGCAAGTTGCGCTTCGGCGAGAACAACGAACTGTCCTTCGGTGGATTCCCCGCCGTTTCCCTCATTGCCAGGAGCTGACCATGCGCAAGCACATCATCGCGGCCATCCAGGCGCACGCGGCGGCCCAGTATCCGAAAGAATGTTGCGGCCTGCTGCTGGCCATTGGTCGAAAGCAGAAGTACTTCCCATGCCGAAACATCGCCACGGAACCGAGCGAAGAGTTCCGGCTCGATCCTGAGGACTACGCCGCGGCGGAGGACCTCGGCGAAGTGATCGGCATCGTTCACTCCCACCCGGACGCTACCAGCAGGCCGTCAGCGCACGACCTGGCTATGTGCGAGGCTACTGACTTGCCCTGGCACATTCTGTCGTGGCCTGAGGGGGATTGGCGCACGATCATGCCCACGGGCAGCACGCCGCTGCTCAGGCGCCCGTTCGTACACGGTGCCTGGGATTGCTGGCAGGTTTGCGCAGATTGGTATCAGCGGGAGTGTGGGATTGAGTTCGAGGCCTTCCAGCGCACCGACGGCTGGTGGGAGAGCTCGGCGAACGCAAGCCTATACGAGCAGTACTACGAGGCGGCCGGATTTGTACGCGTCGACCGGCCACAGCGCGGGGACATGATCGTTATGCGGGTTGGCCGGACGGTACACCCGAACCATGCCGGCATCTATTTGGGTGCCGATCCGGCGCTACCAGGCGAAGAGTCAGGGGTGTTCGGCCCTGGTCCGTTTCTTCTACACCACCTTTACGGCAGACCGTCCGAGACCATCGTTTACGGCGGCCCTTGGCATGACAGAACACGCCTAATCCTCAGGCACAAAGACGCAAGACAACCAACATGACGCGGCGTGGCCGTGGGAGGCGAGCATGGGCGATCTATCAGATTGGCTCGAAAGTGAGAGTCTCGCAAACCTTGCAAGATACGCAGGCCGACCTGCAGAGCATTTGCGTTGCGTAATAGTCACCGAAGCGATGAAGGATGCGGCTATGGAGTACGTCTATAGCTTGTACGACCAAAATATAACGACCTTCATGCTGGACGACATTTACAGGATCATGTCAGCTCTTCATCCGGCAGATCTGGTACGCAAAGCAGAGCTTCCTTCACCCGTGCATGTGTGTCATCAAACGATTCAAGCACCTTGTCCTTCACAAAACTAGGAACGTCAGGAGCTGATAGTGTTGCAATTGTCATCATCAAAGTGTTGACGTGAAGCAGGCCAAGCGAAATTGATTTGAGCGCTTGAATGGTGAATAGCTGTGTCCCGGTAGCGTTTCCGTGGTTCATGCTCAAGAAGTTGGTGGCTGTTGCAGACTCTTCACCTTCCGGTGATAAGCCCCAATGCCAGTGAGCAACGACGTTTCGAGCGCTTGAGAGCTTTCGGTAGTCAGCAACACATGAATCAATACGCGAAAGGAGGGCTGGGTAAATCAGTGATTCGTTCGACCTACGAAACGCAATGAGCAAATCAAGCAACGCCCCAGCTTTGAGCTTCAAGGATCGAGTAATTACAACGGACTGACTTTCTTTCAATCCGGAAATCGCTGCGAAAAGACCGTATAGCCCTTGATCGCATAAGGCATGGTTTATCACAACCTGACCAATTTCCTGCTTCATTGCATCGCTAGGGCCAGCGAGATAGCCGTACTGTTCACTCACATCGACCTCCAGGTCATAAACGCGCCGATATTGGCGCAACCCCAGTCCTTGGGCTTGCAGGCAAAGGACCGGGGAATCCCTTACGCTTTCGTTTGAGTTTTGACGATCAACTGCCACTGCACTGGAACCGCCTGGTTGGCGTGCTGGTGCCGGTTTTGAGGTGGGAATTTGTCGTCTTTGTTGGAAGTAATCTCGTCGCCGCAACCTGTGCATCGATATATGCCAGAAGCGGGTACCGTGGCTCCGATTCCGTAGGCGTTGTTCCATTCAGGAGCTCCGCCCAGAAGCGTGTTCCCGACTTTCGTAATATGCATTGCGCTTTCTGGGGTTACCTGTGCCATGTTCATTCCCTCGAATGGCCTTAAAGGAGGCATAAAGCTACTACTCCGAACCTCTGCCCAGTTACTGGCATTCCATCCACGCTGGATGGGTGCACAGGGTCTGATATGCTGACGCCCATAATTTGTGGCGGAGTCGTAACGTGACTAGATTTAGCAACGATGAGCTTAGGGAACGCTTCATTGCAGCGATGGGAAAGGATCTAGGCATTTGCTTCTGGCACCTCAACCAAAAAGTGCTGAACCTTCATCTTGTGTGGCAGCAATACACGCAGTTGTATGGCGATAGCGAAGACACTGTGAGTGTGCTGAATCGTCGCGCTGGATTCTTTTTCCGAGTTGTGCAGGGCGAGTTATGGGATAGCGTTTTGTTGGGGATATCCAGGCTTACAGATGCGGCCGAAACACGAGGAAAAGTGGTTGGGAAAAACCTCTCCGTACGAGCGCTCCCAGTACTTGTTTCGGATGCAACCTTGAGTACTCGATTGCTTGAGTTGAGTGAGGCTGCATTCCAGGCTGCTGAGTTCGCCCGAAAGCATCGAAATAAGCGTATCGCTCACCAGGACAGGGACTATCTCAATAGCGATACACATCCACTTGAGCGAATCAGTAGGCAACGAATCGACGCAATGCTCCAAGCGCTACGCGATGTTTTGAATGCTGTGAATCTTCACTTCTTCGAGTGCACTACTTTCTACGAAGACGTATCAGCGCCTGGTGATGCCGCATGGCTCGTCGAGCAACTTCGGAAAATCCGTTAGCTATTACCAGCGGGCAATGATCGACAGAAGTCAGTATGTGGAGTTTTTTTGCTTCAAACCGTCGTTGTTGCCATCCCGCTAAACCAAAGAGGGACCGATATGGATGTGGCGCTGAAATTTATCCCGGATAGGTTGACACATGGGCAGGCTTGATCACTTAAACGAACTGCTATGCGAGCATGATTGTGTTATGTCGATCAACATCAAATTCGACGATTTCAAATACGATTTGGTTTTGGTGCTTTCCGGCAATGCGTCAGATTTGGATGCGGTGACACTAATTTTTCATGATGTCAGCGCTCTTGATTTGAGCGGGTTTGGTGGTGGACTGACCCAGTTCATGCATCTTCAGGCGTCTCATGTAGATGATGGCCTCGACAGAATCCGCTATGAAATTAGAGATCAGGGTGGCGAGAGGATATCGTTTAAGTTTTTCACTTTCAGCGGGTCAAATATTTAGGGGCGATTATGCGGGTTTTGATAGCGGCGGTAGCGGTGGCGATGCTGGCGGGGTGTATGGCGCCAACCATGAACGAGGCTCGCCAATCTGGCCCGTACAAGGTTCTCACTTCCAAAAAACCGGACGCCGCGCTCGCCAAATGCGTCCAGTACGAATGGCAGAACCAGTCGATCTTCGGCGGCACGCCTGGCGCAACTCTTCAGCCTGGCCGCGATACGGGTTACACCGTGTTCACCGAGGGATCCCAGTACTTCGTTGACATCCAGCCTAAAGGCTCGGGGGCCGAAGCGAAGTATTACGTGGTGGTCGGAAACTGGATCGCGAATAAGCGATTGGCTGCGTTGCAAGGCTGCCTATAGTCAGCACCACTTCACCAAAGGCTCGCCTCGGCGGGCCTTTTTATTGTCCGGAGAAAAGTCAATGGCAGCACTCGCTATCAATTATCAGCCCATGACCACGATCTTGCTTTACGGTCAACTTCGACAGTTTGGCCGGTCCTTCCGCATGGCGGTGAATTCACCAGCAGAGGCGATCAAGGCGCTGTGTGTGCAGATCCCCGGATTTGAACGCTTCCTATCGAACGCCAAATCACGGGGGATTGAGTTTGCCGTATTCCGAGGAAAGACGAACCTGGCAGAAAAGGAGCTTGGGTTTGCGGGTGGCGGCGATATTCGAATTGCCCCGATCGTTACCGGCAGTAAGCGCGGCGGGGCGCTGCAGACCATCATCGGCGCTGTGCTGATCGTTGTCGGCCTTGTCATCACCGGTGGCACTTTCGGCGCCGGCGCACCTTTCGGTTCAGCTCTGATCATGATGGGCGGATCGATGGTGCTGGGCGGTGTTATCCAGATGCTCAGCCCCCAAGCCGGTGGCCTGAAGACAAGCGCAGCGCCCGAGAACACCCCCGGCTACGCCTTCGGCAGCGCCAAGAACACTACGGCCTCCGGCAATCCTGTCTCGCTTTGCGCAGGCCGCCGGAGATGGGGTGGCGCAATTATTAGCGCGGCTATCTATGCCGAAGATCAGCTGTAGTCTATATTCTGACGCTCTGAATAGCGCTAAGAAATGGAGTTTTTATGGCGACGTTAGGTGTGGTAATTAAACTTGATGACGAAAAAAATCTTTCAAAAATTTTTGAAGAGTTTTGTTTTCAGTATTTTGATGAGGGGTTTCTAGAGCACCACCCGTCTAAGTTTAAGTATATCGCTTTTGTTGTTGGCAATTCGATTCGAGCAGTTGCAAAAATCGATGAGATTACAATTAGCGTTGAAGAGCCGAATTTCGCAGGGTTTCGATTTTCTGAAATTGTTAAGAAGAGCTACGTTGGTAGCGTCCAAGTGCCAGGGATTAAGTGGCTTAACGAATATAACAAGCAGGATTTAGAGGGTCTTTTTACAGGGTCGGATAAGGTTTTAAAACGACCTGAGCCTCTTAAAGAATCAATAGATTTGAAGGCTGTTATTTCTCAGCTGGCGGATGCTTATGGTGTTGCGACACGAAATATACAGATAACAATAACTGGTTGAACCGTTCAAATAAAACCGCCCTCGGGCGGTTTTTTTACGTCTGGAGAAAAGCATGGGCGCAGCACGCAAGATCGATGTTTATGGCGCCAAGGGCGGTTCCGAGAAGCCTAAAACTCCAACCGAGGCACCAGACAGCCTGCGTTCCGTCGCCATTGCGAAAATGCTTATTGCTGTGGGTGAGGGCGAGTTTGAAGGTGCTCCTACCGCCAAGGACATCTTTCTCGACAATACGCCGCTGCAAGACCCTCAGGGAAACATGAACTTCCCGAACGTGAAATGGGAGTGGCGCAGCGGGGCTGTGGACCAGTCCTATATTCAGGGCATCCCATCGGTCGAGAACGAAACAACCATCAGCACCGAGCTGCGCAGCGGCACGCAGTGGGTTCGCGCTATCACCAATATCCAGCTCTCGGCTGTGCGCGTGCGCTTTGCTTGGCCTGCGCTCCAATCGGTCGACTCCGGCGGCAACATCAACGGTTACACGATCGCGTACAAGGTCGAGCTGGCAACTGATGGGGGCACGTATCAGGAGGTTTTGAACGAGGCCGTGTGCGGCAAGACCACCAGCCTGTACGAGCGCACCCGCCGTATCAATCTGCCGCGCGCAACAACCGGGTGGCTGCTGCGCATCACTCGACTGACTGCAAACCAGAACAACAATAAAATCTCGGACACCATGCAGATTGCCGGCTTCACCGAGGTGATCGACGCGAAGATTCGATACCCGAACACCGCGTTGCTTTACATCGAGTTTTCTGCCGAACAGTTTCGCAGCATCCCTGCTGTGACCGTCGAGTGCGATGGCCGGAAGTGGCAGGTACCGAGCAATTACGATCCTCGGACCCGCACCTATTCGGGTATTTGGGACGGCACCTTTAAAGAGGCGTGGACCGACAACCCGGTCTGGCACACCTATGGCATCACCACGAACGACCGCTTCGGCCTGGGCCGGCGCATCAAGCCGTGGATGGTGGACAAGTGGGAGCTTTACCGCATCTCGCAGTATTGCGACCAGCTGGTGATGGACGGGAAGGGCGGCCAAGAGCCGCGCTTTCTCTGCAACCTGAACCTGCAGAGCAAGGCTGATGCCTGGTCACTGCTGCGCGACATCTCGGCGATCTACCGGGGCATGACCTACTGGGCACAGGGCCAGGTCTTCACCCTGTCGGATATGCCGCGCGCCACTGACTTCGACTTCGCCTACACGCGGGCTAACGTCATTGATGGCAGGTTTACGTATTCGAGCTCTTCGGAGCGCACACGCTACAGCCGGGCGTTGATCAGCTACGACAACCCGGCGAACAACTACGACACCGACGTCACCGCCGTTACGGATGCGAAGTTGCAGCGCCGGTATGGCGACAACCCACTTGAGGTCAGCGCAATAGGGTGCACGCGCGAGTCTGAGGCGCAGCGGCGCGGCAAGTGGGCATTGCTCACAAACTCCAAGGACCGGGCTATTACGTTCAAAGTCGGTCTGGACGGACGTATCCCGCTGCCTGGCTACGTGATCCCGATCGCGGACGAACTGCTCGCAGGCCGGCCGGTGGGTGGGCGCATCTCTGCGGTGCACGGGAAGGTCATCACCTTGAATCGTGATACCCAGGCCAAGCTCGGCGATCGTCTGATCCTCAACCTGCCAGATGGTAAGTGTGAAGGGCGCACCGTTGAGCTTGTGAGCGGCCGGCAGGTCACCGTCACGGTGGCTTACTCCGTGGTGCCCGAGCCGGAATTGGTGTGGGCGCTGGATGCTGATGACCTGGCCATCCCGCTTTATCGAGTAGTGAGTGTTGCTCAGCCAGAGCCTGGCGTTTTCGAAATCTCGGCAGTTCAGTACGACCCGAGCAAGTTCGATCACATCGACACTGGCGCGAGCTTGGAGGAGCGGCCAATCAGCGTTGTACCGACCACCGTGGTGCCGGCGCCGTCGAGTGTCGACATCACGTCGAACTACTCGGTGGACCAGGGCCTGGCGGTCAATACCATGAACGTCTCCTGGCCTGCTGTGACCGGTGCCGTCGCGTATGACGTGGAGTGGCGCAAGGACAACGGAAACTGGATCAAGCTGCAGCGGACTGGATCGACCAGCGTAGACGTCACTGGCATTTACTCGGGCGCTTACCTGGCCCGTGTCCGCTCGGTGAGCGCCTTCGAGATCTCCTCGATCTGGAAGAGCTCCAACCTGACCAACTTGGAAGGCAAAACGGGCCTGCCGCCGGCGGTGGCGTTCCTGTCCACCACCAGCGAACTGTTCGGCATCGGAATTCGGTGGGGCTTCCCACCAGGTGCCGAGGACACCCAGCGCACCGAACTGTGGTATGGCCAGGCCAATGATCTGTCGGTGGCCACCAAGCTGGCCGACTTAGCGCACCCGCAAAGCAACTACAGCATGCAGGCGCTTTCTGCCGGCGCTCAGTTCTTCTTCTGGGCGCGCTTGGTGGACCGCACCGGCAATGTGGGTCCGTTCTATCCCGTCGGCAATGGCGTGATGGGGATGGCCAGTGCCGACGCGGCGCCGGTGCTGGAGTTGATCGCCGGGCAGATCGGCCGCACTGAGCTGGGCGACGACATCAACGATGAGCTCGACAAGATCCCAGGCTTGCAGGCGCAGATCGATGCGCTCGACGGGCTGTCGGCTTATGACCCCGATTCGGTGTACCTCGAGGGTGACCTGGTGGTGGTCGGCAAGCGGATCTATCAGGCCACCAAGCTGGTGCCGGTCGATACCTCGCCGCCGAACGTCGACTACTGGGCGGACGTTGGCCAGGTGCTGGTCACGGCCAATGGCCTGGCACGCCAGGTGGAGACCAACACCACCAGCATCACTGAGCTGGGTGGCGTGGTGACTGCCCAAGCGTCGAGCCTTCAGGCGCTGCAGGCGTCCTATCGAGATGACAACGGGGAGGGCGATCTTGCCGATGCACTCCAGGGCTACAACGCTTCGGCGAGTTTCGCGCAGGAAGTGAAGACGCGCGCTTCGCAGAACGAGGCCATGGTGCAGCGGCAGGCCGAACTCAGCGCAAAGGTGGGAGACGTCAGCGGCTCAGTGAGCGAGCTCGAGAGCGTTGTTGTGAGCGATCGACAGGCGACAGCCCAGGCCATCCAGCGGATCGGCGTCAAGATCGAGGATAACTCTGCGGATATCCAAACGGTAAGCCGGGCCCAGGCCGACACCGACGGCAAGTTTTCCACGATGTACTCGGTGAAGATGCAGGTCAATGCCGACGGCCAGTTGGTGGCGGCTGGTTTTGGTCTGGGTATCGAGCAGGACGAAGAAGGAGTGCTTCGAAGCCAGTTCCTGGTGAGTGCGGATCGATTCGCCATTGTCAGCACCCTGGCTGGCGGCCAGGTCTTCACACCTTTCACCGTGCAGGGCGGGCAGGTGTTTATGCGCTCGGCGTTCATCCAGGACGCTTCGATTGGCGTGGCAAAGCTGACCCAGAGTATCCAGTCGGCCAACTACGTCCCGGGGAAAACCGGGCTGATGATCAATTTCGTCACCGGTGAGTTTGAGTTAAACAGCACCGTCGGTGTTGGTGGGCGCCAAACCATCAATAACCGCGGCGGCAAAGTCTTCGACGAGAACGATGCCAAGCGCTTCCAGTGGGGAGATCTTGCCGCATGAGCTATGGGATAAGAGTATGGGGGCCAACCGGCAATCTTGAACTGGATGAGAACTCGTTCACGGTAAGAGTTGTGTATTCAGGGCTTGTCAGTAGAGGAGTACCTAATAACTCAGGGCCCAGGAATACCTACATAAGTATTCCCGGAGTCAGCCCATCAACACACTCTGCTGTATGCCTTCCAATCGGCGCATACCCCCAAGATCCAAATGCGCAAAATGCCTATGCGGTTCAGTTTGAGCCGCAAGTTGTCGAGGGTGGGGTTTATGTTTGGTTTGGCAATCGATCCCACTCTACTGCGGTGATTGGCCTGGGAACACAAAGGCTCTTGGTTATGAAGGATAGATAGATGTCTTATGGTCTTGAATTTACCAACAACAATAACGTGGTCACTTTAGATTCGGAGTTTTCAAGGTTAGTCGTTTTGCAGTCCGGTAGGTATGCAGGCGGCGCCGGCTTCTCCCCCGCGGTTACCACGCAGGAGCCGCCCCTGGTATTTGTCAGGCCGGATGCAAGTACCACGTTTCAATATGCAACCATTAGTGGCGGCCCTGGCAACTGGACGGGGTTTTCTTTTATTGGGGGCGGTGGAGGAAAATTCTTCTGTGCCGCGTTCCAATCAAGAGAGGTTGCAACTTATGGATTTCGCATTTGGGATGGGAGCTCCAAACTTCTATTCGATGGTGGGACGCCTTGTGCACAGTTCACGCGAACGATAACAAACTGGACTTACATAGGTTCATCTACTGTTGGTCAGGGTCAAAGAAGGAGTAACTGGACGGCTTACTCGCCTCTTGATACTGGAGACTACATGTTGATAAATACGATTGGCATGGACGTTGGAAGCTCTAGTACAACATACGCAAAGCTATACTGTACCTGGGAGTACGAAAATAACAGAGTTGTACCTTTCATCGTAGGGGTAAGTAACTCTTTATCTTTCTATATCCCAATTGTGTTCGCTAAGCCCATCTCTTAGGACAAACAAATGACATGGTATAAAACGGGCACGGTTTCCGTAACCCAAGGCTCTAATGCCGTTATTGGTATGGGAACCTCTTTCATTGCAAACTCGCGAGTGGGTGATGCGTTCCGCGGGCCTGATGGCGGATGGTACGAAGTCACCAACATTGCCAGCAACACTGCGCTGTCGATTTCACCGCCCTATGGCGACCCGTCGGCGTACGCACTCGCCCCTTTGCAGGGCTATGTCAAAGACTCGGCCGATGCACTGCGCGCTGCAACCAGTGTGATTGCCAGCGGCGTGGCGGACATGCAAGAGCAAGTCACGGCCGCAACCGAAGCTGCTGCGACCGCGGTTCAGGCTGAAGCCGTGGCTGTGGCCAAGGCGGATATCGCAACTGCTGCCGCTGACCTGTCGACCCAGAATAAGGAGTCGACCTCGCAGGATGCGACGTCAGCTGGCCAAGCGGCTCTGCGCGCCGAGGCGGCAAGGGATGCCGTCGTTGGTTCTGAGGAGGCGGCAGCGGCGTCGGCTCAGGCAGCTGCGGAGTCTGCGGAAGAAGCCGAAATTGTCACCCGGGGTAAGGCGGCCAGCGGCGCGAACAGCGATATCACGTCGCTCTCCGGGCTCACTACGGCGCTGAGCGTGGAGCAGGGCGGTACGGGTTCGACAACGGGTGTTCCGACCCTGGTGGGGGCTACGGCTTCGACTGCCGGGGCAAAAGGTCTGGTGCCGGCTCCGGTCGCGGGTGACCAAGATAAATTCCTGGCGGCGAACGGAGCCTGGAAATCAGTCGCGGGCGGCTCCGGGCAGCCGGTCGGCGGCCTGGTCATCTGGGATATATCCGAGGCGACATTGCCAGCTGGATACATCCCGCGTAGCGGCCAGCTCGTAACGCGCGCCATGTGGCCCCAACTGTGGGCTCTGGTATCGGCTACCGCCCTGACCGATGCTAACTGGATCGCAAACCCACTCAGCCGGGGTAAGTTTTCCAGCGGTGACGGGTCGACCACGTTTCGTATGCCGGACCTCAACGGCAAGTACTCGGATGGTCTGACCCCGGCTGCCTTCTTGCGGGGCTACGGATTGAACTCGGCAGGTACGCCAGGGTTGATGCAGGTGGATACGCTGCAGGGTACGGCGCCCGGCATCGCGACCGGATCATTTAAGCTCGCGGGATATGCCAGTTATCCCACGCCAGCGGGGTCCAATGCGTCGCGCCGAGGCGCCTACTTTGTAAACCCTACGGACGTTGACCCGTCTAACGTGACAGCTACTCAGGTAGCGGATGGAACCAACGGAACCCCTCGCATCGGCCTAGAGACCCGCCCTTTCAGTTCATCGGTTATCTGGTGCTGCATTGGCGGGACAACGGCGGTCAACCCGGGCACGGTCGACGTCACCGCTACTGCGGCCCAGGTCGCAGCCCAGGCCTCCCGGATTCAGAACCTTGAAGCCAAGAACAACCTCGTTCGGGTCTACGAAAGTCCGCAAACTGCATGGGTCAACGGTGGCGTCAACGCTTTTACACATGGCGTAACAGGCACTATTCGGCACGTTGATGTCATTATGGTCTGCGTAAATGCTGAGTTTGTGTACGCGGTAGGTGATCAGGTCAGGCCAATGGATTACGCCCCTTACTCCACCACAGCTTATGGCCACATGCTTAGCTGGAGTGCTACGCAAATTGGAGTGCTGACAGCAGTCGGAGGCCTTCTAACCCTGACGGTGAATGGTGGGCAAGGTGGGATAATGACCCCAGCAAACTGGCGAATGATAGTAAGGGTGTACCAATGAAATTTTATATCGACGAGAACGGCAAGTACCTTGGCGGGTGGGATGACAATCCCCCCGACGGGGCTATAGAGGTAGACGGACCACCGCCAATCAATGCAGACCAGGCATGGCTGTTTCCGGGCTGGGGCCCCAGCTTATTTGAGCTGCGCAAGATCGAAGACGAATGGCGCGCCATCGAGATGCCCCTTGCCCGCGAAAACGTTACCGCTATTGAATTCGGTGACGACTCAATTCCCGGGACCGCAGCACAGTGGAAGGCCTACTGGCTCGCACTGCGAGCTTGGACCGAAGGCGCCGAGGGCTACCCGGACGCAACCCAACGGCCAGTCCAGCCAACCTGATACACCGTCACCCGCCATCGAGCGGGTTTATTTTTGCCTGAGGAAACACCATGCCGATCACCCAGCAGCAGTTGCTGCAGATCCTTCCCCAAGCCCGCCAAGTTGCGGGCTTTTTTGTGCCCGCACTGAATGCGGCGATGGCGCGCTTCAAGATCAACTCCCCGGTGCGCATGTCGGCCTTCATCGCCCAGGTCGGGCATGAGTCCGGCCAGATGACCCGGATGGTCGAGAACCTGAACTACAGCGCGGATCAACTCCAGGCCGTCTGGCCGAATCGCTTCGACGCCGCCCTGGCAGCGCAGGTTGCACGCAAGCCGGAGCAGATTGCGAACATCGCGTACGGCGGCCGAATGGGTAACAAGTTGCCAGGCGACGGGTGGAAGTATCGAGGCCGTGGCCTTATCCAGTTGACCGGTGCGAACAACTACCGCGGCGCCGGCGTCGCCCTGGGTCTGGACCTGGTGAATCACCCTGAGCTGGTGGAGCAGCCCGAGACTGCCGCCCTGGTCGCCGGATGGTTCTGGCAGTCGAACGGCCTCAATGAACTGGCCGACTCCGGGCAGTTCGCCAAGATCACCCGAACCATCAACGGCGGCTTGATTGGCCAGGCGGAACGCGTGGCGCTGCGCGACTTGGCCGCGAAGGTGCTGGTGTGAGTGGCGCAATCTGGCGCCTGTGCGGCGTGGTTCTCGTCGTCCTGTTGCTGATGGCAGGCAGCGGGGCGGCCGCCTGGAAGTGGCAGGCCAACAGCTACGAGCGCCAGTTGGCCACCCAGGCCGAGGTGCATCAGCGTGAGCGTGAGCAGGCGGCGGTGGCGGTGATCGAGTGGCAAGAACGCCAGCAGGTTGAGCGCCGAGCGCTGGAAACCCGCCTGCAGGTGAATGACGAAACCCATTACAAGGAGCTGCGTGATGCTCAAACCAATCAGGCTCGCCTGCGTGACCGGCTTGCTACTGCTGATGTGCGGCTGTCAGTCCTACTCGCCGCCGCCCCGAGTAGTAGCGGTGGGCTGCCAGCCGGCCCCTGTACCGGCAGCGTGGTTCATGGAGCCGCGCGCGGTGAACTTGACCCAGCGGCTGCTCAACGAATTGTCGCCATCGCCGGCGACGGTGACCAAGGACTGATCGCTCTGGCGGCGTGTCAGGCATACGCGAGGGAAATCGCAGTCGCACAGTAAAAGAAGCGACCAACAGGGGCGGGCGTCAACATCCGCATCGGTCACCCAACCGCAGACCGTTCCTGCAAGTCCAGCCAAGGCTCTCTTTTTCATAAGAAACAGGTAATTCCATTATCGCAGTGCTCGGGCATTCAAAGAGTGCAGCAAGGCTGATTTTGTGTTTCGTAAACCGCAGTGCTGCGCAAAGTTACCTATTTTCAGTGATGTCCTATTGCCATTCTTTTGTCATTAAATGCGTATGCGAGTTATGAATTTATCCTCTCTTATGCCTTGACCGACACGTCCGTTATGGATTGGAGGCGCGATAGCGGATTTAACAGGGGTTTTTTATGGAGCATGTGCCAAAAATGCAAATGGAAAATACAAGCCTCGTTTCACGTCGTAAGACAATTCTGGCCATTGCAGTTGCATCGACGCTGGTCAATGGAGTCGCGTCTGCCGCTGATACGGTGATTGTCGGCAATGTGACTGGGGCTGCCTGGAGCGAAGACAATATAACGGTCAATCCGAATGTTTCCGTGGGCATGGCTGGTGGTGCCTACGGCATCTCGGGCGTCGGCGACACCACAGTCGGCACCCTGCTCAACCACGGCACGATATGGACTGACGTGTTTGGCTATTTCAGCCCAGGTGCCACGGTCAACGCCTTGATTAACGCTGTTGACGGCACCATCGAGGGAGGGCATGTAGCGGTGGCTAATTATGTTGGTAACGTTCCCGGGGTCATCAGCACACTGAGCAACAGCGGGCTGATCAATGGCGGTAACAGTGGTATCCGAAACTTTGGTCATATCACCACCCTGATCAACAATCTCGGCGGCACCATCAGCGGCGTCGATCACGCTATCTTCAACGGCGGATCTAGCACCATTGGCGTACTCAACAACAGCGGGCTAATCCGCTCCAATAACACGGCCATCTTGAATAACGGCACGCTGGGTGCCATCAACAACTCAGGCATAATTTCTGGCAGCATCATCAACGAGACGAGCGACGATCTGATCATCAACGGCGCCAGCGGTACGATCGCCGGTGTGCTGACTGGGTCCAATGGTTCGATTTCCGGACAGGATATTGGCCTTATCCGCAACAGGACCAGCAATGTGCAGTTCAACACCGGCAAGCTGTTGCTCAACGACAATATCGATGTCACCGACACCAGTGTAGGCGGCCTCGGCATCCGCCATACCGTGGCCAATAACGGTGCCACGCTGCAGATCAACAACGAAATCATCATCGAAGGCCACTACACCCAGGCTGCCGGTGCCGGCTTGGTGTTTGGTGTCGCCGATAACGCACAAGCCACGAGCGACCCTGGCACCGATGCGGGTTATGGACGCCTGTTTGTCACTGGGGCAGTAACGCTCGACTCGGGCACCAGCGTCGGCCTGACCAAGACCGGCAGCGCCTACACCTTTGCCCAGGGCCAGCGCTATCTGGTCCTCGTAGGCGCTGATGGCACCAACTCCGAGTTCAACGAAAAAACGCTCAACTACACGCTGGCCGCCAACGGCCTGGGTCTGACTGGTGAAAACATTACCCTTGCCGCCAACCCCGGCGCCAATGGCCTGGTGCTGACCGTGGTCGGAAACAATGGCTCAAGTAATGCCATCAATGGCGCGACCACCAGCGATGCCCGCTCCTCCCTCGGCGGCCTGTTCCAGTATCAGGGTACCGACGCGCAACTAATGAATCTGGCGCGCGCCGGTGCGGCACTGGGTTCCGATGGCAACAGGGGCGGTGCACAACTGAGCCCGACGGCCACATCGTCGGCAGCCGCAACCGCCTCGGTGGACTCCACTCGTCATGTGTTCGACATCGCTTCTACGCATATGGACAACCTACGCACCGCTCAGGCTGGCAATGGCTCCAGTGGTATCGCCACCGGTGAAAGCGGCAACGGTACAGGGCTGTGGGGCCAGGCGTTTGGCGGTTCTTCGCGCCAGGATGAGCGCGAAGACATCGCCGGCTACCACGCCAACTACGGCGGTTTACTGTTGGGTGCCGACGCTGAGTTGAACGACAGCTGGCGCGCGGGCGGTCTGTTCAGCTACGCCAATACATCGGTGAAAAACGACGGTGCCAATAAGGGCAGTTCGGCTGATAACGATTCCTACGGCCTGATTGCTTATGCCACCTACACTGCCAACCCTTGGTACGTAAACCTGTCGGCCGGTGCAATCCAGCATCAATACGAAACCACGCGTGAAGTCAGCCTGACGGGTTTCGACGGCACCGCCAAAGGCAACTTCGACGGCATGCAGTACCTCGCTGCGGTGCAGGGCGGTTACCCGATTGACCTGGGCTCGAAAACTACCCTCACACCCATCGCAGGTCTGACCTACAGCACGCTCAAGCAAGACAGCTACACCGAGAAAGGCGGTAACGGTGCAGGTTTGCGAGTGAAGTCCGATGACATCAATTCGTTGAAAAGCGATCTGGGCGCCAAGCTGGAGCGTTCATTCGCAACGTCCTACGGCGAACTGGTGCCTTCGGCTCAGTTGACCTGGCGTCATGAGTTCCGTGATGAGGGCCTGCGCTCGGTGGCCAACTTCTCGGCAGATGTGTCCGGTGAAACCAGCTTCGCCACTAAAGGCCCATCGCAAATCAGCGATACCGGCGTGCTGAATCTTGGTGCGACTTTGATCCGTCACAACAACCTGAGCCTGTCGGCCAAATACACCCTGGAAGCCGGCAGCGGATACACCTCCAACACCGGTAATGTGCAGGTGCGTTGGGATTTCTAACGAGCCGTCTCTCCACGGCAACGAGAAGTGGACTATGCCCGCTCTGAGCCACCAGCCCAGAGCGCCCTGGAGGCCAGTTGGCCCAGGCCGTCACGCCGCCCGCGGGTATGTAACTGGTGTCGCTGAGCGATGAGATTCTCGATTTTGAAGACACGGCGGCCATCATGACGTTGATCGACCTGACTATTTCCGTTGACTCGGCACCGACCCATCTGGCCGGGGCGCTGGGGCACCCGGGCTGGGTCATGTTTCCGTTTGTGCCATGCTGGCGCTGGCTGCTGGAGCGGGACGACTCGCCCTGGTATACGAGCTTGCGGCTGTTCCGCCAGTCGGGACCGGATCAATGGCAGCCGATGCTCGAATCCATGGGGCAAGCCCTGCGCCAACTGCAGGGAGTCCCTCGATGAGCCTCTATCAACGATGGCTGCTGGCGAGCCTGCTGGTCACCCTGTTGGGCAGCTGCGCCGAGACGCAGCTCAGCCTCGAGCTGAACCGGCACGCAAACGACATGGCCCGGCCCGCCGGCTTGCAGCGCGCGCTGGTCCAGACCGACGGTTTTGTGCTGACCAGCTTTTACCGCATCACCCGCCCCGATCAGCCGCTGACGATTTATATAGAAGGCGACGGCTTTGCCTGGCGCACGCGCAGCCATCCATCCCTCGACCCGACGCCACGCAAGGCCCTAGGACTGGCCCTGGCCACGGTGGACCCGGCCGCCAATCTGGTCTACCTCGCTCGGCCCTGCCAGTTCACACCAATGACGGCCAATCCCCGTTGCTCGGTGGCCTACTGGACCGACAAGCGCTTCGCCGAAGAGGTGGTCCTGGCCATGAACCAGGCCGTGTCCCACTATGCCGCCCGCGTGCCGGGGCAACCCATCCAGCTAGTGGGCTACTCGGGTGGTGGCGCCATTGCCGTGCTCGTCGCCGCCCGCCGCCACGATGTCACCACGTTGCGTAGCGTGGCCGGAAATCTGGACGTGGCGGAGGTCAATCGCCTGCACCACGTCACACCGATTCCTGACTCGCTCAACCCCATCGACGTTGCCCCGAAAGTGGCAGGTATCGTGCAAATCCATTACTCAGGCAGCGACGACGGTGTTGTGCCGCCGGCCATTAGCCAACGCTTCGCTCGCGCCTCGGCCGGTCGCTGCATACAGGTGCGCACGGTGCCCGGCATGAGCCATGACGGCGACTGGGTAAAACTGTGGACTGGGTTTCTGGCTCAGCCTCTCCACTGTTCGACGGGTACTAACCATGAGCGCTAACTGAATCGCGCCTTTTTGTCGTAGACAGTTTTTAAGGGTGGAGTCTATAGCTTTCGATTGTCTGCTCCTGGCCGATACCGGCCATTAGTTGCAGTCGAAAGGGGGGGGGCGAATCCCTAGCTTTGTTACCCAAGTTTAAATTTAGCGAACTGGCTGCCGGAAAGGGATGCATAGGTGTGGGGCAAAAATGGGGCAAGCCGCACGCCAATGATTGCTCTTTAATGCCAAATGGCGCTCTATCTAGCTTTTTCAATAAAGCCCTACAGCCTTTGTTATTAGGGGCTATAGGGCTTTTTTGCCTTAATGCCCGAGCACAATCGGGTGAAATCGCAGTCGCAGAGTAAAAGGAGCGACCAACGAAGGGGGGGGGTCAACATTCGTGTCGGTCACAAAGCCGCAGACCGCTCCTGCAAGTCCAGCCCAGGCTCTCTTTTTCATAAGAAACAGGTAATTCCATGATCGCAGTGCTCGGGCATTCAAAGAGTGCAGCAAGGCTGATCTTGTGTGTCGTAAACCGCAGGGCTGCGCAAAATTACCTATTTTCAGTGATATCCAATAGCCACTAATTTGTCTTCAAATGGGCAGCTCCCTGGCTGCTGTCGCGCCTGCGGAAAATGTGATGCGGCCCAGCGTTCAAGGTAGGCACCGTCCGATCCTTCTGTCACCGGATGTCTTCGAACGCTCTGGTAATGACTCTTTCTGGCAGCGCCCTCAATACAACACTCAAGGGTCAGGGCTCTTTGAGTGCGCCTTAAAAATAACGACACAACACCGGAGTTTCTGTAGATGAACAAGGATATGTACCGACTGGTCTGGAACCGCAGCCTGGGAGCGCTGCAAGTCGTTTCGGAAATGGCCAAGTCAAAAGCCTGTGGCGGTTCTGTAACGGTCAGCGGCCCGGGCGCACGGGCGCGGGGCAAAACCGCAGCCTGGCCTCTGGGGCTGCTGACACTGGCGATTGGATCGTCGGCATTGGCAACGCCGGGGCCCAACGTTACCAATGGTGCTGATGCCGGTGCTGGCTCCTTGCGTGATCAACTGGCGAACGGTGGCTCGGTGTACATTGATCCTGCCGTCAATACGATCACGCTCACCTCGGATCTCTCGGTGTTTGGGGGCGACGTCACCCGTATCGAAGCCTCGGGCCCACTAAGCATCACCGGTGGCAGACTGGTTGGCGGTGGTCAGCCCCTGGAGCTGACAGGCGTCAGTAACGGCACGTTAAGTACCGCTATCTCGGGTCAATTCGAGGGCGAGGCACAACCTATCGGTGGGTCGGCAAGCAATGGTAGCGACGGTGCCGCTGGTACGCCAACCGAACCTGGCAAAAATGGCGAGAGTGGCTCCTACACGGCTGCACCCGCTGACGGCATTGCGGCGATCTCTGGTAGCCATTTTGCTATTGACAGCACCGCTCTCATCATCGGCGGCGCAGGTGCGGGCAGTGTTGCTCCGGGCAATGGGGGCAACGGGGGGGCGGGGAGCAATAGCCTTGGCCCTGCATACGGTGGCGAGGGCGGTAATGGTGGGAACGGCAGTAGTGGAAGTGTCGGTTCGACCGGTGGGGCAGGCATCTCCGGTAGCTACTTCTCCGTCACCAATAATCATGATGTCTATGGTGGTAATGGTACCGATGGCGTCAAGGGTGGCAATGGGGGCAGAGGCGGCGAAGGTGGTAGCGCCACTTATCTGGACAGCTATGGCGGCAATGGCGGCGACGGCGGCAGCGGCGGCAATGGCGGCAATGGCGGTGTTGGCATCACTGGCTCGGACATCAATATTGTCAATAACGGAACCATTCAGGGCGGCAATGGTGGTCGCGCCGGCCTTGGAGGTACAGGCGGTGGACGCGGCTACGGCGCTGTTGGCTCTATGGATGGCGAACCCGGCGTCCATGGCTCCGCGGGTGCTGCGGGTGCCGGTGGCGTAGGTCTTGTGGCCACGGGCAATTCCACCATCCGCAACGCGGGGACTGTTGCCGGTGGTAAAGCCAATGGCGGCGCCGGTGCCCAAGCCAATGCAATCGAGCTTTCGGGCGGCAATAACAAGCTGGTCCTCGAACAGAACTCAGTCATCACCGGCAAAGTCGTGAGCACCAGCGGCGGCAGCGACGTGCTGGCACTGGGCGGCGATAGCAATGTCGGTGCCAACACCTTCGACCTCGGCTCGCTCGGTGGCCAGGACAGCGACAAGCAATACCAGGGTTTTGGCGCGTTCAGGAAGGATGGGAGCAGCACCTGGACCCTGACCGGCACCGATACCTATGGCAAGCACTGGGCCGTCAACGGCGGCACCCTGGCGATGGCCAACGGTTCGAGCCTGCTGGGCTCGGTGAGCATTCTTGGCGGTTCCACCTTGCGTGCCGGCAACGCATCGATTGGCAAGGATGTGAGCAACGCCGGCTTGCTGGTGGTCGGTAATACGGCATCGCCCTATGAGGGGCTGGAGATTGGCGGTACCTATGCTCAAGCCTCCACCGGCACGCTGCGGATCAGCGCCCTCAATGACTTGACATACAGCTATCTGTCTGTTCGTGGCGACGTCCTTCTGGACGGCAAGCTGGATGTCGATGTCAAAAACGGCAATGCCTTCGACCTTGGTCAAGTACTGAGCCATGTGATCAGCACCGACACTGGCACCATCACCGGGCAGTTCAGCGCGGTCACCGACAATAGCCTCCTGTTCAATTTCACCCCGACCTATGACGGCAAAAAAGTCAGCCTGAAAGTGGTGGCCGATAGCGGTGGCAGCAGTGGTGGCCGCAATACCATTTCAGGCCACGTCCAGGCCTTGGGCAATTCGCCGGCCCGGGGCGCCGCACAGGTCCTCGACAGCGTGATCGCCAGCAATACCACTGGCCGTATGGCCGGTTACTTCATTCCATTGACCAGCGCCGAAGAAGTCTCGCGCGCCGCCAGCGAAACCCTGCCCATGGCCAGCGGTTCCATGGTCGCGGCCCGGACTGCACTTACCAGCATCAACGGTGTGGTCCAGGGACGCAGCGAGCAGGTACGCGGTTTGTCCTCGGGCGATGTGGCGTTTACCGATCAGCACCTGTGGATCAAGCCATTCGGTTCCTGGGCTGATCAGGAAAGCCGTGGCGCTGTGCCCGGGGTCAACACTTCGGTGGGCGGCCTGGCCTTCGGTCTGGATGCCAGCCTCAACGAGCGCTGGATGCTCGGTACGGCCTTTGTCTATGCCAATGCCGACACCCGCAATACCGGTGACAGCGCAAGGCAGAGTCTGAAGACCGACGTTTACCAACTGGTCGGTTATGGCACTTACCATCTGGACGGCAGCACCGACCTGAACTTCCAGATCGATGGCGGCCAGAACCATAACGAAGGCAAGCGCGATATCGATTTCGCCAAGTTGAAGGCCAAGTCCAACTACGACTCCTGGACGGCCCACGCGGGCGTGTCGCTGGACCATACGATTAGCCTGAGCACGGCCACGCGCTTCACGCCGTCGGTGCGGGCTGATTACACCTGGATCAAGGATGAGGCTTACATCGAGAAGGGCGCTGAAGACCTGAGCCTCAAAACCAAGAGCCGTACCACCGACCAGTTCATCCTGGGTGTGGACGGCAAGTTGAGCCATGACCTGAGCCAGCAGCTCAATGTGAGCGGCAACCTGGGCGTGGGTTATGACTTCCTGGCGGATAAGGACTCGATCACCAGCAGCTTTGCCGGTGCGCCGGGCGCGAGCTTCACCGCCTACGGTGGCGATGCGCAGCGTTGGCTGGTGCGTGGTGGCACTGGGTTGACCTACAAGGTCTCGGACCGGGTGGAAGTGGGGGTGCGCTACGACTTGGAAAAACGTAGTGACTACCTCAACCAGACCGCCTCGGTCGAGGCTCGCTGGGCGTTCTAAAACCCTCGCGGCCTGGGAGGCAGGCCTTTTTTATTGAGCTAGATATGGGTGGTGGGCGCGTTATTCAGTAAGTCATTCTTCGCGCATCAAGCCACCGATGTTAAAAGCTGATAGCCAGCCTCAACGATCATCAACAACCAGTGCAAGGGCAAGGCCGAGGTGGCAGAGGCGTTGGTGATCATGAACTGGTAGCTAGGGTGAGGCGCCTGCTTTTGGCTGTAGCGGTCATTGTTACTCACTGCTATTGGCCAATAAAAGCCCTCTAGAGGAGAGACATAAATCTGCCCCGGCTTTCCTTCATGGCAAAGGTTTTGGGGCTAGAAGCGACGACTCGTCGCGGCCGTATCAGAACGAACCTGTCCAACTCATTAATGGGGCAATCTGTACGCCAATCATTGCTCTTTAATGTCAAATGGTGCTCTATCTAGCTTTTTCAATAAAGCCCTGCAGGCCGTGTTATTAGGGGCTGTAGGGCTTTTTTTCGTTAATTCTCAAGCACAATCGGCGTGTGCTACGAGATGATGAGTCAGAGCTCAGTGCTTGATCAATTGTGGACTTGGGGTTTGAACAGCGCAGTGGGCAGAGTATTGGGAAAGGTAGAGCTTAGAGATGCGGGTGCAGGTGTCGCTTCAGCTCAGTAGTGGCTGAGCGAATAGTTAGGTTGTACTTGTCTTCTGGGGTGAGAGGGGCATTGTCGCTCAGTCTTGCTGCGTCAATAGGTGATTGTGGTGTTGGGTTTCGGCATTGTTTGAAGATGGCTTTCAGGAAGACGTAGTGCTGATGGATAGCTTGGTATAATCAAGATTTATCTTGGGTGTCGTCCGACTTTTCTGTATCTGGAATGGCTCGGGCATAAATCAGTATCATGAGGAACGAAATTTGTCGAGAAAAAACATGTATCAACTTGAAGGAATCAACACGCACGTACCGTTCAATAGCCGGCGCCCCAGTCTAAAAATATTCAATAAACTTTTAGCTCTATTGATCTTAATTATAGCGACCCCATACTGCCTGGCCACAGCGTACATAGACGCGCTAACCGTACGGAAAGACAAATGGAATACAATTGCCTATGCGAAAGTAGTATGGCCTAGCGAGGACAGCCAAAACATCATATGCTCTATGGCTAATGGCTGCAAAATTGGGCCTTGCATGGTTGATGATCTTTTAGATGTATGCGCGGGCGATATGGACGGAAACTCTATACCGATACCTTACGGCGCCACTATGAAAGCGGTCAGAGATCTATGGGTGAAAAAATACGGCATTATAAGTAAAGAATTTAGATTCAAATTCGCTGAAACAGGAATGTGCATGTCATTAGGAGTGTCAGGCGTAGGCACGTCTTTTAGAGCTGTGCCAGAGGTGACATGCCTTACACTGCCCAAAGTAGATGTTTCCTGCACTATTACTCAGCAATTGGATATTTCATACAATACGTTAATGTCAGATAAAGTCAATAATGCAGAGGCTTCCGGAAACATAAATATTTTGTGTAATGACTGGGTTGACGTAAGACTACTACTAGCGGGCCCGAAAGTTATTGACTTAGGAAGAGCAGGCAAATTAACGGCCAGCCTGCATACTCAAGGCAAGAATCTGGCCGATGGTTTTGCGTTCCGAGGATTTGGGCAAACGGCTACCCTAAAAATAACTTCAGTTCTACATTCCGGCCTGCAAGATGCTGAGCCGGGAAGCTTTTCAGGTCAAGGCGTCATCATCATGCAGTTATTTTAGGTTCTACCCGCTTGGAGCATCCCGCAGTACGAACCGGTCCAGACACACGGCGCACTTGATGCTGCCGTTGAGCTTGCCTATGCGTGGGCCGCCAGTTCGCGGCATCAGGTCGTAGAGGCCCCAGGCGAGGAGTCCGGGTTCACAGTCGATTAGGGTTTCGACTGCGTGCCAATACGCTGCATTGGCGAGCTCGTCCATTTCTAGCTTTTCCATTTGATCGATAGCGCCGGCGGCGAGCGTGTCGTCCGAGTTGGCGCGACAGATGGTTCTGTGGGCCTCTGGGTTCGCCATCCGCAATTCGTGGTCATCAAGGTGCTGGCACCATTTGGCCATTCATTCTGTTTTGTGCGTGGGGGCAACTGCTTTTTAAATGCTGTATGTGCATACAGTAATTGATGCAGGGAACGAGCGCGATTTGCGCCGACGAGCTGTAGAGGTTTGGGATTGTGTTCGGTCGGCAGGACGCCGGGGGTGGGGAAATTCCTTTCCGCAAAAAAATGGTAGCCCTTGAATTTGAAGGGCTGTAGAGGACCATTTTTTTCTCAAGCGCGGAAAGGAAAAGATGCTAACTGATTGAATTAAAAGGATTAGATTGCGGACTTAAAATCCCCCGCTCGTAAGGGCGTGCCGGTTCGATTCCGGCTTCGGGCACCATATTTATCAAGGGTTTGCGGGCGAAAGCTGATGCAAGCCCTTGTTTGTTTCTGATCCGCTATTTTGAAGATGCACTGCTCGGTCATCACTACGGTCGTGCTCAAGTTGATCTCTGGCTTTTAAGCTATCACCGCTGGACGCTGCCTAATCTGTACCTGCCTTGGCGCGCAAGTCGCGCAGCTGAAGCTCAGCCTTAGGCACCCGGCCGCTTCCCTGGCCAAGTCAAACCTCCTGCGCAACATCGCCACTGTCATCTGTGTGCCATCCTCTGTAACGATCAGTCGCGTCGAGCGAGCCTTGTGTGCTGAACTTCTGGGGGCATGATTCGATCAATCAAAACCTTCAGTTCATATACCAGGGCGAGTCGCTGTGATCGAGACTGTCCACCAACTCAACAGAATCGATAATGCCGCCACGCAACATGTCGTGATGATCAGCCAGGCCCAGGGCTAGTGAATGGAAAGCGCCTTCCTTGCGTCACCCGACGCGCTCATTGGACGTAGGTGCTGTCATCCGTATCGAAGATCCCCATCAGGATCCACTCAGGGCCTGGGGCTTCTGGATTCCAGGTGGTGCACGCGGCATCCTCGTTTCGTCCTTGGCCGTTATAGCGGATATGCAGTGGAGATGAGAGGGAGGTATCGTATCCTTCGGTAAACAGGAGCTGCGACTTGGTTGTCATAGCTCCGTCACTCAATATTAAGGATTGATCTTGTGCCGAACTCAGTGATTGTTAAGAGAAAGGTATTGTTCGGCGACTGTGATCCGGAGGGGATTGTTTATACACCTAGGTTTTCATACTTTGTTGTTGAGGCCGTTCATGATGCACTTACAGTTTGGCTGTCCGGCCCCGGATTAAGAACCCTGCTAGGTTTTAATTTACTGCCTCCAGCAAGGGCCTTCTCGCTAGAGTTTCTTCATCCGGTCACTTGGGATGACGAACTTTCTATTAAGGTAAGTGTTTCCAGTGTTGGGCTCCACTCGTTCACATTTCTAGTCGAGGGCAATGTAAGGCCAGATGTGATGGCATTTACTTCTAGCCTTACGCACGTTTGCATCTCACCAGTTACCAGGGAAGTTATTGAGGTTCCTTTGCAGCTGAGGGCGCTACTCCAGTCTTGAGTGTTGTAGATACTTGGACGAGACAGAGTGGGCCTGCAGCTCGCAGTCTTCCCCAGCAAGCGCGCTAAGAAAGCATCCGAAGGCGTTCCCAGTGTCGCCGAGGACGCCGGGGACGTTCTCCCAGTCGATGACGTTGGCCGTCTTTCGTTGGCCGGCGCGAGCATAGTCAACTGCATCTGCAAGCCCCACGTATCTGATGGCTAGGGCGGCGCGCGGGTCGGTGAGACCTTCGCGCATCCCGGCCACACTGGACGCCTGGCACGGGGTTTCGCCGAAGAGGATGTCCGGTGCCGCGATCTTTCCAGAGAGGACCAGGGCTCCGAGCTTCGTCATGTCGCCGTGATCGGCACGTCGGGGTGGTGGTGGGCCAGGACTGTCGAGGGTAACGGCTCAATCTCGGCAAACCAGCCGGCGCGCATTCCCAGCGGTTGCCAGGCTTGTGTTGCAGTTTCGATATCGGAGCAAACGGAGCCATAGGTGATATCGGGCACCGGGGATCTTCGCCGGCTGGCGTGATTTGTTATGGGGTATCTGGAGGTGCGAACGGATGCAATGTGCCATCTTGATGGGTATGGAGTAGGTGAGTGGAACAGTTAAGAGCAGAGTTTTCACAGGCCATTTTCGATGCCATTCGTGAGTGCCACGAATTTGGTTACCATCCAACAAAGTGGGAGGCTATGAACCGGACGCAGCATCCGGTCGAGGCATCAATAAAGCTTGTTCAATCACCTGACTTTCAAGACGGATTCAAAAAGCTCCTTCGTGAAAACAAAGAGCACCTGACCGTGGAGTCGATTATGCTCAGACTGGAGTTTTCCTCACTGTTCAATTCTCAACTATTGCAGGCTGCAAGATGGCGTCTGACTACCTCTCCTATCGCGGTGTGCGTCCATTCGTCAGCGCCCTGACTGCCTTGCTTTTGGGTACTGGGTAAGGCGTGAAAAAGCCTGATGCCTCTGGGCCAGACTGTCTGGCAGTAATGGTACTGTCCACGCAGCACCCCTGGAGCTTGCTTGATGAGTCGTCAAAGTCCACCTCACCGCGTCGCAGCGCCGCTAGTCGCCTCAAGCACTGACGGCCCCGCCGCCCACCCCCCTATTTGGCATCGCGGCCCGGACTTACTGACCGTTGGCAGCACGGGTGCGGCCATTTTGGGTTTCAGCTTTGTGGTGCTTTGGTTGTTGCCGGGCTTAGTGCTGACGATTTTGCTCCTTCTCGGGTTTGAAGCGATGCAAGGTGAACCAAACAGCGATGGGTCGACTCTCACAATGTCGACGCTCATTCTGATGCTGATTGGTTGTGTTGTGCTCATGGGGCTGGTCTTCGCGTGGATCGCCTCTGCGGCTAGAGTGCTGGCCTTCACGTTCGACGAAAACCAGCAACTGCTTACCCTCACAGTCACCCGTCGCGGCCGTAAGCCCACCGAAGTGCAGGTGCCATTTAGCGACATTATTTGTATCTGCCCTTACGTGCTCGCCAGTTATGACAGCGATGGTCATTTTAGCGTCGTGTGTCAGGGACCGAAGGACAAGGAGTTCGTATATCGATTGGCTGAGGGCACTTCTCTGGAAGACATGGAGTTTCATGCAGTGTGGTTGCGGGGAATGATAGGGGACCGGATGCAGGAACTGCTGAATCTGGACAAATGAACGACGCACGTCCATCCAGCCACTAATTGTCGCTCGAACAGCTTCATTCCCCAGCTTTGGTCGGCATGCTTGCTCTTGAAGGTGAAGTCGCCCTCATGGTTCGCTCGGCACATGGCTGACTCTGACTTGCCGGTGGCAGCCATCGAATAGACCTCATAGCGGTGAAACCACTACCCATGAGTACTTTGCTGAGGACACCGATCGTTGCGTTCAGTACCGCAGCGGAGAGTGCAAATATGCGCCTTTGCTGAAAGTGGATTGCATTGATGACGATAATTGTCGTTCGATAGAACGCCGCCTGACATCGACGGCGAAAAGTTTGAGTATGTGAAGATCCCACCGACCCCAGTATTTATTGGGGCGTAAGTGGGGGGCACCCGGCAGGATGATTGCACTTCCCAGTTGGTGAATCCGCATTAACTACCTGAGGAAAGTCCATTTAATCGGGGTTAACAGCTTTGTCGCACCGCAGGGAAATGTTGGCGGGTCTAGCTCTTGGCCATGCAGTATGAGTTAACGAACGTTGCAGTGTGCTGCAAGGACTGACGTATATCTGGTTTGGTTATTCCATGCCTGTTGGCAAATTGTTCGACGGCCGCTGTATCAAAACGAGTGGTCTGGATAAAGTCCAGCGCTTCGGGTTTTGTCTTCAAAAAACTCGCGATAGGCGGAATAGATAGTAGAAATTTTAGCAATCGGAGCGAAATGTGATGTTTGGGAGACTTTAAACCCAAAGGTTGGGCCACCTGTATCAGGAGTTCTCGCAAGTTAGGAGTTTGCCCATCCAGCGCCAGCAGTTCCTGGCCAGCCATGGCAGGATCAAAGGCACACACCGCCATCAGCTCAACCAGATAATCCACGGTGACCAGTGGCAGCCAGTGCTTGGCGGTACCAGGCACTGCAGTCAGTTTTCCCTGCACAAGGTTGCGTATCAGCTCCACTAGCGGCTGACCGTCAACGATATGCCCCGTGCGGCTGTGGCCACAAACCGTCGCGGGGTGGACAACGGTAAGCTCCCCACCCTTGGCGGACATGACCTCCAGGGTCGCAAAATGCGCCTCCAGCTTGCTCGCCTCATAGCCCCCGACATGCCGGTAGACGGCAGGCCAATTCGTTCGCTCCGGATAACGAGGATCAATTCCGATGCGTTGCAGATGTTCATGGTTTTTCAGCATGTAGCCGCCGATCATCACTAACCGGCTTTTTTGCTCAGCCGCCAGTAGCGCCACGCGCTTTGCCCCTTCTACGTTCACCGCACGAGAATGCTCCACTGAAAGTCCCCAGGCGAAGTGGGCGCCTAGGTGGAATACGACGCTGGCGTGCCTTAGCGCTTCTCGATCAGAAAGACTCAACCCCAGGTTGTCCCTTTCCAGATCGCCAGCTACGGCAAATACCCGGGTGGCGCATCCGCCCAAACTATCGATTTGCTCCCGCAGTTCAGCTAGTCGCTCCGGGCGACGCATCAACACCCGAATGGTGTGACCTTTTGCACTCAGGTAAGCCACCAAATGTTGACCGATGAAGCCGGTACCCCCTGTGACAAAGCAGTCCACGCTCATTTCCCTGTTCCTTGTTTAAGGTGAGAAACCAAGCGTAAACTATCGACCCAACTCTATGGTCAAGCAGTCTTTTCATGAAAATCGGCGAACTTGAGGCCCGCAGCGGTGCCAGCCGCCATACGCTACGTTACTACGAGCAAATCGGCCTGATCTCACCGCAGCGGCGAACTAACAACTATCGCGATTACACAGCGCAAACTCTGCAGGATCTGGACTTTATCCAGCGCGCGCAAAGCATGGGGTTTTCCCTGGGGGAAATAGGCGAGATTCTGGATGCGCAGCGGAACAAGCTGATCGATTGTGCTGATGGCGCCAAGCTAATTGAAAAGAAGATGGCGGAAGTCAAACAGAAAATCGCCAACCTTCAAAGTATTTATCGGTATCTGGATGATGAGCGTGTAAACCTCGAAGCCAGTGCTGCCAAACAACTTGAGCTTCAGCGGTTGAACAACTCTTCCAACTGAACGGTCAGCATCTACAGACCTTGCGTGGTTAAATGGGCGCCCATCTATGCGGCAGCAACTCGGTATCTGCATGTGTTCGGCGGTGTCCTCTAGCCCGCCCTGAAAGGCTGTGGTATCCGTCCTTTGGGCGAGTCGGCGAAACAGAGTGACTCGTCGTCCCACCTGCTATACCGGAGTACGCTAAACCTAAGTCAGATTCAACCCGCCGTCTGAGAGGAGTATCTCGCCGGTCAAGTCGTCCGACTCGGTCAGTATTACGACAGCTTTGCGATGTCGTCTGGGCTAGCAGCCCTGCACATAGGTGCGCGAGTTCGTCACAACTCTTGAGCACCTGTCCACTCTTCCATCGACCCCCTCCACTGGCCGCGGAGGGGGACTAGTGGATTACAGATACTTAGCCGTGGCTGGCATATTGGACTTGGAGCATCCGCATCCATGTTCTTTCCAGAACTCTTCGCTGTCTTGCGTCAAGTACACGTGTTGACGCTCTTTTGCTTGCTTGATTCGCGAGATATCAGGTGCTGTCCAGACGCTGGTCTCTGGATCGAAATTCGATTCCATTTGGTTTCGAAGCTCAGTCATCTTCGCGACTTTTTCGGTCAGACTGTCAATCGTGGCCTGCTCCGTTTCAGCGAAGCGCTTCCGGCCACGCTCAATGAAATAAGCTTTCGTGTCCGCTACTTCAGCACGAATACCGTCGATATCTTTCCCGTCCAGTACCTTTGCGAACTCCATACCCTCGTAGCGGGAATGCAGCATTTTTACATCAACTTCGTAAGCAATCTGATCGTTTTCATTGAGCTTCAAGCCTTTTTCAATAGCTCTAAGAGTTTGATCGGCGGTGGCAACAGATGTGCCGTCGACTCTTGTAACCCTCGATTCGCCACAGGCTGCAAGCATTACAACAGATAGTGTGAGTACCAGCTTTTTCACGAACTGCATTCCTTTGATATGAGGTATTTTTATATCATAACCATAATGGCGTTTCAATATCATCAACTAAGTTCTTGGCGCTCGAGCTCACTTTTTTGCTTTTCACTCTCGGCGGATCTTAGTGCGCTGTTAGCATGCCGTTAAATAATTATTGTTCGGGGTTAATCTCAATATATTTAATTAGTACATTGAAAGAAGAAGGCTAAAGCCTAGGACTCACCATGCAGACAGTTACTCTTCGAGGGCTTACATCTGAGAGGGTAGTGAGGGCAAAAAAATGGCCCGCTGGTTGGCGAGCCGAATGGGGTTTTTTGAAAGGAGTCGTGGCTAATTTGCGCCTGGTACTGTGAGGGGTTGGTGAAAAGGATGTCGCAGAAACGAGAAGCCCGACACTGGGCCGGGCTTATTCAAGGCTTGTAAAACTATAGTGCGGAGCACCTGGGATTCTCGCGTGATACGGTGCATCAGGCGTTTTGAGTGTGGAATAGGTGTAACGCTATTCCAGAAGTGAGCACGGGTGTCGCTTCATATCTGCTACATCGCGCTATGGAAAATCTGCTCGATTTCGTCCTGATTGGCAGGGCGCGGGTTGGTAAAACCGCAGGCATCCTTCATGGCATTGATTGCCAGAGTCGGGATGTCGTCGGCCTTAGCACCCAGTTCGGCGAGGCCGCTCGGAATGCCGATATCCGAAGACAGTCGACGGATCGCGGTGATGGCGGCGGCTGCGCCTTTCTCCGCATCCAGATGCTGGGTGTCGACGCCCATTGCGTTGGCGATATCTTTAAACCGGGCCGGGCATATGCTGGCGTTGAAGCTGGCGACATGCGGCAGCAGGACCGCATTGCAGACGCCGTGGGGCAGGTCGTAAAACCCACCTAGCTGGTGCGCCATGGCGTGGACATAGCCCAGCGACGCATTATTGAAGGCCATGCCGGCAAGAAATTGCGCGTAGGCCATATTTTCCCTGGCGGTCATGTCGTCACCCTGGGCAACGGCAGTGCGCAGGTTGGCCGAGATCAATTCCACCGCCTTGAGTGCACAGGCATCGGTGATCGGCGTTGCCGCCGTCGATACGTAGGCTTCGATAGCGTGGGTCAGCGCATCCATACCGGTGGCGGCAGTCAGGCTTTTGGGCATACCTGCCATCAGCGACGGATCATTCACCGATAGCAGTGGGGTGACGTTACGGTCGACTATGGCCATTTTCACGTGCCGGACTTCGTCGGTAATAATGCAGAAACGGGTCATTTCGCTCGCCGTTCCGGCGGTGGTATTGATCGCAATCAACGGTAGCTGTGGCTTGGCGGATTGATCCACGCCCTCGTAATCGCTGATGTGCCCGCCGTTTGCGGCGCAAAGGGCAATGCCCTTGGCGCAATCGTGGGGCGAACCGCCGCCCAGAGAAATGATGAAATCGCAGTCGCTACGAGCAAGCAGCTCAAGGCCTTTCTCGACATTGCTGACCGTCGGATTCGGTTTGGCACCATCAAACAGAGCAGAGTTGATGTCCTGTTGGGCCAGAAGGCTGGCGACCTTGGCGGCCACGCCGGCTTTGGCCAGGCCAGCATCTGTGACGATCAAGGCTTTGCGGAAGCCGTACTTGCGGATTGCGACCATAGCTTCGTCGAGGCTGCCAATGCCCATCATGTTCACGGATGGGATGAAGAAGGTGCTGCTCATGATAAATCCTCTGTTTATTTTGCAAGCCCGGTAATCAGGGGAAGTCTTTTACTCATATCGCAGGCTGCGCGGCTCGTCTGACTGCCATCATTCACCTGCTTCAGCGCAAGACGTAGCTGCATCAAGTGCACGGGCGAACAGTCTTTTAAGGTGTTGAGGTGGATATGCCCTAGCAGCCGGTATCTTTGGGTCACGGGGTTGAGCCTAAACCTATGACGTCAGACCGGAATGGTCCTTTAGCTTTCATCGGCGCCTCCTTTAGTACTGGGCGGCAATACCGCCCGACAAGGCCGGCGCGGGACCTGTTAGCGGAGGCGCACACCATGCATTCAGCGCTGACTGGCAGCCACCGGTTCAATCTTTGCCACCTGGCTCAGGCAAGGCTTGAAACGCGGGCTGGTTGCCGGTATTGCTTAGGGCCAATCAGCGGCAAGGACCAGGCATGATCACTATTCGAGAAGCGACGACAGCAGATATTCAAGCCCTGAGTGATATCGGCAGCGAGACGTACCGAGAGCATTTTTCGGACATCTGGACTGCCGCAGGAATGCAGGACTTCCTGAATCAGGACTTCTCAATCAGCGAGCTTCAGAGGTCACTTGAATCGCCCTCCGAGCATTGCTGGCTCTTGGCATTCGACGCAGACGAACGCGTGGTGGGCTTAGCAAAGATCAACTGGTCTAAATCGATGCCTGTGTCTGGAGAAATAGGCGCGGAATTGCAGAAGATTTACTTCCTCACATCTCAAGCCGGCAAAGGCTACGGCAAGCAACTTCTGCAGGTTATTCGCCACTTGGCAGAAGAGCGTAATGAACGCTTTATCGCGTTGGATGTGCTCAAGACCAACGCCAATGCACAGCGCTTCTATGCAAACTGCGGATTCCGGGCAGTGGGCGAAATACCCTTCAGTACTGACAAGGCTGAAATCGGAATGGTTGTGATGCGTTGCGACCTTTCCCGGTAGTTGATTCACGTTCTGCGAATGCCGCAGACGGTCTTTTATTGGGTTCGGCTGTGAAGTGAAAGTGGCTGCAGGATTTAACTCACGTCATTGGAGTACGGGCTGCGCTCAACCGTGAGTAATGAGTTGTTGCTGATAGCCGCTATTGTCGACCGGTGCAGGGTATCGGCTTTCATCAATCAATGAGCGTAACTGCTGCGAGTGACTGGATTGCCTGAAAGCGACCTGACATTCGGCCGCGTCGAAAAAGCGTCGCAGATAGGGTAGGGCCAAATGGAGTACGGTTGGCTCGATTTTCAATGAGGCTGTAACAATGTCCAGCTGGTCGGTCAGGTCTCGATACAGATCAATGACCAGGAAGCTTTGTTTGTTCGCGCAAGGATAAATGTGTACGTCTCCCTCGCCTGCGGGAGTGTCGTCGAAGTAGGTGTTGTAAAGCTCGGTGATGTTCAGCGCGATTCCCACGGCGTTCAAGGCAGCCGCCAGATCAGCGTTGGGGATGTGCGTGTCCTCTCTCCATGTGACCAGGTCGGGCATTGAGACGCAGATGTCGAACTCATTGGCGCAGATGATAGGTGTCATGGAAGGCAGATCCTGGCGGTGAAAGTCGGTAATCGTAACACCTAGAGAACAGGGCTTTTTTACCCATCACGTCGACGCAGACATTTGGTCCGTCATTGGAGTGGCGTCAGCCTCAGACGGCACTAGGCGAAGAGTACAAAACTGGAGTGCGGCTGCGACTCACGTTGCGAGCATTTCGACTCTGGGGTCCTGCAGAGCATGGCTCATCTGTTAGTGTGTGGACGCTTTTCTCGATCTACCCAAACCCTGATGTCCATCGGCACTCACAAGGAATTTCGCGCATGGCTGCGTCCAACAAATGGCTGATGTCTTCCCTGGCTTACTACCTCGATTTTTTCACCGCCCCATTGTTCGTCTTGCTGGCCCTGTACCTCGGGCCTTTTCATCTGGGCCAGGCGCTTGTGGGCCTGCTGGCTTGGTCGCTGGTCGAGTATTGGGTGCATCGCTCCCTGTTTCACTCGCTGTACCGCCGTGAGCATTGGACGCACCATGTCGATGTGTTGGCTTACATCGGCGTTTCCAGTTGGAAAACCAGTTCGGTGTACGCGCTGCTCTTGCTGCTGGCGTGGTGGACGGATCTGACGTCGGTGTTTGCCGGAGTGGTGGTGGGTTACTTCTGCTACATCTCGTTGCACTACGTGATGCACCGACGCGAGCATTGGGCCTATCGCTTTATTACAGGGTTGGTGGCCAACCACGACCTGCATCACCGCAAGGGCATCGAGAAAAATTTCGGGGTGTCCTCGCCGCTCTGGGACCACGTGTTTCGCACCTATATACAGCTTGATGCGTTGCCTTCAGACGGGGAGCGCATGCAGTCTTGAGCGTCATCTTCATTTTGGCGATCAACTTGGGTTGATGGGTCGTCAGCAGTTCAACACTGGCGCGTAGCGCTCTTCGCGTTTCTTGAAGTGTATGGGCGCCATGGGGACTTTTTCGCCGTTGATGAACAGATCGGGGAAGGTGAGGGTGAAGTCGTCCATATCGCCCTTGCCCAAGGGCGTTCCCTTGAATCCACTGTGAAATTGTTTTCGCGGGTCAAAGCCGGTTTGCAGATCTTCGATACTGACTTGATAGCTCTGCCCGGTGGCCAGGGTTACGGTCACCATCGGCGAGGCAGCGCTGACCCACAGTGCTGGAGGCGGTTGTCTATAAGCTGATCTGCGTTGGTCAGGGGTGTTGAGGTTGCGCAAGTAGGGCGGTGTATACAGGCGGCCAAACAGGCGCAGTTCAGTGTCCGTTGAGCGTTGGTTGCCTGGCCAGCTGGATGTCCCCGGTGGGGCCACATAGACCAATACATGCACCCAATTGAGCTCTTCAGATAACGGGGCATAGCTCATCGCTGCCTTCGGCCCCGGGCAGGTGCGTGACAGCAGCGCGTTTTGGCCCAGGGTCGACTCCGGATGTAAATAAGGCCCCGTGCTGCATCCGGCAAGCAGTGCGAGCAACGGATACAGGATGTACTTCTTCATAAGGGCAACTCCATTTGCTGTAGGGGCGACCGTGCCTTGGAACGCGCCGGATTATTGCACGTGTCAGCGCCGGCGTTATCCCTATCCGTAAGTTTCCAGGTGAACCGGTATCAGGCTTTTTCGCTGGCTGATGAACGCCTCCAGGGCCGCAATCAGTGATAGGTTTGAGCACTTTGCTCCGTGGCGCGAGGCCGACGAGCAATGAATCGCATATCAGGAAAAGGGTGAGGCCATTGAAATTAAAGTTCAGCCACGTGGATGTTCTGGTTGATGATCTTGAGGAAGCCTGCCGGTATTACGCTCAAGTCTTTAGCGCAAGGATTTCAAAGACGCTTGACTGGCAGCGCGGTGGCTTGCACGTGCGTTTTGCGATTGTGATGTTTGGAACAGAGCGCCTTATGCTTGTGCAGCCGTTTACCGGCAATCTCAAGGTGCTGATGGACGCCAACGGTGAAGGCATGATCTACCGTCATTGTTATTCCACGCCGGACATTGAGGCGGCCTACGACGAGTTGATCGAGGTGGGTGTCCAACCGGAAGATGAAAACGGCAATCCGCTGTCGCGCGATAACCTGCATTCACCTAGCGGCACACGCATCATCTGGTTGCCGAAGCGCTTTGGGCATTTTTCCATTGAGCTGCTTGAAGAAAAGGAGCTGGAGGCATTTATCAAGGACGCGTTCGCCGAAGAGGCATGATGCCACCGTTTATTAAGCCGCAGCCTCACGCACTTATTATCCAGCCCACGTGGCTTGCCAGACCTTGAACTCCTCGACGGTGGCGGGCGAATTCAGGCGGCTGAGGTTGGCCAGTTCGACGGCGGGGTCGGGGTCGTCATCGGACACGGCGAAGACCAACAGGAAGTCCTCGCCGAAGCTGGAGAAAACCCCTTGGGTACGCAAGTTCTCCAGAGCTTGGACGCAGGTCTGGTACAGCTGGTCGCGGAAGGCAGCAAAGCCGGGGTCGTCCTCCATATCCAGGGCGCGCTCCCGCAGGCGGGTGCAGATCTGGCCGATCTCCTGAGCGGCGCCCTGGCCTTCGAAACGCCACTCAGCCGGGGAGAATTTGTAGTAGGCCTGGTCATCCGGGTTTTCGGCCTGATGGCGCCGCAGATGGCTCCGGGTATTGGTGGCGATACAGGCCGTCATGGCCCCGCAGTCGCTGTAGAGCGCGAAGCCGCAGAGTGTTTCTTCGGGGTGGGTATTGGCGATCTGGAGCAGCGCCAGCCTCGAGGCGGACTCGAGGTCGGCCTGCAATCGGGCAAAGTCAAATTCACTCATGGGCGCGGATCTCCTTATGGGCGGCCAATAAAAAACGCGGCCCATGGTAATTCAAAGGCCGGTCATGGCTAGAGCGGATGGCACAACGATTTGCTCATGGGAACACATTCCAATGAGACGCCGAGTGGGGATTCATAGGTCGCGATATGGTTTCCCACGTAGCCGCAGTGCCGGTAAAACGGCGCGGCGTTAAGCGTCGATTCCAGGCTGACCTGGCTCAGGTGCTGCTCCCGGGCGAGTTGCTCCAGGTGCGCGAGCATCTGGCGGCCTACACCCAGGCCCATGAACTCTGGCCTGATAAAAATGGCATCCAGCTTACCGCTTTGCAGATCGATCATCCCGGTACCGACGATCTGCTGCTCAATGATTGCCAACTGGTAGTGGCGCTCGACCATGGCGGCATAGGCGGGGGTAGGGCTGTCGCTGGTCCAGATACGGATCTGCTCGGAGGTATACACCGTTGAGCACCCATCTCTTATGGCATCAACCCGGATGTCCCAGCAGGCCTGGGCATTCTCCTTTCTGGCGGGTCTGAAGGTGAGCATGGCGTTTCTCCTTGAAAGCCAGCAAGACCCGGAAACCAAAAGGCCCCGTCCATTGCTGGCGGGGCCTTTTGGTCATACGTCAACACCGCTGCGTATGCCCTCACGACCCGCCGAAGGCGGTCATGTACGGGCGCATCATGGGGGTGTGGCGAATGCTGTTCATCGGCGGATCCTGGCGTTGCGCTGCCGAGATATCAATGCCGGTGCGAGGCGGTGACGGTATTCGCGCGGTGAAGGCATCAGCTGATTTGGCCGCCGCATTCGGTGATATCGGCCTGGGTGTTCCAGGCGCTCAGGGTTGCGATGCGCAGGCCTTCGACCAGTGTTTCCAGGGCCAATGAAGGCTGCCCGGGTGCACTGCGCGCGACCTGTTCGGGCAAGTAGGGCACATGGATAAAACCGCTGCGCACCCCTGAACCAGCCAGGGCGTGTTGCAGGCTGTAGAACACCCTGTTGCAGACGAAGGTGCCGGCGGTCTGCGACACCGCCGCAGGGATTCCGGCCTCGCGCAGGGCCTTGACCATGGCCTTGATCGGCAGCGTGCTGAAGTACGCTGCCGGGCCACCAGGCTCCACCGTGGTGTCTATTGGCTGATAGGCAAGGTTGTCAGGGATACGCGCGTCGTTGAGGTTGATCGCCACTCGCTCGATGGACAGCTCGCTGCGGCCCGAGGCCAGCCCGGTGGCGATGACCATCTGCGGGCAGTGTTCAGCGAGCAGTTCATTCAAGCGCGTACCTGAGGTGACAAATGCACAGGGCAACTGGCGGGCGATGATTCGTACGCCATCGCACAGGTCGGTGCCGTCCAGGCAACGCACGGCCTCCCAGGATGAGTTGACGGTGTCTTGGTCGAAGGGTTCGAAACCCGTCAGCAGCACAGTACGCATCATTGCCTCACATCAGCAGATAAAGAAGAACGATATTGACCAGCAGCATCATCAGTGCGGTCGGCAGTTGTGCCTTGATAACGGCGTTCTTGTCGGGCAGTTCGAGCAGGGCAGCCGGCACGATGTTGAAGTTCGCCGCCATCGGCGTCATCAGCGTGCCGCAGTAGCCGGAGAACATGCCGATTGCCGCCATCACCGCAGGGTTGGCATCGTACACACCCACCAATACCGGTACCCCGACACCGCCAGTCATGACCGGAAACGCGGCAAAACCGTTGCCCATGATCACCGTGAACAGTGCCATGCCCAGCACGTAGACCATCACCGCAACCAGTCGGAAGTCCAGGTTGATATAGGTCGTGACCACGTGCGCCACGGCGTTGCCGACGCCGGCGTCATTGAACAGCAGCCCGAGCATCGCCAGCATCTGTGGCAGGACCATGGTCCAGCCCAGTGCTTCGGTGAGGCGCCGTGATTCACGCAAGGCTTGTAACGGGGTATCCCGGGTCAGCCAGCAGGCCAGTGCCAGTGCGATCAGGCAGCCCATGCCCAAGGAGACAAAGGTGGTGTTTTTCGGGTCAAGCAGCGGTACGCCGCCAATCTCGTAGTGTTTGAGCAGTACCGAGCCGATCACGGTCGTCAGCGGGATTGCCAGCGCCGGAATGAACAGCTTGTGCCCCAAGCGTCCGGCACTGGCTCGCGCCGCCTTAACATGCAACTCGGCGTGAGCGCCGCGGCCTACGCCACCCAGGCCGGCAATCAGCGCCATCAGCACCACGCCTGCGCCCACCGCGACCGTGGGCAGACGCTCGCCAATCAGGAAGACCGTGGCGAACAGCAGCCAGAACAGCCCACTGGACCAACGCTTGGGATGGCTGCGGTCAAACAGGATCATGCCCGCAGTAATCAGCAGAAGGACACCGGCCAGCCAGTACAGGTACTCAATGGAAATGATCATGCTGCGGTCTCCACTGGGGAGGCATGGCGGTCGGTGGACGCCAATTTGCGGCTCAGCATGCGGTCGAATCGGTGCAGGCGTATTGCGTGAATGATGAAGGCGCAAATCGCGGTGGGAATGCCCCAGAAGGCGATATGCAGCGGCTCGACATCAATCCCCGAGCCGAGCAGGAAGGTGTGCATCAGCGCGATCGCGCCGAAGGCAACGAAGATATCCTCGCCAAAAAACAGCCCCACGTTGTCGGTGGCGGCGCACATGGCCAGGACCTTGTGGCGCAGCGCTTGCGGCAGCGCGCCGTAGCGTTTTTCCGCGGCACCTTCAGCCATGGGCGCCAGCAACGGGCGCACCATTTGCGGATGACCGCCAAGGCTGGTCAGGCCCATGGCGGCCGTGGTTTCGCGAACAAATAGGTAAATGATCAGCAGACGCCCGACGGTGGCCCGTTCGAAGCGGGCGATCCAGTTCTGCGCATGCAGGCGCAAGCCATGGCGTTCAAGCAAGCCGATCACGGCCAATGGCAATAACAGGATCAGTTGCAGGGCGCGGGTTTCCATGAAGCCATGGCCCATGGCCGCGAGGATTTTCTCCAGGGAAAAGTCAGCGGCAACGCCCGTGGCAATCGCGGCGGCGGTCACCACCAGCAACGGATTGAAGCGCAGCACAAAGCCGACCACGATGACGAGCACGCCTATCAGCGGCCATAAGTTCACAACAGTTTGCATGGAGTGGAGGTCCTTAGCAGCGTGCCGCTGCGCCAGCAAAGCCGGAAGTGAAGAAGACCGCAGCAGTCTGGTTCGCTTCTTGAGCATGGCGTGCAGCCCGACTCGGTTTTTTATTATTTGACCTGGAAGGTCGAGCGTCAGTGGCCGGCATCATTGCGGCTTGGGGGGGAGGCGTCCAACAAATAAACTTGTTGCTGCACAACAAGAAAGTTTATGAGCTGGAGACGTCCGCAGAGGGGAGCTATCGCCGGGATTGGCGCGCTTGGTAGGCGCGAGCCTGGTGATTCGGCAATCATTTCGAGTTCGAACTGCCGCGCCTTTTTGGGGCATTTATTGGCGTACGGCCCTGAGCCTACGGTTATGGAAAAGGGAAGGGTTATTGCCAGTTAGTTTATTGAACTTCAGTCACTGTTTCAGCACTCTTGAAGTGCGCCATAATGGGGCGAATATTAATCCATATAAATCGTACGCCTTAAAAAACATGTGGTTATTTAAGGACTTAGGTGGTTTTAATTCCGACGAAAGGCGCAAAATATCTTGTTGCATTCGCAGTCGATAAGATAAGATTGTTTCGCGTTCACCTACCACGGTTTATGCATTTTTAATCCCAAGTTTCCATCAGCTACTTGGGATTTTTTTTGCCTGAAATTTACCGACCCGACTGCCTCAGCTTTAAATTCCCGCACATTATTTGTGGCCCCGGTGAACAGGCTTATCGGCAAGCACTGCACCTTTATTCCCCATCCCGCATGCCCGCTGACATGAACTTAACCCTGACCTGAACGTCCGATAGGGACGATCAATTTTCCAGGTTCTAACCCATGCCTATTCAATGTTTCAGGCTCGTTGCATTGCTGGTCTTTTTGGCCTCGCCATTGGTCAGCCAAGCGGCAACGGACGACCTCGACCAGGCCGACGAGTCTCAAGGTCAAGCCGCTCAGAGTACGGTGGCTCGCTACCAGTGCGAAGGCGGGGTTCGCCTCGAGGCGGCTTATCTGAATCTGCCCAATGGCGACTCGTTCGCCACGCTTGAGTACAAAGGGCATCTGATTCCTATGCATATCAGCCAGTCTGGTTCCGGTGCCTTGTATGTGGCCGACGACGAACAGAACAGTTACCGCTGGCACACCAAGGGTGAGCGCGGCAGGTTGTCGTTTATGGCTGCCGACCATACCGCCAAGGAGGAGTCTATTCTCGATGACTGCAAGGAATTGCCCGGCCTGAAATGAGACCGATCGAGGCGCACGCCATTCCCGGCGCCGGCCTTTGAAACAGGCAAAAAAAGCCCGCGGGAGAGCGGGCGAACGTAGTTGCTTGAATGAGCAGGCGGACTATAACCAGCGACGGCGCCGGGCACCGTGAAAGAAAATTCATCTTTGCTTGATCCACGACAAGCGGGTGAGTCATTTCCGGTTCAAGGCTGCCAGCGAGGGCGCGGCAGCCGCCGGCAGATGTTCTACCCTGAACAAGGCTGAATCTGACCCTTGCAGGAGAGCTGGGAATGACTGACGAGCACAAAAAACACCCTCAAGAGCCGCAGGACCTGGATCGGGACATCGTCGAGCACGATGAGCCGCCACCACAAACCTGGAAGCACCCGGACGACGGCAAAAGTCTATCGGAACGCGACGAAGAGCGGCCCCTGAAGCCTTGAAGCGTGCCCCGCCTACGAGCGGGGCTTTTTTATTACCCGCCTTGCCACGATGTTTCTGGATATCGCTGCTTGTTATGTGTGCAGTCGTAGTCGCGCCACGGCGTAGGCTGGGCCAGGGAGAACGCCATGATCTTGACCACCACCCACACCATTGAAGGCCGGACGATCGCCGCCTACCTGGATATCGTCAGCGCCGAATCGGTTCAGGGCGTCAACGTCGTGCGCGATTTCTCCGCCAGCCTGCGCGACTTCTTCGGCGGCCGTTCGCAAACTCTGGAGCGCGCTCTGAAAGAGGCGCGGACCCAGGCCACCGAGGAAATCCGCGAGCGCGCCGAGGCGCTTCAGGCGGACGCGGTGGTCGGTCTGGATTACGAAATCAGCATGTCGTCAGGCCGTGGCCGGATGGTGGTGGTGTTTGTCACCGGCACCGCGGTCAAGCTCAGGTAAGCGCCGCCGGTTCAAGGATGAACCGGGGTGCACAGCTCTACCAGGGTCCCGTCCGGGCAGCGCAGGTAAGACACCGTCTGTCCCCAGGGCTTGGCGCTGGGAGCCGAGAGTTCACTGGCGCCCTGGGCCAGGGCCTTGGCGTGAGCCGCAGGGACATCGTCGGTGACCAGGCCCAGTTCGATCCCCAGGGGCTGCGGCGAGGAGTGTGCGGCGACGTGACCGGTGGCGAAGTTCATGGACGCCAGCTCATGGGCGGCGAAGGCCAGGGTGGTGGCACCGCTCTCCAGTTCACCATAGGTGCCGGATTCATGGAGAAACCGGCGGCTGAAACCGAAAGCCTGTTCGAAGAATGTCAACGAGGCAGCCACGTCGGGGACGTAGACGATGGTGTAACCGAATTTCATGGTTTAACGATCCTTGTTGGTGATGGGCCGCGGAACATTATCATGGGGCCCGCCGCCGGGTGGTGTTTTGCTGTAAGGCCGTATGACTGAAATACGGGCGGGTCGGATTCATTGCGTAACCTGGGTCAATACCCAGCCCAGGGCGCTCCATTGCAGTTGATGGCTGGGCGCCAGGGCTGCCAGAAAATCCTCATCGTGTGACGCCACCACCATCGCCCCCGGGAAGTCCCGCAGCGCCGCTTCGAATGCCTGTATCGATTCCAGATCCAGGTGGTTGGTGGGCTCATCCAGCAGCAGGAGCCTGGCAGGGGTTGCACTCCACAAGGCGACCGCCAGTGCGGCTTTCAAGCGTTCGCCGCCGCTCAATTGGCCGCAAGGCTGGGTGACCCGCCGGGCATCGAGTTGCAGCTGTGCCAGTCGACTACGCAGTTCGCCTTCGCTCAAGGGTGTATCGCGCAGACCCAGGTGCTGGATGATCGAACGTTCGGGGTCGAGCAGGGCCAGTTGTTGGTCGAGATAGGCCCCCGTGACCCCGACCCTGCATTCACCGCTCAAGGGCTGAAGGTTGCCGGCGAGCATGTTCAGCAGGGTCGATTTGCCACAGCCATTGGGCCCGCGAATGGCGATCCGCAATGGCCCGCTGGCGTTGCAGGTCACGTAGCTCGAGGGGGCATGCGCGGGCAGCCAGGGCAGTTGCGCGGCATTCAGGCAGAACAATTGCTGGCCGCCGGGCACTGCGGTGCCGGGCAGTGTGACCACAGTCGGCGTATCGGGCAGCACCCGGGCGTAGGCTTGGCTGACCTGGTGTTCGAGTTCGGTTTTTTGCGCCTGATGGGCATGGCGGACGTGGCCCATTATGTCCTGCGCCGCGCCTTTCATCTTGGCCCGCTCGAAACGGGAAACATTGGCGGTGTCGGCCTTTTTTCGCGCGCCGGCGGCATGTCGCAGGATGGTGTCGTGTTCGCGCTGCAGGCGCATGCGCTGGCGGCTGCGCTCGGTTCGAGCCTGTTCGAGGGCGGCCTGGGCCGCGTCAGTCTCGCTCAGTCGCTGCTGCTGGAACGCGGCATAGTTGCCGCCATAGACCCGGGCGCCCTGGGGCGTGAGCTCGACGATGCGTTGCATGTGGGCCAACAGGTGCCGGTCATGGCTGATCACGATCAGGCCGCCGCGCCACTGTTGCAGTTGCGCCAGCAGCCAACGCCGGCCCTGGGCATCGAGGTGGTTGGTCGGCTCGTCCAGCAGAAGCAGGTCGGCGTTGCTCAGCAGGGCACCGATCAGCACCACCCGCGCCAGTTGCCCACCGCTGAGAATGGCCGCCGGGTCCTGCGGCGCCACCTGCTCCAGGCCGGCGGCGTCCAGGGCCTGGCGCAGGCGCTGCGCCAGGTCCCAGCGGTCGTCCACCTGCTGCAGTTGCTCCAGGCTGGCCGTACCGGAGGCCAGTTGCTCCAGGGCCTGCAAGGTCTCGGCGAGGCCGGCGACCTGGGCCACGCTCTGGCCCGCTTGCACCTGCGGGTCCTGGGGCACATAGGCCAGGCGGGCACTGTGGCTGATGCTGCCGGAGGTGGCGGGCAATTCGCCGGCGATCAAGCGCAGCAGCAGGGATTTGCCCGCACCGTTGCGCCCGACGATGGCCGTGGGCAGGCGATCGAAACTCAGGTTCAGGGTATCGAGCAGGGTTTCGCCATTGGCGAATTGATAGGTCAGCTGGTTCAGGCAAACCAGTGCGGGCAGCCGGGTGACGTGAGTCATCAGCACCTCCGGAAAATGTGGCAACAGGCCAATGAGCGCTTGCAGGGCTCATCGCGGATACATTTTTGGAAGGCTTAGTGGTTCACGTCGGCAATCGTCCTGGGACGGGAAAGAAGGCGCGTAGCCTAACCTCAGAATTATCCGGCTGACAAGTGCGCTGATTCGCAGCCAGGACCTTGCAGGCAGAAGGCTCCCCAGCCTGGGAGTGGGACTGGGCATTATTGATGTGAAAGTTTGTTTATTCTTTATTGCTATTGTTTTTATTGCATTTGTTTGGTCTTCAGATTGTTTGACATTTGCCAGGTTGACTAAGGTTTTGCTGCGAACTTTAATCCAGGCGGCGGATATCTGAAACTTATTAACTGAGGCGGCTGGCATGAAAAATAACATCAGTAATGATTGTGAAGAGTACTCATCCAGTAGTAGACGTACGGTATTGAAAACAGCGCTGGGGTTGACGGCTGCCAGTATTGTCGCGGGGGCGGGGCTGGGTCTATCCAGTCTTACCTATGCCGCCTCCTTGACCAGGGAACAGCGCGATAACATGACGCCGGATCAGATCATCGCCGGCATGAAAGAGGGCAACCTGCGTTTTCGCAACGGAAAAATGGACCAGCACGACTACCTGGCCCAGAAAAGAGCCAGTGCGAGCGGGCAGTTTCCTGCCGCGGTGATCCTCAGCTGCATTGATTCGCGGGCGCCGGCGGAGATCATCCTGGATGCTGGGATTGGCGATACCTTCAATGCCCGCATCGCCGGTAATGTCGCCAACAGCGACCTGATCGGCAGCCTGGAATTCGCCTGTGCGGCCGCCGGCGCCAAGGTCATTCTGGTGCTGGGGCATACCGCCTGCGGCGCCGTCAAAGGCGCTATCGACAATGTCGAGTTGGGTAGCCTGACCGGGCTGCTGAACAAGATCAAACCGGCCATTGGTGCAACTAAGTACGCTGGAGAGCGCAGCAGTAAGAACGATGAATTTGTGGATGCAGTGGCCAAGACCAATGTGCAAAACACCCTCAATGAAATTCGCCAGGCAAGTTCGATACTGAGTCAGCTGGAAAAACAAGGGAAAATAAAGATGGTCGGTGCGATGTATCACTTGAACGGCGGGATGGTTGAATTTACTGCCTGAAAAGTTTCCCTCTGAAACAGTGTTTTCATTTGTCGTAGTTGCTCGGTGATCCGCGCTCGTTGGGCAACTACGATGAAGTAAGCGAACACTTTCTGTTGTACGTGTCTCTTTTTATCTCCACGGGTGTTTCAGCCTGACGGTCATGGGGCAGGGCGGCTGGATTGTCCAGCGTCATGCCAGTACCGCCACCGCCTTGATCTGCGCCCAGAGCTGTTGCCCGGGGTGCAGGTTCAGTTGATCCCGGGAGTAACGGGTGATGCGCGCCAACAGCGGGCTGCCGGCAGCGTCCAGGCGCACCAGTACATGGGCGGTGTTGTCGGCGGGGATTTCGTCGCGCACCGTCACCGGCAGGCGGTTGAGGATGCTGCTGTGTTCGCTGTCCTGCAGGCTCAGGCTGACGTCTCGGGCCTGGACCTTGAAACGCAGGGACTTGCCCAGGGCCAGGGGCGTATGGGCAACGCGAACATTCAACAGGCTGCCGGGCAGTTGCAGGGTCAGCAGTTGATAGGCCGGGTCGTAATGGCTGACCTGGCCTTGCACCACCACGCCGGCGTCGTCACCCTGCGCCAGGGGCAGGTCCAGGCGCGCCAGGGTCTCGCCCACGGGGCCACTGGCCAGGGCCTGGCCCTCGCTGAGCAGGACGATATGGTCGGCCAGCCGCGCCACTTCGTCCTGGGAATGGCTGACGTACAGCACCGGGATGTCCAGTTCGTCGTGCAGGCGCTCCAGGTAGGGCAGGATCTCGCTTTTGCGTTTCGAATCCAGGGCCGCCAGGGGCTCGTCCATCAGCAGCAGCCGCGGGCTGGTGAGCAGGGCCCGGGCGATGCCGATGCGCTGGCGCTCGCCGCCGGACAGGTGTTGCGGATGGCGTTGCAGCAAATGGCCGATGCCCAGCAGCTCGGTGGCCTGGTTCATGTCCACCCGGCGTTGCGCTTTGGCGATGCGCCGCAGGCCGAACTCCAGGTTGGCCTGCACCGACAGGTGCGGGAACAGGCTGGCTTCCTGGAACACATACCCCAGGGAGCGCTTGTGGGGGGGGACGAACAGTTTGCGCTGGCTGTCCTGCCAGATTTCGTCATTGATCTGGATCCGCCCGCGCCCGGCCTTTTCCAGGCCGGCAATGCAGCGCAGGCACGTGGTCTTGCCCGAGCCCGAATGCCCGTACAGCGCGGTTACGCCGCGCCCCGGCAACTCTAGATCGAGGTCCAGGGCGAAGTCGTGGTAGCCCAGGTGCAGCGTGACGTGAATGCTCATCGACTCAGCTCCAGCCGGCTTTGGTCTTGCGGCTGGAATACAGCGCCAGCAGCACCAGGAACGAAAACACCAGCATGGCCCCGGCTAGCCAGTGGGCCTGGGCGTATTCCATGGCCTCGACGTGATCGTAGATCTGCACCGAAACCACCCGGGTCTTGTCGGGGATGTTGCCGCCGATCATCAGCACCACGCCGAACTCGCCGACGGTGTGGGCAAAACCGAGAATCGAGGCGGTGATGAACCCCGGTCGCGCCAGGGGCAGGATCACCGTGAAAAAAGTGTCCCAGGGGTTGGCGCGCAAGGTCGCGGCCACTTCCAGGGGGCGGCTGCCAATGGCGGAAAAGGCGTTCTGCAGCGGCTGTACCACGAAGGGCATGGAGTAGATCACCGAACCTAGCACCAAGCCGGCAAAACTGAAGGTCAGGGTGCCCAGCCCCAGGGACTGGGTGAACTGACCGAAGAAGCCATTGGGCCCCAGGGCCAGCAACAGGTAGAAGCCGATCACCGTGGGCGGCAGCACCAGGGGCAGGGCCACCACGGCGCCGATCGGCCCGCGCAGCCAGGAGCGGGTGCGCGACAGCCACAAGGCGATAGGCGTGCCGACCACCAGCAGGATCAGTGTGGTCAGCGACGCCAGTTTCAGGGTCAGCCAGATGGCGGAAAAGTCGGCACTCGACAGGCTCATTTATAGTTGGTAACCGTAGGATTTGATGACCGCGGTGGCTTTCGGTCCCTTGAGGTAGTCAACCAGTGCCTGGGCGGCCGGGTTGTCCTTGCCTTTGTTGAGGATCACCGCGTCCTGCTTGATCGGGTCGTGCAGCTGGGCCGGGACGATCCAGGCCGAACCGCTGCTGAGCTTGCCGTCCTTGTAGATCTGCGACAGGGCGACGAAGCCCAGCTCGGCGTTGCCGGTGGAGACGAACTGGTAGGCCTGGGTGATGTTCTGGCCTTCGACGATCTTGTCCTTGACCTTGTCGGTCAGGCCCAGCTTGGCCAGTACCTGGGTCGCGGCCAGGCCATAGGGGGCGGCTTTCGGGTTGGCGATAGACAGGTGCTGGTACTGGTTGGCCTTGAGCACCTGGCCCTTGGCATCGACGTAGCTGTCCTTGGCCGACCACAGGGCCAGGGTGCCGATGGCGTAGGTGAAGCGCGAGCCCTTGACGGTGTCGCCTTCGCTTTCAAGCTTTTGCGCGGTGCTGTCGTCGGCGGAAAGGAAGACTTCGAAAGGCGCGCCGTTCTTGATCTGGGTATAGAACTGCCCGGTAGCGCCGTAGGCGGCCACCAGCTTGTGCCCGGTGTCTTTCTCGAAGTTGGCGGCAATCGCCTGGATCGGTGCGGTGAAGTTGGCGGCCACGGCGACCTGTACTTCATCGGCCTGGGCCGAGCCACAGGCGAACACGGCGAGCAGGGTGGCGAGGCACGTCGGGGCAAAACCTGAGGCACGAATGGTCATGAAACGGCTCCGTTGAGGGCAAGTGCGCTGGGCAGTGTGTTGTTGGAGGTGGACTGCGCCGAAGCGAGGCGGGGATCGCTGTATAGCGGAATATATAGCGAATCACCGACGAACGGAACTCTGCTTCTGGATGAGCTGAACGCCGCGCTGCCACGAGCGCAATCGTGGCGGCCGACCCTCAGCGCCGGGCCAACTGCGCCAGCGCTTGCTCAGCCAGGTGCCGGGTCAGGTCATGGGTCGATAACTCGACCCCCAGGCGCAGGGCCTGCCCCGACCAGAGATTGGCGAAGTCGGCGTCGTCCTTGGCGCGCAACGGCATCAAGGCACCACCGGCCAGGGGGAACGCCGGAGCCAGGGGATTGATCGGGCCAATTTCACGCATGATCCGGTTAACGATGCCCCGTGCCGGACGACCGGTGAACAGATTGGTCAGTGCGGTCTGGCTCTCTTTGGCATGGCGCAGGGCCTGATGATGGGCCGCGCTAACCTTGGCCTCCGGGGTAAACAGGTAGGCCGTGCCCAGTTGCACCGCCGAGGCGCCCAAGGCAAAGGCGGCGACTATGCCCCGGGCATCGCCGATGCCACCGGCCGCGATGACCGGCAGCTTGACCGCGTCGACGATCTGCGGCACCAGGGCCATGGTCCCGACCTGGCTGTTGAGGTCGTCGCTGAGGAAAATCGCCCGGTGGCCGCCGGCTTCGTAGCCCATGGCGATGATCGCGTCGCAGCCATGCTGTTCGAGCCAGATCGCCTCATCGACGGTGCTGGCCGACGACAGGATTTTCGCCCCGGTGGCCTTGACCCGCTCCAGCAGCGACCGCTCCGGCAGGCCGAAGTGGAAGCTGACGATTTCCGGACGCAGCTCCTCCACCCATTCGCAGCTCACGCGGTCGAAAGGCGCGCGGCTGCTGACCGGGGTCGGTGCGTCGAAGTCGGCGCCCAGTTCGCGGTAGTAGGGTTGCAGCAGGCTTTTCCACTGGGCATCGCGCTCAGGATCGGCGGCAGGCGTCTGGTGGCAGAAAAAGTTCAGGTTCAGGGGCGCCTGGGTGGCTTGGCGAATGTTTTGTACTTCCTGGCGAATCTGTTCCGGGCTGAGCATGGCGCAGGGCAGGGACCCCAGCGCGCCGGCCTGGGCCGCTGCGATGACCATGGCGGAGCCGGTGGCGCCGGCCATCGGTGCTTGAATGATCGGCAGTTCGATCCCCAGCAAGTCAATAATTCGGGTGTCTGGCCACTGGCTCATAGGCAACTCCTCCGCACAGTAAAAGTAATGACAACAGCGCCAGGGTTTGTAGCAGGAGTTACCCGGAAAAGGCCAGCCGACTTTATCGCCTGGGCAAAAGGTTGCCAGTCCAGTTCGGCTGGGTGTACCGGGGGCGTGCCGACCAGCAGAAGTTCACCGCAGGAGCTGCCCACCGGCTAGGCAACCAGTCTTTTGCCTCGGCCGACAGTGATGTCGGCGCCTTGTGATTCAAGGTCGAAGTTCATTACCCTGCCACGGGCAATGAGCGCCACGGGGCCATTCGGGAGTCAGTCATGTTCAACGGTATTTTGATCGAGAAAGACGAGCAGGGTTATCGCGCCAATCTGCGGCAGATCAGCGAAGAGCAATTGCCGCCGGGCGATGTGACGGTGCGCGTGGCCTACAGCACGCTGAACTTCAAGGATGGCCTGGCCATTACCGGCAGCAGTCCGGTGGTACGCAGCTTTCCCATGGTGCCGGGGATCGACCTGGCCGGCACGGTAGAAACCAGCGCTCATCCCGACTACTGGGCGGGTGACGAGGTGCTGCTCAATGGCTGGGGTGTCGGTGAGGGACATTGGGGCGGCCTGGCACAGAAGGCCCGGCTTGACGGAAACTGGCTGATTCCCCTGCCCAAGGCATTCAGCGCGGCCCAGGCCATGGCCATCGGCACCGCAGGTTACACGGCGATGCTCGCGATCCTGGCGCTGGAACGTCATGGCGTTACGCCCGATCAGGGCGAAGTGTTGGTCACTGGCGCCAATGGCGGAGTTGGCAGCTTTTCCATCGCCCTCCTGGCGCGCCTGGGGTATCGAGTGGTGGCCTCTACCGGTCGTACCGCAGAGCACGCCTACCTGCAGCAATTGGGTGCCCATGAAATCATCGATCGCGCTAGTCTCTCCCTGCCCGGCAAACCCCTGGCCAAGGAGCGTTGGGCTGCGGTTATCGACTCGGTGGGCAGCCACACCTTGGCCAATGCCTGTGCTGCAACCCGGGCCAATGGCACGATCGCCGCCTGCGGCCTGGCCCAGGGGATGGACTTCCCGGCATCGGTTGCGCCGTTTATCCTGCGCGGCGTGACCCTGGCCGGGATCAACAGCGTGACTCAGCCCAAAGCCTTGCGAATGTTGGCCTGGGAGCGTCTGGGGCAGAATCTGGACCTGGCTCTGCTGCCGTTGATCAGCCGCGAAATCGGCTTGAGCGAAGCCATCGAGGCCGCGCCGCGTTTACTGGCGGGCCAGTTGCGCGGTCGAGTGGTGGTGGACGTCAACCGCTGACCCGTTGAGCAATGACCCATCTCACTCAAACCCTGAACAAGGAGTAAGGCCCATGGATGTAAAAATGCGCGAGGTGTTGCCGTTCAGTGTTGCCGGTTTGCAGGTGCGAACCCTCAACGCGACTGAACAACAGCCGGAAACGGCGCAGATCGGCCCGATGTGGGCGCGCTTTTTTATCGAAGGGTTGTTCGAAAAGATCGAGCCTCGCGAGCCTGACTCCTTTGTCTACGGCGTCTACTCCGGTTATGAGTCTGATGCCTCGGGGGCCTTTGATGTCACCGCCGGGGTTGAAGTGATCGATGCGGCCGAGGGCTATCAGACGGTGCAGGTCGAGGGCGGCCAGTACCTGGTTTTTAGCGCCAAGGGGCCGTTGCCCGATAGCGTGATCCAGACCTGGGGCCTGGTCTGGGCCTATTTCGAAGACCGTCCACAGTTACGACGCAAGTTCGCGACGGATTTCGAGGTCTACACCGGACCGGACTCGGTTGCGGTCTACATCGGCGTTCATCCGTCGGATGCGGCGGTTTCCAGCCACTGACACCCGGTCACCGTGCCTGGCAATGAGCGCAAGCGCCGTTGCCCGGCGGTTCAGGTAGCCGGTGGGTTAGCCTGCGTGGCGAAATGTGAGGTTGATACGCTGCTCGCCCAGTTGCTCGTGGCTACCGGCCTTGAGCGGCAGCACGCCATGGAAGCGCAGCCGGTCGACGCCGCCCCACACCACCACATCACCGTGCAGCAACGGTACCCGCAGTTGCCGATCGCTACGCTGCTCGCCGCCAAACAGGAACATCGCCGGCAACCCCAGGGAGACTGAGACGATGGGCGCGCTGTAGTCGCGTTCGTTCTTGTCCTGGTGCAAGGACATCCGCGCCCCGGCGACATAACGGTTGATCAGGCAGGAGTCTGGGCTGAAGCCATCGAAACCCGCGGCCTGAGCCGCAGCCTGGGCCAGTTGCTCGAATACCCCTGGCATTACAGGCCATGGACGGCCGGTCTGCGGGTCGAGGCGGGCGTAGCGATAACCACTGGGGTCGGTGGTCCAGCCCAGCTTTCCGCAACTGCTCAAAGCCACCGACATGGTGAAGCCGCCGGGGGTGACCATGCTGCGAAACGGTGCGCCGGCAAGTACCGACCTCAGGACTGGCAGCAGGCGCTCGACCCACGGCAAGGCAAACCCCCTCAGCACCCAGGACTGCTGGCCGATCTGTTCGGTGCGTGCGGGTTGTGCGAGATCAGTCTCTGTAAACAGACCGAGGCTGGGGGCGGGGTTGCTGCTGTGGTTGCTCAAGGAACACTCCGAGAAAATGCCGACTCGACGCCGTTTGAGTGAGGCGTCGGACTGGGCGCAGAGTTACAGGGCTTTACTCACGCTGACATCGCTGATCACGTCGTCGGACTGGCCGTGCAACGCCAGCAAGGCCGCCAGGGCCTCTTCCTGGGTGCCGGTCTCGAGTTGGGCGAATTCGAAGCGACGCTCGCCGTTGAGCTTGTATTTGATGACGTACTTGGTCGTTTGAGCCACGGTCGTACCTGTCTTGAGTGGGCGAGGTGGGGGCGGGTATCAGCGCAGTTTCGAACTGGAGCGGCGGACGATCTTGATCGAATGCTTGAGGCTCGGTTTGCGGGTGACGCTGATGGCGCGGGTGGTCACTGTGTCGATGGTGATGTTCCAGAAGCCAGTGCTGGGCGCGGTGATCTTGGCTGGGAACTTGTCGAACGCGCCGCCATGGTAGCTGTGGCGACCGCCATTCTTGAAGCTGCGGAAATTGGCGTCGCTCATCAGGCGAATGTTGCAGGTCTGGGAGCATTCGATGACGACAATATCGTCCTCGTTGAGGTGCTCGCGCTGGTGGATAAATTTCATGGGCGCCTCCAGAAGGGCTTTTTCTACAAAATCAAAACGATAGCTTGAAAGATGGCGCAGTTTATCAGGCTGCACGGGGTAGTAGCGGGCGGCGCCCGCTGGGTTTGACAATTTAAAACAGTTATTTACCGATTTATGAGCGATAAATCCTCCCGCGCCGGAGAAAAACACCATTTACACTGTCGGACGTTTTTTATTGGAGGATTTGTATGAAGTGGGGTGTGTTGATTCTGGCTCTGGCGATCAGCGGTTGTGCGACCGTCTCGGATATAAACCAGGCGCCGCCCACCCTGAATGTGATTTCGGGGAAAAAGCCGCCAGAGTACGCCAAGTGCGTCATCGATAAATTGGCCGCTAGCCGGGGAGCCCTGCAGGTCGAGCCGCATAAAGATGGCATGCGCATCATTGTTCCGCAGAAAGTGTCGGCCGGTCCGACCGCAGTGTTTGATATTGAGGGCCGCTCTGGAGGCAGCAGCATCAAGCTGCACGAGAGCATGTCCAACGTTCCAATGCGTCCGGGCGATATTCGCAAGGCCGGCGAGGAATGTATTTCCGGCTGACCGCCGCTGGTTTTTTATCAGCCTGCCGCGCTTCGGGTCTTGAAGCGCCGCGGGCTTTTTTGTGGGTGAGCGTCCAGCCGGGCGGTGGGTTCGCGTCGATTATGGGTTGTAGCAGTGATAGCTATTTGCTAACTGTTTTTAGGCATATATTAAGTAGGCCTAAGCATATAACTAAAATAATGGAGTTCGACATGATCCCACTGGATCGAATACTGCTGAGTAGCCTGATGCTGTTGTCCGTTCACTCTGCTCACGCTGTGGAAGGGCAGAAAATCTTCACCCAGGGTGGCGCGCAGCCGGCTGCAATGGCCTGTGTTTCGTGCCATGGCGCCGACGGCCTGGGCCTCGCGGCGGCTGGGTTTCCGCGTTTGGCAGGACTGCCGGCCGGGTACCTGAGCAAGCAGTTGGAGGATTTTCGCAGCGGTTCACGCACCAGCCCGGTGATGCAGCCGCTGGCCAAAGCCCTGGCCGAGGATGAAATTCGCGCCGTCACTCAAACGCTCGCCGCAATGCCTGCTCCGGCAACCCCGGTCATCACCCGCAGTGCGACGCCCGATGGCCTTGGCGAGCGCCTAGCTCTGCGTGGGGCTTGGGATCGGCAGGTGCCAGAATGTGTGACCTGCCACGGTCCTGGAGGCGTGGGGTTAGGTCAGACCTTTCCGCCCTTGGCCGGGCAATCCGCAGCCTACCTGACTGCCCAACTGAACGCTTGGCGCGATGGCACGCGCCGCAATGACCCGGATGACTTGATGGGGCACATCGCTAAATCCTTAAGCGCAGAGGAAGTGACGGCAGTGGCTGAATATTTTTCCAAAGTGAACAGCCAGGAGAGCCGGCCATGATTCTTCGTCTTTCGTTCCCGCTGGTCTTCAGCTTGCTGGCCACTTCGGTACAGGCGGCGTCCATTGCCATGGAGGATCAGAGTCAGTTGCAGACGCCGGCCGCTGTCAGTCATGCGCAGTATTTCCAGCCCCCGGCTGAAAGCGAATTACCGAACAACGCCTACGGCAAGATGGTTCGCGACGGCTACGCGCTGTTTGTCGACACCAAGCGCATGGCGCCTAATTTTGTCGGTAACGGCCTCAATTGCAGCAACTGCCACCTAGGGCAGGGCCGGGTAGCCAACTCGGCGCCGCTTTGGGGGGCATACCCGATGTACCCGGCGTATCGGCAAAAGAACGACAAGGTGAATACCTTTGCCGAACGCTTGCAGGGCTGTTTCCAGTTCAGCATGAACGGTGGAACGCCGCCGACAGCGGACAGCAAGGAAATTACCGCGTTGTCGGTATACGCCTACTGGTTGGCGAGCAAGGCACCGCTCGGGGTTGAGCTGCCGGGGCGCGGCTACCCCGAAGTGGCCAAGCCGGCCCAGGGCTACGACATCGCGCGTGGCGAGCAGGTATTCAAGGCGCAGTGTGCGGTTTGCCACGGTGATACCGGCCAGGGGCAAAAACTCGGGCAAGATTATGTGATGCCGCCGTTGTGGGGCAAGGACTCCTACAACTGGGGCGCGGGGATGCACCGGATCAATACGGCGGCGTCCTTTATCAAGCACAACATGCCCCTGGGCAAGCCTGGCACCCTGAGTGATCAGCAGGCCTGGGATGTGGCGGCGTTCGTCAACAAGCATGAGCGACCGCAGGATCCGCGACTGGTGGAGGGCTCGATCGAGAAGACTCGGGACAAGTTTCACGCCAATGATGGGGTGAATTTGTATGGCCAGACGCTGGATGGCGTTTTGATTGGGCAAGGCATCCGATAAACTGTCGAGCATCGTCACTGATGCCGTCAAAGCCCTGGCTTTGGCGGCATTGTCTTTTTGGGAGCAGGCATGAAGCGTGAGCAAGTAAGGGAGCGGCATGCAGAGGGTAATATCTCTGCGACCCATGTGATTCAGAATCCGGCGAATTCGGGAGAGTGGATCGTATTTTTCAAGAAAAGCGCCGGGCGCAGCTATTTCCTGGTGGATGACAACGACGAGGTCGAGTCATTCTCGCGGCTGGATGATTTGGTCGAGACGATCCGGGGCCTGGGTATCAAGTTCGCCGAGATTCATATGTAAGCCGGCAGGTGCCGGTTATTTGCACACCACCACTACGCTGCGGCTTTTGAAGTTACCGACATCGACGCCTAGGGTCTTTTCGCTCTCCTTCAGGGAGGGGGTGCCTTCAGTGCCGACGATCCGGTAGCCGGTGCCCGCACAAGAGGCGTCAGCCTTCTCGTAACAGCTGGCCCAGGAGCTGGCTTCACCGGAGCAGTCGATGCTCAGGCCTTGTTCGCCGTTTGCCAAGTAAGTGTTGGAGGCGGTTGCGCATCCACTCAGAGCCAATACAGCGGTCAGTGCCAGAAGTCTGTTCATGTAGGTTGTCGTCATTCAAGGGTAGGGGCGGCGCGGTTGCCGGGGCCAGGGCGATGCTATAGCCAACGGCCATTACGGTACAGACAATCAAAAAGCCCTGCTAGTTGCAGGGCTCGAAGCGGTTATTGCGGGCTCAGGGCTTGGCGTTGCGCCGCCGGGCCGGGGGCGGAGGCTGGTCCTGCAGGACCGAGGCCACTTCAATCGCCAATGCTTCGGAGGCGAAGGGGCCGGCGATGTTTTCGCCGCCGCTGCTGGTTACCCACCACTGGCCGTCTTGCGCTTTACTGATCAGGTATCCGTTTATGCTTTTTGCTGCCGACATCTAGAGGTCTCGTGAGCGTGATCAAGGGCGTAATGATAGCGGCAAACGCCCCTCAACGGCGTGGCATTTACCGCCCAAGGTGGCAGGGGATTGTTCTGACGCATCTCTAGGCCAGGGCGGCATAGGTTTACCTGGAGAGCGATCTGCAGGATGCTGTGGAACTATCTGCCCGAATATTTCTCTATGATGGCAGCGGTTAGCCAGCGCGGGGCATTGTAAGGTGCTCGCCGCCTGATTAGACTGCGCCGAACTCGTAAGCACAGCCCTTTTAAGGACTCATATGATCAAGAAATGCTTGTTCCCAGCAGCCGGTTACGGCACTCGCTTCCTGCCAGCGACTAAGGCCATGCCTAAAGAAATGCTGCCAGTGGTGAACAAGCCACTGATCCAGTACGGCGTTGAAGAAGCGCTGGATGCCGGATTGAACCAAATCTCCATCGTGACCGGCCGCGGCAAGCGCGCCCTCGAAGACCACTTCGACATCAGTTACGAGCTGGAAAACCAAATCAAGGGCACCGACAAAGAGAAATACCTGGTCGGTATCCGCAAGCTGCTCGACGAGTGCTCGTTCTCCTACACCCGTCAGACCGAAATGAAAGGCCTGGGCCACGCAATCCTCACTGGCCGCCCGCTGATTGGCGACGAACCTTTCGCCGTTGTCCTGGCGGATGACCTGTGTGTGAACCTGGACGGCGACGGCGTGCTGACCCAGATGGTCAAACTGTACAAGCAGTTCCGCTGCTCGATCGTGGCCATCCAGGAAGTCGACCCGCAGGAAACCCACAAGTACGGCGTAATCTCCGGCGAAATGATCCGTGACGATATCTACCGTGTGCACAGCATGGTCGAGAAGCCAAAGCCGGAAGATGCACCGTCGAACCTGGCGATAATCGGTCGTTACATCCTGACCCCGGACATCTTTGACCTGATCGAGCAAACCGAGCCAGGCAAGGGCGGCGAGATCCAGATCACCGATGCCCTGATGAAACAGGCTCAAAACGGCTGTGTGATGGCCTACAAGTTCAAAGGCAAGCGTTTTGACTGCGGCGGCGCCGAAGGTTACATCGATGCAACCAACTTCTGCTTCGAGAATTTCTACAAGACCGGCAAGGCTTACTGATAAGCCTGGCTGGACCCTGTACTGAAAAGCCACCTTCGGGTGGCTTTTTCGTTTTCCGCCCCGATGTTAAATGCGCTGCGCTGACCGTTTCGGCAACTGCGGTTATGCTGTCAGCCTGCCTGGGAGAGTGAAATGGCCTACGATTTTGATCTTTATGTAATTGGCGCCGGTTCCGGCGGTGTGCGTTCGGCGCGGTTTGCCGCTGGTTTTGGGGCGAAAGTCGCCGTGGCCGAGAGTCGTTATCTGGGGGGCACCTGCGTCAACGTCGGCTGCGTGCCGAAGAAGCTTCTGGTGTACGGCGCGCACTTCGCCGAAGACTTCGAGCAGGCCCAGGGGTTTGGCTGGACGCTGGGCGACGCGAGCTTTGACTGGCCAACCCTGATCGCAAACAAGGACCGGGAAATCCATCGCCTTAACGGGATTTACCGTAACCTGCTGGTCAATAGCGGGGTCACCTTGCACGAGGGGCACGCCAAACTGATCGACCCGCATCAGGTTGAGGTCAATGGTCAGCGCTACACCGCCAAGCACATCCTGATCGCCACCGGTGGCTGGCCGCAGATCCCGGATATTCCGGGGCGCGAACACGCCATCAGCTCCAATGAGGCGTTCTTCCTCAAAGAACTGCCAAAACGAGTCTTGGTCGTGGGAGGCGGTTACATCGCCGTCGAGTTTGCCGGGATTTTCCATGGCCTGGGTGCGGACACCACCTTGCTGTATCGCGGTGAGCTGTTCCTACGGGGCTTCGACGGTGCGGTGCGCAAGCATTTGCAGGAAGAGTTGACCAAGCGGGGGATGAACCTGCAGTTCAACTCGGACATCAAGCGTATCGACAAACAGGCCGACGGCTGCCTGAACGTGACTCTCAAGGATGGACGAGTGTTGGTGGCCGACTGCGTGTTCTATGCCACGGGGCGGCGGCCGATGCTTGACAACCTGGGCCTGGAAAACACCGGGGCCACGTTGGACGAGCGTGGCTTTGTTCAGGTCGACGAGCAGTATCAGAGTGCCGAACCCTCGATCTTGGCCATTGGCGATGTCATCGGTCGCGTACAGCTGACGCCCGTAGCCTTGGCCGAAGGTATGGCCGTGGCGCGGCGTCTGTTCAAGCCTGAGCAATATCGCCCGGTGGATTACCGGATGATCCCCACCGCCGTGTTCAGCCTGCCCAATATCGGTACGGTCGGTCTGACCGAAGAGCAGGCGCGGGAGGAGGGGCACGAGGTGCAGATTTTTGAAAGCCGTTTCCGGCCGATGAAACTGACTCTGACCGAATGTCAGGAGCGGACCCTGATGAAGCTGGTGGTGGATGCCAAGACCGATAAGGTCCTGGGTTGCCATATGGTCGGGCCTGAGGCGGGTGAGATCGTTCAGGGCCTGGCAATTGCCTTGAAAGCCGGCGCAACCAAGCGCGACTTCGACGAAACCATCGGCGTGCACCCGACTGCCGCCGAAGAGTTCGTCACCATGCGTACCCCGGTCGGCGCTTAAGCGCTTTGCGGTGGTTCCTGTGCATCTGGCTGCGCCTTATGGGGCGTGGCCAGGCGCAGGGCTTCAAGGCCAGCCTCGGCCTTGGTCGCGCGCAGTTCCAATTCCTTATTGCTGCGGGCCTGTTCTTCAGTGTGCTGCTTGAGTGCGTGGCTCTCCAGAAGAGCTACGCGCAAGCGCTCCTGAAGCAGGGTTCGCTCACTGTCCATTCGGTTTGATTGTTCGAGCAGTTGCTCGACTCGAGCATCAGTCTTCTTCGCCTGCTCCTGAACCTGCTTCAGCTCTTTTTGAGTGGTGCGGTTCTCGCTGAACAGTCGTTCATTGTCGCGATGCAGTTGGGTGATCTCACCCTGGCGGACCAGCGCGCTTTGCTGCGCCTGACGCAGCTCCATCTGAACCTGCTGCAACTGCCCTTCGTGGCGTCGCTGCTCCTGCTCACGCTGATCCTTTACCGCGCTGCGGTAGTGCTCCAGTGCGTCGCGGGCGTGCAGGTGCTTGTCTTCCAGAGAGCTGATCTGCTGGTCCTTGTCATTCAGGCGTAGCTCAAAATCACTCAAGGCCTGGTTCAGCCCGGCATTGCGGGTCTGTTCACTCTGTAGTGTGGAGCGAGTGCTGAGCAGGGTGGCGCTCTCATTGGCCAGCGCGACGCCTTGAACATCCAGTTGCTGCTGCAGTTGAGCTCGTTCGTGTTCCGCTTCTGCGAGACGCTCTTCGAGGGCCTGCCTGTGTGCGGCGAATTGTGCCTGAGCCTGCTCGATGGGCTCCTGGGCTTGCTCCCGTAGACGTTCTGCGAGGCGCGTAACCAGCTGTGCCAGTTCGTCCTCAAGCTCCAAGGACGTGGTGCCCGTTCGTGCAAGCCCGTCATCCAGCTCCTTTAAGTAACGATGAATAGTGGTCTTTGAGCCGGTATTGCCCATCTCGATGCGTACTGCGTCGATGCTCGGATGCTCGCCACGCGCCAGGATCGCCAGGCGTGCTGTTTGCACCACCGCTTTATTTATGCCGCCGCGAGCCATGTGATCTCCTACGATTTCGTGTTGTGGTATGTACTATGTAATTACATACAATATAGCGCATTATTTTAATAATTTCATTCGCGATACTGGTATGGGATATAGTGGTATTACCCCATGTCATGAGCAATTTTCACTTTTTTTCTTCGGGTTTCCGTACGTTCAGAGCGAAGCACCCTATGAGTGAGCTGGATCGTTACCTGCAAGCCGCGACGCGTGACAACACACGGCGCAGCTACCGAGCAGCCATCGAGCATTTTGAGGTGAGCTGGGGTGGTTTCCTGCCTGCCACCAGCGACAGCGTGGCGCGCTATCTGGCGGCCTATGCCGGTCAGTTATCGATCAATACGCTAAAGCTACGACTTTCGGCCTTGGCGCAGTGGCATAACAGTCAGGGCTTTGCTGATCCAACCAAGGCGCCGGTGGTGCGGCAGGTGTTCAAGGGCATTCGCGCCTTGCATCCGGTCCAGGAAAAACAGGCCGAGCCCTTGCAACTGCAGCAATTGGAGCAGGTGGTCAACTGGCTCGAGCTGGAAGCGCGACAGGCCATTGTCGGGGCAGACCAGCCGGCCCTGTTGCGCGCTCGACGGGATACGGCGCTCATTCTTCTGGGCTTCTGGCGTGGTTTTCGTAGCGATGAGCTGTGCCGCTTGCACATCGAGCATGTGCAGGCCATTGCTGGCTCGGGCATAAGTGTGTACGTGCCGCGCAGCAAGAGTGATCGAGAGAACCTCGGTCGAACCTACCAGACGCCTTCGTTGCAGCGGTTATGTCCGGTGCAGGCCTACATCGAGTGGATCTCCAACGCGGCCTTGGTGCGCGGGCCGGTTTTTCGCAGCATCGATCGCTGGGGGAATCTGAGCGAGCAGGGGTTGCATGCCAACAGCGTGATTCCATTGTTGCGCCAGGCGTTGGAGCGGGCCGGGATTGCGGCCGAAGCCTATACCAGCCATTCATTGCGCCGAGGGTTCGCTACCTGGGCCCACCGCAGTGGCTGGGATCTGAAGTCGTTGATGAGCTATGTCGGCTGGAAAGACGTGAAGTCTGCGATGCGCTACGTCGAGGCTAGCCCGTTCCTGGGTATGGCCCGCCTTGAGGAGAAACCGGTCGAGCAGTAGATTCGGGTTTCTTCTATTAATACGGCCAGCCGATAGTCAAACTCAATCGGTAGCATCATGTTTGCCAATGAGCGTATCGGCGACGGGTTGGCTAAGATTCTCCCCATCAAGTTTTCAACCACTGACGGAGAGTCAACGATGCCTATCATCAACAGCCAAGTTAAACCGTTCAAAGCAACCGCATTCAAAAACGGCGCATTCGTCGAAGTGTCGGACGCCGATCTGAAAGGCAAATGGTCTGTCGTATTCTTCTACCCAGCTGACTTCACCTTTGTTTGTCCAACCGAACTGGAAGACCTGGCCGACAACTACGCCGAATTCCAGAAACTGGGCGTCGAAATCTACAGCGTGTCGACCGACACCCATTTTGCCCACGCTGCCTGGCACAACACTTCGCCAGCCATCGGCAAAATCCAGTACACCATGATTGGTGACCCAACCCTGACCATCTCCCGCAACTTCGACGTACTGATCGAAGAAGCAGGTCTGGCTGACCGCGGTACCTTCGTGATCAACCCTGAAGGCCAGATCAAAATCGTCGAAATCAACGATGGCGGTGTAGGTCGTGACGCTTCCGAGCTGCTGCGCAAGATCAAGGCTGCTCAATACGTTGCTGCCCACCCAGGCGAAGTCTGCCCAGCCAAGTGGAAAGAAGGTGAAGCCACCCTCGCTCCATCCCTGGACCTGGTCGGCAAGATCTAAGTTCGTGAAACACCTCTGGGCGGGTTTTACCGCACCTTAAGTAAGCAGCACCGCCCTCAAAACGCCCGGGCGACCTTCGCTCGGGCGTTTTTTTTTACCGAATTAAAAGGAAATCGCCCGTATGTTGGACGCCAATCTTAAATCTCAGTTGAAGTCATACCTGGAACGGGTCACCCAGCCGATCGAGATCGTAGCCTCCCTTGACGACGGTGCGAAATCCCAGGAAATGCTCGAACTGCTCAAAGAAGTTGCCAATCTTTCGAGCTTGATCACCTTGCTCGACAACGGTACCGATGCGCGCAAGCCTTCGTTCTCGTTGAATCGCCCTGGAAGTGATATCAGCCTGCGTTTTGCCGGTATCCCCATGGGCCACGAATTTACTTCGTTGGTGCTGGCCTTGCTGCAAGTCGGTGGCCACCCTTCGAAAGCCAGTGCTGAAGTGCTGGAGCAAATTCGCTCACTGAAGGGCGAATTCAACTTTGAAACCTACTTCTCACTGTCCTGCCAGAACTGCCCGGACGTGGTCCAGGCTCTGAACCTGATGGCGGTGTTGAACCCGAATATCCGCCACGTGGCGATTGACGGCGCGCTGTTCCAGGACGAAGTCGATGAGCGTCAGATCATGGCGGTCCCCAGCGTTTACCTGAACGGCGTGAACTTCGGCCAGGGTCGCATGGGCTTGGAGGAAATCCTCGGCAAGATCGACACCAGCGCGATCGAGAAGCAGGCCGAAAAACTCAACGCCAAAGATGCTTTTGACGTGCTGGTGGTGGGTGGTGGCCCGGCGGGCGCGGCCGCAGCAATCTACGCTGCTCGCAAAGGCATCCGTACCGGAGTTGCAGCTGAACGTTTCGGCGGTCAGGTGCTGGACACCATGGCCATTGAAAACTTCATCTCGGTACAAGAGACCGAAGGCCCAAAACTGGCCGGAGCCTTGGAAGCACACGTTCGTCAGTACGATGTCGACATCATGAACCTGCAGCGTGCCAGTGCTCTTATCCCGTCCACTGAAGTGGGCGGGTTGCATGAGGTGCGTTTTGAAAGCGGTGCCAGCCTCAAGGCCAAGTCGCTGATCCTGGCCACTGGTGCCCGCTGGCGTGAAATGGGGGTGCCGGGCGAGCAGGAATACAAGGCCAGGGGCGTGTGCTTCTGCCCGCACTGCGATGGTCCACTGTTCAAGGGCAAGCGCGTAGCGGTGATCGGTGGTGGCAACTCTGGGGTTGAAGCAGCCATTGATCTGGCTGGGATCGTCAGTCACGTGACCTTGCTGGAGTTTGACGGCAAGCTGCGGGCCGACGCGGTGTTGCAGCGCAAGCTGCACAGTCTGCCGAACGTCAAGGTCATCACCAGCGCCCTGACCAGCGAAGTGAAGGGTGACGGCCAAAAAGTCACCGGGCTGGTCTACAAGGACCGGGATTCAGGCGAATTCAACACCGTCGAACTGGAAGGAATCTTTGTTCAGATCGGCTTGCTGCCCAACACCGATTGGCTCAAAGGCACTGTCGAGTTGTCGCCGCGGGGCGAGATTATTGTCGACGCTCGCGGTGAAACATCACTGCCCGGTGTGTTCGCCGCCGGTGACGTGACCACGGTGCCGTACAAGCAGATCGTGATCGCGGTGGGCGAGGGGGCCAAGGCTTCTCTCAGCGCGTTCGACCACTTGATCCGTACCTCTGCTCCGGCTTGAGGCCATGATGTAAAAAACAAAACCCCATGAGCCTGGCTCATGGGGTTTTTATTTGCCCGGTAAACGAGTGGCCGATTTACAGCGGGGCAGGCTGGATGATTTCGACCCAGTAGCCGTCCGGGTCCTTGATAAAGGCCAGGCTTTTCATGCGGCCATCGTTCAGACGTTTCTGGAAGTCGCAGCCCAGTGTTTCGAAGCGCTCGCAGGCGGCAACGATGTCCGGCACTGAGATGCAGATATGGCCAAAGCCGCGAGGGTCGGTGTTGCCATTGTGGTAGGCGAAATCCGGGGCGTTTTCGGTGCCGTGGTTATGGGTCAGCTCGAGAATCCCCGGGATTGACTTCATCCATTGGGTGCGTGCTGTGGCGTCAGCCGGGATCTGTGCCTTGTCCACCAGGGCCAGGAAGTACAGGCTGAATTCGGCCTCGGGGAAATCGCGTTTTTCTACCAGCGAGAAACCCAGGACTCGGGTGTAGAAATCCAGGGATTGAGTAATGTCCTTGACCCGCAGCATGGTGTGGTTGAACACAAAGTTGGCGGTGGCGGAGTCGGGTTTGGCAGTAACACCGGGGAAAGTATCAAGTTCGTGCAGGCTCATGGGCCCTCCGGAAAAAAGTGGGGCAAACGGCGCTCGCGCAAACGAGCGGTGCCTTGGCTTGCGGTGATTCAGGCATCCTTGGGATGCGCAATGATACGCACCCCCCGCCCTTGGCGCCAAACCCAAAGCTCCGGATCTATTGCCCAATGCTGGCGTCGCCTGCAAACTTTGAGGCCCGTTTCTCAGGTCTTTATGACAATGTCCTTTTTCGTTAATTGCACCGCTATGACCTGTGGCCTGCTGCTTTGTGCCCTGGCCCAGGCTGCAGAGCCTGTGATTGCCTGGCCCAGCGGTTGGCAAGTGGAGGTGCTGCCCGAACAACCGGCCGAGCCGTCTTCGAAAGTCTCTCGTCAGCGCGCGGTGAAAAATGATGCTGGCGGCACCCCGGTACTGGTCATGGAGTTGACGATGACTGAGGTTGAAAGGGGGCACGCAGTGAATCTTCAAGGTGTACTGCTGGAGATGCGCAAGTCAGTGCAAAAGGACTTTGCTCAAGGCGGTTATCAAAGTGTGTGCAATCGGATTCATGAGGCGCAATTGAGTCGCCTCTCTGCTCTTGAAACCACCTGTACCATTACTCAAAACGGTCGGCATGTGTTGTCGCAAACACTGGTGGCTGCGTTGGATGCAGATAAGGCCTATGTACTTTCTTACGCTGGCCAGGCGGCAGCTTATGCAGAGAGTCAGGATGAAATACGCGCTACCCGAAATAGCTTGAAACTTTAATCCTGCTCTTGGAAGGGCTTCTTCATTGGTAGAGGCTGCTCGGCAGCCATTACATCGCATTAAGCATAAAGTTATGGGTGGCTCTTGCGTTATGGCCTGATCTGGGACGTGAGTGCCGATTCTCTCCGAGCCTTGTTGCCAGGGCTCGAGGTTGTGAATATTCAGCCTGCTGTAACTAATGCGATTGGCTATAAACCAAACTGCTTAAAAGCAAAGGCCCCGCCAATGCGGGGCGCTGGAGAGCGTATCGTTGTTTAACCGAGCAACCAGGAATCTACTGTTGCTGCGCCATACTCTTCTTTCCAGGCTTTGAGCCCGCGGTGATTGCCGCCCTTGGTTTCGATCAGTTCACCGGTGTGCGGATTCTGATAGACCTTGACCACGCGAGCGCGGCGTTGCTTCGGGGCAGACGCTGCTGGCAGGGACTTGCCCGGGTTCGGATCGAGGATCGCGATGATGTCGCGCAGGCTCTTGCCGTAGGTTTTCATCAGGTCCTGCAGTTTTTCCTCGAACTCGATTTCCTTTTTGAGCCCGGCATCGTTCTTCAGGGATTCCAGCTGTGCGAGCTGTTCTTGAAGTGCTTTTTCTGCTGCACGAAATTCGGCGAGTCTGGACAATATCTTTACTCCAATAAGGTATTTGGCTGATACCAAGCGCATACAAAGCGATAAGGCCAAGAGCCGGTGGAACGACTCAATCTAATGACCTATCGGTGAATTTTGTACAGGCCAGAAAAATTGTAGTAGTTAACGGACCAAGAGTAAATCATGTTGTTCTTGTAAGAATCAATTACTAATTGATGATTCCAATTGGTGCATGACAATGGGCAATGCATTGTGTGTTTTTCTGCGCAAATGGCTATTTAGTGGCGCGCTAACTCAGTTAGAAACTCATCCCCGGGCATCGGTCGGCCAAACAAGTAACCTTGCAGGAAATCGACGCCTTTCCCTACCAGATAATCCTGTTGTTCTAGTGTTTCAACACCTTCGGCGACGATACTCAGATCAAGCTTCGCCGAGAGCTCAATGACACTGTCGAGTATATGGCGCGAAAGGGTGTCAATACCGATCATGGCAACGAAACTCTGATCGATCTTCAGATAATCGACATTAAACTGACGCAAGTACGCCAGGCTGGAATGCCCGGTGCCGAAGTCGTCAATGGCGATCATTACCCCTAACTTGTGCAGTTCTTCGAACAGTTTGTGGGTCATGGCGCTAGGTTCCACCAGCTCCCGTTCGGTCAGCTCCAGCACCAGCACCACCTTGCCAGCAGGGAACTGCGCGAGAAAGTCGCGGCAGTCGTCGAGCAGTTGCAAGTCATGACAGTGGCTGGCGGTGATATTGATGCCAATGTGAAAGTTATCGCTGAAGCTTGAGGCGTTGGGTGCCAGTAACTGTGCAGTCTGCTGCATCAGGGAGCGGGTCATGGGCACGATCAGGCCTGAATGTTCGGCAAATGGAATGAACAAGTCCGGGCGTACCAGGCCTTCCTTGGGATGCTTCCAGCGCATCAGTACTTCCAGGCCCGCCCACTGCTCTGTATCGCCACGCACCACCGGCTGAAAGTAGGGAGTGAACTCTGCCGCGTCGAGGGCCCGCTGCAGTTCGTGGCTGGGTGATGAAGAGCGCTTTTGCCACCAGTGGCCGGCAAACCCGGAGAGAATTCCGAAGAACAGCAGCAGGCTGAACAGGGGCGGGTACTGGGCTTTCATATAGAGCCAGACATCGCCTTCGGGAAAGCCGGCGCTGACGCGGTACGGGTAGCGCGCAGAGTCCAGGTCCTGATGAGCCACCGGTGCGGATGGCACAGGCAGCCCATGGACCTTGCCGTCGGCTGACAGCCAGCTGTTGCCCACTTGCAGTTTGAGGTCGGCGTAACGGCTGATCAGGCGCAGCGCGTTCGCCAAGTGATAACCGTCGATGGTCGCCAGCGCGGAACGCTCGCCGTCGCTGAGCCGATAAATCAGCAGGGCCGTGTCGGGTGTGATCGGGTTGCCATTCATCAGCCACAATCGCCCGTCGACATAGTCTCGGGGATCCAGGGCGGCAGAAAGACGTCCAAGCAGTGAGCTGCAGTAGTTGTCGTTCTGCCAGACCAGGTTGGTCGAGCGCACGAATGGGCGGCGTGTGACCTGATCGCGCAACGCCAGTTGCCGGGCCTCGTCGCACGGCTCGCCGACCAGGGGCAGCAGCGCGCGGGCTGCAATGTCGCTGTTGTCGAGCATCAGGTCGAACTGGCGGATCGCTTCCTCGGCGGTCTGCTGGCTACTCTGGATCAGGGCTCGCTCCGCCTGCAGGTACAGGATCATCATGCCCAACAGCACCGGCAGCAGGCCGATGAGGAATGTGCGCAAGGCTCGGGTCGAGCGTTTCTGCGGACCTTTGACGGTCAGTGGCATAGGCCAAACCTATAACGGGGAGGGAGCCTGGGCACTTGCGCCAGGTGACGGGGGATCGACTGGGTGCACGTCGAACCCAAGTGAAGGGGAGGATAGACGGGATGCCTATTGTGCGCCCTGTGATCTTGGGTGCAGGCGCCGGGCCTGGGCGCAGCGCCGATACTGCTGAGGGTCTATCAGTGCAATAAACCCCTTGCGAGTCTGGCCAAAAAGCGGATTTTAGAGAGATTGCGGACAAACCTATTTACGCTGTGTAGAATCTGGTTACGCATACAAGAATAATGTCTTCTGGCAGCAGAAGCCTCGCCCGCAGCCTGTAAGCAAGTCAGGGTCGAAATGAAGATACTCGGGTTCCAACTGATCTACGGTGATTTCCTTGCCCGCAGCGTGCGTGGTATCTCTTGCGCGCCACCTCCAGCCCTCAGTATTGATAGCAACTAGCAGTCCGTGACCGCGGACGTTAATTCTAAAAATAATGATGAGGCGCCAACCATGGCAGATATCTTCGAAAACCCAATGGGCCTGATGGGCTTTGAATTCATCGAATTCGCATCGCCTACGCCAAATACACTCGAACCAATCTTCGAGATCATGGGTTTCAGCAAAGTCGCGACCCATCGCTCCAAAGACGTGCATTTGTACCGTCAGGGCGCCATTAACCTGATCCTCAACAACGAGCCCCACAGCGTGGCCTCGTACTTCGCCGCCGAACACGGTCCGTCGGTATGCGGCATGGCCTTTCGGGTCAAGAATGCCCAGCAGGCATACTCCCGTGCCCTGGAGCTGGGCGCCCAGCCGATCCATATCGCCACCGGCCCGATGGAGTTGAACCTGCCAGCGATCAAGGGCATTGGCGGTGCGCCGCTGTACCTGATCGATCGCTACGGCGAAGGCAGCTCGATCTACGACATCGACTTCGTGTACCTGGACGGCGTCGATCGCAACCCAGAGGGGGCGGGCCTGAAGATCATCGATCACCTGACCCACAACGTGTATCGCGGACGCATGGCCTACTGGGCCGGTTTCTACGAGAAACTGTTCAACTTCCGCGAGATTCGTTATTTCGACATCAAGGGCGAATACACCGGCTTGACCTCCAAGGCCATGACCGCACCCGATGGCATGATCCGCATTCCGCTTAACGAAGAGTCGTCCAAGGGCGCCGGGCAGATCGAAGAGTTCCTCATGCAGTTCAATGGTGAGGGCATCCAGCATGTGGCGTTCCTGACCGACGATTTGGTGGATACCTGGGACCGCCTGAAAAAGATTGGCATGCGCTTCATGACCGCACCGCCGCAAACCTACTACGAGATGCTCGAAGGCCGTCTGCCGAATCACGGCGAGCCCGTGGACGAACTGCAATCGCGAGGCATTCTGCTGGATGGCTCGTCTGAAGATGGTGACCGCCGCCTGCTGTTGCAGATTTTCTCGGAGACCCTGATGGGCCCGGTGTTCTTCGAATTCATCCAGCGTAAAGGCGACGATGGCTTCGGCGAGGGCAACTTCAAGGCGCTGTTTGAATCGATCGAACGTGATCAGGTTCGTCGTGGCGTGCTCGCCACTGAGTAAGCCAGTGACTGCTTGAAAACAGGCCCGATCGAAGGTTCTTCGATCGGGCTTTATTTTGCCCGGGAATTGCTGATAGTGAATGTGTTAATGTTTATTTCCGCGACGCCTAGCGTTGATTCCCAGCCTGTTGACCGACCTTTAGATGACGACGCCAAGACCTTCCCTGACCTTAACGCTGCTCCAAGCCCGTGAAGCGGCCATGGCTTTTTTCCGGCCGTCCCTCAACCAGCATGACTTGACCGAACAGCAGTGGCGGGTAATCCGCATCCTGCGCCAGAACGGCGAACTGGAAAGCCATCAACTGGCGAAAATGGCCTGCATCCTGCCCCCAAGCATGACCGGCGTGCTCACGCGCCTGGAACGCGATGAGTACCTCAGCCGCCGCAAATCGCCCGAGGACCAGCGCAGGCTGTTTATCACCCTGACGGAAAAGGGCCTGGCCTGTTTCGAGTCCATGAGTGGGGACATGGAAATCAACTACCAGAAGATCCAGCAGCAGTTCGGCGAGGAGAAGATGCAGGCGCTGTTGGCTTTGCTCAACGAGCTGAAACAAATCAAGCCCTGACTTTGCGCGGTTGCCTGCGAGCGGTTACACATCCAACCTGTAGCCGCTGCCGCAGGCTGCGCTGGCCCTAATATTCCCCCCAGCACCCCTCAAGCCCGACGCTGGCGCACCAGATGCTTGAACCCTTCAAACACCAACACCAGCACCGCCATCCAGATCGGCACATAGGTCAGCCATTCCCCGGCCTTGATGCTTTCCCCCAACATCAGTGATACCCCCAGCAGCAACACCGGCTCGACATAGCTCAGCAGGCCGAACAGGCTGAACGCCAACAGCCGGCTGGCGATGATGTAGCACACCAGTGCCGAGGCGCTGATCACCCCCAGCAACGGAATCAGCACATACAGCCAGGGCCGCAGATCGAACACCGCAAAACCCTGTTCCCCGCTCTGCACAAACCACAAGGCGACAGGCAACAGCAACGCCATGTCCAGCCACAGCCCGCCAAGATTGTCGGCGGCCAGGCGCCTGCGCAGCACGAAGTAGGTCGGATAACCGATGGCCACCAACAGCGTGGCCCAAGAAAAACTGCCCACCTGATACAGCTCGTTGAGCCCGCCCAGACAGGCAAAAAACGCGGCGATTTTCTGCAGCCGCGACAGGCGCTCGCCATACACCAGGCGCCCGGTCAGGACCATGGTCAGCGGCAGCAGGAAATACCCCAGGGACACATCCAGGCTGTGCCCATTGAGCGGCGCCCACATAAACAGCCACAACTGCACCCCCAACAGCCCAGATGACAGCAGCAGTCCCACCAGCAGCAACGGCTTGCCTGCCACCCGCAGCAGTACTTCGCGCACCCGGCGCCACTCTCCGGATACCACCATGAAGACGGTCATGCACGGCATCGTCAGCAGCATGCGCCAGCCGAAGATTTCCACCCCGGTGAGTGGCTCCAACATGGAGGTGTAGAAGTACATGACGGCAAACAGCACCGACGCCAGAACCGATAAAACAATACCTTTAGACACACTGTCCTCGTACGACCAGAGTTATTGAGCGAAATGGAAAAAGCGGTGGTGAGCCGTGGGGGGAATATAGAGGGTTTGGCCCGAGAGGTTTACTCGGATTAAGCCTGGGTTACGGGAAATTATCTCGTTTGCCCGATCCCTCCGGGCAATGCTTGCGAAGGCGGGCTGCACAAGGGGAGAAATGGTGGTGGCCACTGTCAGACAGCAGCCACCCTTGGGGTTCAACTAGAGAAAGGCGTACGCCCGGAAACGAAATGGCTGACATCGTTAAAACCAGGGGTAGAGGCGTGGCCCGGGGTCACCAGCGAGTCGATAAAGGCTTCGTCTTCAGCGCTGATTCGTACGGCCAGCGCCTTGGTGTACGCGTCCCACTGTTGCTCGGTACGCGGACCGACAATCGCCGAGCTGACGGCGGTATTGTTCAGCACCCAGGCAATGGCGAACTCGACCATGCCGACCCCACGTTGCTGGGTGTACTGCTGAATCTGTTGGGCAATTCGCAGGGACTCGACCCGCCACTCGGTTTCGAGAATTCGCTTGTCCTGGCGCCCGGCGCGGCTGGCACTGTCCGGAGTGACGTCCGGCGCATATTTGCCGCTGAGCACCCCTCGGGCCAGGGGGCTGTAGGGCACCACACCCAGGCCATAAGCCTTGGCGGCGGTGATCTGTTCGGCCTCGGCCTGGCGATTGACGATGTTGTACAGCGGCTGGCTGATCACTGGCCGGTCGATACCCAACTCGTCGGCGAGGCGCACCACTTCGGCAATCCGCCAGCCACGGTAGTTCGACAGGCCCCAATAGCGGATCTTGCCCTGGCGCAGCAGGTCGCCGATGGCTGCCACCGTGACCTGCAACGGTGTGTTGTGGTCTTCGCGGTGCAGGTAATAGATGTCCAGGTAGTCGGTGCCGAGACGGGTCAGGCTGGCTTCGATTCCGTTGAAAATATGCTTGCGGCTCAAGCCGCTGCGGTTAGGCACGCCGTCGGCCGGACCGAAACCGACCTTGGTTGCCAGAACCCAGTCATGGCGATGCCGGGCGATGGCTTCGCCGACGATCTCTTCGGAGCGACCCTGGGTGTAGACATCGGCGGTGTCGATGAAGTTGATGCCTTGGTCCCAGGCCTTGTCGATGATGCGCAGGGAGTCTTCGGTGCTGGTCTGTTCGCCGAACATCATGGTGCCCAGGGTCAGCGTGGAGACCTGTAGACCGGAGTGGCCGAGGAGGCGATAGCTCATGGACGAATTCCTTGTGCGCGGGGGGTGGGAGCCAGGCGAAAAGCGCCTGGTCAGGGCGTCCATCAAATACCAGAACAATCGGCTTGGGCAAACTGAATCTGTGCTAAGTCATTGCGGCGTGTTGGCGCGGGGAACGGGCCAGGCTGCGGATAGGGGGCGAGGGGCGTATGAGTTGTCGGGTCCTGGATTCACTTGCAAGGAGCTGCGCCGGACCTGAAAACCTCTAGTGCCCTCGGCACCGAGGCCTACCGGGTTTCGCTGAATTATGATTTGTTGCGATGCAGGGGGACGTTGATCGCCTTGAGCTTCTCGACCACAGCCCTGGCAGCTGCTTTTTTTCCCACCTACAGGGTTTGCAGGCTAAACCCGTGCTGCTGAGGCCTGCGCCAAGTGGCAGTATGGGCTGCATAAGCATTGGAGATAGCCTATGAAAATCATCATCGCCCCCGACTCGTTCAAGGACAGCCTGAGTGCCGAGGGGGTCGCTGCTGCCATTGCCGAGGGCCTGGCCCGGGTCTGGCCCGAGGCGCAGTTGGTCCTGTGCCCGATGGCCGATGGCGGTGAGGGCACGGTGGAATCGGTCCTGGCCGCTTGCGAGGGCGAATGGCGGACCACTGCCGTGCAAGGCCCTCTAGGTGCTCGGGTACAGGCACGTTGGGGCTGGCTGGCTGCAAGCCACACGGCAATTATCGAAATGGCCGAGGCCAGTGGTTTGCAGTTGGTTTCGGTAGGTCAGCGTGATGCGTGCATCAGCAGCACGTTCGGCACCGGCCAGTTGATCCGGGCCGCGCTGGACGCTGGTGCCCAGCGAATCATCCTGGCGATTGGCGGCAGCGCCACCAATGATGGCGGTGCAGGAGCCTTGCAGGCATTGGGTTTGAGGCTACTCGACGACCAGGGCGAACCCCTGGCACGCGGCGGCCTGGCGCTGGGCTCATTGGCCCGGATCGAACTCGAAGGCCTGGACCCACGCCTGGCCCAGGTCCGCTTTGAGATCGCCGCAGATGTGAATAACCCGTTGTGTGGTGAGCACGGTGCGTCGACGATCTTCGGCCCGCAAAAAGGCGCTTCGCCGCAGCAGGTGCAACAACTGGACCGGGCGCTGGGGCATTTTGCCGATCACTGCGGGCAAGTCTTGCCCCGGGATGTACGGGACGAACCGGGCAGTGGTGCTGCCGGTGGCCTGGGGTTCGCCGCCAAGGCCTTTCTCGGTGCGCAGTTTCGCCCCGGGGTCGAGGTGGTGGCCGAGCTGGTAGGCCTTGAGCAGGCGGTGCGTGGCGCCGACCTGGTGATCACCGGGGAAGGCCGGTTCGATGCCCAGACCCTGCGCGGCAAAACGCCCTTCGGCGTCGCCCAGGTTGCCCAGCGGCATAGGGTTCCGGTGATTGTCCTCGCGGGCACATTGGGCCAAGGTTATGAGCAGATGTATCAGCATGGCGTCGAGGCCGCGTTCGCCCTGTCTTCCGGGCCCATGAGCCTGGAACAGGCCTGCGCCGAGGCTCCACGGCTCTTGACTGAGCGCGCGGAGGCGATTGCCCGGTTGTGGCGGCTGGCGGCCCAGGGAGTCCGCTGAGCGGCTGACTGCGCTGAATCCGAGACGGCATCCGCGGATTCCGCGTTGTTTTTCGAGTCAGGGCCTATTACACCCGTCGGGCGGGATAAGGGCCTTAGTAGACCCCACCACCACTGGTTGGTGCGACGTTGCCCTTGTACTGTCCGGCCAGGCTTTGCAGGCCCTTCATCAGGACGGTGGTGTCTACCCCGACCGCGACAAAGTGTGCCCCCAGCTCGATATAGCGCCGTGCCAGTGCCGGGTCGGCACTGAGAATCCCCACCGCCTTGCCGGCCTGGCGAACACGTCGGATTGCTTCTTCTATAGCAGCCGCCACCTGCGGATGCCCCGGATTACCGCGATGGCCCATGGCTGCCGACAGATCCGCAGGGCCTATAAACAGACCGTCGACACCCTCTATGGCGGCAATCGCATCCAGATTGGCCAGCCCCTCGAGGTTTTCGATCTGCACCAGCAGGCACATCTGTTCATCGGCCTGATCCAGGTAGCCGGGGATGCTATTCCAGCGCGACGCCCGGGCCAGGGCGCTGCCGACACCGCGCACACCTTGCGGCGGATAGCGCATGGCGCGCACCAGATGCTGCGCCTGTGCGGCAGTCTCGACCATCGGCACCAGCAGGGTTTGGGCGCCGATGTCGAGTAACTGTTTGATCAGCGCAGTGTCGCCAATCGGTGGGCGAATAATGGCTTGCGACGGGTAAGGGGCAATCGCCTGGAGCTGGGCGAGCAGGCTGCGCAAGTCATTAGGGGCGTGCTCGGCGTCGAGCAGCAGCCAGTCGAAACCAGCATTGGCTGCCAGTTCGGCGCAGTAGGCATTGGCCAGGCCGAGCCACAGGCCAATCTGTGGTTCAGCCTGGAGCAGGCGTTGTTTGAAGGTGTTGACCGGCAATTGCATGGCAGCGTCCTCAGACAAAACGACAGGCGATAGAGCCGAGCTGATCGTAGTCGACATGGAAGGTATCGCCAGGGCGCGCTGCCACCGGCCGGGTAAAGGAGCCGCCAAGGATGATCTGCCCGGCTTCAAGGCCAACGTCATAGGCCGCCAGTTTGTTGGCCAGCCAAGCCACGCCTTTGGCCGGGTGGTTGAGCACCGCCGCCGAGACCCCGGACTCTTCGATCACGCCATTGCGGTACAGCACCGCGGGCACCTTGCGCAGGTCAATGTCGCCAGGTCGCACCGCGCGCCCGCCCATCACCACCCCTGCGTTGGCGGCATTGTCGGAAATGGTATCGAACACCTTGCGCGTGGCCTGGGTCTGCGGGTCGACCTGCTGGATTCGCGCGTCGATGATCTCCAGCGCCGGAATTACCCATTCGGTGGCGTCGAGCACATCGAATAGGGTGCAGTTCGGACCCTTGAGGGGTTTGCCGAGAATAAACGCCAGTTCCACCTCGACCCGCGGCACGATAAAACGCTCGAAGGGGATGTCGCTGCCTTCATCGAAGAGCATGTCATCGAGCAGCGCGCCGAAGTCCGGCTCGGTGATATTCGACGACACCTGCATGGCGCGAGAGGTCAGGCCGATCTTGTGCCCGACCAGCTTGCGACCGTCACGAATTTTCTGCTCGACCCAGCAGCGCTGGATGGCGTACGCGTCTTCGATGGTGATGCCGGGGAATTGCAGCGACAGTTGTCCGATCTGTTCCCGGCTGCGCTCGGCCGCGTTGAGGCGGGCGGCGGCCTGTTGAATATCCGAGGTGCTGAGCATGATTATTTCTCTCGTGGATTGACAATAAGGGCGGGCACCCGCAACACCAGCCAGGCGCCGCAGGCGATCAGCAGGGCCAGGGCATACAGGGCCAGGCTGGCACTTTGGGTGGTATCGCGGACAACGCCGATCAGGTACGGCGCGAGGAATGAGGCAATGCTGCCAAACGAGCTGATCAGGCCGATGCCGGCCGCCTGGGTGCTGCTGGCCAGAAAGGCTGGGGGCAGTTGCCAGAACATCGGCAGCGCAGCGCTGGCGCCCATGCCGGCGATCATCAAGCCGCCCATGACCAGCCAGGCGTTGTCCGGCGCCAGGCCGGTGAGGATCAGGCCCAGGCTCGACATCAGCAGCGGCACGCTGAGGTGCCAGCGGCGTTCGCGCAGGCGGTCTGAAGAGCGCCCGATGCCGATCATGAACAGGCAGCCAGCCAAATAGGGCAGGGCACTGAGCATGCCGACGTTGCTGTTGCGAGCGATGCCGGCGTGGTGGATCAGGGTCGGCATCCAGAAAGCGATGGTGTTCACCGCCAGCATCACCGCGAAGTAGATGCACACCAGCAGCCAGATGTATTTGTCCTTGAGGATCCCGCCGAAGCTGGTGATCGACTTGTGCTGTTCTTCCAGCTTGAGCGCAGAGTGCAGTTGTTGCTTCTGTTGCGGGCTGAGCCAACTGACCTGATCGATGCTTTCCGGCAGGGCCTTGAGCACCACCAACCCGAGAAACACCACCGGCAGGCCTTCGATCAGGAACATCCACTGCCAGCCCCGCAGGCCGCCGAAATCGTGGAAGCCTTCGAGAATCCAGCCCGACAACGGTCCGCCGATGACTCCGGCCATGGGTACGGCAATGGCGAACAGGGCGGTGACCTGGCCGCGTTTCCCAGCTGGGAACCAACGGTTGAGCAGGACCAGGATGCCCGGGAAGAATCCGGCTTCGGCGACCCCCAGCAGAAAACGCAGCACATAGAAGCCGATCGGGCTGTCGATCAACAGCATGCCCGCTGATAGCAGGCCCCAGACCACCATCAGGCTGGCGATCCAGCGCCGTGGCCCGACTCGGTCCAGCGCCAGGTTGCTAGGCACGCCAAACAACGCATAGGCAATGAAAAACAGCCCAGCGCCAAAGCCGTAGACGCTGTCGCTGAACCCCAGATCCTGGGTCATCTGCAGCTTGGCGAAGCCGATGTTGATACGGTCCAAGTGGGCAAAGATGTAACAGGTAAACAGCAGCGGCATCAGGCGCCAGGTGATCTGGCGGTAAGTGTTGCTGACCGGTGTCGCGTTGCTCATGGCAAGTGTCGGGCTGGACATTGGAGTGATCTCCTTATTGTTATTTTGCTTAAAGCCAGGACAAAGGTTCCCCATCGCCGCAGCCAAAAGGCTGCGGGCATGCACCTAGTGCGCTACAGGTTTCAGGTCCGCTGGATGAACATCCGGGGCGCTGTCTGCGGCATGGCGAGTGGGGCGCTGTCAGGCCAGGTTCTTGAGAAACTCGTGCACGTTGTTGTGCTTGAAGTTGAGTTCGGCATCCAGCTCGGTCATCTCGAACGACAACGCCAGCAGGCGCTGCGCCTGGAGTTGCGCAAAGTGGTCCTTGATGATCTCGAACAGGCCTTCGGCCACCTGGCGTCGGGTGGCGAGGTCACGTCCAGCGCCCACCTGCAGGCGCATATGGACAAAGGCGTAGTCGTGCTTGCCATCGGCCATGCGCCAGGTGTCCAGGCGCACGCCCCGGCTGCGGATGCCACCCAGGGGAAATACGCCACTGGCGCCCAGGCAGTTGTGGACCTTCTCGAACAGGGCCGGCAAGTCGGCAGCTTGTTCGATGTTGTCGGTGTATTCAGCAATGAAATGCGGCATGGGTGCCTCCTTTGGAGGCAACTGCAAGCTTGAAGCAGCAAGCGGCAAGGGTATTCCTGCGGCTTGCGGCGCTTGGCTTGCCGTTGCTTCAAACCTCAAAAATGGCGTTGATCTGGCCGGTACCGGAACTGCCGAACGGCGGGGTGATAATTTGCGCCGGCTTGTTGTATTCGGGCCCGCCCAGCAGGCCAAGCAGCATCGCGGTGTCGTGCATCTTGCCTTCGCCGTAGCAGTGTTCGGCGTAGTCCGGCAGCATCGCGCAGAACTCGCGAAAGCGCCCTTGCTGCCACAGCTCGACGACCCGCATATCCATCTGCTTGTCGAACTCCCGGGTCCAGTTATGGATGTTGGCCTCGGCTTCCCGGTCGTCCGAAAAACGGTGGGACAGAGAGCCCGACGCCAGCACCAGCACCTTGCGATCGCTTTTCTCGATGGCCCGGCGTACAGCGGCACCAAAGGTGAAGCTGTCTTCGAGGGAGTGCCAGGCGCACCAGGCGGCAATCGACACCACTTTGAAATGCTCCTCCGGCGGGACGTCCATGTGCATGTAGCGCATCGGGACCAGGGTGCCGTATTCCAGTTCCAGGCTCGGAATGTTGTGGGCCAGGGTGCGTACATCGGCCGCCACGGCTTCGGCCGCGATCAACTCGCCCAGATCGGTGCAACCCTGGTAGTCATAGGTCATGTTCTTGATGAAATGCGGCAGCTCATTGCTGGTGTAGGTGCCTTGGAAATGTTCACCGCAATTGACGTGGTAGCCGCTGTTGACCAGCCAATGCACATCAAACACCACTGCGGTGTCGGCCCCCAGTTCACGGGCGCGACGCGCGATTTCCTTGTGCCCGGCAATTGCCGCTTCGCGGCATCCGTGGTGCTTGCCCGGCAGTTCGGACAGGTACATCGATGGAACGTGACAGACCTTGGCGGCCAGAACGACTTCGCCCATGGTGCTTCTCCTGAAACATCTTATTGTTCGACCTGTAGCCGGAGCCCCTGGCTGCGCTGGGGCGTGCAGCGGCTACAGACTGTGCAAAACCTTACACGCCCCAGCGTGGGATGTGGTGGCTGCCCATGGAGAGGCAGACGTTCTTGATCTCGGCAAAGACTTCGAAGCTATATTCACCGCCTTCACGGCCGGTGCCTGAGCCCTTGATGCCGCCGAATGGTTGGCGCAGGTCGCGCACGTTCTGGCTGTTGATAAACACCATGCCGGCCTCAATGCCACGGGCCAGGCGGTGCGCCTTGCCGATGTCCTGAGTCCAGATATAGGAGGCCAGGCCGTATTCGGTGTCATTGGCCAGTTGCAGCGCCTCGGCTTCGTCCTTGAACGGGATCAGGCATACCACCGGGCCGAAGATTTCCTCTTGGGCGATGCGCATCTTGTTGTTGACATCGGCAAACACCGTCGGCTGGATAAACTGACCGCGGCTCAGGTGCGCCGGCAGGTTGGCCGGGCGTTCCAGGCCGCCGGCGAGGAGGGTGGCGCCCTCTTCGAGACCGATCTTGATGTAGCCGGTGACCTTGTCGTAGTGGGCCTGGGTGATCATCGAGCCAACCTGGGTCTTGGGGTCTTGCGGGTCGCCGACGATCAGGCGCTTTGCGCGGGCGGCGAACTCCTTGATGAACTGGGGGTAGACACTTTCCTGGATGAACACCCGGCTACCGGCGGTGCAACGCTCGCCGTTGAGGGAAAAGATGGTGAAGAGTGCTGCGTCCAGCGCACGCTCAAGGTCGGCATCTTCAAAAATCAGCACCGGTGACTTGCCGCCCAGCTCCATGGAGTACTTCTTCAGCCCCGCAGTCTGCATGATTTTCTTGCCGGTGGCGGTGCCGCCAGTAAAGGAAATGGCCCGCACGTCCGGGTGGCGAACCAGGGCGTCGCCGGCGGTGGCGCCATAGCCCTGGACGATGTTCAGGACCCCGGCCGGGATCCCGGCCTCATGGGCCAGGCGGCCCAGCTCATTGGCCGTCAGCGGCGACAGCTCGGACATTTTCAGCACCGCAGTATTGCCCAATGCCAGGCAGGGCGCAGTCTTCCAGGTGGCGGTCATGAAAGGGACGTTCCACGGCGATACCAGGGCGCATACGCCGACCGGCTGGTACAGGGTGTAGTTGAGCATCTGGTCATCGACCGGATAGCTGTGACCGTCCATGCGGGTGCAGACTTCGGCAAAGAAGTCGAAGTTGTGGGAGGCGCGGGGAATCAGCACGTTTTTGGTCTGATGAATCGGCAAGCCGGTGTCGAGGGTTTCCAGCTCTGCCAGGTGCGGCACGTTCTGTTCGATCAGTTCGCCGAGTTTGCGCATCAACCGCGCACGTTCCTTGGCCGGGGTGTTGGCCCATTTCGGAAAGGCTTCCTTGGCTGCCGCGACCGCCTGGGCCACTTCCTCGGCGCCGCCGCTGGCGACTTCGCCGATGGCTTCACCGGTGGCCGGGTTGTAGTTGGTGAAGACGTCTTGGCTTTCGACCTCGCGGCCGTTGATCCAGTGTTTGATCATTTATGCATGCTCCTTGGTCGCGTGAGCCGGGTTGTTGAGGGCAAGGCTGGCGAAAAATTCGGCTTCACTGACGATGCGGTTGACCAGGCGCCCAACGCCTTCGACTTCCACCACCACTTCATCGCCGGGCACCACGTCGGACAGGCCTTCGGGGGTGCCGGTGGCGATCATGTCGCCGGGTTGCAGGGTCATGAAGCTGGAGAGGTACTCGATCAGGTACGGGATGTCGAAAATCATGTCGGCGGTGCTGCCTTCCTGGCGCAGTTCGCCATTGACCCAGGTCCGCAGCTTGAGGTTGGACGGATCTGGTACGTCGGCCACATCGACGATCCACGGGCCGACCGGGGTGGTGGCGTCGCGGTTTTTCACCCGTAGATTGGGCCGGTAGTAGTTCTCGAGGTAGTCGCGGATCGCGTAGTCATTGCACACCGTGTAGCCCGCGAGGTAGTCCAGGGCGTCCGCGCGCTTGACGTTGCGCGCGGTCTTGCCGATGACCGCCACCAACTCGCACTCGTAGTGCATGTAGGCGACGTTATCCGGGCGCCAGGTCACCTGGTTGTGGCCGGTGTAGGTGCCCGGTGACTTGATAAAGGCCAGGGGTTCGGTCGGCGGCTTGAACGCGAGTTCGGCGGCGTGGTCAGCGTAGTTCAGGCCCAGGGCAAACATGCTGCCGGTGGCCGGCGGCAGCCACTCCACCTGGTCGGCGGCGACCACCCGGCCATCGGCCAGGGTCAGAGAGTCGGCGGCAGTGACCACGGCGTGGTGGACCTGCCCCTGAAAACGGATGCGTGCGTGTTTCATGTCAGTTCCTTATTCGGCAACGATGGCATTGGACAGCCGGCCCAGGCCGCTGATGTCCACCTCGACCCGGTCACCGGGCCGCACGTCGACCCGGCCTTCGGGGGTGCCGGTGATCAGCACATCGCCCGCATGCAGGGTCATGAATTCGCTGAGTTCGACGATCAGCTGCGGGATGCTGCGCACGAAATTCGCGGTGCTGTTTTCCTGCACCAGCTCGCCGTTGACGAACAACTTGAGGCTCAAGGCATGGGGGTCACCAACCTGATCGGCCGGCACCAGCTCAGGGCCGAGCGGGCAAAAACCGTCACGGCATTTGGCCTTGACGGCTGGGCGGTAGTAGCTGTCTTCCGGCAGGCTGAATTCATTGACGATGGTGTAGCCGGCCACGTGTTGCATGGCGTTTTCCAGGCTGACGCGGCTGGCGCTCTTGCCGATCACCACCCCCAGGGCCGGGCCCGGTTGCAGACGCTCGACCCCCTTGGGGTACACCACTGGCTGGCCATCGGCATTGCGGGTGTTGGGCGTTTTGATGAACAGCACCGGCTTGACCGGCGGCTTCTGGTAGGGCGGCTGCGTGAAGGATTCCAGGTGGTTGCGCAGCAGGCCCTGGTAATTCAGCGCAACGCCGAACAGGGTGCCGCCGGCGAGGTCGTTCAGTGCACGACTCATTGTTGTTTTCTCCATGAGCGTCGCGGAAAGAGCGTCAGCCGCGAGTCGTTTTCGTTAATGTGTTAACGTTATATTTAATATGTTAACGATCGTCAAGCGTCGCCCATCGTCCGGGTGTCTGGTACTGGTGAACAGACCATGAATCACGCAGGATGTGGACGCGTCGAAGGTCAGAAAATAAAAATGAGAAGCCGCTCATGAGCGATCGCCAGCCGATTCCCAACATCAATATCGGGCAGGTCTACGACCAGCGTTATGCCGACTCCCAGGTGCACTACGACAAGCTGAGCAACCTCGCCGGTTTTTTCGGACGCAATATGCGGGTGCATCGCCATGACCGGTTTTTCCAGGTGCATTACGTGCAAAGTGGCGCGGTGCGGGTCTACCTCGACGACCAGCAGTATCTGGAGTCGGGGCCGATGTTCTTCATCACGCCGCCGACCGTTCCCCATTCCTTTGTGACCGAAGCCGACAGCGAGGGCCATGTGCTGACGGTGCGCCAGCAGTTGGTCTGGGAACTGATCGAGGCTGATCGCAGCCTGGCGTCGGGCCCGCAGATACCGCCGGCCTGTGTCGCGCTGGCGCGCCTGGGGCCGGAGTTCGGCGCCGAGGCGCGACGTTTGTCCCTGTTATTCGAGGAACTGCAACGCGAGGCTGCCGAGCAGGCGCCGGGGCGCGAGCAGGCACTGCTGGCCCTGACCCGGCTGATCCTCATCAGCCTGCTCAGGTTGTCTGCCAATTCCCTCAAGGCGCGACCGGCGCGTCACGAAGACCTGCAGATCTTCCACCGCTTCAATGAACTGATCGAGGCGCACTACCTGCAGCATTGGTCGTTGTCGCGCTACGCCCGGCAGATTGGCGTCACCGAGGCGCGCCTGAATGATGTGTGCCGGCGCATCGCCGACTTGCCCTCCAAGCGCCTGGTGTACGAGCGCCTGATGCAGGAGGCCAAGCGTTTGCTGCTGTTCACCGCCAGCACGGTGAATGAAATCTGCTACCAGTTGGGGTTCAAGGACCCAGCCTATTTCAGTCGTTTTTTTCAGCGCAATGCCAAGCTCGCCCCGGGAGAATATCGCCTGCGCCACGAGCGTTCCGAGCGCTCGGCCTAGCCTGTGCGGGGCTGTTGGTGGGGCGCCGGGCGTGGGAGAATTCGCACCTTTTCTCGACAAGGAGCGTCGCATGCTGCGCCTCACGCTGATTACCCTGATGCTGTTCGGCAGCGTCGCCCAGGCCCAGGCAGGAGCGGAGGATGTGCCGCTGCTGCGCCAGACCCGCGAGTGGCTCACCGCGTGCGATAACCTGCGCAACTGCCATGCCCTTAGCGCGCCCAGCGGCCAGAAGGGCCCGGAGTACAGTTCCCTGACCTTGCACGTCACCCGCCGCAGTGGGCCGCAAGAGTCACTGCGGCTGCGCCTCGATCATCGCGGGGCACCGTTGGGCCGCTTCGAACTGTTGCTCGATGGCCAGCCTCTGAGCCTGGAGTTGCAGGCCGGGATGGCGGTGGAGCTGGACGATCAAGGCAGCGACGCCCATCTGCAAAGCTACTCCGTGATCATGGAGGACGATGGGCGCAAGTGGTTGCAGCAACTGCGCAACGCCCAGTTGTTGCAGATGGCTGGCGAGGAGCAGGCCAGCGTTTCCCTGAGTGGTTTGTCGGCCGCCTTGCTGCTGATGGACTCGGTGCAGGGCCGGCTAGATGGCGTGACGGCGCTGATGCGCCCCGGCCCGCGTCCGGCCAATGAGGTGCCACCACGCCAGTTGGCGCCTGCGCCGCGTGCTTATTCGGCTGCGCCGCCGGCGTTGAGCGAACAGGAACGCGCACGCATCACCGCTGCGGTACTCAAGGATCAGGTCGGTGCAATGGGCGAGGCCGATAAACCCCGGGTCGAGGTTTATCCGCTCACCGCGCAGCGGGCGTTGACGGTGCTCTACAGCGAGTGCGCCGCGTATAACTGCGACTACCAGATCGGTAGTCGTTCGCGCAGCAACCCGGCCAAGGATCAGCCGCTGAAGCGCCAGCCGGCACCGCTTGAAGTGGAGGACGTCGGCTCGGTGTCCTACGACCCCAAGAGCGGACTTCTGACCACGTTCTACAAGCTGCGCGGCCTTGGCGATTGCGGCGACCAGAGCCAGTGGCTGTTCGACGGCCAGGGCTTCCAGCTTATGGATTTTCGCCGCATGCCGCTGTGCAGTGGTCTGCGCAGCAGCGATTGGCCGGCCCTCTGGAACAGCCGTGACTAGCCCGCTATAGATTGGCCTGGTGCCGTTCCCAGTCGGCTGCCTGGCGCTCGATCCACTGTTGCTGAAAGGCCAGGAGTGCCGCCGTGGGCTGCTGCATCTGCACGAATTTCAGCATCGGGTCGCTGACGGCGGTGCGGATGCCCGCCAGTTCCTCGACCACCGCCAGCCCGCAGAATGGTACGTAGGCTTCGGAGTAACCCCCTTCGTGGACCAGCACCAGCCGGCCCTGACACAGGCGTTCGGCGGCCTGGCGCAGCAGGCGGGTCATGGCGCGGAACGAATCACTGTGCAACAGCATGCGCGCCAAGGGGTCGACGGCGTTGGCGTCATAACCGCAGGCGACGATGATCAGCTCCGGCTCGAAGCGCTCCAGGGCCGGGATGACTAGGCGCTGCATGGCTTGTACATAGGCCTCATGCCCGCTGCCCGGTGGCAGGGGAATGTTGAGGTTGGCGCCAAGTCCTGGGCCCTGGCCGCGATCCTCTTCACCGCTGTAGCCAGGCGGGAAGCAACCGTCCTGGTGCAGGGATACCGTCAGCACGTCGCCGCGCGCTTCGAAAATAGATTGGGTGCCGTTACCGTGGTGCACGTCCCAGTCGATCACCGCGACCTTGCCCAAGCCGCGCCGGGCCTTGGCGGCTTCGATGGCGATGGCGATATTGGCCAGAAAGCAGAAGCCCATGGCGCCGTCCGCCAGGCAATGGTGTCCCGGTGGCCGGGACAGCGAGTAGGCATTGTCGGACTCGCCGGCCAACACGCTGTCCACCGCCGCCATGGCCAGGCCTGCGGACAACTTGGCGATCTCGTAACTGCCTGGGCCGATGGGCGCTTGGGGCCCGAGTTCGCCGCCTCCGGCGTCACTTAACGCCTGGAAGCGCTGCAAGTAACCCGGGGTGTGCACCCGCAGTAAATCCTCCTCGCTGGCCGCGCTGGCGCTCTGGACCTGTAACTGCCGGGTCAGCCCGGACACATCCAGCAGGCTTTTCAGGCGGCGTTTAGTTTCCGGCGATTCAGCGTGTCCGGCAGCGGCTGGGGGTTGCACCCAGCCGCCGACCGGTAAGGTCAGGGCGTGCAACCCGGCGCTGTGCCAGAGGCTGAGTTCATCGAAGAAAAAAGCAGTTTTACGGGTCATTGATGCAGTGCTCCAGTGGAAAATGAGAGAGGTAGCCGTGGTTATTCCTGAGGGGCTTTGGGGGCGCGGCAGGCCAGCATCAGCCCCAGGGACAGCAAGGTGATGCAGGCCCCGGCCATCAGCAGCGGGGAGAAACTGGCGCTGCTTTCGATCAGGCGCCCGGCGATGGCCGGGCCTATGGCCAGGCCGCCACCGATCACCAGGTTCGAGGCGTTCATCAGTTTCCCCGAGCGATCGAGGTCAGCCAGGCAGGCCAGGATCAGCGGCAGGATGAAGGTCCAGGTGAACTTGAACGCCAGCGCGGCCAGGGCAAAACGCGCCAGCGGTGGCTGGCCCAGAAGCAACAGCACCGAACCCGCCATCAGCCCGTATCCCAACACCAGTAACAAGGGGCGTGGCAGACGATTGCCGATCAACGAAGCGCAGCCGGCCCCGACGATGCCCATCAGGGTGGCGATGGCGAGGATTTCACCGCTGTGTTCCGCTGTGATCCCGGCCTTGGCGCCGATCGAGCCGATAAAGGTCCAGATCCCGCTGAGGCTGATGTAAAAGCTGAGGATCCCGAGGATGCCCAGGGCGGCCTGCCATTTTGAACGCTGCGGGTCTTGCTCCCGGGCCGCAGCGGCGAGCGGCGCGGCCTTCGGGAAATAGCGCGCCAGGGGCAGGAAAAGCGCCATCAGTGCGGCGAGGATCAGGTAGCACGCGGCCAGGCCGTAATGCTCAAACAGCCGAGGCAGAATGCTCAATCCCAGCGCGCCGACTACCAGTTGTCCCATCACCCACAAGCCGTAGACGCGGCTGGGATTGGCGGTGGAGGCTGCACTGGAGAGGCAGATGATCATCAACGAACCGCCCGCCAGGGCGCTGCAAAAGCGCAGGGCCAGCAGCGTGCCGTAGTCGCTGGCAAGCATCGACAGCAGGTTGGCGCCGATAAACAGCACCCCGGCCAGCAGCGCAGCGCGGCGCCAGTCGAAACGTTTGAGCCACCATAGGGCGGGCAGGGTAGCCAGGCTCATGGCGCCGAGTTCGGTGGAAAACAGGTCGCCAATCTGCGTCGGGCTCAGGTGCCACTGGCTGGCCAGTTGCGCGGCAATCGCCGGTGCGGTCATGAGGATGGTCGGGACGATGGCAGCGAACAGCACAATCGCCGCCAATCGGGCCAGGGGCGAGGCGCGCAATGCGTGTTCGCTGTTCAAGGTGTGGCTGTGAGTGGTCATGGTCAGGCTCCGGGAGGGCGCTTCAGAACACATGAACCAGGCGCAGCAAGGCGTCGGTCCCGTGGTAGCCGTTATCGGTGGCGACGTTCTGCGACAGGCTGAACATCAGCTGGTTTTTCTTATCCAGCCAATGGCCGACTTCGAAACCCACCTGGGTGTAGCGTTTGTGGGTGTCGTCGATGCGCTGGTCGTTGATCCGCAGTTCACCGCCGTCCGCGTGGATCAGGCGCAGGGCGCCATAGGTGCTGGGGGTGAAGTCGTAGGAAGCGAAGGCTTGCAGGCGGTACAGCGGGTCCTGCTTGAGTGAGCTGCCAAAGTAGTCGTCATTCTTGGCGTAGAGCTGGGCTTCGAGGTTGGCTTCCAGCACCCATTTTTCGCCGATGCCCTGGGTGTAGTTGTAAACGAAGGTCGCGCCCCAGCGGTTGGCGCCCGGCGACACATCGGGGTCACGGCTGTGGTATTCGCCGATGGGCAGGGTGATCAGGGTCAGCAGGCCGCTGTAGGTTCGCGACGCCGGGTCGTTGATGAAAAACAGGGTGCCGCCGACCTGGGGATCGCCAAAGCCGCTTTCACCGGTGTGCTGGCTGGCACCGGGCAGACGGGCGTTGATATCGGCGAAGGGCACGATGAATTGCGGGGTGCACAAGGTGCCGCAGATGTCAGTGAAAAACACCTGGCGGTAGGCCATGGCGTTGACCCGCAGTTCGGCCTTGCCGGTGCTGTCGGCCGGGCCGTGGAAGTCGCCGGCGCGGGTGCTCGGCAAGTACAGTACGCCAAGGGTGGTGCCCGGGGGCGCGCCAAAAAAGTCCCGGGCGTTGAGGTCGGCGGCGCTGGCGTGCGGGCTCAACAGCCCGGCGGTCAAGGCCAGGGCGGTGCAGCGGGTGGCGAATTTGAGCATGGGCGTGACGTCTCTTTTTAGGTTGTTGTAAGGCGAGCAGCTCGCCATGACGTGGCAGGGGGGTAAAAGCGGGCAAAAAGGTGCCCGCGGCCGCCAGGACGGCAGCAAAAAATCAGTCGGAGTCAGCGCTGGAGATCAGTCAGGAGGAGCGTGCAGCAATTGGGCGATGCGGGCTTTGTCCTTGACCCCGAGCTTGCTGTAGATGGCGCGGATATGGTGGCGCACGGTATTGGGTGACATGCCCAGGTCACGGGCCACTTCCTTATAGGTCTTACCGTCGCCGAAGCATTGCGCGACGTCGTTTTCTCGCGGGCTCAGTTGCGGCAGCACACTGCGGTTACGTGCAGCCAACAGGTACAGGTCGCCCACAGCCGAGGCTTCGACCTGCAAATGCTTGCCTTCGAATCCGTCACCATCCAGTGCCACCGGTAACTGTGGACCGCTCCATTGCGGCCATTCGCTGAGCAGCAGGTCGACAAACCCGCGCTCTGCGCAATGCAGGGTGCCGCGCTGGTCGCAGACGGCCAGCGCCAGGTTGCGCGGGCGGGTGAGCTTTTCACGCATGGCCACCAGGGTCCGGATCTGGTTGGCCGACACCGCGGCCACCAGGTGCAGCATGATGTTGTTCAGCAACTGGCAGTCGTCCTCGCGAAAGCGCGGCGCGCCGGGCCTGCGGTACAGCGCCAGGTGGTCGCTGAGGTGGGTGTAGGGATCGATGTACACCACGCACATCAGCTCGCTGATGTCGTAAGTCGCGCCAAGCCAATTCAGGCCTGGGCCATTGGCCGGATTGCGCATGTCGATGATCACCGCCTGCCCTGGGGCGGCGTGCACGCGGCTCACGGTGACGTCGACATGGCGGATCGACTGCCAATCCGGCAGGTAGCTGGGCGGCAGGTGATAAAGGTAGGAACTGTGCTCCTCGGGCAAACCGTCGATCAGCGCGGCACGGCCCCACCAGGCGCTGTCAAAGGGCAGCACCTGGCTGATACGGGCCAGGGCGTGGGGGTGCAGGTTATCGATGTCCTGGTGCTGGGCCAGGCGCTGCAGTTCGAGTATCAGCGCGCTGAAGGCTGCCAGCAGGCTGGCGTGACCGTGATCATGACCGCTCATTGGGGTGTACCTCTGTGCGACTTTCTTATTATTTTCGTCACGAAGTAGTGAAGGACCGGAACGTCGCGAAGACGTGGGCAGGGCCTGAAATCGAGTATCGGCGGGTTGGCGCACCCTCGCCATCCTACAGATGCAGGAGGCTGGCCGAGAGCGGCGCCTTGTCCCGCTCACCGGCCAAGGCGCTGCATGCCCCGTGCCAGAGCGCTCCCGTGGAGGCCCCCGGCATCCTTGGCGCCAGGGTAACCGTTGAGGGCGCTGATTCGGTGTGACTACCCGGTCACAACATAATTTTTTTTTGCCGAGGGACGCATTAAACCTAAAGTCCGGCCGATATCTATTACAGGCTCGCCAATCCACCACAACAGTCGGGCCGACCTGTCGCACCCCCCAGCGTGGCTGGCCGACAGGGCTATCGGCACGGAAGCGCGCAACCCCTTAATTCCCGAGAGTCGTCCTATGTCCCTACGTAATATCAACATCGCGCCTCGCGCTTTCCTCGGTTTTGCGTTCATTGCGTTGCTGGTCGTGGTGTTAGGTGTGTTTGCGATCAACCGCATGTCAATCATTCGCCAGGCGTCCATCGATATGGACACTAACCAACTGCCGAGTGTGAGGTACCTGGGGAACATGACCGAGAACGTCCTGCGCATGCGCATCCTGTCGTTCCGCGTCCTGGTCAATCGCGAGGCGGCCGGCCTGGATGAGGCGAAAACCCGGATCGGGGTGCTGGTGGACAAGCTCAAACAGGCCCAGGCCAGCTACGCCGCGTTGCCGGCGGGCACTGAAGAAGCGGCGCTGTACAAGGCCTTTGCCGCCACCCTGGAAAACTACCTGCAAGCCCAGAGCCAGATGCTGGAGCTATCGCGGCAAAACAAGCTGGAGGAGATGCGCAGCCTGATCAACACCCGGATCAAGGAAGGTACCGACTTGATGGGTGAGCAACTGAACAAGCTGGTGGCGATCAACACGGCCGGTGCCAAGGCGGCGTCGGCCCAGGCCGGTGAGTATTACGACAGTGCGCTGACTTGGATCATCCTGGTGGCCGTGACCGCAGCGTTGATGACGGTGCTCCTGGCCTTGTTGCTGACCCGCAGCATCGTGCTGCCGCTGAACCGGGCCTTGAATGCTGCGCAAACCATCGCCGGCGGCGACCTGACCAAACCCATCGAGGTCGACGGCAAGGACGAGTCGTCGCGGCTGCTCAGTGCCCTGGCCGAGATGCAGGGCAACCTGCGCCGTACCATCGAGCAGATCTCCGGCTCCGCCACCCAACTGGCGTCGGCCTCGGAAGAGCTCAGCGCGGTCACCGAAGAAGCCTCCCGTGGCCTGCAACAGCAGAACAACGAAATCGAACAGGCAGCCACAGCGGTGAACGAAATGACCGCGGCCGTGGAAGAGGTTGCGCGCAACGCGGTGTCGACGTCGCAGGCGTCGCACCAGTCAACCGAGGCCGCTCGCGAAGGCCGTGATCGCGTGGTGCAGACCGTCGATGCGATCCAGACCATGACCCACGACGTGCAAAACACCTCGGTGATGATCGAAGGCCTGGCTACCCAGGGTCGGGATATCGGCAAGGTGCTGGACGTGATTCGGGCGATTGCCGAACAGACCAACCTGCTGGCCCTGAACGCCGCGATTGAAGCGGCCCGGGCCGGTGAGGCTGGACGGGGTTTTGCGGTGGTGGCCGACGAGGTACGGGCCCTGGCCCATCGCACTGCACAGTCGACCCAGGAAATCGAAAAAATGGTGGCCGGGATCCAGAACGGCACCGGCGAAGCGGTGCAGTCGATGCAGCAAAGCAATCAACGCACCCAGAGCACCCTGGAGATGGCCCGCGCCGCAGGTGTGGCCTTGGAGCAGATCACCGAGTCGATCAACCTGATCAACGAGCGCAACCTGGTGATCGCCAGTGCCTCGGAAGAACAGGCTCAGGTGTCGCGCGAGGTCGATCGTAACCTGGTGAACATCCGCGACCTGGCCACCCAGTCGGCCGCCGGAGCCAACCAGACCAGCGCAGCCAGCCACGAGTTGTCGCGCCTGGCGGTGGATCTGAACAGCATGGTGGCGCGTTTCGTCATCTGACCGGGCTGGAGTCCGGCGCCCCTCAAGGCGCCGGAACCTGGATTACCCGGCGGCGCGCGGCCACAGCTGTGGGTTGACCAGATTGGCCGGGCGTTGCCCGGCCAGTGCCGCCAACAGGTTGTCGACGGCGCAGCGGGCCATGGCTTCACGGGTTTCATGGGTGGCTGAACCGATGTGTGGGGTGGCCACTACGTTGTCCAGTTGCAGCAACGGCGAGTCGTGGTCCAGCGGCTCGCGCTCGAACACATCCAGTCCGGCCGCGCGGATCTTGCGCTGCTGCAGGGCCTCGATCATTGCCCCTTCGTCCACCACTTTGCCCCGGGAAATATTGATAAAGATGCTTTCCGGGCGCATCAACTCGAACTCCCGTGCCCCGATCAAACCCTGTGTCTGGGCGGTCAGCGGCAGGGTCAGGCAAATGAAGTCGGCCTCTTGCAACAGTTGCTCCAGGCTGCAATAGCGGGCATTGAAGCGCGCCTCCACCGCCGGTTTCGGCGAGTTGCTGTGGTAGATCAGCGGCATGCCGAAGCCGAAGTGCCCGCGCTGGGCCAGGGCCTCGCCAATGCGCCCCATGCCGATGATGCCCAGGGTCTTGCCATGCACGTCGCTGCCAAAGTGCCGCGGACCGATATTGCTGTTCCATTGCCCGGCGCGGACCAGGGTGGCCAGTTCCACCACCCGCCGCGCGGTGGCCAGAATCAGCGCAAAACCGGTGTCGGCGGTGGTTTCAGTGAGCACATCCGGGGTGTTGCTGAGCAGGATCTTGCGCTGGCTCAGGTATTCGATGTCGTAGTTGTCGACACCCACCGAGACGCTGGCGACCGCCTCCAGGTGCGGTGCCAGGTCCAGCAGTTCGGCGTCCAGGCGCAGGCTCGCGCCGAGCAGGCCCTGGGCCCGGGGCAGGGCCTCGCGCAGGCGGTCCATGCCGGCGGGGCTCAAGTCTTCGATCAGCGTCACCTCGGCCTGGGCTTGCAGGCGCGCCATCAACTCCGGGGACAGTTTTTTATAGACAACAACCTGTTTTTTCATCGGGTTCACCACCGTGTTCGGTTTAGGAATGAGCCAGGCGTTGACGCGCAGGCAGGGCCGGCGCCGTGCGGTCGCTGGCGCCGGGCTTGAGGAAAATCGTCAGGACCACTGACAGCAGCAGGGCGCCGCTCATCAGCAGGTAAGAAGCACCGGGCGAACCGGTGGCGCTGTTCAGGTAACCCACCAGGTAAGAGCCGCCGAACGATCCGAGGGCGCCCATGCTGTTGATCAGCGCCATGGCGCCGCCGGCCACGTTGGCGGGAAGGATCTCCGGCACGATGGCGAAAAACGGACCATAGGGTGCATACATGCAGGCCCCGGCAATCACCAGCAAGGTGTAGGACCACCAGAAGTGTTCGGTGCCCAGCAGGTAGGAGCCGTAAAAGGCCACGGACGCAATCAGCAGTGGTGGCCAGACAAAGCGTTTGCGCTTCTGGATCCGGTCCGACCCCCAGGACACCCCGAGCATGGCAATCACCGCTGCCAGGTACGGCAGCGCCGACAGCCAGCCGGCTTCGACCATGTCCATCTGCGCGCCGTGCTTGAGAATCGACGGCAGCCACAGCACAAAGCCGTAGACGCCGATGCTCCAGCAGAAAAACTGCAACGCCAGGATGATGACTTTGGGCGAGCGGAAGGCTTCGGCGTAGTTTTTTACCGCTTTCATGCCCACCTGTTCGGCGTCCAGGGTGCTTTGCAGGTCCTGTTTTTCCTGCTGGCTGAGCCATTTGGCGTCGCTCGGGCGGTCATCCGCCAGGCGCCACCAGATAAAGGCCCAGAGCACGGCCGGCAGGCCTTCGATGATGAACATCCAGCGCCAGCTGAAATGTTCCACCAGGTAGCCCGAGACCACCGACATCCAGAGCATGGTCACCGGGTTGCCGAGGATCAGAAAGGTGTTGGCCCGGGAGCGTTCGGCACGGGTGAACCAGTGGCACAGGTAGACCAGCATCGCCGGCATCACGGCGGCCTCGACCACCCCGAGCATGAAGCGGATCACGATCAGCATGTAGGCGTTGGAAACGATGCCGGTCAGGGTCGCCAGGGCGCCCCAGAGAATCAGGCTGACAAAAATCAGCTTCTTCACGCTGTGCTTTTGCGCGTAGATCGCCCCCGGCACCTGGAAGAAGAAGTAACCGAGGAAGAACAGGGCGCCCAGCAACGACGACAGTCCTGGGGTGATCATCAGGTCGGCGGCCATCCCGGAGGCGGCGGCAAACCCGTAGTTGGCGCGGTCCAGGTACGCCAGGCTGTAGGTGATAAAGACGATGGGCATGATGTACCACCAGCGTCGGGTGGCGAGTTTTGCGGTGTGCATGATGGAACTCCTGAGCTTGTTGTTTTTGTCGCAGCAGGTAACGCGTCACGGGTCAATCGGGTAAAGCGGTCAGGCGCTGGAACGCAAGCGAACGGTATCGCGCAGGGGCAGTTCGGCTCGGCGCGGCAGGCCTTCCATATCGCCACGGCTCTGCACCGCGCGGCTGCCGATCCAATTCGCGCGCTGTACCGCCTCGGCCATGCCGAGGTTTTCCAGCAGGCCGCTGATCAGGCCCACGGCAAAGCCGTCGCCGGCGCCCACGGTATCGACCACCTGGGCCACCGGTACGGCGTCGACAAAGCCTTGATCCAGTTGGGTGCGGTAATAGGCGCCGGCCGCCCCGAGCTTGATCACCACGGCCTCGACCCCCTGGTCCAGGTAAAAGGCGGCGATATCGGCCGGGTCTTCAAAGCCGCTCAGCAGGCGACCTTCACTCAAACCCGGCAGTACCCAGTGGGCCTGTACGGCCAGGCGGTTGATCTCGCTGATCATCTGTTTTTCGCTGTCCCACAGGCTCGGCCGCAGGTTGGGGTCGAACGACAAACTGCTGCCGGCGGCGCGCATCTGGCTCATCAGCACCTGGGACAACTCCCGGGCCGAGGCCGAGAGTGCCGGGGGAATGCCGGTGGCGTGCAGGTGCCTGGCCTTCAACAAGGCCGGCGCGATGTTATTGACCGAGAGCCGGCTGGCTGCCGAGCCTCGGCGAAAGTACTCGACCCGGGGGTCGGCGCCGTGTTCTTCGAGGGACTTGAGCTGGAACCCGGTGGGGTGCGCGGGATCGGTCTCGACAAAGCGGCAATCCAGGCCCTCGGCCTTCAAGGTGTCGACCACGAAACGCCCGAATGAATCGTCGCCGACCCGGCTCAACCAGGCCACGTTGAAACCCAGGCGTGACAGGCCGATGGCGACATTGCTGTCGGCGCCGGCGATGCGTTTGTGAAAGTGCCCGACCTGGGCCAGGTCGCCACTGTGCTCGGCGACGAACATCGCCATGGTTTCACCAAAGGACAGAATGTCGATCTCAGACATGAGCGCTCTCCAGACGCGACTGGCCCAGGCGGGCGAGGGTGGCGACGTGGTCGCGGGTCAGTTGCACCAGATCCTCGCCCTGCAACGGGTATTCCACCGCGCGGTTAATGCCTTGGGTCATGTGCCGTAACAGTTGTTCCCACAGATGCAGGTCGGCTGCGCTCGGTGGAATGGCCACCAGCTTGCCGTCAGCCCGCCGCGCCACGGCTTTGCAATGCACATAGCCGACATGCCGCCCAAGCAGGCGCGCGGCGGTGGTGGCCGGCTGGTCCTGCCACTGCCAGTTGCCGATGTCGAATGTCATTTGCACCGGCAATTGCAGGCGCTCGACCTCATCGAAAAAGCGCTGGAACGGTTCGATCCGCCCGCCGTGCAGGGTCTGGTCATTCTCCACCAGCAGCCGCACCGGGTGCCGTGCCAGCAGGGCGCCGAGGCTCTGCAGGTCGTTGTTGTCGGTGAAGTAGCCCAGGGACACTTTCAAACTGGCGGCGCCAAAGGCCTGGGCACGCAATAGGGCCTGTTCCAACTGCGGATTAGCCTGGGACTGGCCGGCGACCCACAGCTCCAGCGGCGAGGAAAACAGGCTTTCGAGTTGCTGCGCAGCGCTGGCCCGGGCCAGTTCAGTTGGAACTTCGTCGGTGAGCAGCTCTTCGCGCCATTCGATACGCGAAGCCCCGGCGGCGGCCAGCACCTCGATGAAATGGCCTTGGCCTTGCTCGCGTACCAGGTCGGCACCGTAGCTGGAGAGGCTGATGGAAACGGGTGATTTATGCATTGTTCTGACCTCTGAAACCGGTTTCATTTTTGTTCAAAAATTTTTTACTAAAGCCCATCCACTCCCAGCCGGCAGCGATTACCGCGAAAGACTGTGTTTCGCCCGACCCCGGGTCGACCCTCGCACTATCAACTGCGCGGCAAAATCCAGCACCCGCAGCGGCTCGGTATCACCGCGCAGACGCTTGAGCAGGCATTCGAACGCGCTGGCGCCAATGGCCTCGGTGGGTTGGGCGAGGGCGGTGATGCCGTTGCCCACCAGGGGATACCAATCCAGGTCATCGAGGGCGATCAGGCCGATCTCATCGAACAACGGGCAATCCAGCTCGCGCAGGGCCGTGGTGGCTGCCAGCGCGGCGACGCCGTTGGCGCAGAACAGGGCTTTGGGCCCTGGGCCCGGGGCGGCGAGGAAGTGCTTCAGGTGCTGAGTCAGGGCGCTGCCGGTTTCCAGCACTTCGCCGTGCAAGCCCGGGCGCTGGGCGATTTCGTTGTGGAAACTGGCGACCCGCTCGATCCGCGAGCTGGTGCCGTCATGGGGTTCGCTGACCAGCACGATGTCGCGGTAGCCGCGCTCCTGCAGGTGGCTGAGGGCCGTGTTGACGGCAGCCGGGTTGTCCAGGCCCACCAGGTCGCTGTGCAATTGATCGACCTTGCGATCCACCAGGACCATGGGCATTTCCCGGTGCAGCTCGCGCAGTTGTTCCAGGTGGTGGCCGAGGGTGTTCACGATCAGGCCTTCGATGTTGTACGAACGCAGGTTGGCCAGGTGCTGGCGCTCCTGCTCGTCATCGCGGTCGGTGTTGCACACCACCAGGCTGTAGCCGTGCTGGCGGCAGGCGGTTTCCACGCCATGCATCACGGCAATCGAATAGGGGTTGCGGATATCGGCCACTAACATGCCGATCAGGCGGGTACGCCCGCGTTTCAGGCCACGGGCCATTTGGTTCGGGCGGTAGCCCAGTTCGTCGATCGCCTGCTCGATGCGCAGGGCAATGGCATCGGAGAGCAGGGCGCGGTCGTCGCCGATAAAGCGCGAGACACTGGCCTTGGAGACTCCGGCGCGCTCGGCCACATCAAGCATGGTGACGCGGCTGCGCTGGGCGGCGGAAAAACTGTTCACGGGCAACGACCTTATTTTTTTGATTACTGGATTTCGCCAAGCTTGAACTTGCACTGAAACCGGTTTCAGGAAACAGCAAAGCGCAATCGGCGTCAAGCCCGATCCACGGCGGCATCTGACAAACGGTGGGAGCAGCGCCTCAAGCCCACAGACTCAGCCAGGCCGATGCCAGCAGCAACAAGGCCATGCCCCGGTTGAAACGCTGCAGGGCGACAGGGGAACGCAACACCTTGCTCGAACCTGCGCCGAGCATGGCCCAGGCCCCCAGGCACGGCAGCGAGATCAGGAAAAACGCCAGGGACAGGTACAGCACATGGCCCTGGCGCTCGGCGCCGTCACCGGCGAAAACGCTGACCACGGCCAGCGCCATCAACCAGGTCTTGGGGTTGACCAATTGCAGGCTGGCGCCCCCCATCAATCCCAGGCGACGCTGTTGGCCGGTATCCATTGTGGGATCGAAGGCGATGGCCGGTGTGCGGGAGATCTGCCAGGCCAGGTAGGTGAGCCAGAGGATGCCGACCCAGTGCAGGGCCTGCTGCACCGCAGGCAGTTGGGTCAAGGACTGGCCGAAGCCGCTCCCCACCAGCAGCACAATACTGGCCGCCGCCGTGCCGGCACCGAGGATGATCGGCAACGCCGCCTTGAAGCCATAGCGCGCGCAGTTGCTCAGCACCAGGATATTGGTCGGCCCGGGGGTGATGGAGGCGACGAAGGCGAACAGTAAAAATGGCAGCAGGGTTGGGAAAGACGACATGGCTGGCTAGCTCCGGGGAAGATCGAGTCTGCAATCTTCGCCAAGCCACCCCTCAGGCGTCTGGAAGCTTTGTGCAACGCTTGCGGTACAGCGCTGGAGTCAGGCCATACGCACGGACAAACCAGCGCCCCATATGGCTTTGATCGGCAAACCCCAGGGCCATGGCCACCTCGGCGGTCGGTTCGCCACGGGCCAGCAGGCGCCGCGCTCGAGCCAGGCGCAACTGCACCAGGTAGGCGTGGGGCGGCAAGCCAAAGGCCGCCTTGAAGGCGCGACTCAGGCGGAAACGGTCGACGCCGCAGGCCAAGCTCAGCTCATTGAGGCTGATGTCCTGCTGACCGTGGGCATGCAGGTATTCCCGAGCACGGTGGGCCACCAGCGGCAGGCGTGGATCATCGTGGTAACGCTGGCGCCAGTGCAGGTGCCCGGTGAGTTGCGCGAGCAGTTGATCGAGGGCGCTCTGGCGCACGATCCGCAGTTCCCCGTTGTGCAGGCTGTGAAAGGCGTTGCAGGTGGCCTGGGCCAGTCGCAGGTCACTGGCCAGGGTGCTGGCGAAGCTCAGTTGGCTGTCGGCCGGCGCCTCTTCGAACAATGCGCCGAGTTCGCGGGCCAGCCATTGCGGATCGAGGTACAGCATGCGGTAGGTAAAACCGCCGGCGCTGGGCGCCTCGCCGTCGTGCAACTCGCCGGGTTCAAGCAGGAAGACCTTGCCCGGGGTGCTCTGGTGCCGCGCGCGACGGCAGTTGAACTGCTGCACCCCTTGCTCGGTCACGCCCACCAGGTAGCTGTCGTGCCAGTGCGGATCGTAGGCATGGCCGGTGAAGTGCGCGCGCAGGGTTTCAATGCCGGTCTCGGTGTCCTGGGCCAGATCGATCCAGTTGTGCGCAGTCATGGGCGCTCCGCGTCAGGGACAAGGTCATCAGTTAGCGCCCATCGCTCTGGGTGGGTCTAGAAGATTTGTGCGCGGTCAACTGAACAGTCCGGCGGCAATGTTGATCGAGAAACCGAGGATGGCGGTGTTGAATAGAAAGCCGATCAGCGACTGCGCCAGCACAATCTTGCGTAGGCCACGGGTCGCCACGCCCACGTCGGCGGTCTGCACCGCCACGCCGATGGTGAAAGAGAAGTACAGGAAGTCCCAGTAATTGGGGGTGGTCAGGTTTTCGGCGAAGCGCAGGGCCGGTTCCTTGCCATCCCAGGTGTAGTAGAGCCGCGCGTAGTGCACGCTGAAAATCATTCCGATCAGCAGCCAGGAACCGACCACCGTCATGGCGGTGAAACCGTAGTGCAACAGGCGCCGGGTGCTTTCCAGGTCCTTACTGCCGCTCAGCTCAAAGGTGATCGCCGCCAGGCTGGCCAGGGCGGCGATGCATACCGTGAACAGCACCAGGCCGGCGTTCTCATCCTCGACTTCGGCGATGCGCTTCACATCGTCGGCCTTGGCCCGCACGGTGAGCCAGAACATCAGCACCAGATAGCTCCAGACCCCGGCGTTCCAGCCGATGAGGATCTTGCTGATCACCGAATCGGCCGGGACCAGGATCCCGACCGCCAGCCCGATCAGGGCACCGGAGGTCAGGCGGGGATGGGTGCGGACAATATGCGGCATGACGACTCGCTGAGGGCGGCTAAGGGCTGGCGAACTCTAGCATGAAGACTCCACGGCGCCCTCAAGACAGAGCCTGCCCGCCGCCGCCACCAGGCTGCGCTGGCCATCCGAGACACGGCACGGCGTCCAGGGCTCGGGTCACTCAGGGAGACGAACAAGGCCAGGTTGCAGGCCGAATACTTCCACGCCTTCGGCAGTGGATTTACCCGCAGTGACCGGCAGGCGCTGCACCGGTTGGTCCGGCCCCTGGCGGTATTCCACGCGCATGCCGTCGGCGCCGCGCTGGATGGCCCCTGGGGGCACGATAAACGCCTGGTCATTGCGGTAAGTGACGATGGTCAAGCGCGCACTCATGCCCAGGCGCACCCGTTGCAGCTGCTCGCGGGTCAGCTTGGGGATCGACAGGGTCACCGGGAACTGCGCGCTGCCCCCGGCACTGTCCCCGGATGTGGCCAGGCTGCTGACGATATCCACCGTGCCATTCAGGCGCTCGCCATCGAAGCCGTCGCCAAGAATCTCCACGCGTTGCCCGGGGTGCAACTGGTTGATGTCCAGTTCCGAAACCTTGCTGACGATCTTCAACTGCTCGATGTTGGCCAGGCCGAACAACACTTGTCCCTGGCTGACCCGCGCGCCGGCCTGAACCGGGCCCGAGGCCATGGCACTGGCATTTTGCCCCCCCGTCGAGCCCGGCGCCGGCACCACGATCCCGGCAAAGGGCGCCCGCACATTGCGCCCTTCCAACAGGGTGCGCAGAGCCTGGTACTTCACGGTGGCGTTGGTCAGTTCCATTTCGGCGATCTGCAGGTATTCCCCTTTGCCCTGGGCCAGGGTCTGCTCCAGCTCGCCCTTGGCCGCTTGCAGGTCGAGACGTTGGACCTGCAGTTGCTGGTTCAGGTCGTCCAGTTCGTTACGCGCGACGATGCCGCGGTTGAACAGGTTCTGGCTGTCACTGAGCTTGCGTTCCGAGTTGCTCAGGGCCATTTCCGAGGTCCTGAGCGCACGGCGGGCGCGGGTCACTTGTTGGCTGCTGTTCCAGTCCTGCAGCTCCTGCACTGCGCGGCGCGCCTTGAGTTGCGCCGACAAGGCATCGCGCAACTGGATTTCCAGCAGCGCCGGGTCCATCTGCAACAACATCTGCCCAGCCTCGACCCGTTGCCCTTGCTCCACGAGGCTTGCCTGGACGTTGCCGTCGAAAGGCGCGGTGAGGGTGATCGTCTGTTGTGGCTCGATCTTGCCCACCAGGCCGATCTGATGGCTCAGGGGTCGTGGTTGCACGGCTATCCATTGCGCGTGGACCGGTTGGTCGGCAGCGGGTGCCTGGTAGCGCAGCACGGCAAGCCCGGCTGCGCCCAGTACCAGCAACAGCGCGCCGGCCTGCAACGTGCGCTTGTGGCGGCGGGTCACGCCTGCCTTATCAATAGTCGTTGAGCGCAATGTCCCAGCTCTCCAAAGTCATGCCCAGAGTCAGATCCAGCTGGGTCTGGGCGTTCAGATAGGCAATCAACGCATTCAGACGGGCGTTTTCGGCGTTACGCAGGTCGCCTTCGAAACTCAGCACCTGGAAGTTGCTGGAGCGTCCAGCGCTGAGTTTTTCCCGTTCGATGTCCAGTTTGCGCCGCGACAGATCCACCGCACGCTGGGCGATCTCGTATTGCCGCCAGCGTGTGCCGAGGTCACGCACCACATCGTTGACGCTGCGCTCCAAGGCCTGGCGGGCATCGGCCAGTACCAGCTCCTGGTTTTCCACGTCGACCCGGGCATGGACCTCGGCTTGCCGGGTGCTCAGATCGCCGATGGGAATTTGCACCTGGACCCCGGCATAGCTGTCCCAGCGGCGCCCGGCCCCGTTGCCGTTATCGTTGTCATAACGGTCGCTGATCTGATTGGCCCCGGCGACCAGCGACACATCCCAGCGGCTCTGGTCCTTGGCGATCACCAGGTTGAGGTCAGCCTGCTGGCTGCCCAGCAGGGTGGACAAATAGTGTGGCTGCTGCACCTGGGCCAGGCGCAGGGCCTGGCCCTTGTCGATGCTGACTTTGCTGGCTTCCAGGGCCTCGCTGGCGCGAATCGGCGTAGACAGGTCCAGGGCCAGCAAGCGCAGCAACGACAGGCGATTGATGTCCACCTGGTTCTGCGCTTCTTCCACCCCCAGTTCCTGGGTGGCCATGTCGGCCTCGGTTTGCACGATCTCGAATTCCGCCATGCGCCCGGCGCCGATCAGCGCCTTGTTCACTTCCAGCAGGGCCGAGGCGCGCTTGAGGGCTTCCCGGGCAATGGCCAGTTGCTCCTGGGACCTGAGCAGCTCGCGGTAGGTGGTGATCACATCGGAAATGGTCTGGGCCACGCTGGACTTGAGGTTGAGGCGGTTGGCCTGCTCCGAGATCCGCGCCAGGCGCAGCGGGGCGGTGGTCACGTCCCAGCCGGCGCCACGCAATAATGGCTGGATCACTGCCAGGTCCAGGCCGTCGCTGCGATAGCGCCCGGCCCGGTCGGCATTGTTCAGTTGCTGGGTCCAGGCCATGCTCAGGCGCGTGCCGTATTCACCCAGCAGGCTGGTGGTCGGCGCGACCGTGGCGTTGCGGCTGCGGTCGTGGGTGCCTTGGGCGGTGCGGTAGTTGCCATTGAGTAGCAGCTTGGGGTTGAAGGCGTCCTCGGCCACCCGCAGGTCGAACTTCTGCGCCACCCGTTGCAGGTAGGCGCTGCGAATCCCCCGGTTATTGCGTAACCCCAGATACACCGCGTCGCCCAGGGTCAGGTCGGTCATTTGCTGGCTCAGTAGCACGCTGCGTGCCTGTGCGTTGCGCAACGAGGGCGCGGCGGCCTGGCTGGCCATACTGGGCTCGGTGGCCGCGAGCAGGGGAGTGGTGAACAGGTACAGGACGCAAACCATCCATGGGCGCCAGTCACTCATCGCGCAGGGCCTCCACCGGTTGCAGGCGAGACGCCGAGACGGCCGGGTACAGGCCAAAAAACAGCCCGACCAGCAAGGTGCTGCCCACGCCCAGGGGCAGGGCGGCCGCCGCCAGGGTGAACTGCCAGCCTGACAGCACGGCATAAATCGCCGCCGCCGCGACGCCCAGCACCGCCCCGCACAGCGCCCCGACGGCGGTCAGGGTCACGGCTTCGAGCAGGAACAGATTGCGGATATCCCGGCGGCGGGCGCCCAGGGCCATGCGGATGCCGATCTCCCGTCGGCGTTCGGAAACGTTCATCAACATCACATTCATCACGCCCACCCCGCCGCCAATCAGGGAAATACCGCCCAGGGCCAGCAGCAGGTAGCTGAACGTGCGGCTCTGGCGGGTCATGCCGTCGATGATCTGTTGCGGCAGTTGCACGGCGATGTCCCTGTCCCTGAGCTGCTGCTTCAACGCTTGGGTCAAGTCTTCGGCGACCTGGTTCATGTCCTGACCCACGGCCGCCCGGGCGATCACATTGCTGATCTGCGGCGCGGGGTAGATCCGGCGCATGCCTTGCAGGGGGATGAAGATCGAGTCGTTGGCCTGGACCGGAATCATCAGCGACGCTGGTTGCTCCTGGAGGATGCCGATCACCAGAAACAGGTAGTCGTTGACCCTGAGCCGCTCGCCGAGGCGCAGCGGATCCCCCGGGGTGCTCAGTGCCTGGGCCACCTTGTGCCCGACCACGGTGTAGGTCTCGCCCTGATCGAAATCCGAAAGAAAGCGCCCCTCGCGCATGTTGAGACGCATGGCCCCGGCCAGCTCCTCGGTACTGCCGACCAGGCCGGCGCCGGTGGAGCGGCCGTGGAAGATCAGCGGGCCGCTGGCCAGGGTCACCGGGGCGATAAACATCACATTGGGGGCGTCGCGGTGCAGTTGCTCGACGTCCAGCATCGGCGGCAACGGTACTCGGCTGTCGGCGACACCGGGGAACTGCACAGACAGGGTGTCGGTGCCCATGTCCTTGAAAATCGCCGCGGCTTCCTCGGCCGCGTTGTTGCCGATATTGATCAGCGCCACCACTGAGGAACTGCCGATGACGATGCCCAGCAACGCTAGGATCGAGCGCTTGCCCAGGGTCCGCAGGCTGACGAAGGCTTCATGCAGCAATTGGCTGGCGCTTTGCTCGACCCTGAGGCTCATGCCGGGCACGCCTCCTGCACCACGCCGTTGTGCACGCGGATCTGCCGTTGCAGGCGATGGGCGATGTGCGGGTCGTGGGTGACGATGATCAGCGTCACGTGGCGCTCGCGGTTGAGCGACAGCAACAGCTCCATGATGTCCTGGGCGGTGTGGCTGTCGAGGTTGCCGGTGGGTTCGTCGGCGAGGATGACCGAGGGTTGGCACACCAGCGCCCGGGCAATCGCCACCCGTTGCCGCTGGCCGCCGGAGAGGTCGGCGGGGCGGTGTTCGGCACGTTCTGCCAGGCCCACCTGATGCAGTACGTGCATGGCCCGTTGCAGCGACTCGCGCCGGGCCACGCCACGATAACTCAAGGGCAGGGCGACATTATCCAGGGCACTCAGGCGCGGCAGCAGATTGAAACTCTGGAACACAAAACCGATTTTTTGGTTGCGAATGGCCGCCAACTGGTCGGGGCTGGCGCCGAAAATGTCATGACCGGCAAAGCGGTATTCGCCGCTGTCCGGCAGGTCGAGCAAGCCGAGGATATTGAGCAGGGTGCTTTTGCCGGAGCCGGAGGCGCCGAGGATGGCGCAGCTTTCGCCGACCTCGATGGTCAACGAGACATCCTTGAGAATCTGCAGGTGCTGGTCTGCCAGCCGATAGCTCTTGCCAATGCCTTGCAGGGAAATGAAGCCTTCGTGAGCAATAGTGTCTGTCATTGCTTACCGCGCTGGCAGGCTGGACATCGCTGGGCAAGTTCCCGGGGGCCAATAAGGGCTGCGAGGGTGTTTGCGCACAGGTTCAGCACTGATTTTTATTTATTGTTTTTAAAAATTTGTTTGAATGGTAGCTGTGATTCCAAGGCGACGCTAGCCGTCAACCACGCTGAATGGGGCAAATTTGTCGCCGAATTGCGTGACAACTTGAAACATTTTCTTCGTCTCGGTCAGCGCCAGACTTGCGAGTCGAAAAAAGCCCGGGCCAGCCGGCTGCATCCGGCAAAGGCTTGCTTTAAAAGGGCCGCACGGGTATAAAAAATCAATTTTTTTTTTAAAACGCTGTTCGTCCGGTCAGGTTTTCAGCCTAGCAAAGGTCTCCATCCATGGTCGCAAAGAAACTCAGTGCTCCAAATGTCACCAAGACCCGATTGTTGGAGGCGACGGAGGCATTGTTTATCAAGTTCGGTTATGACGCCGTGCTGCTGCGCCAGATTACCGAACGGGCCAAGGTCAACTTGGCAGCCGTGAATTACCACTTCGGCGACAAAGACTCGCTGATGACCGCGCTGCTGATGCAGCGCCTGGGCCCACTGAATGACCAGCGCCTGGAACTGTTGGCCAAATGCGAGGAGCAAAGCGAGGGCCCGCTGGACTGCGAAACCCTGCTCGGCGTGTTGTTTGCCCCGGCCATGGGCCTGGAACGAAGCGATGAGTCCGGCATAGAAGGGCGCTCGTTCATTCGCTTCCTCGGCCGGGTCTACAGCGACACCTCGCCCTTCATCCAGGAATACCTCAAAGAACATTACCAACCCGTGTTCGAGCGCTTCTTCAAGGCGTTCGCCCTGGCCTTGCCCGACTTGCCGCGCAATGAATTGGGGGTGCGCTTGCAGTTCGCTCTCAAGGCGATTTCCGGGGTCATGGCCGGCACCGAGCTACGCCTGCTGATGCAGGCCATGAGCCTCGGCCGCCCGGCCACCGACGCCGAGGTCATGGCCAAGCTGATCAGCCTGGTCTCCGCCGCCATCCGCGCGCCGATGCAGGACCCGGAGTCCGAGCAGGCATTGGAAAAAGTCCTCAATACTCAACGCCTGATTCGTCAGCAAGGCAGCCGCAGCGCCAACTGAGCGGGGTTTTAACACCAGGGGCCCATCATTCGATCGCCGAATGATGATTCAGAGCCAAGGATGGTTCTGCTAGCGTGCAGAAACCTTACGCCCTATGGACACCCACCGATGATTCCCTACTCACCGCATCGACTTTCAGTCAATGGCATCGACGTGTGCGTGCAGGTCGCCGGTCCTGAAGACGGGCGCCCGGTCTGGCTGCTGCATGGCTTTCCCGAGTGCTGGTATTCCTGGCGCGAGCAGGTGGGACCGCTGGTGGCGGCCGGTTACCGGGTATTTGTACCGCAGATGCGCGGTTACGGTGCCAGCAGCGCACCGCCGGCGGTGGAGGCCTATGACCTGTTGACCCTGTGCGCCGATATCCAGGCCGCCATGGACGCCTTCGGCCATACCCGGGTGTGCATGGTCGGCCACGATTGGGGCGCGGTGGTGGCCTGGTATCTGGCTTTGCTTGAGCCGCAGCGGATCCAGGCGCTAGTGACCCTGTCCGTGCCCTTCGCTGGCCGCGCCAAGCGCCCGGCAATCGAGGTCATGCGTGAGGTCTTTGCCGATCGCTTCAATTACATCCTGTATTTCCAGGAGCCCGGCGTGGCCGAAACCGAGCTGGACGCCGACATCGACGTCAGCCTGCGCCTGTTCATGGGCGACGCCGGGGCCTTGCTGCAACCCCGTCCCGCCGATGCGCGCCTGTTCGATGGCCTGCAAATTCCCCAGGTATTACCCCCGTGGTGCTCGGAGCAGGACTTCCAGGTCTATCGCCAGACCTTCGCCGAACACGGCTTTCGCGGGGCCTTGAACTGGTACCGCAACTTCGAGCGCAACTGGCAGCGCAGCGAGTTCCTCAGCGGCGCCAAGGTGCAGCAACCCACCCTGTTCCTGATCGGTGACCGCGACCCCGTCGGGATCCTGGAAGCCCACACCCTCAAACGCATGCCCGATAGCGTGCCGCACCTGGAGCAGCACCTGCTGGCCGACTGCGGGCACTGGATCCAGAGCGAGCAGGCGCCCGAGGTCAATCGCTTGCTCCTGGATTTTCTGCTGCGGGTCTATGCCTGAAGCACTGCGCGACCATCAACGAATAAAGCGCTTCCGTTGGCCGATTTCCCGCACCGCTTCAACCAGCGTTGCCACCGCAGGAGTGTTCTGCTCGGTGAAGGCATAGAAGCGGGCCTGGGTCATAGCGCCCAGGCCGTGTTCAGGCCCCAGTTCCTTGAGCCCGTCCAACAGTTGGCTGCGGGCAATGGGCGTCACCGCAAAACCCGCCAGGGCCGCGGCGATACAGCCGGCCATGCTGCTGCTTTCAAAGGCCACTCGCCACGGCCGGGCACTGCTGGTCAGCGCTGCAATGGCGGCCTCGCGGTACACGCAAGGTTCGGGAAACACTGCCAGCGGCAGGCTGGCGTCCGGTGCCAGTTTGAGCGTACTGCTGTAGGCCCAGACCAGCGGCTCCTCCCAGAGCAATTCGCCCTCGTCATCAACCCGCGCGCATTGCTTGCCGAACACCAGGTCCAGTTGACCCAGGCGTTTGTGCTGCAGCAACTCGGTGGTGATGCCCACCTTGAGCTCGATGCTGGCGCGGGGATGGGCGCGGTTGAACGACTGCAACACGTGTGGCAGCCAGGTGCTGGCGAAGTCCTCGGAACAGCCCACCCGAATTCGCCCCTGGATATGGGCGCCGCGCAATCTGGCCCGGGCTTCACGTTCCAGGCTGAGGATGTTGCGGGCATAGGTGTAAAGCATTTCACCTTCGGCGGTCAGTTCCAGACGGCGGGTGGTGCGGGCCAGGAGCTGAACGTCGACGCTGGTTTCCAGGCGCTTGATATGGCCACTGACCGCCGAAGGGGTCAGCGCCAGTTGCTCGGCCGCGAAAACGAAGCTGTTGGCCTCGACCACCGCGACGAAGGTTTTCAATAGCAACAGGTCCAGGGAGCCGGACAGGGACGCGATGGGGGTGGCCATAGTGTGCTCGATTCAATTCAGATCTTGATCAGTGAGTGCTTATTCGTCATCAATCAACAACGTTGCGGACGCTAGCATGGATCACTCCCCATTCGAACGGAGATCGACATGAGCACTTATTCCTTCGTCAGCACCCCGGCACTGGATATCGGCTATTTGCAGTGGAACCCATCGGGAGCCGCGACCGCAGTGCTGGTGCATGGCTGGCCGGACAGCCCGGAGAGCTGGAGCCAGGTCGCCGAGACCTTGGCAGAAGCCGGTTATCGAGTGCTCGCGCCGGCCTTGCGTGGGTTCCTGCCCACTCGTTTCCGTGACGCGGGCACCCCGCGCAGCGGGCAACTGGCGGCACTGGGCGTCGACCTTCTGCAGTTTATCCAGGCCCTGGGATTGCAGCGCCCGCTGTTGGTCGGACACGACTGGGGCGCGCGAGCCGTGGCCAATGCCTGCGGCTTGAGCCCGGACGTAGCCTCGCGTCTGGTGATGGTTTCAGTGGGCTATGGCACTAACGCGCCGAACCAGGTCATGTCCCTGCAGCAGGCACGCAACTACTGGTACCACTGGTTTATGGCGACGCCCCGTGGACAGCAGAGCCTGAAGGAGGATCGCAACGCCTTTACGCGGATGATGTGGGACACCTGGTCACCAGCGGGTTGGTACACCGATGAGGATTTTGCCAGCGCCTGCCGCGCATTCGCCGGGCCCGACTGGGTGGCGGTGGTGCTGCATTCGTACCAGCATCGCTGGGGCGGGGTGGTGGGGGATCCGGCGTTTGCCAATGAAGAGGCCAGGCTCAATCCGGCGCCGGTGCTGAGGGTGCCGACCCTGGTCCTGCACGGTGCCCTGGACACGTGTAACCATCCGGACAGCTCGGCGGGGCGCGAGGCGTTTTTTAGCGGACGCTATGAACGCCAGGTACTGCCGGGGGTGGGGCATTTTCCGCAGCGCGAAGCAGGGCCCGCCGTGGCGGAGGCGATCCTGCGCTTTACCAGCCACTGAGTCGCCAGGCTCGCGTCACTCCCTCAACCCAACACCTCGCGCAGCCGATGCCAGAGCATGCCCAATGCCAGCAGCGGCGCGCGCAAGGCCGGGCCGCCAGGGAAGGTCATATGCGGCACGGCACTGAAGATATCCAGGCCCTGGCTGTGGCCGGCGTGGATTGCCTCGGCCAGCAGCCTGGCGGTCCAGTGGGTAACGTTGAGGCCGTGGCCGGAATAGCCCTGGGCATAAAACACGTTCGGGTACTGCGCCAGGCGCCCGACCTGGGGGAAGCGGTTGGCGGTGATACCGATCTTGCCGCCCCATTGATAATCGATGCGCACCTGGGCCAGTTGCGGGAACACCTTGAGCATCTTCGGCCGCATGTACGCCGCAATATCGGCCGGATCGCGCCCTGAATAATGACAGGCACCGCCGAACAGCAGGCGGTGGTCGGCAGACAGCCGGTAATAATCAAGGCCGACCTTCTGGTCGCACAGAGCCAGGTTCTGCGGGATCAACTGCTGCGCCAAGGCCTCGCCCAGTGGCTCGGTGGCGATGATGTAACTGCCGGCGGGCAGCACCTTGCCGCCCAGGCGTGGTTCCAGGTCATCCAGATGGGCATTGCAGGCCAGCACCAGCCTGGCGGCGCGCACTGTGCCCTGTGCGCAACGGATCTTCACCGGTTCGCCGTGCAGCAATTGCAGCACCGGGCTGTTCTCGAAGATCCGCACCCCCAGGGATTTGGCCAGGCGCGCTTCGCCCAACACCAGGTCGAGCGGGTGCAGATGCCCCGATCCCATGTCCACCAGGCCACCGGCATACACCGATGAGCCCACCACCTGGCCCATGTCTGCGGCACTGACGATGCGCGTCGCGTGGGCATAGCCCATGGCCGCCAGGCCGTCCTGCTCGGCCTGGAAGGCAGCGAACTGCGCCGGGGTGTTGGCCAATTCGCAAAACCCCCAGCGCAGGTCGCAGTCGATGCTGTGTTCGCCGACCCGTTGCCGCACCAGCTCCACCGAGTCGATGCCGGCGCGATTCAGGTAATTGACTCCCTCTTCGCCGACGTAGCGTGCAAAGCCGCTGACGTCATGGCCGATGCCGCGAATCAGCTGGCCGCCGTTGCGCCCGCTGGCGCCCCAGCCAATCCGCTGGCCTTCGAGCAGGATCACCGACAACCCGCGTTGGGCCAGTTCGATGGAGGTATTGACCCCGGTAAAGCCGCCACCGATGACGCAGACGTCGGCCTCCAGGTCCTCATTCAGCACCGGGTAGCCGGCCAAGGCCCTGGCCGAGGCCGCGTAATAGGAGCGGGCGTGCTCGGCTGGCCCCGCCCCGGTGTTTGGCTGATTCATTTGTTGGACTTCACTTTGCTCCAGGAGCGGGTCATCAAACGCATGATGGCCGGCGGCTGGGTGCTGGAAATGTATAGTTTGTCCAGCACCTCCTGCGGTGGGTACACCTCGGGGTTATTGACCAGTTCGGGGTCCATGTACTGTTTCGACGCCGGGTTGGGGTTGGCGTAACCGACCGAGGCGCTGACCTTGGCGATCACTTGCGGGTCCAGCAGGTCGTTGATAAAAGCGTGGGCCTCCTTGACGTTACTGGCATCGGCCGGGATGGCCAACAGGTCAAACCACAGGTTGCTGCCTTCCTTGGGGATTGAGTAAGCGACATTCACCCCGTTTTTCGCTTCCTTGGCCCGGTTCGCCGCCTGGAACACATCCCCCGAGTAACCGAACGCGAGGCAGATATTGCCGTTGGCCAGGTCGGACACGTACTTGGAAGAGTGGAAGTAGGTGATATACGGGCGGATCGCCAGCAGCTTGGCCTCGGCTTTTTTGTAGTCCTCGGGGTTCTCGCTGCGTGGATCCAGGCCCAGGTAGTTGAGTACGGCCGGGAACACTTCATCGGGCGAGTCCATCATCGACACGCCGCACTGGCTGAGCTTTTTCAGGTTCTCGGGTTCGAAAAACACCGCCCAGGAATCGATATGGTCGATCCCCAGCACCTGCTTGACCTTGTCGACGTTGTAGCCGATGCCATTGGTGCCCCACAGGTAGGGCACCGAGTGCTGGTTGCCGGGGTCGTTCTTCTCCAGCAGCGCCAGCAGTTTCGGGTCCAGGTTCGGCCAGTTTGGCAGTTGCGCGCGATCCAGCTTGAGGAAGGCCCCGGCCTTGATCTGGCGCGCCAGGAAGTGGTTCGACGGCACCACCACGTCATACCCGGTACGTCCGGCCAGCAGCTTGCCCTCTAAGGTCTCGTTGGAGTCGAAGACGTCGTAGATCACCTTGATGCCGGTTTTCGTCTGGAAGTCGGCGAGGGTGGTCTCGCCGATGTAGTCGGTCCAGTTGTACACGCTGACGCTCGGCTGAGCCTGGGCACCGGTGCTGCACAGCAACGCCAGGGCCACGGGAACCACGGATTTCAATAGACGCATGTCGACACCTCTTGGAGTTGTTGTTCGATCGTGATGCAAAGCTCGCTATCAGACGCTGAGCAACAGAAATTCCCGTTCCCAGGAGCTGATCACGCGCTTGAAGTTCTCATGTTCGGCACGCTTGACCGCGACATAACCCTGGACGAATTTTCGTCCCAGGTACTGCTCGATGGTCGGGCAGCTTTCCATGTGGGCCAGGGCGTCTTCGATGGTGATCGGCAGCCGCAGGTTGCGCCGCTCATAGGCCCGGCCCTGGACTGGGGCGCTGGGTTCGATGCCCTCGACCATGCCCAGGTAGCCGCACAACAGGCTGGCGGCAATCGCCAGGTAAGGGTTGGCATCGGCCCCCGGCAAACGGTTTTCGACGCGCATGGCCTCCGGTGTGGATGTCGGCACACGCAGGCCGACGGTACGGTTTTCCTCGCCCCACTCGACGTTGACCGGGGCCGAGGTGTCCGGCAGGAAGCGGCGGAACGAATTGACGTTAGGGGCGAACATCGGCAGCACTTTGGGGATGTATTTCTGCAAGCCACCGATGTGGTGCAGGAACAACGGACTCATCCGGCCCTGGTCGTCGGCGAAGATCGGCTTGCCGGTGGCGATGTCCACCACACTCTGGTGCAGGTGCATGGCGCTGCCCGGTTCATCGGCCACCGGCTTGGCCATGAAGGTCGCGGTGACGTTGTGTTTGAGCGCTGCCTCGCGCAGGGTGCGCTTGAACACCGTGATCTGGTCGGCCAGGTCCAGGGCGTCGCCGTGGCGGAAATTGATTTCCATCTGCGCCGGTCCGTCTTCGTGGATCAATGTATCGAGGTCCAGGCCCTGGGCTTCGCACCAGTCATAGACGTCTTCAAACAAGGGGTCGAACTCGTTGGCGGCGTCGATGGAGAACGACTGTCGCCCGCTCTCGGCGCGGCCCGAGCGGCCCAGGGGGGCCTTGAGCGGCAAGTCTGGGTCTTCGCAGCGCTGGGTCAGGTAAAACTCCATCTCTGGTGCGACGATCGGCTGCCAGCCTTTGTCGGTGTAGAGCTGCAGAACCTTTTTCAGCACGTTGCGCGGTGACAGTTCGATCGGGTTGCCGAGCTTGTCGAAGGTGTCGTGGATGACGATTGCCGTCGGCTCGATTGCCCACGGCACCACATAGGTCGCCGCGGCATCGGGACGGCAGACCATGTCGATGTCGGCCGGGTCGAGGAGGGCGTAGTAGATATCGTCGTCGACAAAATCCCCGGTTACCGTTTGCAACAGCACGCTTTCCGGAAGGCGCATCCCGCGCTCATTCAGGAACTTGTTGGTCGGTGCGATCTTGCCGCGGGCAATACCGGTCAGGTCGCTGACCACGCACTCTACTTCGGTAATCTTGTGATCTTTCAGCCATGTGGACAGCTGATCGAAAGGGGCATTCATAAAAACCTCATGGTGGGTTGATTCGGCGCCAGGGGCTCCGGCAAGGCTTCCCCTGCAGCGCGTTGACGACTATCTTGGTCGACGCTCAAGGTTCCATCTATCCACTTTAAGCAGAACCAAAACGCACCAAACGAGTGCGTAAGGTCCCCCGATGACAGCGTGCAACGTCTTGCAAGTCCAAGCATTCAACTCCGCCGATGTGGCTGAGCAGATCCGTGCCACACCTGGTTGGGTCCAGCATTACCAGCAGATGTCCCCCGGGCATTTCGCCGGCCAGGTGCGCTACCTCGACTTGCAGGGGGTTGAGATTTACGAGGAGTGCATGAACACCCGGGTCGAGCAGAATTTCTGTGCACCGCCGGGGGCCCTGGCGTTCTGTTTCGATCGTAGCGACAACGCGCTGTACGTGCTCAATGGCGAAAGCGGCAACATCTGGATCACCCCGGAGAACTACCAGGAAGTGGCGGTGGTGTTCGGTGCCGAGTTCGTCCAGCGCCATGGCCTGAGCGTCGAGCGCATGGACGGGTTGTTCATGGCGCCGCTCAACTCGGGGCAGAACGCGCTGTTCAGCCGCTGGCTCAGCGGCACCTTGACTCGCCTGTCCCAGGCCTTCGATCCGCCGAGCAGGGAAGCCCTGACCCAGCAACTGCTCGAAGACTGCCTGTACATCCTCGACAACGCCTGTGTGAGCCTTGAGCGCGGTGCCATGCAGCGGCGGGCCGAGGAGCGGTCAATCATGAAACGGGTCGCGCAATGGGCGGCCGATATGCCCGAAGAGACTCTCAACTTGCTGGAGTTGTCCGAGGTCGCCGGGGTTTCCCTGCGTCAGTTGCAACACACCTTCAAAACCTACACCGGTATGGCGCCCAGCCAGTGGCTGCGTTTGCGTCGGCTCAACAGCGCGCACCGCGAACTGCTCGGCCGCAGCACGGCGGACACCACCGTGGCCGAGGTAGCGATGCACTGGTCGTTCTGGCACCTGGGCCGGTTTTCCAGCAGCTACCGGGCCTTGTTCAAGGAATTGCCAAGTGAGACCTTGAAGCGCATGCCTGGTACGCGCTGAACCGTCGACGACGCACGGACTTCGGACGCCTCCCTCGGCCATGGGGAGGAGGAATGTCAGGACGAGAGGAGGTTATTGAATTTGAAACCCAGCCAGTTCTTGGCAGGTTTTATCGCGTTGGCTAATTTAAATCTCGGCCCTACGGGTTATAGGACTGGTCTGATTTAACTCCTTTGAACTTAGGCTATATGCTCCGGCTCCCCGACTAAGAGGGGCGTTGTATCCCCATCTGGATGCATTAACTGTTCAGTTCAGTAATGTTGCCGTCACCGTTAAAGGTAACAAAGGCAGTATTCGCAGCATCCGTTAAGGATATGTATGCGCTTGCATACGGCTAAAAGTGAATTGATCTGTATGTAGGGTGAACTCGAGTTACATCAAGGGTTAAAAGCTCAAGGCAAGCGGATGAATGGAGTTTGCTGCTTGCCCATCGGTATTAATTTTTGAATGGAATATAAGTTCAGGAAGAATCTTGCCTCTTGATGCAGTGGTCTGTTTAGTGTGAATTAATGAGATTCAAACAGTTTTTCCAGCCCGCCGATGCCTCTTTCTCCACGCCCAAGGCTGCTCGCAAATTGTTGCGTCTTTTCGCCTTGGTGTTGCAGTTCTCTTTATTCAGTGCGCTTTACGCCTACCTCAGCTCGAGCTTCGAGGACGAAGTGTCGTTGCGACGGGGTTACCTGAGCGGTTCGATCTCCGTAGCTCAGCGTTTTTTCACCGGTAATGAAGTGTTGTTGCGCAACCTGAGTCTTTCGGCAGTGCGCAATCGAGGGGTGGAAGAACCCATTCCTACCGTTCCCGATGAGGAGTTGCATGTGCGCTTGGGGCGCGGCGAAATCTTCTGGAGCCTGTGGCTGACGGAACGCAAGCTCGATTATCTGCGCCAGAACAATATCAGCCTGCTGTACGTCGAGGCTGGCTCGAAACCGCAGATTCTGCATCTGCCGGGTGCCCGCCAGGAAGAACGGGTGATGCCACAGTCCGTGCTGCAAAAACTCGAACACCTGACATCCCAAAGCCTGCCACCAGAGGGAGAGCTTTGGTTGCACGACACCTCAAGCCGGGCAACGGTGTCCGGATCTTCTCTGTACCTGTTCAGTTTGCTCGACGAGCGTGAGCCCAGCTCGGGATGGCTTGGATTGGAGATCGAAGATGTGGATGTATTGGCGGCACTGAGCAGCGACCGGATCGGTGAGTTCGTGGTGCTCAATGCTCAGGGCAACGAAGTGTTCGCCAGCACCTCCAACCCCAGCCTGAGCCAGGCCGTGTCGCAGTTGCACGGCGATAAATATTTCGGTTTTGTCGGCCAGGGCTGGCTGTCGGGCAGCATGATCATGCGCCAGCACCTCGGTTACACCGATCTGCAGGTGATCTACGCCATCGATTTTCGGTCCTTGCTCCTGGCTTTGCGCGGACCTTTGCTACTGGTGGCCTTGTTGGGCATCGCCAGCATCGCAGCCATCTGGTTGTTGGTGATGCGCATTGAAAAACGCCTGATCGCTCCAGCGATTTATCGCGACAAATCACTGGTTGAAAGCGAGGCGTTCAGCCGCGCGGTGATCCAGACCGCTCCGGTGGCGTTGTGTGTGCTGAGTCGAGTGGACGGTGCGGTGGTCCTGCAAAATCACTTGTCCGAGCATTGGCTCGGGGCAGGGAACGTACGTGAACAGCGTCGCCAAGGTTGGATCAGACGGGCGTTTGACAGTCCGGCAGGCGAAGGCTCCGACGAGTTCGAAACCTGTGGCCGACACCTGACCCTGAGTTATTCCGCGACCCGCTACTGTGGCGAGGATGTGCTGTTTTGCGCCTTCAGCGACATCAGCACCCATAAGCAGGTGGAAGCGGCACTGGAGCATGCTCGGCAATTGGCCGACACAGCCAACGAGGCCAAGACCCAGTTTCTGGCCACCATGAGCCATGAAATCCGCACGCCGTTGTACGGTGTGCTTGGCACTCTGGAGCTGCTGGCACGAACCAGCCTCAACACCCAACAGACCAACTACCTACAGGCGATCGAAGGCTCGTCATCGACCTTGCTGCAATTGATCAGCGATGTGCTGGATGTGGCCAAGATCGAGGCTGGGCAGCTGTTTCTCGAAGAGAGTGACATCTCCGCGCTTGATCTGATTCAGGAGGTCATCGAGGGCTATTCGGCAGCCGCCATCAATAAAGGGTTGCGCTTGTATGCCCAGGTCGACCCCCAGTTGCCCGAACGCTTGAAGGGTGACTCGACACGCATTCGCCAGATTCTGAACAACCTGCTGAGCAATGCGGTGAAGTTCACTGAAAGTGGGCGAATCGTGTTGCGGGTCAAGGTGGAAAGTCGCGATAACGAGCGCGTCACCGTGCTATGGCAGGTTTCCGATACCGGCGCAGGTATTTCCGCACAGCACCAGCAACTGCTGTTTGCGCCGTTTTACCAAGTGGGGCACAACACCGGAATGGCCGCAGGCACAGGCTTGGGACTGTCCATCTGCCAACGCCTGACCTCGCTGATGAATGGCAGCTTGCGCGTGGTCAGCGAGCCAGGATTGGGCAGCAGCTTTATCTTGAAACTGCCGCTGGAACAGGATCTTAACGGTGATGCTCCGGCAGTCCCACGGCTGTTGCTCGAAACGGTTTACGTGGTTTCTCCATCACGCGAGCTGGCCGAAAACATCTGTGGCTGGCTGCGGCGCTGGGGCGCCCGGGCGCAAATCGGCATCCACTCAGAGCAAGGGCTGGAAGCGTCGGCGGTCCTGGTGCAGGTGCAGGCTGGCGACACTGTACAGCCCCAGCCGGGCTTGAGTATTCCGTTGGTCCACGTGAGCGACAGGGTCAGTGTGAGCACCGCTGATCGCAAAACCGCGTCATGGCAGGTCAACCTCAGCAACCTGTTGGACCTGCGTCGCGCAGTCGGCCAGGCGCAAGGCAGCAACAGCCAGACTGACGGTGCACAAACCGGCACCGTGGCGCTGCCGCAACTGGGGCTGCACCTGCTGGTGGCTGAAGACAATGCGATCAGCCGGTTGATCCTCAAGGACCAGCTCGAGGAGCTGGGCTGCACGGCACAGCTCGCGGCCGACGGCCACGAAGCACTTGCGCTGTGGCGCGAGGGCGCATTCGACGCGGTGCTGACCGACATCAACATGCCCAACATGAATGGCTATGAGCTGGTAGCCCAACTGCGCCGGCAGGGCTGTGACCTGCCCATCATCGGGGCCACGGCCAATGCGCTCAGTGATGAGCGCGAACGCTGCCTGGCGGCCGGCATGGATGAGTGCCTGATCAAACCGTTCGGCCTGCGTGCGCTGTCCCATAATTTGCAACACAACCGGAGTAAGAATCGTGCTTTATAACGTCCTGATCGTGGAGGACCACCCTTTCCAGTACGAGTACCTGCTGAACCTGTTCAAGGAGTTCGGCGATGTAAGAGTTGAAGCCGCTTGCGATGGACATAGCGCGCTGAAACGCCTGGATGAGGCTGATTTTGACCTGGTCTTGACCGACCTGGTGATGCCCGGCATGGACGGCGTGCAATTCATTCAACAGCTGGCCTCCAGGACCTTGACGCCGGCATTGGCGATCATGAGTTCGGCTTCCCAGCGCATGATCATTAGCGCCAGTCTGGTTGCCCAAAGCCTGGGGCTCAAGGTCATAGGCCAGCTATCGAAACCAGTGTTATCGGGCTCGGTTCAGAAATTGATGAAGGAGCTCGACACCTGGCTGGGGGCCAGCCAGACCCTGGATATCGGCCAGCCGGTATTCAGCCGGGAGATGCTGCAACAGGCCTTGGCTAGCGAGGTATTGCAGGCCTGGTTTCAACCGAAAAAATCCTTGGTCAATGGCCGCATTATCTCGGCCGAGGCGTTGGCCCGCTGGCCTCATCCGCAGCATGGCTTGCTGATGCCGGCAGACTTTCTACCGGCTGTGGTGCGCTTTGGCTTGGAAGAGCAATTGCTGATGCTGTTCGTCAAACAGACGATTCTGGCCCAATCCCGCTGGCGCAAGCAGGGCTATGACATTCCGGTTTCGATCAATCTGCCTACCCACCTGCTAGACAGCGATAGCCTGGCTGACCGCCTGTTTGACCTGGTGATCGAGCACGATGGTGTGCCCGGCATGATCGGTTTTGAGCTGATGGAGTGCTCCACCACCGACAACATCAGCAAGTTCTATGCGGGCGCCTGCCGCCTGAGGATGAAGGGTTTTGGCCTGGCTCAGGACGACTTCGGCCAAGGCTACAGCTCCTATTTCAATCTGGTCTCTACCCCCTTTACCGAACTGAAAATCGACCGGGCGCTGGTGCAGGGCTGTGTCGAGAACAAGAACTTGGCCTTGGCAATTGCCAGCATCGTAGCCCTGGGCCAGCAACTGGGCCTGGAGGTCGTGGCCGAGGGCGTCGAGAGCCAGGAGGAGTTGGTGCTGTTGCGCCAGCTCAAATGCGATGCCGTGCAGGGTTTCCTGATTTCCCAGGCCGTTTCACCTGATCAGTTCAACACCTTGTTGAGTGAGGACGGACCTCCGACAAGCCATTGATTGCCCACCCTGAACGCCGAGTGTGCGCTGCCTTGTTTGTGGCGAACGGCCCAGATGCCCTTGTGCTGCGAGGGTTGTCGAGCAGGGCGTCAATTGGCCGCTGCCCCATTCCACTCTGGAAACCATGATGACTTCCGATCACGTCTTACCAGGTACTCTTGCCTCAAGCACCGGACTGCGCCGGGCCTCCGCCATCCTGGCTGGGATCGTCCTGTCGCTGTCGGGGGGCTGCTACTGGGTGGCAGAATGCTTACTGGAAGAGCAGGTGCATAGGGCTAATCGCCACTTCGAACTGCTGATGGCACAAGTGAATGAAAACCAGGCGTTTTTACAACGCATTGCGAAGAAAGTCGCCGCTCCCCAGGAGGTGTTGGAGCAGAATCTGACGCCGCTGCGCATTACTGAGCTGTCTCAAACGCCGCAGCAGGTGATCTACGAAGGCCGGGAAGTTTCGTTCTCGATGCCGTTCAGTGTCATGGTGCCGATGCACGCCAATCAGCCGATGCCTGATCAGGCACCGTTCATTCTGGGCATGCACCTGGCCAATGACTACGGTGAGTTCTGGTCCGGCTCGCCTTATTCGCCCCCCCAGTTGTTCGTCCTTTCCCCGAGTGATGAGTTCACTCTGGGTATCCCGGCGCAGGGTGCCAGGCGCGCCGCTGGTTCGGTCTCTGACCCTGTTAGTTACCAGGAAGCCGGCATTGGACTGCGCGTTTTGCTGCAGGAGGCCAGTGCTCCGAAGCAACGCGCAGGCGTGCATTGGAGCAGTCTCGATCTACTAGGCAACGGCACGCGGCAGTTACAGGCGTACATCGGTATCGAAATGCCGCACAAGTTGTTGCCGTTAGAGGCCCGTGGTCGTGATGTGCTGGTAGTGGTGCAACCGGCCCTGACTCAGGTCAGTGGTTTTGCCTTTAGCCCGCAGGCGCCATTTTTTGATGACCTGACCTTAACGCTACCTGGTGGCAGGGCGCTCCTTGGCTCGCAAACGGATGGCCGACAACTGCCTGAAGGTCTGAGTTTTTCGAGCCGCGGTCTGCAAATAAAACTAGCCCTGAGCCAGGGCAACGATTGGACAGCGGTCTACGGCATCAGCTACCAACGTTTTGTGCATCACGCCCGGTGGCAACTGCTGTGGCTGCTTGGCCTGATTGCGGGGGGGCTGACCCTGGCCTGGCTGCTCAATCGTTGGTACCTCCTGCGGGTTATCGGCCCCCTGCGACGGGCTCATGCCCGAGAAATCCAGAGTGAGCTGTTCAATCGTGCTGTGATCGACACGGCGCCGATCGGGTTGAGCGTGATCCGCAAGCGTGATAACCAATTGCTGCTGGAAAATCACTTGGCGCTGGGCACCTCTCAGTGGCTGCTCAAGCTGCTGGATGAGCTTGGAGACCACGAAATTGGAGAGTCTTGCTTCAAGGTTGACGGACGCTACCTGCACCTGCGCTTCAAAATGGCCCGCTATCAGGACCAGGAGGTACAGATCTGTGTTTTCAGTGATATCAGCCACCACGAGCAAAGCACCGCCGCCTTGAACCTGGCCAAGCGCCTGGCGGAGGAGGCCAGTCAGGCCAAGACGATTTTTCTGGCAACCATGAGCCACGAGATTCGCACCCCCTTGTACGGCGTGCTCGGCACCCTTGAGTTGCTGGAGCGCACCCCCCTCGACCAGCGTCAGCAGGATTACCTGCAGACCATCCAGGGCTCGTCTTCAACCCTGCTGCAACTGATCAGTGACGTGCTCGACGTGTCGAAGATCGAATCGGCCCAGATGCCGTTGGAGTTGGAGGGTTTTCGCCCGCTGGACTTGGTCGAGGAGGTGCTGGAGGCCTGCGCGGCGGCGGCGAATGCCAAGGGGCTGCAAATGTACGCCTGCATCGATGTTGATGTGCCGCAATACCTGAAGGGCGATCATGCGCGGATTCGGCAGATCCTCGGCAACCTGGTAGGTAACGCCATCAAATTCACCGATTTCGGTCGAGTGGTGCTACGTCTCAAGGTGCTGGGGCGCGAAGCGGGCAAGGTCAGTCTGCAATGGCAGATCACCGACACCGGGGTGGGCATCTCCCAGGCCCAGCAGGTGCTGTTGTTCGAGCCGTTCTATCAAGTGCGCCAGGGTATTACTAACGGGGGAGCAGGCCTGGGTCTATCGATCTGCTGGCGTCTGAGCCAATTGATGAACGGGCAGATTCACGTTGTCAGCGAGCCTGGACTGGGTAGCAGTTTCAATTTTTTCGTCGAGTTGGCGGTGCTTGAAGGCCCCGACGTCGACGATGCTGCACCGCTGTTGCGGTCCGGGCCGGTGTACGTCCAGGCGCCGATCAAGGAGCTGGCGGACAACGTCTGCGAATGGCTCAAGCATTGGGGCGCCAACGCGCTGATAGCGCCAAGCCTGTTGTCGGAGCCGGTGCCGGGTGCGGTATTGGTCGACTTGCTGGTGGTGCCGGGCAATGAGCGTTGTTGGGGCGGGGCGAGGGTGATTGCCAACAGCCAGGAGTCGGTCGAGGCCGAACAGGGGCTCTGGCATGCACGGGTATATGCACTCAGGGAAGTTGCCCAGGCCGTGGCTCAGGCGCAAACCGGTGCTGGTATCTCGCCAACGAAAAGAGGGCCGATCGAGCGTGGCAAGTTGCCGTTGCGGGTACTGGTTGCCGAAGACAATCCGATCAATCAAGCCATCATCAAGGAGCAACTCGAGGAGCTCGGCTGTCGCGTGGTACTGGCTGCGGATGGCCAGGAGGCACTGCATCTGTGGTTGCCCGGTGCATTCGACGCGGTTCTGACCGATGTCAGCATGCCGTTCATGAATGGCTATGAGCTGGCCATTGCATTGCGTCAGCTGGACAAGCAACTGCCCATCATTGGGGTGACGGCCAATGCCATGCGCGAGGAGGGCGAGCGCTGCCTGCAGGTCGGCATGAATGCCTGGATGGTCAAGCCCCTGACCCTGCAGGGGCTATGGGAAAGTTTGGTGAGGGCCTGCGGCGTGCAATACAGCCTCATCACAGCGGGTACGGAGACTGTCGGCTCCATAGCTGAAGCCGAACTAATCGCCGCGCCCGACAAGATCCAGGTCTCGACGAAAATGCGCGCGCTGTTCATCAGCACCATGCGCGAAGACATGTTGCGCGCTCGCGATGCCCTGGCCGCGCAGGACGTCAGTCAATTACGCAGCAGCCTGCATTGCATTCGTGGCGCCCTGGCGGTGGTGCAGGCCCAGGCCTTGGCTGATGCCTGTGGGGCCGTGGAGCAGGCGCTGGAAATCAAAACGCTTGATCAGCCGCTGGCCCGCAGGAGCGAACTGCTCTTCGCACGCATAGATCGTGCTGTTGCCGCCGTGTGAAAACGTGGCGGGCCAGGTCCGTGATCTGACGAACTTTATCTTTGGACGAATGACTTCATGAAGAAAATCAAGATAGTTTTGGCTGATGACCATCCAGTAGTGTTGATGGGTGTCAGTGAGTACATCGAACGCGACAATCGTTATGAAGTCGTGGCCCAAGTGCAGAACTCAACAGAGTTGGTGGAGAAACTGCAGCGACTCAAGCCGGATGTGGTTATCACCGATTACAACATGCCGGGGGACGAGGCCTATGGCGATGGCATCAAGCTGATTGAATACCTGATTCGGCATTTTCCGAACATCCAGGTGCTGATTCTGACCATGGTCTCCAACAACCTGATTCTTTCGCGGCTCTATGACGTCGGGGTAGCCGGGATCGTGCCCAAGAGCAGCGACCTCAAGGAGATTCTGGTGGCGCTCAACACATTGGCCAAGGGCCAGTCCTACCGTCGTCAGCTATTTCACTCTCTGCCGAGTGTCATCGAATGCGTTGAACCGGTTGAGGACCGCATTTCCAGTCTTTCGGTTCGCGAGTTTGAAGTGCTGCGTCAGTTCGCAGCGGGCATGAGTGTCAACGAGATCGCTCATTTGCTCAATCGAAGCAAAAAAACCATCAGTGCCCAAAAGATCTCGGCGATGCGCAAGTTACAGGTCACTACGGATCATGAGTTGTTGAGTTTCTGCATCACTATGCGGTTTATTGTGTGACGCTCATCGCCAAGGCTCTTCAGTCAATAGCCAGGCCTTGATCGCTTCGCTCTAGGCAGGTCTACAGGTCGTCCGAGACAGGGTCTTCGCGCACGTTGCGAATGAGGCTTGTTCGGTAATGTGCAGCAGTCCCTAGCAAAGGTCTCATATACGTTGTTAACGGAAAACTTCAACTGAGGCCTGTAAGTCCATTAAATGAATTGTAGTGGGAAGTTTCTAATTGAATGATTTAGTACTTGTCCCAATTCAAGTGGCGAGATCATTGATTAAAATCATCATTCTCTGCGCATCTCTAGTAGTCGCATATAAAGTTTGAAGTTTTTCACGCTCTCGTGACGCGGCGATAAGCTGCAAAGTCTACTCCAAACGATCTGGTAGCTTTGCATAGTCCCTTCTCGCAAAACAAAAAAAATGTACGTGGCACGCTTAAAATATTTGTCAGCGTATGGGGGGATTTGTGATGCGAAGAAGGGTGGGGTTATTTGACGGGAAAGGGAGGTATCGACTAGCGCATGCTGATTGTATGAGTGATGAGTCGAGGTTTTTTTTCGTACTTTCAATTAATAATAGCCGCTAAAAAATAAGATTTTATACGTCATGCCTGTAGGCAAAAAACAACAGTGATCTAGGTCGTGCGGAAACGCAATTAGACTGCCGCGACTTAATTGGAGTTTGGTACTTGAGAGCATGCTTGAAGGTCCAAGTCAGTAGTTGACAGGACGAGAAGAATTACAAAATGAGACTGGTCTCATTAATCTTTGTCAATGTAATTGGTTAAATGCTGCTCGCTCCACCCATTTACTATTAAAACTTGGTGTCATTATGAAAAGATTTTTTGCTTTAAGCCTTCTCTCTTCGGTTCTGGCTTTGCCGATGGTCGCTAATGCTGCTCCGGCTGCCTGGACAAAGGACGGTGGCGGTAATATCAACTTCACCGGCGCTATCAAAGACGATGGCTGCGTTGTTCAAGGCCAAGGCACCAGTGACATTAATGTCCCGCTGGGTAACGTGCAGCTCGGCGCATTGGGGACTGCAGCCTCTCCGGGCGCAGTCTCCAGCACTGGCGAAGTCAGCGTAACGGTAAAATGCAAGACCGCGAACACCAAAGTGCAAATGAGATTTGAGCCTGTAGCTAGTCAACTTGTGGGTAACAACGTCCTGAAGGTCGATAACGGAAGCGGTGCTGCGAGAAACGTAGGTATCGTACTACTCAACGCCGCGGGTACTGCAATGAACCTGTCATCAGAATCCTACACCGGCGATAGCTCTGCTGGCGCTAACAACGTAACAACCCTGCATGTTCGAGCTACTTACGTCCGTACTGCTGATCTCGCTGAAACTACGGTGGGTATCGCCAACGCAAGTATGCCGTTTGTTCTTGAATACCAATAAGTGATTCCCCCTGTGGGAGGCGTTCGCGCCTCTCACAATTGCTAGGTGCTTTTTATGTCGCGTAAGTTTTTTATAAGAGCTTTAAGCCTGGCGTTGATCACGATCAATGGCGGCGCTCATGCTGCTATCTCTCTAAGCGGAACTCGACTGGTTTTTGATGAAGGTCGAAAAGAAGAATCCGTGATTGTTCGCAATGATGGTGAAGATATCGTTGTTCAATCGTGGGTTGAAAGTGAACAAGGTGCAGACTTGCCCTTTGCGATCACCCCGCCTCTGGTTCGTGTTGCAGCCAAGCAGCAACAACTGCTGCGCGTGCTGTTCTCCGGTTCCAACCTACCCAGCGACAGAGAGTCAATATTCTGGCTGAATGTTCAGGAAATACCGCAATCGGCTGGGGAAGAAAATACGCTGCAACTTGCAGTCCGCCAGCGGATCAAGGTGTTTTATCGTCCCAAGGGTTTGCCCGGCACAGCCTTCGCTGCGCCCGAACAACTGGAATGGCGCCTGTTAAATACTTCCGGTGGGCAGCAGCTGCAAATCAAGAATCCAACCCCTTATTACATTACCTTGATTGATCTGGTGCTCTACGGCGCCAAGGAAAACAAGGTCGCGGAAGCCCGCATGCTCACGCCAGGTGAAGTCATGACTATACCGGTGAATAATGTGGCCAGCAGTAAGCGTCGCTTGCAATTCGGCAGTATCAATGATTACGGCGGACGGGACCTATTCTCTGTCGATATCATCGAAGGCCAGCCCGCCAAGGCGAAACGGCTGTAGTAAGCAGTTTTAGTAGCACGAGTTACTCTTTATCCGTTGCTCTCAGTGATGAGTGTAAATGGATGATCTTCTCTGTCTGCGCAACCTAACTACTAAGTGAATCACGATGCCGAAGGGTTGTTTACTTACAAGTTCCGGCCAGTCTAGTCTCATTGTAACTCTTGAGACTAGACAGCCGCTCTATTGGGTTTTTTTACTGGTTACACTCCCAATAGTGGCGAGCGCAGATTCAGAGCGGCTAAATACGGTGCCTCAAGCAAAAATCCCATTGTTGGCATTCAACACCGGTTTTCTTCAGGGGGGCTCTGCTCAACCCGCCGATGTATTAGCCTTACTTCAAGGTGCTAGTAACGTCCTGCCTGGCAACTATCGGGTAGAGATTTTCGTCAATGGCGATTTGAATGGCCGACGTGATATCGACTTCAAGCAAGAATCGGCAGGGGCGGAGGTACAGCCCTGCCTGACGCCGGTAATGTTCAAGGACTTCGGTATCGATCTGCTCAAGTTGAAGAATCCGGAACTGCTCGCCCCCGAGAACGCAAACCGCTGCTATCAGTTGGATGCATTGATCGAGCAAGCCGAAGTCAGATTCGACTCTGCCCGTTTGCACCTATTGATCAGCGTGCCCCAGGCGTTTATGCAGGCTGGTGTTCGTGGGTATGTCGACCCGGCACTTTGGGATGAAGGGGTCACCGCTGCGTTTATCAACTATCAGTTCAACATGCGTCGCAATAGCAGTGCGGGGGCCAAAAGCACCTCAAAGTCCCTGGGATTGCAAAATGGTTTCAACCTTGGGCCTTGGCGTTTGCGCAACGAGTCCAACCTGACCATGAGTGAGGGCCAGCCAACAAAGTTCTCTAGCAACCGCAGTTTTGTCCAGCGCGATATCAGTGCGCTGAAGGCACAATTGTCCCTGGGCGAGATTTATACCAACGGCAATATCTTTGACAGTGTGCGTTTTCGAGGCGCCCAGGTGACCTCCGATGATGCAATGCTCGCCGACAGTGAACGAGGCTATGCACCCATCATTCGCGGTGTTGCCGAAACTAATGCCACAGTCGAGGTGCGCCAAAACGGTTACGTGATTTTCAGCACCCCGGTCTCTGCGGGCGCCTTTGAGTTGACTGATATTTACCCCAGCGGCTCCAACGGCGACTTGGAAGTGACTGTGATCGAAGCCGATGGTCGCCGCCGCGTCACGCGGCAGGCGTTTTCCAGTCTGCCCGTCATGGTACGCAAGGGGCGCATGGCCTTCAGTGTTGCTGGCGGCCAGTATCAGAGTAATGACAGCAGTCAGCAGAGTCCTTCCTTTGTCAGTACGGCGCTGGCCTATGGCCTCAGCGACGATATGACGGGCACCTTCGGCCTGCAGGTGGCAGAAAAATTCCAGGCCCTCAACCTCGGGATCGGACGCAATACGCCGATCGGTGCCGTATCGGTCGATATCACCCAAAGTTCCAGCAGGATCCCGCAGCAGACTGACAAAGGCCAAAGTGTCCGGGTGTTGTATGCCAAGACATTTGCACAGACCAGTACCGACTTCACCCTGGCGGCCTATCGCTACTCCACTGAGGGCTACCGCAGTTTCAGTGACCATGTGCAGGACCTAAATCGTGACCTCACCATGAGAATGGGGCGTTCTCGAGCGCGTCTGGACCTGACCGTACAACAGAGCCTGGGAGAAAAACAGAAATACGGCAGCGTCTACTTGAGCGCCAGCGATCAAAGCTATTGGAATAGCAATAGCCGTTCACAAAGTGTCTCTGCCGGTTACGGTAATTACTGGAAAAGCCTGAACTATTCGGTAAGCCTGACCCATACCCGTAATATCGCCGAGCGCGGCTCAGCCAGCAGCAGTGACAGTCAGGTGGCATTGTCCTTCAGCCTCCCGTTGGGAAGTACCTCCCACTCGCCGCGGGGCTCGTTGCGCATCTTGCGTGATCGCGAGGGCAACCAGAACATCCAGACTGGCGTGAACGGCTATCTCGATTCTGCGACGAACTATTCCTTCCAAGGCGGGCGGGACAGTCAAGGGGGTAACAGCGGTAATGCGAGTATTTCCACCGACACTGCGGTCGGCCGGATGGACCTCGGTTATGGCCAGGGTCCCGATTACAAGAGCTTGAACTTCGGGGCCAGTGGTTCGGTGGTCGCTCACGCAGGTGGTATCAACCTTGGCCAGCAAGTTGGCGAGAGCTTTGTCCTGGCCGAAGTGCCCGACACACCTGGTGTGGGCATTATCAGCAATGCGGGAGTGACAACCGGGCGTAACGGTTTCGCCATCGTGCCCAACGCTCAGCCATATCGCTTGAACTGGGTCAGCCTGGATACGGGTAACCTGGGGGCAGATATCGAACTGGAACAGGCAACTCAGCAAGTGGTGCCACGCCGTGGCGCTGTGGTGCTGGCTCGCTATCAGGCGCAGATCGGGCGCAGGGTGCAATTTATCCTGCGCCAGGCCAATGGAGAAAAAATGGGGTTTGGGGCCACTGTCGAGGATCCGGAAGGGAAACAGAGTGCAATCTCGGACCCGTATGGCAAGGCTCTGATGCTGCTTAAGCAGGACAAGGGTTTGATGAACATCACTTGGGACGGCAGCACCTGCCAGGCACCGTATGACTTGCCCGAGCGTAATAAGGAATTGAACTACGAACAGGTAGAGCTGAAGTGCAACGGTAACTGACAGGAGTCATTTCCCAGCACCTTCAGGTCTGTAGTGGAAATAATTAGAGCTGTGTTCGATATCAACCTGACAGCAACCCTTCGTCTGCGAGCACTATCAGCGCCCAGATGTTTCTAGAATTCAGGCTGATACGGGGTCGATAGGTTGTCTCTGAGTGTGCCTGCCAGTATCTACGTCTGAGAATTTACCCTGAAAAATTCAGATTTATCCTAAAGAGCTCGTAGGGGATACGGCATTAAGCTATCACCTCAGTCATTCATCGAGGTCTTTCCCATGTCCCAAGAGCGAGACAAATTTGTTATCCGGCTTCCCGATGACATGCATCCACGGATCAAGAACATCGCCCGGCTTAACAATCGCAGCATGAACAATGAAATTGTCGCCCGCATAGAACGTACGTTTACCCTCGACGAAACGATGGAGTTGGAAGCCAAGATCAAGGGGCTGATGCTGCAACGTATTGAGTCTCTGGAAAGCGAACTCGCCCAGATGCGTGAAACGGTTGAAGAAAAAATCACCCACGGACCTGCACGCTATAGCCGTTGAGCAGGTCAATTGCTTTTGCCCGCAATGCGCAACAGTACTTTGCAACGAAGGCGCCACCCGAGCCCGCCATTTCGGGGCGGGCTTGGGGCAATAGCAGGCAAGCTTTGGTATTGAGCAAGTCGGTGCGCACGCTGGTGTTGGAGGTCAAGGTTCTACCGGGGATCACTCCCGCACCGATCAATAGTGATGCGCCCCACGATATCTGGATCAGGCAATGCACGAGCAGGGCCACGCTGATAACGCTCAGCACCATCACCAGTCCTGCCAGGCCACAGGCCACGCACCAGATTTTGTGACCGGCATCCAGCGCAGATAAGAAGAGGTCAGCGCAAGCAACAGCAGGACCGCGCCCAGCACCGCCATCCAGACAATGAAGCTCATAGGTATCTCTCGTTCCCGGTACTCGGTGGGTGATCGCGTGCAGACCTGCACAGCCATTCGAGGACTCAGCGCGCGGTCAGGTTCAACTGGATGTGTACTGGCGCCGGCTGCAGCAACGGCGGCCGCGACGTAGGGCAGGGCGGCTGCACACGGATGGCTCTAGGGCGCGATAAATTTAATGAACCCTCGCTGACCACTCCCACCTAAGCCTTTATGAATCAGGAGGTAAATCATGCAAATACAACACTATGTCTGGATAGTCCTGGCCGTAGTCCTGTTGCTGGTGGAGCTGTGGGCCATCAGGAGTGTGCTGCGCAGCACCAAACCCTGGGACAGCAAGGGCGTGTGGGTGGTGGTCATTGTCTTCGTGCCGTTGCTCGGGCTGCTGGCATGGCTGGTTGCCGGACCTAAAGGCAGCGCTCGGACCCTGTCCGAACCTGAGCATCAACAACGCTGAGGATGGTGCCCGGCGATAAACAAGGTGGAGTGCTGTGCCCAGAATACTGACGTCCCACATGGAAGAAACCGAGCTCACCGAGCACAACGCAAAAATGTTCGGTTCGCCCAAGGAGCGCCTGGATTTTTACCGGCGGGAGATCCAGTACGAAACCAGCATTCTGGCCAACCGCACCGATGCCTACTTATCGGCGCAGTCGTTCCTGGTGATTGCCTTCGCATCCTGCATGGCCAACCTCAACCCGGAGTGGGGCAAATTGTTCACCTTGGCGGTGCCGCCATTCTTGGCCCTGCTGGGGGTGCTCAGCTCCCTCAATGCCTGGCCGGGGATCAAGGCGGCCTACGAGATCATCGACCATTGGCACTTCAAGCAAAGCGAACTGCTGCGCAGCGAGCCGTTGATGGGGCTGGCGTATGACGAGTCGCCCTTGTTCTGCGAGAGCGAGTCCAGCCATAAGGGCTATCGCAAGTCCTTGCTGTTCTCAGTGCGCACGCCGTGGATCTTCGCCCCGTTCTGGATGATGCTCGGCTCCTGGGCGGTGTATATCCAAGTCACCAATCCGGGTTCATGAGTCGTCATTTCGCTTGCCGTTGATCTGCGCGTGCCCGGCACATACTCGCCGATATCACTTACAACGCGCCTCGAATACGCTCGTTCCGGCGGCGCAACGCTTCCATGGCCAGCAGCAGCAACAACGCGCCGAGCACCATCATGGTCGCGGCGGCGGCGATGGTGGGATTGAGGTTCTCCTTGATCCCGGCAAACATTTGCATCGGCAGCGTGCGCTGGGTCGGGCTGGCAAGAAACAGCGTTACGACAACTTCATCGAATGATGTGGCGAAGGCAAATAACGCGCCGCTCAGGACACCCGGAGCGATCAGTGGCAGGGTCACACGTTTGAAGCCATACCAGGGTGTTGCGCCGAGGCTGGCGGCAGCCCGTGTGAAGTTGCGGTCGTAACCTTGAAGTGTCGCGTTGACGGTGATCACCACGAAGGGTACGCCCAGTACCGCGTGGGCGATGACCAAGCCGGCATAGGTGTTGAGCAACCCCCAACTGGCGAAAAAGAAATACAGCCCGACTGCGACAATCACCACGGGCGCCACCATCGGCGAAATCATGATCGCCATGATCAGCGCCTTCCCGCGAAACTCGCCGCGCGACAGTCCGACCGCCGCCAAGGTGCCCAGTACCGTGGCGAGTAAGGTGGCGGGGGGGGCAATTTTCAGGCTGTTGAGCAGCGCCGGCATCCAGTCGCTGGAGTTGAAAAACTCGCGATACCAACGCAGCGACAGGCCACTCAGCGGGTAACTCAGGAAGGAACCCTCGTTGAATGACAACGGGATGATGACCAGGATCGGAACGATCAGGAACATCAACAAGGCAAGGCTGTAGAGGCTTAAAAACGGGCGCAGCACACGGATCTCAAGCGGTTCGACATGTTTCATTGCAGCCTCCTCACGCAGCTCGGTTGGCGGGACGCGAGATCTTCGCGTAGACCCAGTACAGCAACAGCACGATGATCAGCAGTTGACTGCCCAGCGCCGTCGCCATGCCCCAATTGATGGTGGTGTTGGTGTAATACGCCACGAAGTAACTCAACATCTGATCCCCTGGCCCACCGAGCAGCGCAGGGGTGATGTAGTAACCGATGGCCATGATGAACACCAGCAACGCTCCGGCTGTCACCCCGGCATAGGTCTGCGGCAGATAGACCCGGCGAAACGCCGTGAAGGGGTGGGCACCCAGGGAAATCGCCGCGCGCTCGTAGCGTGAATCGATACCTTTCATGACGGCATACAGCGGCAGGATCAGAAAGGGCAGCAAAATATGGGTCATCGAAATCAGCACGCCCGCCCGGTTGAATACCAGTTGCAGCGGCTTGTCGAGGATGCCCAGGTCGATCAGCGTGTTGTTGATCAGGCCGCCCGATTGCAGCAGCACAATCCAGCTTGCCGTACGCACGATCAGGGATGTCCAGAACGGCAGCAGTACCAATATCAGCAGCAGATTGGCCTGTCGGGCCGGCTGCCGCGACAACCAGTAGGCCAGCGGATAACCCAGCAACACACAGAGCACGGTGACCAGCCCGGCGATTGTCAGCGAGCGCTTGAGTACGTCCAGGTACAGGGCTTTATCGGGCGCCACGGCCTTGATCTGGCCAGCGTCCATTTTCAGGTCGAAGGCCGCCAGCCAGTAGAAACGGGTATAGGGTTGGCCGAGCTGCTTGAGGGTTGACCAGGTCTTGATGTCGGCCAGTGCCGGCACGCTTTTTATCAGACTGTCGCGAACCGTGACGCCGTCGACCGGCATACGGCTCAGGACGGCTGTCGACAGGTTACGCAAACTGGTGCTTTCGTAGCCCAGTCGACGGTTGAGTGCGAATAGCTGGCCATTGCTGCGCGCACTGCGCAAATCTTCACTGAGCGCGCTGAACACGGATTCACCCGGCAGGGTTTCGCCATTCCAATCCTTCAATAACACTAGGGTCTTGGGCAGGGCATTGGCCACCTCCGGGTTTTCTACGCTCTTGGTCAGTAGCGAGCCTATCGGCGTTAAAAATCCGACCACCAGCAACGCCAGCAAAGGCAGGATGAGCAGCATCGAGCGTCGAGTGTAAGCACGTCTGGTGGCCTGTAATTGCCTCTGCAATCGTTGCGCCTGAACCACTGACGGTGCCGATGGGAGGGCTAGCGCTTCGGACATGGGAGTTCTCCTATCGTCAACATTGCCCGGATATGTTGGCGACGAGCGCCGACCCGATCCGGGCATCTGAGGGGCAATTGATCAGCGCGCGGCCCAAGCATTGAAGCGCTGTTCCAGCTCCTCGCCGTGATCGATCCAGAAGTTGGTGTTTACGGGCAGAGCGTTTTCCAGGTTGGCTGGCGCAGTCGGCAGTTGTTCGCGCGTCTTGGCATCGATCAAGGCCAGGGTGTCCTTATTGGTTGGGCCATATGGGATGTTCTGCGCGAACACTTTCTGGTGTTGCGCCTCGTTGGCAAAGGCAATGAATTGCTCGCCCAACGCCTTGTTTGGTGAGCCTTTGACGATGGCCCAGCTGTCGATGTCATACAGGCTTTGGTTCCAGACCATCTTGAAATCATGACCTTCACCCTGGGCGGCGGACACTCGTCCGTTGTAGGCAGAAGTCATTACCACGTCGCCTGAGACCAACCACTGCAGCGGTTGAGCCCCGGCTTCCCACCATTGGATATTGGCCTTGATCAGGTCGAGTTTTTTGAACGCCCGGTCGACGCCTTCCGGGGTGCCCAGTACTTGATACAACTCGCCAGGTTTTACCCCGTCGGCCAAGAGGGCGATTTCAAGGGTGAACTTGGCGCTTTTTCGCAGGCCGCGCTTGCCGGGGTAGGTCGTGGTGTCCCAGAACGCTTCCCAGCCTTTGGGGGCGGTCTTGAGCTTGGCGCTGTTGTACGTCAGGTTGGTCGACCAGAGGAAAATCCCGGCCCCGCATTCACTGACGGCCCCGCTGACGAATTTCCCGGCGTCGCCCAGCTTGTTCCAGTCCAGCGGTTCGAACAGGCCCTCGGCGCAGCCGCGAATCAAGTCAGGGCTTTCGACTTCAACCACATCCCAACTGACTTGTCCGGTTTCCACCATGGCGCGGATCTTGGCCATCTCACCGTTGTATTCCCCTGCCTGAACCGCGCCTTTGCCCGCTGCGGTGAAAGGCTGGTAGAACGCTTTGTCCTGGGCGTCCTTGTTCAGGCCGCCGAAGGACACAACGGTCAAGGGTTGAGCATTTACCTGACCGCCGAAAGCAGTCAGAACAGTCAGTGCAGCTAGACGCTTGAGCATGGCAAATATCCTGATGTCATCAACAAAAAGGGAGGAGGGGGGTCAAGCAGGCATGGCATCGAGCGCCGAGGCGTCCGCGCTATGCCAACAGACGGGAAGGCTGTGACCTTCACGCCAGTGTGATTGCATCTGGGCGATGGGCACCTTGACGTTGAACTCGCGGTTGCCCGCGACATTCAGGCGGATGCGCACGTGGTCCCCCAGATAAATGCATTCCTCGATACACCCGGTTAGACGGCTGTCATAACGGGCGTCGCCATCGAGGGTCACCCGCTCGGAGCGAATAGACAGCGAGGTACGACTACCCGTGGCCAGACCCGGTGTCGTACGTGCGTAGAGCTGTTCGCCCTGCTCAAGCTGTACCTGACATCGGTCTACGTTAAACGCCCCCAAAACCCCCGGAAGGACATTGGTGTCGCCCATGAAGGTGGCTACGAAGGAATTGGCCGGACGTTCGTAGAGCGCTTGCGGGGTGTCGACTTGCTGGATGACGCCGTCGTTGAAGATCGCAATGCGGTCGGACAAGGTCAGGGCTTCGGCCTGGTCATGGGTGACGAATACCACCGTCAGCCCGAGCTCGCGGTGCAAACGACGAATTTCCAGCTGCATTTGTTCACGCAGTTGTTTATCCAGCGCTCCCAGCGGCTCGTCCATCAGCACCAGCTTCGGTTCGAAAATCAGCGCCCGGGCGAGGGCAATCCGCTGCTGTTGGCCACCTGACAATTGCGCGGGGTAGCGATTGGCGAGTTTGCCCAGCCGGACCATTTCCAGGGCTTTTTTGACCCGGATCGCTATTTCGTGGCGCTTCATGGCGCGCACTTGCAACGGAAACGCCATGTTTTCAGCCACGCTCATGTGTGGGAACAGGGCGTAGTTCTGGAACACCATCCCTATGCCGCGCCGATGAGCCGGGACACTTTCAATGGCATTTCCTTCGAGAAAGATCTGTCCCTGAGTTGGCGTCTCGAAACCGGCCAGCATCATGAGGCTGGTGGTCTTGCCCGAACCGGAAGGGCCGAGGAGGGTGAGGAACTCGCCCTGAGCAACGTCCAGGTCTAATCGCTTAACCACGGTCTTGAGACCGTCGTAACTTTTCTCCACTCCTTTAAAGCGAACGAAGGCGCTTGCGCTGTTACCTGTCATCTCAAACCCTCCCATTGCGTTTATTTATTAATGCATGATGCATCATGTTTTTTGATAAAGCAGATTCTGTGCCATTCGGTCCAGCCGGGCTGATTGCAAGGGTTTCCCGTGGGGCTGGTTGGGTGCGCGCACCATCGCGGTGCCTGAATAGTTGAATCGTCGGTTGATTGCCCCAGACCGGGAGCGCTGCTGTCCCGGCAGGCCCGCCTCGGCATCCGGCGTTCAGCGCAGGTCGTTCAAGGTTTCATCCAGGCGTTCCAGCAGCAGGTCCGCATGCTCGCGGGCAAATACCAGGGGAGGGCGAATCTTGAGGGTATTGGCCTTTGCCCCCGTCGAACTGATCAACACCTGGCGGCGGCGCATGCCATTGACGACGGCGTTGGCGGCCACCGTAGCCGGCGCTTGGGTTTCACGGTCGGTCACCAGTTCGACGCCGATAAACAGCCCTTCACCGCGTACATCGCCAATGATTTCATGGTGCTCGGCCAGTTTGCGCAGTCCGGCCTTGAGGTAGTCGCCGACGTTCCGGGCATTCTCTTGCAAGCCTTCCACACGCAGCACACGCAGGACCGCATGTGCCGCCTTACAGGACACAGGGTTGCCGCCGTAGGTATTGAAGTAGCGCTGCTGGCGCCCGAATTGCTCGAATAACGTCGAGCGCCCGACCACTGCGGCAACCGGATGGCCATTGCCCATGGGCTTGCCCAGGGTGACCAGATCCGGAATCACCGAGTCGCGGGCAAAGCCCCAGCGTTGCCCGCCTGTACGGCCAAATCCCGGCTGGACTTCATCGGCGATATACAGCCCGCCGGCGTCACGCACGCATTGCGCTGCAGCCGCCAGTTCGCCGTTGGCGGGGCTGAACACCCCGTCACTGGAAAAAATGCTGTCCACCAACAGCGCTGCGGGCTTGATGCCTTGAGCCTGCATATCCTGCACAGCAGCTTGCACGCTACCGACGAAATCGGCGGTTCCGCGATAGGAGTCCGGAGCATCGACCAGACGCACATGGCGGGCGGTTGGCAGACCGGTGGCCAGCGACGGCGAGACTTCAGCCAAGGCACTGGTCACCCCATGGTAGGCCCAGCGGGTCACAATGATGCCCGTCCCACCGCTGTGACAGCGCGCGATGCGCAGCGCCAGATCGTTGGCCTCGCTGCCGGTACAGGTCAGGGTCATGTTGTCGAGCTTCGGGGGGAACTCGCTGAGCAGGTCTTCGGCGTAATCCACGATCGACGGATGCAGATAGCGGGTATGGGTATTGAGCTGGGCACTTTGCTCGGCAATCGCGGCGACCACGGCGGGGTGACAGTGCCCGATGGACGCCACGTTGTTGTAGGCATCGAGGAAGGCGGTGTTGTCCTTGTCGTACAGCCACACACCTTCGCCTCGCACCGGAGCGAAAGGTTCCTCGTAAAACAATCGATAGCTGGCCCCCAGCGCGCGTTGACGACGTACGAGCAGTTCAGCAGCGTTGGACGAACTCATGAAGCCTCCGGTGTGCAGGCATTGATCAGGGTTTGAGTCAGCAGCCCCTCGGGCATGGCGGTTAGGCATTGCAGGTTGCGCCAGGTTGAGCGCAGGTTGCGTAGGACATAGACGCGATTTTCCGGGTACAGGCTGGCGCGCCACTGAGCAATGGTGATGGCCATGGCCATGCGCATGGCGATCAGTTCGCCCAGGACGTCCAGTTCCTCTCGTTGCAATGGGATCCGAGCATGGTAGGCGGCAACAAAGGCTTTGATTTGCCAAAGCGGATCAGCCGCATCGGCATCGAACTGGTAGGAAAGCGCCGTTCCCAACTCGTTGATCAGCGGTGCGTGGAGCGCATCGCCGAAGTCAATGATGGCTGAGACCCGGCTGCCGGTTCCGCAGTCAAGCATGACGTTGTGCGGATTCAGGTCGTTATGGATCACCTGCGCACGCAGCTTTGCCAGGCGCGGTTTTACCTGGGTTTCGTAGTGGTCGAGCAAGGTGGAAACCAACGGCAACTGATCGGCTGCCAGGTGAGTCAGATACGGCCTGACGCGTTCGGCGTGGCCGACATCCCAGAGCAGGTCGCGGTGGGCGGCGGAGTGGCGGAAGTCCCTCAGGGCCAGGTTGACCTCGGCGAGGGAGGTGCCGAGCTCATGCATCAGCGCGGCGCTGGGCGTACCAAGATTCTGCGAGATCCCGTCCAGATAGCTGACCGTGCGCAGTGTCAGTACCTGGTCATTGACCTGCACTGTCGGTTCCACTTCGCCGTAGCGCGAGGATAGAACCCGTGGCACCGGCAGATGGGCACCGTGCCGCTCGATGTGCAGCAACGCCTGGGTCTGAAAGCTGATGACGTTGGGGTCTTCGGCGGGATTGATGAATTTCAGGACAAAGGCGCCGCGTGGGGTATCAATGAGAAAATTGGCATCGCGCTCTCCGTTCAGCAGTTTCAGCGTGCCTTTGAGGCCGTACACCCGATCGGCAATGTCCAGCGCCTCCGCCGCCTCCACGGCCGGCGCTTGGGTGGTCATCAAATCGTTGCATAGGGCCTTGTCCATGACCGCCTCAGACATGCTGGCCACCATTGACGTGAATTTCCGCGCCGTTGACGTAGGAAGCACCGCTGGTACAGAGGAAATAAATCAGCGAGGCCACTTCCTCGGGTTTCCCCAAGCGATTCATCGGCACCAGCCGCTGCACGATATCCGCGGTGCCCGGAGACAGGATCGCGGTATCGATTTCGCCAGGAGCGATGGCATTCACCCGAACCCCGTGCGGACCGAAGTCGAAGGCCATTTCTCGGGTCAGTGCCGAGAGGGCGGCCTTGGAAGTGGCATAGGCCACCCCGGCGAACGGGTGCACCTTGGAGCCGGCGATGGACGTGACATTGATGATGCTGCCCTGGGCGGCTTTCAGTTCATCAAACAAACCGCGAGCCAGAAGTGCGGTGGAGAACAGGTTGACGTTGAACACCTTGAGCCACGTCGCGTAATCGGTTTCCAGTACGCCCAGTCGACCGCCTTCCGGGCCTTTTGGCGATACACCGGCGTTATCCACCAAGGCATCCAGGCGTCCACCCAGCTTTTCCTTGATGATTGCCAAGCTGGTGCTGACGCTGTCGATGTCCTCCAGATCCAGATGGATATGGTTGAGTAAACCTTCCGCCCACGGGCATTCGGCAACCCAGTCCTGGCGGGAGGCGGTAAACACTTCCCAGCCGGCGGCGTTGAAGTGCTTGACCGTCGCATGGCCAATACCGCGGCTGGCACCGGTCAAAAGAAGCTTTTTTTTCTCGCTCATGGACGCACCCAATTCAATTGATGTTTGATGCATCATCTTTTTAGGTGCAAGTACTGTCAATAGCCATTTGCGGGAAAACCGTCTCTAGGAGGCTGCTTCCTGACTGACCGCTATGAATTCCAACATTTTTTGATTGCCGTCGAGGATGTCGGTCTGGATCGCGTGCTTGGCTGCCGCAGGGTCCTGATTGCGCAGGGCATTGAGTATTTCAACATGGTGCTCGATGGCCATCGTCAGGGAAAAATGCGCGTACGCCTGAGCAATCAATGGGCCAGCGCGCATCCACAAACTATCCAGATAACTGCGCAGCAAAGGCATGCGGGCAGCTTCCGCGATCAGGAAGTGAAATTCGCTGTTAAGGCGCAACGCCTCAGGAAGGTCATGGTTATTGATGGCCTCCAGATTGCTCTGGATGTTGGCATCAATGCGCGCCAGGTCGCTGGAGGTCGCGAGCCGTGCCGCTGTTTCGGCGCCCAGGCCTTCGAGATTCAGCCGCAGCGTGCGGATTTCAAGATAAGCGCCACTGTCGAGCACGGGCACCCGAATGTCCTTGGGGGTTTTGAGTACCAGGGCTTTCTCTTTTGCCAGTTGCAAAATGGCATCGCGGACGGGCGTGACGCTCGTCCCCAACTGGCTGGCCAGCTCCCTTATGCGTATCCGATCGTCCGGTTTTAGCCCGCCCGTGATCAGCGCATTGCGCAGCTGGGAATAGACGTTGCTGCCCAGGTAGGTGTGAGTGATGGCGTCGAGGGGGTAAGACATGGATCACCGAGTGAGATGGAGCTGTTGGCCAACGACTATACAACATGATGCATTAGGGCCTCGGCGAAAAATGGTCGTTCAGTCTCACTTGTCTGAAATTAAGAATGAGTAGCCTCTAAGCCAAATGGGGCAGGGCAGTGAACCCGTTGACCAGTCGCCAATTGGTCGAAGTCCTGCAAGCTTATGAGCCGGAAGCCGCCGATGTGCGATGCGTGGTCGATGAGTTGGTCAAGCTGTGTGAGGATGGGCAGTGCCTCGGGGAATTTCAAAAACTCATCCGCAGGTCTGCGAAGAGTCAATAACCGCAGACCCGCCTCGTCCAGCCATCAAATCAAGCGTTAAGTGAAGAATGAATCGTCCGCTGTTTGTTTCTCTAGATGGGCCCAAAGGAACTGGCAAAACCACACTGTTGGAGGCCATTACGAAAGTACTGAGGGCAGACAACAAAAAGGTGATCCGACTGTGCGAGAAAAAAAGTGATCCCTATAGAGGTGTAACAATGGCCCTCGTTAATCAGCTCGTCAGAAATCCCACCCGGGAATTGGAGCTGGGGGTTTGTGAGCGTTTGGCTGATAGCCGTACCTGGATTTCCCAGCATGTGCTGGCTAAACAGCCACCAGACAGCATCATTCTGATTGATCGCTGGTACCCATCTGATGCCGCGTTTCGCCGGATCGTCCCGTTTGCAGAGATTCTTCAGTTGAACATTGATCGAAACGTACGCATGCCAGACCTGCATGTCGGGGTTGTTACAGCCCCTGATATTTCATGGGCTAGAGCCGCGGCACGACAGCGTGGGCTGAACAGCACTGTGATCCACAGGCTGGAAGAACATGTCACCTGTACTCAGGCGTTCGAGCAAGCGATTGCAAATCACGGCTGGGTTTTATGCCGCAATGAAGGAACGATCGAAAACGCAACGATGCAGGTGATTTCTGAGATCTATAGAGTCCTTCGATCCGTGGGGCGTGTTCGGTGATCAGATGGATCGAGCATTGATTAATGGAGCTGAATTTTTGAATTCGTCGACATGGATGATGGCTTTTTGCCTTATTATCATTGCGCCTCAACTCAATCTGCAAAACACAGAATACTGAATCAAGGATTGCACCAATGTTCAAACACACCCTCACTCGATTCGCTGCTTGCGCAGTGCTGTCCATGATGAGCTCCGGCATTGCTCTGGCGGACAGTCGAATCTGCTCCGACCCACAGGTCAAGGAAGCGTTGACTCTCAAGGCTCAAAACTCCCGCAACAGCTACGTCGACATGCTCAACCGACAAGGACGCAACGTATGGGCAAAAGTTTCGGGCATCCACGAAGTCGAGAGCCTTTCGACCAACAAGGAGTCGGGACGCAAAAAATGCTTCGCTAAGGCGTTCGTGGAATCCAACATGGGCATGTTGGCGCAGCCGGTGTGGATGATCTACACGCTTGGCCAATACGATGACGGCAAGCAGTACACGGACATTCACGTGATGTCGGCAGACGAGCGCCAAAGTTTTTCTCGCGATCGCTGAGTTTTCTGGGCACTACAATGGATATGTTCACTGAACACGAATCGACCTCGCACGATGGGGCTAATCCATAAGGTAATCCCGAATCCTGGCGTTCGCCCGGGATTCAAGGGTTGAGGGGCTTTCCAATCAAAACGCGATTGGCGCAGAAGGTGAGGCAGTCGCAAAATCATGAGACATTGCCAAAGCCATGATTTCCGGGGGGCGCAGCCCCCCAGTGCGCTAATGTTGAGACTTTTTCTGGTTTTATCTCACGAAGAGAGCCAATTCTTCGGAGAATTATCGCTATTATTTCTTCGCACTACAAAAAAATCTCACGATTGTTGTACATGATTTCAATGGTCTCGCTGTCAATATATAACAATTGAACTCTGTCATTTAGTGTGATTAAGCACCAAATGTGCGCGTCACTTCCGCCGCCAGCATTAAAAAATTGTCAATATATATGTAATTATTCCTGGCGCGCTTGAAAAAAATCGCGAAAGGAAACTTACATAGAAATTTTCGATTGGTTTGCCATATTAGGATGTCTAATTGCGCAGATTTTCAAAATGGAAGTCATAATCGGATCATCGCGAAAGATGAGATTTATTCGAGCCAAATATTAATCAGCCAGCTCTAGAGGCCCCGTATTACGGGGCTTTCGGTCAAAAAAACAAATATCATAAATTGCCAATCAGTCAATATATGGCATATATAAAATAATGGTGGCGGTCGGATTTTGTCGAGCGCGTCAAAGTTGACAAGTTCAACCATTGAAAGTTTTACTAGATTGGCTTTCACGACATGAGAATAGATCGATGCACAAAACCAAAAACATCAGAGCTGCTCTGAAAAATGTATTTCCTTAAGTATGCAACACTCGCTCTTTAAAAACTAAGCACAAACTCAGTGTGCGCTCGCTTGCGGCTCTTCGGATCTAATGGCGTGGCACATCGAGCAGATAGTGAACGGAAGGTTCAATGGAAGAAATATCCCAAAGCGTAATGCTGCATGAAAAAACTGTTCTGGACTCACAAAGCCTAGACTCAGAGATAACACGACATGAGCTGGCGAACAAGCGTTACACGGTCATTCAAGATTTCAATTCGGGCGCATTAGAATTCCAGCAGGCTCTAGAAATCCTATCGATCAGCCGGTCACAATTCTACAAGTTGCTCAAACGGTCGAGAGGGTCTCTGAGCTACCGCGCCATCGTAGGCGATCGTAGCGGAAGAAAGTTCGGCGCAAATGCGATTCAGAATGACGTGGAGCGGCTCATCGAGGACATGTTCCTTAAGCACTACCCTCAGGCGAGAACCTATGGGGCGGTCTGGAGAGCTTGTCAGACCGAGGGTGACAGCCGTCAAATTCTGAGACCGAGCTATCACACGGTCAAACGATGGATTAAAAAGCAACCGTCAGAACTTCTCTACAAGATGAAACGCGGGAAGGAAGCAGCGGTTCAGCGTTTTGAACTCCGTCCAGGCTACAAAGTAACGAACCGCCCTTTGGAGTGGGTGCAGATTGACCACACGGTTGTGGATATGCTGTTAGTCGATGAGGACGATAGGACAAAAATTATCGGTCGTCCCTACATCAGTTTGGCAATCTGTATTCATACTAGAGTAATTCTCGGGTTCTACCTGTCCTTCCTCCCTCCCAGCGCAGTGACAGTCGCTATGTTATTGGAGAACTGCGCCCTGCCGAAGGACGAGATGCTGGAAAGGTGGGGATTACCGACGTATTTGTGGCCTATGCACGGTCTGCCGGAGACGATCCATACCGACAACGCGAAGGAATTCACGTCGGACGTTTTCGTTCTTAATGCAAAAGGCTTCGGTATCACGGTTGAGCATCGGATGATTGGAAAGAAGCATCAGGGTGGGCACATTGAAAGCCTGATTGGCAAACAGATGATCCATTTGATCCACCAACTACCTGGTAGTACTGGTTCGAACACAGTTCAACGCAAGTCACTTCGCAGTGAGAAGACCGCCAGCATTACCCTAACAAGGCTGCGTCAGATGATGGTATATGCCATACATGCTTATCATGAGACGAAGCACTCTGCGTTAGGTAAAAGTCCTAGCCAAGCTTGGAACAAGCATTATGAAAAGCATCCAGCTTATCGGCTCCTGCCAGTGGTTCAGCATGAGCACTTCAAGTACACCTTTTATCCTGAAGTCTCAGGTAAGGAAATCACCCCTGACGGGATAGGTATGTTTCGTAGGCAATACTCCTCATCAGCCTTGAAGAGTAAGGTTCGACAGAAGGTTCTAGTAAAATATGACCCTTATGATATGAGCTATGTAATGGTTAAGCTTGACGGTAAATGGGAAAAGATTCCGTGTGTAAGGAACAAATTTAACAGAAGCAGCGACCTAGAGATTTATCGTTGGCAGCGTCAACAAAAAGGAGACCGGGACGGAACCATGAGCACTTCAGGGGCGCAGTCGGCTGGGAAATTTCACCAGGCTGCTGAAGAGGAATCAAAGCTTACGCGCCAGGAGAAACAGAGGAAGAAACGCGAGAAAGGTATGGAGGACTACAGAACACAGAACGCTAAATCTGGCTCTGTTGCAGCCAATTCAGACAAAGCAACTGAATCGAAAAAACTCCATACGTCCATTAATCCCAAGACGAAGCCTAAGCTGGGCAAGGTCGCTAGGGAAGTTAAATCGAATGTTTTTGATGTCATTGCATTCTTGCAGCGTAAGGAGCAGGTTGCTCGCGACGACGAGTTTCCGGTTATCTACGACAGCGCCCCTATTCGATGGTGAAGCAACAGCCCAGCTTGAGTAGCCCGAGTTGGACAGCAGGCTAAAATCTTAGCAAAAGCTAATGCATAAAGACGCCGTTAATGGATCAAATAAAAACGTAATCCACTTGCGTGATTCAGTAGCGAGAGTACGGATTTTATTGTCTGAAAATTGGAATAAGGCGTATCGCAATATTATAAATTCTCAGAAGTAAAATTTTGTGCACGCCTTGTTCGTTGCCTGAAAAAACTTAATCAACGGGAAAGGTGTCAATAGGTTTGATGCCACTTCCGCAGGCTCTGTCATAGTGAATGATATGCAAGTTGAGTCCTTGGCCTTGAATAAGTTATATATAAATATTTAAATTGGAAATTTACTGTGAGCGAAACTCTTTATCCGCATGTGCATCAGGCTGCTCAGCACCATTTTGAGCTTTCCGATGAAAATAGAATGATCTCGTGCTCTGACGATTTCTGGGTGCCGCATCCTGCAGCAGAACGAGTTATCAGTCAGATTCATTTCTCTATGAAAATGAAAAACAGGATTGTAGCGCCTTGCATGATCGTTGCAGCAGCAGGCGGCGCGGGCAAGTCTGCAATGGTGAACCAACTCAAGGAGCGTAATCTGTACGCTGATGACAAGTTGATATTTGTGACCATGCATCAGAATCCAAATAACTATAGTTTGCGCGACCTGATTCTTGTTGCGATGGGCCTTGGAGTCGGTAAGCTTGCGCGTCAAGGCGGAAATCTTACCCCACAACTTCAAAGTAGAATCAAATCGCAGAATATCAGAGGCATTGTCATCGATGAGGTGCACGACGCATTGACGTTGACGGCTGCACAGCAAAGCGTGAATTTGTCACTTTTGAAGAATCTTTCTAGTGATATTTATGGGCTTTCGGTCTTCGCATTTGGTGTAGAAGATGCTGCAGATGTTCTTCGCCGAGATCAGCAATTGGAGCGTCGCTACGCGGTAAAACATTTGGCCAGTTGGGAGAACGGCGCTGAGTTTAGAAGTTTTGTCGCAAGCTACATCCATCGGTTGCCTTTGAAGAAAGCGACCAATTTGAAAGACCAGATCCTGTATTTGAAGATTTTGGACAAAAGCTTGGGTTTAACTGACAACATTGTGAAAATCCTGCAGAGTGCAGCGATGGCAGCAGTCATTGACGGCAGCGAGCACATTACGCATTCCCATATCGATAACATCGAATCAATCATGGAAGACTTCAGCTTCGCCCTGCGAGCCGAAGATGCCGATGCTACAGCATAATAGGAACATGTCTTGAATCAAGAGCACTCCCTGCAAGTTGCTCGCACTGTACTGGAAGGCCGTCACGGCTTCCAGTATGTTAGCGAGTCTTGGCGTAACGCTTTTTCCCAAATGCTAAAGTATATTCAGAACGAAGAGGGCGGCCAAGTGATTCTGGTTGACGGCCCTGCGGGAAGCGGTATTACGACCTTTTTTAGAGCTATTGTGGCTGACCCTGTTTTCTCTGGGATTACTGTGACGAATAATTTATATGATTACGACATCACTTTTATAGATAGAGTCTGTGCTGCATTTTCACTTCTAGAACCTTCCGTTTCCCTGCAAGACGTGCCCGCTTACTTGGCGGAGTTTTCATTTCTCACTGCCCAGACGATGATCGCGGTCGACGATTTGGATGTGATTGTGCGAAATAAGGTGGAATCCCTACATGTCGCGGAACAGATAAGAAAAATGACGGAGAGTCGTGCGCGATTCTGCTTTATTATTTCAACACGCTCGACATCGTTGCAGCAGCATATAGAAACTATTAGCTCAAATTTTTTTCGGATAGGGCTTAAGCGGCAGCTTAATATTTCTAGTTGCACTGAGATTATCGAGTCTTTTTGGCGTTGGAATAATAGTGCTTTTCGATTAGACATCCCTATGAGTAAATGTATTTTTAGCCTCTGTAAAGATGCTGACTTTGAGATCGATCGAGTAATCGATATCCTTCAAGATATTTATGTGCTTGGGGTTCTGTTTGGGAAGGGGGCGCAAAAAATAACGGATAGATGCATATCGAGGGAGGAAATCAAATTTGAGGTGCAATCAAATGTTTATTCCTGAGGTTTCGGAGGGAGAAAGCCTTTCGTCCTGGATGTACAGGATTGCTTTGCAGGGAATGTGTAATAGATATTTTGACGCGAGTCACATTGGGGAGTTTGAGGCTGGCGAGATGTGGGCTCATGCAACGCATTCATCGGTAAGTGATCCTGATTTTATGGAAACTAACGTGAAGCTGTCATCTTTCATCAAGCAGCATGGTGTTGCGAGAGAACGTTTGGCCGAGAAGTTCGGCCCGTGTGAGCAGCCGTTAGTTCCGATTAAATATCGGCGCTCTTATTGCTATGCATGTTTGGAAGAAGGTCTCAAGACCACCCGCTCATTTGTATGCAAATTGGAGTGGCGATATCTTCTTCAACCCTTTTGCGCTGCGCACCAGGTTCTTTTGCGAGACGCACCCGTAAAATACAGTACCAACGAAGATTATGGGTTCCGGCTTTTCATGTGGCACCACAATAGAGACAGGGTTTTCGACCGATATGATCTTGCATGTGAAGCTGATTCAGAGTTGCTGAGGCTGTCTTTGGATGTGCAGCAGCGGTACATGGATCTCCGGCTAAGGGCGCCCCATAGCGATGTGGCTCAGCAGATGGACAATTTTATGCTTACTCTAATGAGAGCGATGCTTCTACCTTGCCTCAGCGCTTCATACCGCAATGTGGATATGTCGGGATGCGGAGGCCCTGATTGTTTTCCAAAGCATGGCCTAAGCTTCTATGTGACATTCTATTTCGAGGTTTACAGAGTGTCGTGCAGTGCGAGAGCGAGGGCGCTTTATTTAAGTGGGCTATTGCTCGGCTGGATCGAACCCAGCGATGCTCAAGCAGCTAGGGGTAGGGACTATTATAGGGTCACTGATCGCGCGCAAATATGGCGGACTATTGAGATAAATTCGCAGTTAGGTAGATGGGTGCATAATCAGTTGGAGTTGTACGAGAGCAGTCTCCTTTCACTATCGAACATAGGCGTTTAAGCGCTATGTGTAAGAAAATGATGCTGACTTATCTGTTTCCTGTTTATCTGACGACATCCATCCGTGTCAGCTTACCGAGGAGCTTCGAATCACGCCAAGTGACCTTGTGCTTTGTAGGAAGCGCGCGAACCGGGCAGATCCTCACTTACTCTTCCTCATTCGGCTATCCGGGCGTGGATCTCTACCAACGAGCATTGCTCGCCCTTAGAGCGCAGGAGTCAGGGAAGTGTTCATGGCCTTCAACTATAAACCCGATGGTCAGCCAGTTCTCCGGCGTAATGCCGGTAGAACCAGACTTCTCGACTCGGTATCCAGATCCAGATCAGCTATGTGCCTCCCTAAACTGGAGGTACAAACGAAAGTTGAATTTGATCGACGAACAGGTTTTTAAAAACCGCCTGCTACGTTGCTTTTTTGATTGGGGATGCGATGAGCTAGCTTTGATCAACGACCCCTATAGGATCAGTTTGGAAGCACTCTTCAGGATCCTTTCGGCAACGGTGACGCGAATGAACCATACACGATAGACGTTCATAGATTACGCAAAGGTCGACAGGAATCCTGTCACTAGATCTCTGGACAGCAGCCGGCTATAGAGCCTGGATTGCTTACCCTTTCACAGGCTAATGGGCACAGTATAGGTTGTGGCTGTCCAGTATCGTTGGCCTTGCATTAAGCAAGAACGCCATTTTCTTCCCTATGCAACGCCAGACGTCCGAAGTGATCCACGCGTTAGCATGAGCGCAGCATTAGGTTTTCCTCATACACTCAGTCTTGCCTTAGATAACCGGCTGGGCGAGTGTAGTGGATGAATAGTGTGGTGATGAGGCGCGTCGTGGTGGAGGTTCTGCCTTTAAAGGCTTACTCCTTTTGCCAGTACCGTTGAACAGTCGATGTGGGCAAACCCAGCTCGCGCGCAGCTTCGGCTTGTGTCAGGCCCTGCTTTTTCAGTTCAACAACGGCACTGACCCTCTGAGCATCCGCTCGAGTTCCTCGAGATCGTTTTTTCAATGCTCCGTCCTGAATCTGATCCTCCATGATTTTAAGGCCGCCCGACTCGATGAAGCCTTGAAGCTCTTTTTGCGCATTTTTTATCAAATGTTCAGGAGCCTCTTTGTCACGGATCGCCAAGCACAACGCCAATAGAGTCAGAAGGTTGATATCGAGCGTTTCGGCGATCTTGACGAGGGTAGGCAGCGTCGCCTGGATTTTCCCTTGCTCGAGCAAGCTAAGGTTGCTTTGGCTGATGGTTCCCGCCAGAGCCTCATAACCCAATCCTTTCATTTGTCGGATGGCGCGCAGCGTGACGGCTAGCTCTTCCTTCACGTTCAATTTCTCAAAATGAAGGATAGAGCCATACTCGCGCTGGCCCACCAAATATCTCTAATTGTTAATGGTGGGATATTTGCTTATGATGGCCATTCAACAGGATGCATAGCGCCAAGGAATCGCGTGCCTTTCGGCAGCATCCCTATCCGGTTGCCAGAAGCATGAGCAGGGTCAATCGAAGGCCGCCTACGCTGAGCTTCTTCAGAGCTTGGCAGGGTTTGAAATAGGGTTTATCCGCAGTGTTTGTAACCAATAGCAGCAATTTGCAGGGGCAATTTAGAACTCCGGACAGTGTTCGAATGCTCTGGAAGTCGGTCGATATCAGTCGGTGCGAGTACTCGTTTCTGATTGAGGGAATGGGATTAGAGGATGGTGGCTTTAGTCCGGTTGCTCACCTAGTTACGGATGTGGAAACCGTTCAGATGATGCGCGCAGCGGAGCAGGGCGAAATCCTGATCGTGACGAATATCCATCTCATACTTCCACCCACAAAGTGCGAGCAAGGGTCATACGCAATGGAGCTTCTCTCTGAAATTCGCATCCAGGCGGGCACCGAGGCAAACCCGGTCTACGAGTTCATCACCGGAACGGGCCATATCTACACCAGTGCACGCACATGATGGTTCAAACACTGGAGGCGCCATGTCAGTAACACTTGATGAGATTGCTCAGTTTTTTTACGGAAGTGGGGAAGTCGTTCATGGTTGGCATGGCGCGCAAGAAGAAATAATAGGGCTTGCCGAGAAGACTTTTCCGGGGAAACCTTTCTGCCTAGTGAAGCAATGGATCATCGCTGATCTCCAGCTCACTCAGGCGGAGCAGGATCGACTCGCATCAATGGGGCTGCTACCAAATGCTGTCTACTCCAATGAGGTCGTCCTGGACAGCCGCCGACGTTTTTCTCCCGGCCACTGGGTGCGCACCAATTTCGGAGTTTCGCATGACCACCCGTGCATGTTTGAAACCAAAAGCACTGTCTACCTATTGCTTGGTGATGGTGTAAGGAAGCCAGCAGCACTTAGTACCGTTTTTTCGTTTCGAGCGTAACTGACTCAATACTTTTACCCACGCTGCCATTCAGGCAGTGCGAATGACTACGCCTTTAAAAATTGCAGGAGCACGTTTTGATTCGATTTGATTGCCGGCAGGTCACTGGAGTGATCGAGAAGCCACGAGTGATTGCTACTGAGCAGGGGACTGTGACCGCGCACATCGTTATCGATGGGCAGGTATTGCCGAATGTTTTGCTGCCAGGAAAGATTTTTGAAGAGATTGAGCCTGGGGAACGAGTGACCCTGTACGGCATCTTCACGAAGAAAAAAGACAAGACTGAGAACAAAGCCATCATCTACGCAGTAAAGGGTTCGAGCGGCAAGCTTGTCGCGGCGACGCAGTACCAGATCAAAGTACCGGTTCTAATGCTAGTTGCAGCGGTACCCTTGATGATAGCGGTGGCCGTTGCTGGTTGCTTCATTTCTCCTTATCCGATCCACCTCATAACGGGTAGCGTCAGCCCGAGTTATCTCGTTCCGGCGACGTCTAAGGCTGCGGCTTGGGAAGGAGTCGCTGCTGGCGTGTTCATGGTTGGATGTGCGATCAACTTTATTCGAAAAAGTAGCCAACCGGAAAGCTGGGCGGTGATCGATGCTGCGACGCTTTCTCAGCGCTTCAGTAAGGCGTTTAAGTAAGCGCTTCATAGCAAGGCTTCCCCTGTGGTGGAGGCTTTGTAGGCGAAGGAGAGGTGGCACGTGGAGACCGATGATTTCGAGCGCGAACGACGTCGCAAGGCAGTGGCTGAGGTTCTTGCTTGTCAGGTACTCGATGGTGTGAGGCCTTCCTCTTCGCACCTTGCTGAGATGCAGCGATATGCGGATGGCCTAGTTAGTCTTGACGAGCTACTGACGGAGTTGATTGAGTGCCTACGGCAGTGCCCTCCACGGTAAGCAGCTAATTTCCAGGAAGGCCGGCTTTGAGAGATCTTTACCATGCTTGATTCGAACTGCCAGACAAGCAGCCGGCTGGCGCCGAATGATCGAGTTCTATTTCTCGATTTTGATGGAGTGCTGCACCCAGATGACGTTTACCGTACCCCGAGTGGTTTGGTGTTGCGTGCACCCGGACACCTCATGATGCATGCCGGAATCCTTGTAGAGATACTGAAGGAATTTCCTAAGGTCAAAATCAGCTTATCGACAAGCTGGGTGCGCATCCTCGGTTACTGCCGTGCACGCGCTGCCTTACCGCCAGAGTTGCAGGCTCTCACCGTGAGCAGTACATGGCACTCAAGGATGCCCAAGGCTCCGTTTGAGGGCTACGACATGCACAGCCGCTATCAGCAGATCCGTGCTGCGGTAACCAGGGCCGGCCTGACGAATTGGATCGCCTTGGATGACGATCCTTTTGCAAGCTGGCCGGGGCACGATCGGCGGCTGATCCGGACTGAACCTGACCTGGGTCTTAGCTCAGTGCTGACCCAGGAGGAGCTACGGTTCAAACTGAGAGTATTGATGAGGACGTAAAACACTTCTCGAGACTCTTTGCATTGCTGCAAAACATGAGTTTATTGCTTCAGTAACCGTATTCGCTCAGCAATCTGCGCAGGAATTCACGCCGCCTTTGAGCGATGCACATAATTAGGTAATCTCGCTCGTAGTCTTTGGTCGAGAGGTGCCCGGCATCCACAAGGCCATGGATGTAGCCTTCTGCTTTGCCTCTCGCTTCGAGCAGTGTCTCTATTGTGGTGCTGTGGTAAATGTCTTCAGCCAGCAGTCGCCAACGTTTCTTTTGGTGCTGCCCGACTGGGTCGTCCGAAAACTTTGGGGCGTTGATCAGGGTATTGAAATCGGCACATGCGTCTGGTGTGTTCAAAGCGGGTTCTCAGAACAGTGATATCTGTACCGAGGTTATCATGCGCACATTTAACGGCCTGCTGTTCGCTGGCTTACGTAGGCGCTGGCGCGAAGGAACGAATTCAATGATTGCGCAGGCTTTCGATGGAGTCTTTGAAACCTGGAGTTCGATATGGGGCACCTCAGTCTAGAGGACATCTACCCGGATGACGTACAAAAGTATGGCCATATGCGGGTGGGAATGACTGACCTATACGTCAAAGACAATCACGCCTTTTATGGTGTGGTTACGCGTGGCGAATATCGCGAGCTGACCAGTAGGTTACTGCGTGACGAATCAGTGCAAATGATCATCAGCGCTAGGCTCGCCGCGTTGCCTGAGGACTACGATCCGTGGATCTGGAGGATCGAACGCAATCGTGCTTTACACGCTAGGTATGGGGACAAATTCGACCCTTGGGGAGACGACTGACGCACCGCGTCCGTTCACAAATGCAGCGGCTGCCTCTATCTTGTGATGACCATTTTTGCCGTCGGACGGATTCACTGCTCGCATTCGCTCAGTGACGATACTCGTTCAGCAGTTTCTGCAAAAACTCACGCCGCAGCTGGACGATACTCAACATGAGATAGTCGCGCTCGGTGTCTCTCGTCGACAAATGCCCCGCGTCCACTAGGCCATCGATATAGCCTTCGGCTCTGCCTCTGCCTTGGAGCAATGCCTCTTTGGATGTGCTTTTGTAGATGTCTTCAGCGATGATCTGCTACCGCTTTTTCTGCCGGTGCCCAACGGGGTCATCGGAAAATTTCGGGGCGTTGATGAGAGTGTTGAAATCGGCATGTGGGTTTGGTGTGTTCAAAGCAGACTCTCGGAACGCTGATAACTGAGCTGAAGCTATCATGCGCATACTATATCGCTTGTTATTGGCTGGTTTGTGTAGGCGCTGGCGCGAAGGGTCGACTTCAATACACGCTATCGGAGGCACTTTTGAACAAAGATAATCACGCCGATTATGATGTGGTTACAAGTAGCAAATACCGCGAGCGGATGAAAAGGAGCGCCTAACTTCTGGGATATCGATGTCTGCTAATGGCCGATTGTTCACACCCGCAGGTGACTGCCTTCGGCCGAAGGCAGGCATTCGTACAACACGTTCCCACGTCATTCGGAGGCATCAAACTTTTCGTGCCCAGCTCCCGAACATTACATCGCCAACGTATACACCTGAAGAGGCTGAACGCTCCTGATCGAGACGCTCTTGCAACGTTTCAATTTCGACCTCTTCTGCACTGGCGACCCCTAACGCAATGATTCGCGGCAAGCACGCTCGAACAATGCCGCCAAGGCCGTAGGCTGTATCAGGTGTTTGTACCAAGCATTCAGCGCGCACGCTTTCAACGGTCAAACCGGCTTGGGTGAAAATGCGGTGTAGATTGAAACCGATGTGTAAATCCGCACCTTCACGAGCGATCATTTCTTGTATCCAGCATTGCGCTTTTTTATGCAGAGGGAAAGGATCCAGGCTCGCAGGCGCCATCGTCGTATCGTGCTCTTGAAAAACCATGACTCCACCGGGACGCAAGCACTTCGACAGCGCTCGAATCGTCGCCACCGCATCCTTTTGATACATGAGGATGCGCCTCCCGACGATAGCATCAAAAGTACCGACAGAATCCTGCAGTTCCTGGAGTCCGCGCTCTATAAATATCGGTGAAGGATGGTCATGCGCTACGGCGCGCTGGCGGGCAATGGCAATGACATGTGCGTCATGATCAACACCGATGACCTCTCCGCCGCCACCCAGCAGATCACACAATAGAAAAGAGACATCACCCGAGCCGCAGCCCACGTCGAGGATTCGCATGCCCTTTCCGATGCCTGCGTCGATCAGCAAGCGTGTGGTGAAGTCGAGTCGGTTGATCGACATTACTAAGCCTCTCTGAATCTTCTGAAAAGTTTATGGCGTGCACTTCGGGCACCATGCCGCTGAGGTCGATAGCAACCCGTCGCGATTTGCGACTCTCGACCATAAGGGTCAGGCGGCACCCAGCAACTCTTGATCCTTCGCCACCGCACGTTTAAAGGCGTCGCGGCTCGTTAATTTTTCGGCGTATGCGAGGAACGCAGCTCTGGGCGGCAAGGTTTGCAAGCCTAGCCCCCAGCCGATGTGGGAGCCAACATAAACGTCCGCAGCGGTGAAGTGTTCACCGGCAATAAATGGATGCGCCAGCACCGCGCGCTCAAGCTGATCCACGGTACGCTCGTAGCTCCCGTAGCCAAAGAAAAACTCCTGTTCCGGGGGTGGGTTGAAACCGGCGCGGTGGTTAGTCACCGCCTGCTCCAGAGGCCCCGCAGCAAAAAACAGCCAACGATAATAGGCCGCTCGATTGGCAGCCCCAGGAGCCAGCCCGGCTTCAGGAAACGTATCAGCCAGGTACGCACAGATGGCGGCGGTTTCTGTTATGGTTTGCCCGTTATGCACAAGCGCAGGGATCTTTCCCATCGGGTTCACGTCGCGAAAAAAACCAACGCGTGAATCATCAGCGTCGGCCACCGTCGGCACAGCCAGCGCAGCACCACCCCAACGGTCAGCCTGACTGATCGAATGGTAATCCATAATCACCGTCTCATAGGCACAGCCGATTTCTTCGAGCATCCAGCGCACCATGCGTCCGCGTGAATTGGGGTTGGTGTAGAAAGTCATTGTCATCGTGAGCTCCTTTTGGCTCGGTTTGTTGACGACAATGGTAAGAGCGAAGTTGCATCAGGCCGTGGGCGGTTTACGCCAGAATACTTGCGGAACGCGCCATTTGCAGCGCGTTGCATTACGCATTGCCGCTCTCCTGCAGTTCGGAGCTTAGAAATGTCGTACGTTCACCCCAGCGCCGAGCGGTGTAAATTGCCCAAGGTGTTCTGGCAATCGATTGAGCAACTGGGAGTGGATCCCACGTTGATTCAGCAGCACGCTCAACTGCCCCAGGATCTTCACCTGAACGAGTCTGCCTTTGTCAGCACGCAGCAACTGTTTGCCGTCTGGAACGCCATTGAGATGCTTTCGGCAGACCCTGCCTTCGCGATAAAGATGGTTCGTGACACGCCCAGCGCGAAACACAAACTGGCGTTCCTCACTGCGTTATATGCGGCTGACTTTCGTGACGGCCTCGCGCGGTTGGCGCGCTTCCAGCGTCTATGCAGCCCCGACAAACTCTGCATCGACGAGCGCGAGGGCACCCTTTCACTCACAATTCAGTGGCCTTCCGGCACGGGGCCGGCGCCTTATCTTTCCGTCGAGGCGTGTTTTGCCTTGGCACTGGAACTCGGACGACGAGGCACCGGTAAACACATTGAGCCTCTGTCATTGAGCTTGAGACGGCCCAAGCAAACGCTGGAAACTCACTCGACTTATTTCGCCTGCCCCATTCTCTACGGCGCTGCTCGTGACGAACTGATCCTTCGAACCACTGACATCGGCCTGCCTTTTCTTGAGCACAATCCGGAAGTGCTGCACATGATGACCCCCGGACTCGCCGCCGCAATTCACGCGATTGAAGCGCCAGTAGGGTTCTGTGAGCAGGTCATCGAAGTCCTGAAACGCGCACTGGCGGGCGGACGGCCCAGTTTGCAATCCCTCGCCCGAGAACTCTTGCAGAGCGAGCGCACGTTGCAACGACGATTAGCGTCCGAGGGGACAACGTTCAGCGCTCTGCTCAACGAGGCACGTCGCCAAGTGGGATTGCACCTGCTGTCTGATCCGAGCCTCGAGCTGAAGGAGGTGGCGTATCTGCTCGGTTACGAGGACGCCAACTCTTTCCATCGCGCTTTTCGGGAGTGGGAGAAGCTTTCACCCTTTCAGTGGCGACGTTTCCATGCCCGAGTATAACGGCAGCGACTGCGGGCAGGGACGCCTGCTTATGCAGAAAGCGGTTGTTTTATGAGTGTCTGCTTTCGGCCATAAAGAGACATTCATTTTGCGTCGGGATGCCCCTAGCCGAAGCGATCAGTTGTTTGATCGATTTGAGCTGCCACCCAAATTGGCGAAAATATTAAATCAAACATCTCTAATGATGTATGCCCCATGTAGTTCTTTTATTTCATCTCCATGCTCTAAATACAGACTCCCCACGGCGCTGAATCTTTCCGGCGCGACTCCAAAGGCGTCGATAATTTTATTGCTCGCCCGAGATCGATCTTTAATCCATGCTTCGTACATCGCTTTGTATTCTTCAGAGTATGTTAGCTCACCGTTCAAACTTTGAGTAAAACAAGCATTAATAATGGGGCCGTCACCGGATGCGAATTTCACAAAAAGCTCTTCCGAAACGGGAATAAATTGTGCCGAGTTGGTTATGCGTTCTAAATAGATTTTATCTAGCTTAGGATTAAAGCGAAGGTAATTATGAGTGCGCATCAAAGCGGTGGAGAATTCAGAAGGTGAAAATCCGAGATCGACATGTGCCCAGTAGGTCATCAACAGTGCGATCTTCTCAACAATAAAATGAATTTCTTGGTATGAGGTATCAGCTAAGTCTGGGGTGTCACCATGCGCAACTTTATCTCTAATCCTTTTTATCAATGAAAAGTCATCATCTGTCAAATTTATAACTTTTAGAATATCCCTGTCTGTTAATCCTATCGCGTAGTCGTATTTTTCTCTGAATGTCAGATCACGCGACATCAAAAAAACTGTTCCGACGAGAGATTCTATATCTTCAAATTGCGCATCATTTAAAGGGTGCTTTAGTAACTTTAACTGCTCTACAAATTTAGTTACCCGCTTGCTTTCAGCTTTGGTAGCTTTCTGATTAGCCATTGCTGCATAGGAGCTAACGTACTCGTCAAGCAAACTTACATAGCCAAGAATTTTGAACTCCCAAAACCCCTCATAACGTTGCATGCCGGCAAGGCGAACCCACGACGTCTTCCTGTAATTGGATGCGTAGTATCGATCAAACACCGACTGCCATTTATCATCTAATGAGTGTCTTTGAGCTAAGCAGCTTAGCCAAAACTCGCCTCTTGAAGATTCTCGGCCTACTTTTCTAAACGCCGAAAAGTAAATAGGCATAGCGTAGCTCGCACCACATCCAACCCATACATTTGCAATAGAAATAGCATTGGCAGTTAATATAGACAATAAAGTAGATAATTCAAACGATTTCTCTTTTACCTCCTTTACTGAAAATCCACCATCCGTCCGCTCAAAAATAAAGCGCGTATGTTCATGTATTACATGGTCTTCGCCACGCTTAGTTAGACTACCAATTGTGTCGGTCTTTAAAGAGAAGTTCTCATCCGTCGTATTGACGCTTACCGATAGCTGAGGCACCTGGTTTTTCCAGCTAATATTTTCGCCAATTTGGCCGGTAACATATTGTCCACGCAAAAACCAATCAGATGCATCTCCATATTTTATATGAAAATAGGTGATTTCAGATTTGATGTCGCCAAGTACGACAAAGTCCGCGTATAGCGAATACCTTTCAAGCTCGCAATTGAGTAGCGTGAGCTTCTGCCCGTCTTTTGCTTTTGCCTTAAGAATCGAGAACTCACGTTGCGGAGCTTCATAGTATTGCGTCAAATCAAACTGTATGCGAATCAACGTTCCGTCGCCAAATGAAAGCTGTCCCTGACCTATGACGCCTTGGTCGTCATCATAAACTTCTACGTCGTACTCAAATTTGCTAGAGAAATCAAAATCATCTTTCATTGATAATCCGTTATTAAAAAAACTGTCTGACTTATTTATATACGAAATGTCGCGTCAAAAATATGCTTGGCAGACAGTATTTAGGAGATATTTTGTTAATGCCTGCCGAGAGCTTTTGGCCGGCTTTTGCCAGTCTCCACCGGCAGCTTTGGGTCGAAAGCGGTCAGTCGCGACCGTCCGCTTCTGCCGAAAGCCGTCATCACTAGGGCGCTATTTAAGCCGCAATTGCTTATTGTGGCGACGTTATCGTGCTCTCACCGTCCACAGCTCATTTACCTTGGTCGTGTAGCTCTGACTCATCAGCTCTCGACGCATCGCCCAACTAGGTGCGACAGGCACACTGGCCACCCTGAGAACCCCTTTTCCCCAGCGGCCATTAATCTCATCCAGAACGCTCATGATCTTGTCTGCCATCACCGGCTGCGATTGCGCGAACAGATCATCGGTGAATTCCCCTGGCTGTCGTAGATCCATCAGCAGAACCTCCGCCTTGCTGTACTTGAAGCCTGGTCGGAAGAGGCGATTGACGGCTTCAGTCGCAGCCTTGGTCATGAGTCGAACGTCGTTTGTGGGGTAGGGGAGTTCGACGAGTGCGCCGTTCGCGTACTTCGCTTCTTCGGGATTGAACATGCCTGTCCTGATACTCACGCGGATCTTCTTGCACAGCGAGTTTTGCGCTCTGAGCTTTTCTGCCGCACGCTGGGTGTAGGTAGCAACGGCCTCCTTGATCGGCTGGATCTGCGTGAGTCGGGTGCCGAACATCCTGCTACAGCAAATCTCTTGCTTGGGTGGGTCTGCTTCACCCAGTTCCAGACATGAAGTGCCGGCAAGCTCGCGAGCAGTCTTCTCGATCACCACACTGAATTTCTGGCGAAGCATCCACGGATCGGCTTTCGCCAAGTCCATGGCGGTCTTGATGCCCATCGTTTCCAGGTGTGCCTTCATGCGCCTGCCGACTCCCCAGACTTCTCCAACATCGGTGTTGCGCAGCGTCCAGTCCCGTTTGAAAGGGTCGCACAGATCTACCACACCACCAGTGATGTCCAGCAGTCGCTTGGCGGTATGGTTGGCGAGCTTGGCCAGTGTCTTGGTGCGTGCGATGCCTACACCGACAGGAATGCCTGTGCGCTTGAAAAGAGTGGAACGCATATGCCGCCCAAAGGCAGATAGATCGCCTGGGAGGCCAGTGAGATCGGCAAACGCTTCATCGATGCTGTAGACCTCGAGCGCTGGCACCATCGATTCGATGATCGTCATGACCCGTTCGCTCATGTCGCCGTATAAAGCGTAATTACTGCTGAAGGCCACGATTCCATGCCGGCGTAGATGGTCTTTGATCTGGAAGTACGGCTGGCCCATTTTCACAAAGGGTTTGGCGTCGTAGCTGCGCGCAATCACACAGCCGTCGTTGTTGGACAACACCACGATAGGTGTCTTTGCCAGGTCGGGTCTGAACACTCGTTCGCAGCTCGCGTAGAAGCTGTTGCAGTCAATCAGGGCAAAGACGGGCTCACGTGTTGTCATGATCGCGCACGCTGTATTTCACTACACCCCAGATCACCAGATCATCGCCCTCCATCACATGCCTTGCCGGGTACTTTGAATTCTCTGACAACAGCATCACGGCGTTCTCGCGCAAAAGCAGACGCTTGCAGAAGGGCTCGGAGTTGAGTGCTGCGATGACTATATCGCCGCTGACCGCATCGATGCTCCGATCAACCACCACCAGATCCCCTGAATAGATTCCTGCGCCCTGCATGCTGTCCCCATCGATTCTCACCAGGTACACGTGCGGGGCTCGAATATCGAACAGCTCATCAAGGGAGATGTGCTTTTCGATGTGATCAGCCGCAGGGGAGGGGAAGCCCGCCGGCACCTTGGATGAATAAAGGGGCAGCTTCTTACCGCCAGTAGCGAGTGGGCCGAGGATGGTGATGCTCATGATGCAAGCCTTAAAGTTGTAGACTGTACGTATATACAGTTAACGATTTGCTTCGCTTGCGGTCAATCTCATAAGCATCACTATTCGACGGGTGACAGCATGTGCGGACGCTACTCGATCTACGAATCGATGGATCACTATCTGAAGGAGCTCGCGCCAGAGCAGTTGGTGATCAACGGCTACGATCTTTGGCCAGTGGAGCGATACAACGTCGCACCCTCGACCCGCGTGGAAATTATTCGGCCCGAAGACGAAAAGCTGAGCATTGATAAGGTGAAATGGGGATGGTCGCCATTTTGGGCGAAAGGAAAGCGTCCTGATCCGATAAATGCCAGGGTTGAAACACTCGTGACAGGGAAGTTTTTCAATCAGCTCTGGCCAAACGGTCGCGTCCTTGCACCGGCGAACGGGTGGTTTGAGTGGGTCAAAGATCCGGCTGATCCAAAGAAAAAGCAGCCTTACTTCATAACCCTGAGGGAGCACGCTCCGATGTTCTTCGCTGGTTTAGCTGAGGTTCACCAGGGCTTGGAGCCAGACCCTCGCGACGGCTTCGTCATCATCACCGCCGCCAGTGATCAAGGGATGGTAGATATCCATGATCGGAAACCGCTGGTTTTGGCCCCTGAGCACGCCCGCGAATGGATCGCCTCAGATACTTCCCCTGAACGCGCGCGGGAAATCGCGATGAAACACTGCCGGCCTTCCACCGATTTTCATTGGTATAAGGTGAGCAAGGCTGTGGGTAGTGTTCGTAATCAGGGCCCAGAATTGGTTAAGCCGCTCTCAGGGGCGTCAGACGTCGATGAATGATCAACCTGAGTCGTACATCCCGTTGGCTGTAGATGTTGATGGACGGCAACTGGAGCGTTGTCCTGCCTGTCCATGAGTAGTTCCCGTCAGCTTTCATCAAGAACGGACATCGCCTAGATCAATCACCAGTTTTGACACCCGGCATACCTGAGACCGCCCAGGTAGCGGCTGGTACTGTAGGAGTCATATGGTGGGATTATTCGCCCCGAAGAGTTGGACACCATTCGGGTGGCCTGACATAAATTAAGGACAAAATATGTTCAGCAAATCTCAGATCATTACAATCCCAGTCCTGATCTCATCGGTACTTTTACTCACCGGCTGCCCCCCATCACCGGAATTCACCCGATGGGAACGCACTTCGACATCTGTAGATGGTGTAAGAGCCGCAATGGCAGAATGTGGCGACCCTGTGGCAGGGCCACAAAACCATTTCCCAATAAACGAACAGATAATTCACTTTCAATGTATGCAGCGCCTCGGTTTTACCCGCAAGGACGGCTTTGAATACTGTGAAATAATGGAGAATATGCCAGCCTGCGTCGAAAAAAGGCAGGGTCGTCCGCTTAGTTTGTCGCAGCTTGAAGCGTTGCCGTTTGTAGAAGATGAAGCATTTCATCCAATCAAGCCTAATTCTGGTCGGGATGAACGTATGCAGGTCTCATGGCGTAAAGCGGGAGCATCACGCCATTTCGAATTCGAGGTAGCCAATGATAGTGAAGCCCTGCCAGTGATGTATGCGTGCGGCTATGCGAAACCACTTGGGTCGAATCTGGACGTCGCCAGCATCGGGCGCACTGCAGAAGTGCAACGCTGCATG
>Ga0302175_10000005_pt1 | contig 163526 bp, 153 predicted proteins | sample I_Fen_N3_3_FD_198791 | JGI IMG/M metagenome (GOLD analysis project Ga0302175, IMG submission 198791) | Peat permafrost microbial communities from Stordalen Mire near Abisko, Sweden - I_Fen_N3_3 | ecosystem: Environmental > Terrestrial > Soil > Wetlands > Permafrost | place: Sweden: Abisko... | reverse complement strand
GATTACATCGAGATGTTCTACAACGTAAAACGCCGCCATGGTTTCAACAATCAGCTGTCACCGGTAGAGTTTGAAAAGCGTTACGCAATGAGCTTGCAAGGTGTCTAGAGAATCCGGGGCGATTCAATGGGATTGATTGAATATGGTGATGCAGATGAACTCACGGCCGACCAGGCTCGCTTGCTTATCAAATCACTGGAGCTTTTGGCAAACGATAACCCTCGTTTTCGCGACTGGGGTCCGTATGCGCTGCGGTGTTTCAGAAGTCCAGGGGTTATCGAGGACATACGGCGACTGATCTCCACACCTGAAACGTCATTCTACCTATGTCTTTTAATGCTAGAAGCAATAAAGGGGAGTGGAATTGCCTCAGCCCTAAGAGGTGAACTGCAGAAAATTGTTCTCGACCCCCAAGCGTATTTTGCGTGTAGGAAAATTGCAGGTGAAGTTCTTGTTGAAGCAAATGACGACATTGATTGGCCGACCGTCCTCTACACATTGGGTATCTCTGGAGATGAGCTTTCGATTCGGCTTGCAATCGAACTGGCTGATGAAGTCGGCTACGAACAATTAGATGCCAATTTTATTGTCAGTCTTGTGGTTGCTTATGCAGAAAGCGGTAGTCGTACGATCGGAGTATTGATGTACCTAGAGAAAAATCTCCCAGATGGTCAAATAGCAAGTGTCCTTGATTTTTTAGCTATAGCAGCAAAATCCTTTGGCAAGGGTGATGAGTGGCCTGGAAATAATGTGCTGACCGATCTTGCTTATCATCTAATCGTTCGTGGCTTAGAGGCAGGTGGTATCTCTGCACACAAGCTTTGGTCTTGGCTAGAGCCTTTTCACTCCCGTGATGGATATCAACGTGACTCTCATCAGAAATTGCACGAACTCATTCGGAGAGACGACAATTTACGGCAGTCTGTTCAGCGGCTAGTGATATTAGAATTGCCCAGTGATTCCAGCGCTTATCAGCAAGCGTGGCGGCTGAGCGATCGATCCACCGGCTTTACTCTGTCTGACACAGATGTCATCGCGCTACTTAACTGTCTTGACCCCACAGACCACAGCGACGAACGCTGGCGTGATTTAGTCCAGCTTTCACAGCATGACAGTGAAGCAGGTTCAGAGGTACGTGCCGTTGCACGACTCTTTGCTGCTCAGCGTCCAGATTTACTATTATGGATCGACAAGTTATCAGAGCCGACAATACCTGATTGGCAGATCAAACAGACCGAGCAAGAGCGCAAGCGTCGAGCAAAACAAACGGCCATTCATGCAGGACACCGAAGTAGCTATGTGTCTTGCATCGATCAAATGCGCGCAGGTGACTACGGTGCGATAGTTGATCCTGCTAAAGCCTATCTGAACCTTTTTAATGGCATTGAAGATGCACCTGCTCACAAGAGGATTGGGCAGTGGCTCGGAGATGATATTGGTGAGGTCGCGCATGCCGGGTTCGAAGCGTTTCTGATGCTTGATCCACCCCGACCTACAGCGCAGCAAATTGCGATGAGTCTTACTGAGGGCAAGCGGTACGATGCTACGTATATTATCGTTGCCGCACTCGCTGAACGGCAGCGACAAGGCGTAGGGTTCGATAACGTTACTAATGAGCGTTTAATGGCAGGGCTGTTCGAGCTACGCCGTAGTCGCATCGACGACCATGCAGGAATTTCGGGTCTTATTGAGGCTGTTGAAGCTGCCATTCAGACTCGTGGTTGTTGGAAGGAGGCGATGACGCTCTACCATGAGCCGCAACTACAAAAGCGGTGTGTCAATGTAGATGGGCTTTACACGCTGATGCACGATCAAGCACACGTCACAATGAGCACCGAACTCGCCGCCGAGTGGCTGGAGCGGTTCCCAGACTTGCCGATCGGTCCGGAAATCGAGCTAGCTGATAGACTCATCCGCTCGGGAAAATTCGAGGCGTTACGCCGAATCTCAGCGCTTCGCTCTATATCAATGGACGACGAGCGCCGTCGCAATTGGGTTGCGATTGGCGCCATTGTTGATTTTCCGAGCATCAAAGCGCAGCTCGGTGCTCAGCCAATTGAACCTGAATTGTTTTGGCATATACGAAATCGAATCAGCAACCGTTTTAGCGAAGACGTCACTGTACTTCTCAATGCTGAACAGAGTGAATGGGTAATCAATACGTTCCGTTCGGTTTGGCCGATGGTGGAACGCCCAAGCGGGCCTTCGTCAGGTAATTCAAATTTTTGGGATGCAAGCAATTTCATCGTCCAACTCATCCGCCGCCTTGGTAATGATTCCAGCGATGAGGCACTCGATGCATTAGTCCGTTTAAGAGACGCACCTTTCGATGGCTATTCTGAAGAGATCAAGGTCGTTATTGCAGAGCAGAAGCGCATCCGAGTCGAAGCAGCCTATGTTTCGCCGTCGCTTGCTGTTATTGCGGCGATAACACGCAGTCTTCCCCCCATGTCCCTTCTTGATCTACAAACTCTTGCACTTGAAGAACTAGCCATCACCCAGGCAAAGATAAAGAGTGACGATGCTGAATCCTGGCGCGGATTCTATGACGACACAAAAACTCCATTCGTCGAGGAGCGTTGCCGCGATCACCTTCTAGGCCTTCTACGCCAAGGATCGTCAGGGATCACTTTTGATCCTGAAACTCATGTCGCTGCGGACAAGGAGGTTGATATCACTTGTTCGGTTGGCACACTTCGGATTCCGATCGAGATCAAGGGGCAGTGGCATCCGGAGCTCTGGATGGGATCGGACAGACAGCTTGACGCTCTCTACACTCAAGACTGGCGAGCAGAGGGCCGTGGTATTTATCTGGTGCTTTGGTTTGGAGAACAACTGCACACAACCAAGAGGCTGAAGCGTCCAGGACGACACCAGCCCCTTCCAGCGACCGCCGATGAACTGAAGAGCATGCTCGTCGCGACCAGCAAGTCTGCGCAAGAAGGAAGGGTTGCCGTTTTCGTGCTTGATTTAACCCGAAGAGATCCTAGCTGAAGACGAAGTTTGTGGCAGTAGGATCGAAGGGTATTAAAGAAACTGAGCTGTCTCTAGTGAAACGCATAACGTACGCAGGTATAGCAACGTACGCCATTGCATATATTGTCGATAGATCGGGGCAGGTTTGCAGAAAATCTGCCGACGAATGCCTAATTCTGTCTGGAAGCTACCATCCATGACCGGCAGCTCCTGGCCGATTCTGTTGAAAAAGTCCAACTCCGTTCCCAAGACAGAAAAGTACGTGCAGGAGATTGAAATCGTTATTTTCAGCAGATGCTTCCGGATGTTGATTTCACGTAGCGGCTTGCAAAAGACGTGTTTGTAGTCATCTATACTCGAGCCGTTTGGACAAGCCGTCTTTTTCAACAGAACCGGCCGATAACTGCCTTCCATAATCGTCTGTTTCTAAATCACAGCTACGAATCAGAGTCGATTCTGAGTTCTCTCTACCAGGGCCGCAAAGCCCTATCTCTGAGTCATCAGCAAACGTTTTGAACTTTAGGCGTTGAGATAATTACAGCCAACAGCATCGCTGTAAGAACCCTCTTCTTTACCCGAAAAAACCAGAACGATTTTGCTATCCTGCGCCCCTTTCCCCCCAGCAAGGAGCGCCCGCATGACCCCGTCCATTGGTGGCTGTACGCAAACAAGGGCTGGTAAACGGCGTTTCCTGCCACACCTCCTGGCCCCAGCCCTCCTGCTAGGCCTCGCCCTGACCACCCCCAGCGCCCAAGCCAACCCCACCACCACCTACCGCGGCACCCTCGGTTCCACCCCCGTGGAGCTGGCGCTGACCTACGACTCGCAATACGGCGGCGGCTTCTCCGGTTATTGGTTTACCGAAGCCGAGCGCTTGCCCATTCCTTTGGAGCTGACGCCGTTTCGCCAGGGCGCGGGGCTGTTGATCAATATCATGGACAACCCGACCCTGCCGGCGGCGGCCGTGTCGTTGCAGCCGTTCACTGAAGGTGCTGATGCGTTGCAGGGCTCGTTTGTCGATCTGCGCACGGGCGCGCAGCAGCCGTTGCGGTTGCAGCGGGTAACGCGTTTTGGTGACAGTCAGCGGGATGCCTTTGACGGGGAGTTGTTGCAGCCGGTGCAGGACAAGGATTTCTATTTCAGTGTGCATGCCGCGCGCAAGGCCGGGGAGGAGGTGGCGCGGGTGGACCGTATTCGGGTGATGAGCCGTGTCACGGGGGCGCAGGTGCAGGAGATCAGTGGGCCGTGGTGCATGCCTGCGGTTGGCACCGGGACGCTGACGTTCGGGCATTTCCAGGCCGGGTCGCCGATGGATTTTCAGGCCCAGAGTTATCGCCTGGCGGAGTCGGATGGCCGGCTGTTGTGCGGCCCCACTCAGTACTACCTGTACCACCGTGAAAGCCAGCAGTACCTGCGCCATTCACTGCTGGAGCAGTTCGCCGTGGACGGTACGTTGCGTTTTTCGCCCAGTGGCCAGATGGAGTTCAGCAAGCAGGACTTTATCAATTTCGATCAGCGCACGCGGCGTTGGGATTATTACCGGGTGGTCAGCCCGGATCGGCTGGAGTTTCTGTCGTCGGGCGAGGAGCGTTTCTGATGGGTTGGGGTGATTTTTATCGAGGGTTGGCGGCGGGGCTGCTGGTGCTGTGGATGCTGCCGGCGCAGGCGGCCCATGGGGTGTATGAGGGCACCTTGGGCAAGCAGGCGATTGTGCTGACCCTGGGTAACCAGAATGCGGTGTACCAGGGCACTTATGCCTACCAGCGCTATCGCACGCCGATCCGGCTCAAGCCGACCTTCAGTTTCAGCAATCAGGTGCTGGCCATGGATGAGCTGGACGAGCAGGGCTTGCCGGTGGCGCGCTTGCAGTTCAATGACTTGATGGTCAGCCGTCAGCGCGAGCAGGTACGCGGCAGCTGGACCAGCTATCGCACCGGCAAGACTTTGCCCATCAGCCTGAAGCTGGTAGGTCTGGTGGATTCGGACCGTTCGTGGCCGCAGCCGAGCACGGCGCTGTTGCAGAGTGCATCCACCCCGCGTTGGTATTTCCAGTTGCCGATGCAGGGCAATGATCGGCGGGTGACGGCCATTGAGGTGCTGAGCAAGGCCACGGGCAAGCCCTTGCAGACCCTGACGCTCGCCGAGCCGGGTTGCCCGAACCAGGGCGTGGATACGTTGCAGATGCAGACCGAGGGGGATCGCGTGGGGATCAGTTTGAGTGGCTGCTCGTTGCCAGGGTTTGCATGGAATAAAAGCAGCGGGCGGTTTGAGGTGTTGCCGTGAGGCCGATCAGAACCTGCCAGTTAATGTGTGGAGCTCCCTATGTTGGATAAACCATCACCGTTGCTGATTCAGGTGTACATGGCCGATGACGATGGCGCCGTTCGCGAGGAGCTGCTGGCGCGGCAGATTGATGAGAACACTTACGAGTTGCTGTCCTCCCCGGGCCTGGCGCAAAACCTGGCGCGGGGCGATATCATTTCAATCCGCAACCCCGATGCTCCGGCCGAAGTGCTGCGTCGGGGCGGGAATTTCTGCATTCAGATCTATGCCGATTACATTGATCCGGAGGTGATCAGTGCACTTGAAAACGATGTCGTTCGTGAGTTGAAGGGCACCTTGGATGGGGTGTGTGAAGGCAATCTGGCGTTGGCCGTTCCTGCAAAAAACGGGATGGAGAACATCAATAGGTTTTTTGATCGCTTCCGCGAAAAAACCGGGATCCAGTGGTACTACGCGAACGTCTATAAAAACCTCGATGACGATGAGGACGAGACGCTGTTGAACTGGTGGCTGGAGTGACCGGACTGTGGCCAAAGCGACCAAGTAACCGATCAAGTAAGCGACCAAGTAGCCCGGCAGCTTTGGGTCATTGAGGGGCGATGCGCCCAGGCAATTGTCCAACAAGCTGTTGGACAATTCTGTCCCCGCCGATGAGCCGTGCCGTTTCAGGCAATCTGCAGCCGGGGTGCTTTATGAATGCGTTTTACCAACAGCCCCAAGCCCCCACCCACCAGCAATATCGCCGCCATAAAGTACATCGCCGCCTGGGTATTCCCCGTCACCTGGGTCAGCCACCCCACCACAATAGTGCTGAAGAACCCGGCCACATTGCCCAGGGTATTGATCAGCGCTACGCCCGCAGCGGCTGCGGCGCCACCCACCACCGCCGTGGGCAATCCCCAGAACACCGGCAGGCTGCTGATCATGGCGGCGGTGCCGATGATCAGGCCGAGCATGGCCAGCATCAGGTTGTCGCCAAAGAAGGTGCCGAAGGCCACGCCCAGGGCGCCGATGGCGGCGCAGGTTGCCAGGTGCCAGCGGTATTCGCCGCACCGATCCGAGCTGCGGCCCACCAGGACCATGGCCACCACGGCGGCGGCGTAGGGCAGGGCGGTGAGGACGCCGATGGCCCAGGGCTGCTGCACGCCGCTGTTGCGGATGATGGTGGGCAGCCAGAAGCTGATGACGTATTGGCCCAGCACCAGGCAGAAGTACACCGCGCCCAGCAGCCAGATTTGTGGGTTGAGCAGGCCGTCGCGCAGGCGGTGGCTTTGTTTGTGGGCGGCTTCGCGGTCGATGGCGGCTTGCATGCCGTGGCGTTCTTCGGGGGTGAGCCAGTGGGCGTCGGCGATGCGGTCGCGCAGGAGGAAGAACACCGCGGCACCGAGGGCCACGGCGGGCAGGCCTTCGATGACGAACAGCCATTGCCAGCCGGCGTAGCCCGAGACGCCGTTCAGGTGTTGCAGGATCAGGCCGGAGATCAGCGAGCCGAACAGGCTGGAAATCGGCAGGGCCATGATGAACAGGGCAGTCATCACCCCACGGCGTTGGCTGGGGAACCAGGTGGTGAGGTAGAAGATGATGCCGGGGAAGAAACCGGCTTCGGCAATGCCGATCAGCAGCCGCAGGACGTAGAAGGTCAGCGGCGTTTCGATAAACATCATGGCCGCCGACAGCAGGCCCCAGGTCACCATGATCCGCGCGATCCAGCGCCGCGCGCCGAAGCGGTGCAGGGCGATGTTGCTGGGGATCTCGAACAGCAGGTAGCCGACGAAGAAGATCCCGGCGCCGAGGCCGTATACCGCTTCGCTGAACTTGAGGTCGTCGAGCATCTGCAACTTGGCGAAGCCGACGTTGACCCGGTCCAGGTAGGCCACCAGGTAGCACAGCACCAGCAGCGGAATGATCCGCCAGGCGGTCTTGCGGTAGGCCGAGTGCAGGGCCGCGTCGTCGAGGGCCGCAGGCGGCGGGGAAGATTGGTTCATGGCTAGCCTCTTTATTCTTGTTGTCGAAGCAATGGGTGAAACAGCGGTTCAGCCTTCGGGCAGCAGGCGGGTCGCGGGCCATTCGCCGGAGCGGCACATATCGCGTACCACCTGGCCGATGAGGGCGGCGATCAGGGTCCGCAGGTTGCTGCTGGGCAGGGCCTCGCACACGCAGATACCCAGGGTGCGAAACACCACGCGCGGGGTGATGGCGTGGGCCACCAGCCGGCCTTCGGCGACTTCGCGCAGGGCCAGGTTGAGCGGCATGATGCTTGGGCCGATGCCGGCCTCCACCGCGCTTTTGAGGATGTGTACCGAGTTGACTTCCATGGCCACCGTCGCCGGCGGCAGCTGCTGCTGGGCCACGGCCTGGTCGACAAAGGCGCGGGTGCTGTGGCTGTGGGCGCGGCTGGGGAACACCAGGGGCTGCGCCACCGCCTGGGCCAGGGTCACGTCGCCGGGAGGCGGCATGTGCGGGGCGTCGGCGCGGTGGATCAGGTAGAAGTCTTCTTCGATCAGCGGGCTGAAGCTGACTTCCGAGGGCAGGCCAATGGCGGTGAACAGGGCGATGTCGACCCGGCCGCGCACCAGTTGGTCCACCAGGTTGCCGGTGAGTTCTTCATTCAAGTGCAACTGCACCTGGGGGTAGGTGCGGGCCACGGCCTGCATCAGCGGCAGGGCGACGATATTGGCCACGCTTTGGGGCAGGGCCACCACGATCGAACCGCTCAGGGCCGCCGCTTGCGGGTTGACCGCCGCCTTGGCCGCGCTCAGGTGCTTGAGGATGCCCTGGGCGTATTCGTAGAACACTTTGCCCGCCTCGTTGGCGACGATGCCGCTGTTGCTGCGATGGAACAGCACCGCGCCCAGTTCGGTTTCCAGGGCCGACATCTGCTTGCTCAGGGCCGATTGCGCCACGTGCACCTCCCGCGAGGCCCGGGACAGGCTGCCGGCATCGACCACGGCGACGAAGTACTTGAGTTGCCTGATTTCCATAAGCCTTCCTTGCGCGTTTGAGGGCCGGCGCCTATTCGGCTGGCGTGCCCCGGGCGAAGATCTTGCCCGGGTTCATCAGCTGCTGCGGGTCGAGGGCGGCCTTGATCGCGGCCATCATATCCACCGCGTTCTGCCCATGCTCCAGGCTCATGAAACCTTGCTTGGTCAGGCCGATGCCATGCTCGCCGGTGCAAGAGCCGTTCATGGCGATGGCCCGTTCTGCCAAGCGATGGGCCACCTCTTCGGCGCGCTGCACTTCGGCCGGGTCGTCGGGGTTGACCAGGATCACCGCATGGAAATTGCCGTCGCCAACATGGCCGAAGATCGGCGCCAGCAGGCCGTTTTGCTCAAGGTCGGCGGTCGTGGCTTCGATGCATTCGGCCAGGCGCGAGATCGGCACCACGGCGTCGGTGGTCAAGGCCCGGCAGCCGGGGCGCAGGGCGATGGCGGCAAAGTAACCGTCGTGCCGTGCCTGCCACAGGCGGCTGCGGTCTTCGGGGTGCACGGCCCAGTCGAAGTCCTGGCCGCCGTGTTCGTCGGCCAGCATGCGAATGGTTTCCACCTGTTCCTTGACGCTGGCCTCGGAGCCATGCAGCTCGAAAAACAGCGACGGCGCCTCGTGCAGTTGGGTCTTGCTGTAGGCATTCAGGGCGCGCACGGTGAGGGCGTCGATCAGCTCGATACGGGCAATCGGCACCCCCAATTGGATGGCCTGGATCACCGTGCGCACCGCCTGGTCGACGCTGGGGAAATTGCACACCGCAGCGGAAATCGCTTCCGGGATCGGGTGCAGCTTGACCGTCAGTTCCGCCACCGTGGCCAGGGTGCCGCCGGAGCCGATCAGCAGATGCCCCAGGTCATAGCCGGCCGAAGATTTACGTGCGCGGCCCCCGGTGTGAATCACCCGGCCATCGGCCAGCACTGCGGTCATGGCCAGGACGTTTTCGCGCATGGTGCCGTAGCGCACGGCGTTGGTGCCCGAGGCCCGGGTCGCGGCCATGCCGCCCAGGGAGGCATCGGCGCCGGGGTCGATGGGGAAGAACAGGCCGGTGCCATGCAGCGCCGCGTTCAGCTGCTTGCGGGTTACCCCGGGTTGCACGGTGACGTCCATGTCGTCGATCCGCACCTCAAGAATCTGTTTCATCGCCGACAGGTCGATGCACACCCCGCCATGCAGCGCATGCACCCAACCCTCCAGGGAACTGCCGCTGCCGTAGGGGATGATCGGCACCCGATAGCGGTGGCAGGCCTGCTGCACGGCGACGATCTCATCCAGGTCGTTGACGAAGGCCACGGCTTGCGGCGGCATGGGGTCGAGGGCGGAGATATCGCTGCCATGGTGTTGGCGAACACTGGCCGAGGTGCTGAAGCGTGGGCCCAGCAACAGCGTCAGTTGATCCAGCAGGGCGCTGGGCAGCGGTGGGGGAGCAGGCGTGGCGGTGGGCAGCATCGAGCAGTCTCCGGTTTTATTGTTCCTCGGGTTCGGCAGCGTGGCCGTGGGCCCGGGGCGGGGGAGTGGCCCATATCCTAACTGCATACTGGGGGTGTGGGTCGTGCAAAATTGAGATGGTGGTATCGCGCCGGCAGATGGTGGCGGGTGCGGATGGCGGGTGGTGGGGGGGAGGCTGATCCGAGCGCCAGGGCGTGGCCTGGTGCGTCGGGCGTGACAGCCACGCAGTCGAGGCAAGCCCCGGCTGCATGGCCTTAGCCTGAGGTTGGACTCAGGTGGTGTAGTCGGCGTTGATGCGGATATAGCCTTCCGACAGGTCGCAGCCATACACGGTGAAACGGCCCTGGGCGATGTTCAGGTCCACCGAAATCAGCACTTCCTTGCCTTGCAGATAGGTCTTCACCGCCCGCAGCCCGGCGTCGTCCAACTGGCGAGGGTAGGCTTCGGTTTCGCCGAAGACGATCTTGACCTGGTCCGGGTCGATGTCCTGTTCCGCTTCGCACTTGCCGATGGCCATGGCCACCCGGCCCCAGTTCGGGTCGGCGCCGTGCACGGCAGTCTTGACCAGCGGCGAGTTGACGATGGCCTTGGCCACACGCTTGGCCTGGGCATCATCGCGAGCACCGCTGACCTGAACCTCCAGCGCCTTGCTCGCGCCTTCGCCGTCGGCCGCGATCATGCGCACCAGGCTCAAGGCGATGTCGTACAGGGCCTGTTCGAATGCCACCAGGTCCACGTCACCGGCCAGGCCATTGGCCAGGATCGCGGCTGAGTCGCTGGTGGAGGTGTCGGTGTCGATGCTCAGGGCATTGAAGGTCTTGTCCATCACCCGCCGGAACATGGCATCCAGGGTCTGCGGGGCAATGTTGGCGTCGGTGAAGAAGAAGGTCAGCAGGGTCGCCATGTTCGGCTCGATCATGCCGACGCCCTTGGCGATCCCCACCAGGCTGGCGTTGCCGATCTTGCGCGCCGCGTGTTTGGTGCGGGTGTCGGTGGTCATGATCGCGGCCGCGCAGCGCTGGAAGTCGGCCGTTTGCAGGGCCGGCACATCCGCCAGAAAGGCGCGGATCTTCGGCATCGGGTACTGGCGCCCGATCACCCCGGTGGAGGCGATCACCAACTCCAGGGGCTCGACCCCGACCGCCCGGGCGACGCCCAGGCGCACTTCTTCGGCATTGGCCAGGCCCTCAGGGCCGGTGGCGACGTTGGCGTTGCGGGCGATGACCACCACGCCCCGCGCCGTGTCACGGGCTGCTACTTCGCGGGACAAGGTCACGCTCGGCCCGGCGAAGCGCGACTGGGTAAACACCGCGCTGATACTGGCCGGTACGTCGGAGACCACGGCCATGAAATCGTCACGGCTGTCCTTGATGCCCAGGTTGGCGATGATGCTGCGAAAGCCTTGCGGCTGGATGGGGGCGTCTCTCATATCAGGTCCTTTAGATAGGTGAATGCGTCCTTTGCCGTGTGACGCGCGGAGAGTTGTTTGCGCAGGCGTGCGCGGTCCGGCTTGCCGGTCGGCGTCAACGGTATCCGTTCGAGCGCTGCGATGCCAGCGCGAACACCCAGTTCGTCGAGCATTGCGCACAGCCTTGTTTGCAAGCCATGGGCCCTCGCCGCGTCAGCCTGAATCACCACGTCGGCGCGGTGACGGTCGTGGGGATCGACCAGCACCACCGCGCGTTCCAGCATCAGTTCCTGCGCAATACGCCCCTCGAGGGCCGGTGCGAATTGCGTACCCCGGCGCGTGAGCAAGGCATCGGTGCTGCGCCCCAACGGCATCAGGCTGCCATCGGCCAGGCGCTGGGCGATATCACCGCTGCGGTAGGCGTCATCCTCGACGAGATTGGCAGGCAGCGGGAAGTAGCCAGACCCCCGATGGCTGGATCGGGCGATGATCTCGCCGATGTCCGGCTGTGCCGGATCCAGGACCGCCAGCTCCACATTGACATCGCCCACCGGACGCATGCCGCAGCTCACCTGCAACCCGGTATCGAAGTTGGCGAGGATCATGCCGAACTCCGTGGAGCCGTAGATGCGCTTGATCTTGACCCCCAGACAGCGCTCGGTTTGCACGACGACCTGGTCGTCCAGGTAGGCCCCGCCACAGAATGGGCTGCTCAGTGCCGGCAGGCGAATCCCCTGTTGCTGTGAGTGATGGGCCAGTTCCAGGTACTGGGAGGGCAGGGCGCTCATGACCGTGATGTGGTGTTCGGCGAGGGTCTTGAGGTTCTCTGCGACCTGGCCGGCATCACCCAGGTACAGCGTGGCCCCGGTCAGCAATGCGGGGAATACATGAAGATCCACGGCGTGCCCGCCATCCAGGGTGTGGATGTTCAGGTAGCGGTCGCCACTCGCCAACTGAGCCCATTGGACCCAATGCATGATTTCCCGGAACAGGCTGTCCTGTCGCCACAAGGCAAGCTTTGGAGTCCCGGTGCTGCCAGAGGTCTCCTGCATGCGCATCAGCCCGGTAAAGCCATGGCGCTCTGGAGCCCGCTCGGCGGTCGGCCGGGTGCTGCTGAGGGCAAAGCCCGGCACCTCGAGCCCCTCGGGTACCACACCCTGTTCGGTGATCAATACCGTGGCTCGCACCTGGTCCAGGCGCATCGCCCGGTGATCGGCGCTGCTTGCGGTGTTGATCGGGCAGTGCACCAGCCCGAGGCTTGCCAGGGCCAGCAACAGGGCTACATAGCCAATGCTGTTGTCCAATTGGGTCGCCACCACATCCCCTTCCCGCAGACCCGTGGCATGCAGGCGGGCCCGCAGTTGTTCGATGTCTTGCAGAAGCTCGCCATAGGTCCGCGCCGTTCCCAGGTTGTCGATGACTGCCGTCTTGTGTGGATTGCGTGCGACCACGCTGTGGAACTGTTGCTGGAACATTGATCCTTCTCCTTTAGGGTCAACTGCTGTGGCCGAAGTACAGCTTCAGGTGCTCGCCTACCGGGCGAAAGCCGATTTCACCGAGGCGATGGCGCAAGGGGCCGTTGACGCAAGTGAACGTCAGGGGTTTGCGTTGCCGGCGGTGGATGCCGATACAGACGTCGCTCAGCAGTCTGTCCGATACGCCGCGCAGCCGGTGCCTGGCCTCGACGAAGATGAAGCCTAGCTGTTCGTGCTCTTCATCGCCGCTGGTCAAGGCCGTGCAGCCGCCGAGCTGGCCGTCCACCTCGACCACGTACAGCGCTTGGCGCTGCATCAGTTGGCGCACGGTGTGGGTTGCTTGTTCGTGGCTTGATAGTTGTTTTACGCCTGAGTCCTTTTCCATCTGGATCCGGTACTCGACCAGGGTTGTCTCATCCGCGGGCTCGGCCAGTCGGGTCGCGAGCTCCGGGGTGTTGCTGGCCGGGATTGCTTCGAACTGCTTGAGCAGCACTTCGTCACGACGCCCGATCAACGGCAGCCAGCCCTCGGGCCAGTGCTGCGCCAGGCGCTCCAGGACCGCCTTGGAGCCCAGCGCCATCCGCGGGCTGGCATGCTGCCGGGCGACATGGGTTAGCAGCGCAGCGTCCGGATCGCCAGTGGCGAGGATCACCGGCACCGCAAAGGGCGGCAAGGAGGGTAGCAGTGCGACGGCTGCGCGCAGTTGCGTGCCGTCCCGGCGCACAAATACTTCCAGGCCCTGTGGGCAGGTGCGCAGGGCGCCCGTCATAAAGAGCTGGGCATCGGCATCTTCTGCGTGACGGATAAAGTCCAGTAGTTGGGAATAGTGTTCCAGGGGAAGGGTCTGGATGCTCAAGGCAAGGCACTCGTTTTAAAGGGTGGAAGAGGAGAGAGGGTTTGCCAGCACGCGGGGTTCAGGGGGGAGGCGTTGAAGTCGAGTCGCGAGCGGCCTTTGCCGAGGGCGACGCACGCCGCCGACTGCGAAGCCCAGACACTGCCCTCGACCTCACGCCGCCAGATCAATGCCTCTGCGTCGCTGCTGTACTGGCCATCGCCGGCCAGCAGGTACAGCCATTTTCCCCAGGCCTGTGCCGATGAAGCCTGGGCGGCTGGCTGCGGAAGTGGCTTGGCGGCGAAGAGTGGCAGGTGCCGCTCCAGGCGTGGGTGACTCTCGCCGATGCCGCGGTAGCACAGGCCATGAACCCCTTTGCCCAGGCGCCGGGAGCTCAGGGTCCGGGTGTCCCATTGATGGAGCAACAGGCCGTCGGCATCGGCTTGGCCGAGGATGAACCCGTTGTATTGGCGCAACGTGTCGGCACTCCAGCAGTGCTCGGGCGCCTCCAACGCCAGTAGCGGAAGCTCGCCCCGGCTGCGGGTTTCGCCACGCACGCGTTCAGGGCGATTGACCAGGAAGCTGGCGCGGTGATTGCTGCGATCCAGCGCCAGCCAGGTTCCACCCGATTGCAGGTCCAGGCCGCCAATGACTTCAGGGTGACGAACGGGCCAGTGCCGCGCGGGTGCAACCCAGCCACGGTTGACGGACTCGTCGCGCACTGCGGCCAGCAGTACCGGCCAACGCCGAGACAGGCCGACGGCGGCAATGATGGTGCACACCGTCACACGCTCGCCAGGGTGGCGCCCGGTGCCGAGGTGATGGCCTCGAACGTCACTTGCCCGCGCAGCAACTTGCGGCAGGTCTGCGGCTGTAACCCGCGTCGACCGTGCAAGGTGCGTTGGTTGTCGATGATCAACAGGTCGCCGGTCCGCCAGCGGTGGCTGTACAGATAGGCATCGGTGGTCAAGTGCTGTTCAAGCGCCGCGAACCAGGCGGCGGATGCCTCGCTCGTCAACCCGGGCACGCGTACGTCCCAGCTGGCCTTGGCTTGGCCGTCGAAGGGCAGGGCGAGATTGAGCGAGCGCACGCGGCCGTAATCGCGGAAGGTGCTGATCGGGTACCAGCCTTCGGGGACGCTGGTGAAGTAACCGCGCTCGAATGCCAGGTACTCGAGCTTGCCGTCCAGCAGGGGCTGGCGCAGTGGCTCCGGCATGTCTTGCCAGGCGGCAAGCTGGTCGCAGACGACGGTCGCCCCGTCTTCGTCAATGTCCCTGACTTCGGCGGCGTAGAGGATGATCAAGTCGACCTGGGTGCCGAGCAGAATGCCATCGGTGTGCAGGGGCAGGCTGCCACGGCCGGTGATGACTTTTTCCTGGTCGTGGGTGCCGTCGAGCTTGAGGATGTCGGCAAAACCGTAGCCGACTTGGGCGTTGTCGTCGGTGTAGGAGATCTTGTCGCCCTGGCTTTCAACGAAGCGCCGGAAGCTGTGGTCATCGAAGTGCACGTTGCGTAGCAAGCTTACGCCATGGTCGAGCACGGCCTGGCGAACGGCCGTCAGCGGAGTGTCGTCGGGCAGTTCGATACCCAGGCCGGAGGCGGTCAGGGTCCGGCCGCGCACGGCATGCGGATGTACGGAGGAGTTCATGGGCTATTCCTTTAGCGGCAGTGAGTGAATGAGTGCACCGAACGATCAAGGATGTCATCCGCGCTCAGGTGGGATAGGGGCGCACAAATGGCATGCTGCAGTTGCGTGGCCAGGATCTTTCGGTACAGACCCGGGGCACTGCCGCGCTGGCCGGTGGTGTCGTCGATCAACTGTGCCAGCGCCTTGCCCAGCCCATTGCCATGGTGGATGGCCGTCTTCTTGCGCCAGGCCGCCTCCGCCGGCAGCCAGCGCTCGGCGGCAAGCCGCAGGTGGCCCTTTTCGCGGCCACGGGTGGTCTTGACTGAGGGGCAGGTATCCAGCGCCGTGCGCAGCACCCGTGGGTCCCAATAGGGATGTGCCAGCTCGCTGCCGCAGGCCTGGGCGGCGATGCTGGTGAGTTCGCTGGAGTAGCGTGTCTTGTTGACCTCGACGGCAATGCTGTTGCGAATGTCATCGGCCAGCCCGTCGCCAGTGGCCAGGCCCGAGTTGATCAGGTCCGAACCGTAGCCGGTGAAAATCAGGTGGCTGGCAGGCAGTTGACGGCAGAACGCGGTGATCGCGACCCCGATCTCCACCGCCTGGGGTTGCGGGTGACCGAACGCTCGGATGGTCTGGGGCAGTGCCAGCAGGATTGATTGCGGATCCAGCTCGACCCGGTTCAGCGGGCGTCCCAGGGCGTCGGCCAACTGTTGGGCATCGTCGAACTCATTGCCCCAGGGCGTGCCAATGCTGAAGGCTTCGAACGTCGGGCACTGCTTGGCCAGCAGGGCGGCGACCAACCCTGAATCGACGCCACCGGACACCAGCGCAGCAACCTTGCCCGGACGCAGCAGATGGTCGGCGATGCTTTGCTGCAACGCACTGATCTGGGCCTCGCCGGCCAGCAGGGCATCGTCGAGTCGGGAGCTTTGCAAGGCCAGGCTATCGCTGGTTTCGCCAAGTTCGACGTGGGTACGCCGGCCTTGCAGGGTAACGTCCAAGCGGCTGCTGTGTGGCAGACGAGCGATGCCATGGATGCTCGAATCTTCACCCAGATGCACCCCGGCATCCTCACGCACGGATAACTGGGCGTCGGTCAGGCTCACCCAGGCGCTGGCCGCGATAAGCAGGTCGGTGCAGATGATGAAATGGCCCTGCGTGTCCGCGCGCCAATACAGCGGCGTGGTATTCCGGCTGCTGGTGGTCACGCGTAGCTGATGGCCCTGAACGTCGAGCAGGTTGTCGCCGCCCACCGTCAGGCGTGTACACGGCTCCTCCAGGGTTGCCCCCGAGCCACTTGGGTAGGGCGTCGGCCAGTTGCTGGCGTAGGCATGGAAGGCCGAGCCGGTCAGCGGCAGGTGGGCGTCCTGGAGTTGCTCGATGGGGCGGCTGGAGAGCAGTAACCAAGGGTATGAAGTCACGAGACAGACTCCTGGGCCGGCTGCGCAGCGGACTTGCCCAGGACGCTTTTCATCCGCCCTTGCGCCTCGCCTGCGGCGAACGCTGCGCGGTGCGCCTGTTTCCCGGCAATGCGGGTCTGTTCAAGGCCTGCGATGAAATCGCGGTTGAGGTAGGTCTTGGTATTTCTGAAGGCGGCGCTGGTGAAGCCTGCGGCGCGGCGCGCCTGTTCCAGGGCACGGTCTCGCAACTGCGTGGCGTCGACCAGACTGTGCAGCATGCCGTCGGCCAATGCGCGTTCCGCGGGCCACGGGGCACAGGACATGAGCATGTTCTGCATCAGGCTGCGGCCCACGATCTTTTCCAGCATGAATCCGCCGAAGGTACAGGCGATACCCAGCTCGAACTCGGGCATCTTCAGCACGCACCGTTCGCTGCCGATTCGATAGTCCGCGGTCAACGCGATCTGCAGGCCGATGCCGATGGCGTAGCCGTCGATGGCCACGATCAGCGGGCGGGTCAGTTGCAGGGCGGCGATGTAGAGATCGGTGACGTGATCGATCCAGATATCGACTTCCTCGCCCCCTTTGAAGGTCGAGGTTTCGTGGAAGCTGCCGCCGGCCCCGAACGAGCGTCCCTCGCCGCTGTGCAGCAATACGGCGCGCACCGCATCATCGTCATTCAGTTGTTTGAGCAGGCGGGTCAACTGCGCCATCCGTGGCATCGACCACAGGTTATGCCGGTGCGAGTCGGTGAACTCCACCAGCGCCACGCCGTCATCGAGCGTGATGTCGAAATCGTAATTGAGGTACTCTTTTGCGTTGCTTGGCATCGATAACTTCCCGTATTTACCAGACTGTCCCTATTGAGTACGACCGTGCACGTTCCTGCGGTGGATAGCACGGTGCGCGGCGAACAATGTTAGGGCGAGTCCAGGAAATAAACTTATCGATGCACGAAGCATTTCTATAAAAAATTGCTAATGGATTGCGATTTGAGAACGTTTATTTCTTTGCCGAAAATTGAGCCCGTCGACCTGCGAATTTTGGGAGCGGTACAACGTGATGGGCGTATATCGAATGTGGAACTCTCGCTGGAAGTCGGGTTAAGCCCCGCTCCCTGCTGGCGCCGCTTAAAACGCCTGGAGGCGCAGAAGTTCATTCTGGGGTACCAGGCGAACCTGAATCGCAAGATGTTGGGTTATTCGGTATGTGCTTATGTGTTTCTTGAAGTTTCAACGCATGCCGAACACGAACTGAAGTTGCTTGAAAGAGCATTGATGAGTCGGCCGGAAGTTGTCGCGTTGCACACCGTGACCGGAAAGTTCGATGTGGTACTCCAAGTCGTCACCTCGACCATGGACGACTATGTCGACTTCATTGATGGCGTGGTGCGGCATATGCCACGGGTGAGCAACTTCTATAGCAGCCTGGTGTTAAGAGAGTTGCGCGGACAGGGATTTATGCCGCTGGTACGTGAATTTCCTAACCCTTGCACCTGACCAGCGCCAGATAAACCCCGGCTGCTTTCTCAGGCTCGATCCAGTGTGCGTCCTCCAGGCCTGGGACCTGGGGCGGCTCCATCACCGCTCCCGTTGCGGTGTGCCTTCGTACCAATGGTCGGGGTCATTCAGCGCCTACCCGGCAGCGGCGTGCCCCTTATCCCGGCAACCTGGCCTCTGGCATTGCAGCAAATGCCCAAGGTGCCGATACAGGGTGTAGGGAGTTGCTGGAGCAGGTTGTCGGTGTGTCCAGCGTAACGGCGGTTGTAGGCCGGGCCTGAAGTGCGTCACGGCCCATGGGGTCGACGATCCTGCGCGTTGCGCCTTTTTGACGATTGCCTATTGCAGCGGTGCTGACCCATTGAAACGCGATCTTCGGCTTGCCTCACTCTTGACCTACCTGGTGTGCTCATCGGTCATTCTGTTGACGCTGTGGCAGGTCTGGACCGCGCGGGTCAACACCCTGAGTGATGTCCGGACCGATACGGTCAACCTGACCAACGCCCTCAACACCTACACCGACGGTATTTTCAAGCAGAGCGAGCTGGTGCTGATCGGCCTGGCCGAGCGTGTCCAGCACCTGGAGGACGATCCGCGCCAGATGCTGCGTTTGCGGGCGGTGGTGGCGCAGCAGATGGCGGCGTTGCCGCAGCTCAATGCGATGTTCTGGTACGGCGCCGAGGGTGACTTGGCGTTCTCCACCGTGACGCCGGTGGGCCGGTTAAATGTCAGCGACCGGGAGTTTTTCACCTACCACCGCGACCATCGTTCGCAGAGCGCGTTTATCGGCCCAGCGATTCGCAGCCGCGCCACGGGCGACTGGGTGATCCCGGTGAGCCGACGTATCGAGCAGGCCGATGGCTCCTTTGCCGGGGTGGTGTCGGTCAGCATCGGCCTGGATTACCTGCTGGGGTTCTATAAACGCATCCACGTCGGCGATACCGGGGTCATCAGCCTGACCTCGTCCCAGGGGCGCCTGCTGTTGCGTTATCCGTTTAACGAAGCGGACATCGGCCGCGACCTGTCGTCGGCGCCGATCTTTGCCCAGGCGCTGGCGCAGCAGGATTGGGGCACTGCGGACTTTGCCTCCAAGGTCGATGGCATGCGCCGTCTGTATGCCTTTCGCAAAAGCGACCAATACCCGCTGGTGACCACCGTCGCCGTGGGCCACGACGAGGCCTTGCAAGGCTGGTGGAGCCAGACCCGGCAATCGATGGCGGTGGTCTTGCTGCTGTTGGGGTTGGTCCTGGTGCTGGGGCGGCGCCTGATGGTCCATATCAACCGGCGGATTCGCGCGGAGCAGGCATTGCTCGCCAGCCAGGACACCCTGCTGGAACTGAATCAGGCCCTGGAGGTGCTGGCCTCCCAGGACAAGCTGACGGGGCTGGCCAACCGGCGCAGTTTCGACGCGTTTCTGGACATCGAAGTCGAGCGTGCCCGGCGCACGGGCAACCCGTTGTCACTGGTGCTGATCGATGTCGATGTGTTCAAGCGCTACAACGATCACTACGGACACCTGGCGGGGGATGAATGCCTGAAAAGCATCAGCCGCCTGATCGAGGCGTGCGTGCGGCGCCCCGGGGACCGGGTGGCGCGTTACGGCGGCGAGGAGATTGCCGTGGTCTTGCCCAATACCGATGAAAGCGGGGCGCAAGCGTTGGCCGAGACCGTCCGCCAGGCTATTGAGCACGCGGGCCTGCCGCACCTGGGCAGCCCGTTCGGGATCATTACCGTGAGCCTGGGGGTGGCCACCTGGGGGGTGCAGGATGAGCCCCTCAAGCCAAGCCAGTTGATTGAGCAGGCGGACCAGGCGCTGTACGCGGCCAAGGCCCAGGGCCGCAACCGCACCCAGCTGTTTGCCCATCCGCTGATCCACGCCCTGTAGCCGCCGACAAGCCGCGTGGGGCTGCGATCAACAACAGGGTGAACCCGGTCAACCGCGCGTCCCGATCTTGCGCAGACTGCGTCCTCGGTCGCAGCCGCGCGCCGTTCGTCTGCGGTTACAGGGTCGCTTCGGGAGTGCCGCATGCCGGCTGGGACGCGGCCTGGGCGGCGCGCTGCAACTGGCTGGCGACCAGGGTGTTTTTCAGCAGGTAGGCAATGGTCATCGGCCCCACGCCGCCGGGCACCGGGGTGATGGCGCTGGCCACGGTACGCGCGCTGGCGTAGTCGACATCGCCCACCAGGCGGCTGCCAGACTCGCTGGCAATCCGGTTGATCCCGACATCAATCACCACCGCCCCGGGCTTGAGCCAGCTGGCGTCGATCAGGTGCGGGCGGCCCACGGCCGCCACCACGATGTCTGCCAGGCGACACAGCGCCGGGGCATCGATGCTGCGCGAGTGCACCACGCTGACCGAGCAATGGGCCTGCAACAGTAGGGTGGCCATGGGTTTGCCGACAATGTTCGAACGGCCGATGACCACCGCGTGCAAGCCGCTCAAGTCACCGCAGGTTTCGTGCAGCAGGCGCATGCAGCCGCTGGGCGTGCACGGGGTCAGGACGTCGATGCCCTGCACCAGGCCGCCGACGTTTTCCCGGTGGAAACCGTCCACGTCCTTGATCGGGTCGATGGCGTGAATCACTGCCTGTTCGTCGATATGGGCCGGCAGCGGCAGTTGCACCAGGATGCCGTTGACCGTGACGTCGGCGTTGAGCCGGGCAATCAGTTCCAGGACGTCGGCCTGGCTGGCGGTGGCGGCCAGCAGGTATTCCAGGGAGCGGATCCCGACTTCCTTGGCCCGTAGCAGTTTGTTGCGCACGTACACTTGGCTGGCCGGGTCTTCACCGACCAGGACCACCGCCAGGGCAGGGAAAATCTGTTGCCCGGCCAGGGCCAGGACCTCTTCCCGGACCTCCTCGAGGACCAGGGCGGAAATGGCCTTGCCGTCGATATCGCGGGCGAGTGAAGGGGTGCTGCTGATCAAAGGCGTCACCTTGAGTGTGAAAGGGTAAGGGGCGAGGCGGTCAGCGGGCGGCGGATGGCCTCAAGACCGGGCCAAGCACTGAAGCCGCGAAGCAGGCTACCAGTTGCTGGCGGGCCTGCACCAGCCGAAGTCCTGCTGCCAGGGTGACACAGAGCAACAGATCGGCAGGTTGTGCCACGTAGGGCGATCGACGGGGGGCGATGCGTGTAGCCGCTGACGAGCCGTGCGAGGCTGCGCTGGCCCTTGAGGACGCCGGCGTTGAGTCAGGGGAATGTGTTTAGGTTGTGAGGGCCAGCGTCCGAACGCGGCCCGAGCCGTCGGTAGTGGCTACGTTTCGCGCGCGATAGCGCCCCGGGGTCATGCCGAACCAGCGCAGGCAGGCTTTGTGGAAGCTGCTCTGGTCGCGAAAGCCCAGCAGTGCGCCGATGTATTTGACACTGCGGTTCGAGTTGCGCAGGAAGTTATGGGCAAGCATCAGCCGCGCCTCGTCCTGCAGCGCCGAGAAGTGCATGTCCTCATCCCCCAGCCGACGTTGCAGGCTGCGGGCGCTGACCCCCACCACCTGGGCGATATGGTCCAGGTTGCTCGACCCACCCTGGGCCAGACGTTCCGACAGCACGCGCCGCACCTGGGCGGTCATCGAGCCGTTGAGCAGTTGATTGAGGCGGGTGCGGGCGTATTCCACATGCAGCACGTCCAGGGCCGGGTCGGCGCTGGGCAGGGCGATCGCGCAATCGCTGGCGCTGAAGGTCAGGCTGTTGTGCGGCGCGTCGAATTGCAGGTTGTCGCCCAGCAGGCGCTGCAACAGGCGGGTGTCTTCAGGTTCGGGGTAGGTAAAGGCCGCCGCCAGGGGCCGGGGTTTGTGGTTGGGCAGCAGCCAGTGCACCAGGCCCAGGGTTTGCGCGGCGCCGGCGTCGATAAACGGTCGCGGGGTCAGCGTGGGCTCATTGGTGATGTCGAAGCCGATCAGCGTCAACGCGTGGGGCTTGCGTTCCAGGCACATGCAAAAGCCATTGCTGATCAGCGAGTGATAATCCACCAGCCGCTGCAAGGCCGCGCCCAGGGTCGCACATGACATCACCGCATAACCCAGCGCCTCCAGATTGGCCGGGTGCGCGCGGGTATAGGCCAACAGCCCGAGGTCGGCATTGCCGGTGCGTTGTACCGCTTCTTCCATGACCTTGTAGACCAGCTCCAGCCTGACGCCCTTGGGGTTTGCATAGACGTCCTCGCCACTGTCGAAATGCTTGAGCAAAGCGTCAACGTTCGCTCCTGCATCACTCAGGGCATGGGCAAGCACCCGAAAACTGGCGCTGGTCATTCTGTGCATAGTTCTTCCTGGACTAATGGCTAAGTGATGTCGCGCGGGCCGTTGCATGATCGCAATAAACAAATGGCCGCAGTCGAATAACCGGGTATGCGCGTTTCCCAGGACAAACGAAAGGTACCCGGGAACACTTCCTGATGGCCCCTTGAGGGTCGATCATGGCCGGCAATCAACCATGGCTGTGGCGCGCAACTCGCCATGGCCCTGCCTATGGATGTGTCATGCAAAGAGTCAGGGACTTTTACCGGGAGTTGTCACGGGGCCAGCTGTTACTGGCTTTCCAACCGGTGGTGTGGCTGCCGGGCAGCAGCCGCGTGCTGTATCAGGAGGGTTTGTTGCGCCGTGCCGATGCCCAGGGGCCGGAGAGTTATCCCTTCGCCCTGATGGAGCAGCACCAGATGATGCGCGACCTCGACCTCAGCGTGGTGCAGTGCGTGATCGAGCGGCTGCTGGCCGATGAGCACCTGCGCCTGGGCTGCAACATCTCTGCGCAAAGCGCGATCATCGACAGCTTCTGGCAGGAGATTCTGAGCGTGCTACGCGGCACGCCCTCGGTGGCCTCGCGGCTGGTGATCGAGATCACCGAAAGCGCCTGGCCGCCCAGCATCGGGGCGGCCATCGAGTTTGTCCTGTGCCTGCGCGAGTTGGGTTGCCGGGTGGCCATCGACGATTTCGGCTCGGGCTTGGGCACCCTGGAATTCATCCGCAAGACCCGCCCTGACATCGTCAAGATCGATCAGGGTTACTTGCAGCGTGCACGCCTGGAAACCAACAGCGCCCAGACCCTCAGCCACCTGGTGCAACTGTGCAAGACCCTGGCGCCGTGCGTGATTATCGAAGGCATCGAGACCGAGGCCGACCTGGCCCTGGCCACCGCCTGCGGCAGCGAGTGGGGCCAGGGCTACCTGTTCGGCCGGCCCAGGGTCGATGCCCTGGGGGCCCGTTGTCGCCTGCGTGATCGCCAACTGACCGCCTGAGGCCTGAGCGAAGCCGTCAGCGCTGCGTGGCGGATTGCAGCTCGGATATTTCCTCTGGCGACAACGGGGTGACGGGGGCGGGTTGGTATCTATCGGGTTCGGGCTTCATTTTCGGCCGCGGCGGCTGGAGTGCATCGTAAGGCAGCAGCAGGGAGTCGATCAGCGCATCCGCCGGCAGGGTGACGAGGATATAGATCGGGCACACCACCGTGACCCAGCAGACGCCCGTGAGGATCCCGCCGTAGCCCATCTCATACCCGGTGACCAACTGGGCACTGGTCTTGGTGCCGCGGTAATAGCGGTCGTCGCGCCAGTCGTACTCCCCCGGAACCCGGGTCATATAGGTGCCGCAGCCGCAAAGCAGCAGCGTATTGAGCAGTAACAAGCGGGCGAAAATCTTGATGATGAGGGTTCCAGGGTGCAAGGCCGGACAGCAAAACGCCCGGCGCAGCACCGGGCGAGCCACGGGTTGAACGCAGGTCAGGCGTCGACGGGCAGCATCACGGTGTCGACCACCACATCGGCCGGCAAGGTGACGATGGCCACGACCGGGCAGACGATGGTGAACCAGCAGAAGATTGTGGCGTAGCCGTCGTAGCCGCGTGCGCCGTAGGTGGTGAGCAGCGCGACATTGGCCGAGGTGCCCTGGTAGGTTCCCGAGCCGCTGGCGTTGGAGCTGAGGCGGGCAATAAAGGTGCCGCAGCCGGTGAGGGACACCAGGCAGAGCACAAGCAGGATATTGAGCGTTTTGATGAGGCCATTCCTTAGCGAGCGGATTTTTCCGCGCGCATGGTCGCAGAAGCCTGGGCCAGACGCTAGGTCGTGCGCCCACTATCTACGAATCACGCCCAGGAGCCCGCTGCCGCTGTTGCTCGGGCGCCTGGCCGCAGGCTGATCAGTGCGCGGGGATCAACCCCACCAGGTCGGTATCGCCCACCTCCACTCCGGCCTGGGTCAGCAGGGTCGTGGCCTGGCCCCGATGGTGGGTCTGGTGATTGAAAACATGCAGCAGCAGGCCGTAGAGGTTGCGCGCGCCGGTTTCGCCTTGCAGATTGCGGTACGGCAGGTCGTGGTCCAGGTCGGTTTCGCTCAGGGCCTGGGTCCAGTCGAGCAACGTCTGGTCCAGTGCCTGACGCTGTCGCCACAGCGCCCGAATATCGGGCGCAAGCAACGCCTTGAGATTCACCGGTGCCGCCATCTGCCGCAGCGGTTCAAGCGCCCGGTGCCGCGCGGGGTGTTCGGCAAAACGCTTGAGCCAGACGATGTCCCCTGCCAGCAGGTGATTCAAGGTCCCGAGGATCGAGCCGAAAAAGGCTTGGCGATCGACGGCGATGGCGCTGTCCGGCAGGGTCATCGCCGCGGTGTACAGTTTGTGGTTCATCCACTGGTTGTAGCGCGCCATCAGGCACAGGTGTTCGGTGCGGGTCATGGTGCAGTCCTGCAGGTCGTGGTCGCTGGGTAAGGGCGACAGCTTGGCCTCGCCCAGGATGGCGGCGCAACAAATAAGCGCCTTTTTTTCGAGGCAGGCCAGGCGGGCGATCATCCGTGGGACGAGACCCGGCGCAGTCAATTATCCTGCGCGCCAAACGTTGATGAGGGAACGCTGTGAACGACTCGGAAAAGGTAGCGCTGTTTGTCCTGCTCAAGGCCTTCGACAGGTTGGGTCTTTGGCTTGAAGGGCAGGGCATCACGCTGCCGCAGCAGGCGCATCGCTTTATCGACCAGGCCTGGAGCTGCCTGGCGGCAGGAGCTGCGACCTTGAACACACAGGCCCTGGACTCTGCCATAGACGCAGCAGTGGTCGATGAGCAGGGCGCGGGCACCGCCGAAATTCTGAAAAACCTCTACCTGTACGCGCTTGCCGATTTCGCGATGTTTTTCTCCGAGGCCACGCCCGCCAGTTTGAGCGCAGCCGAAAGCGCCATCGTCGATGCCTATGACTATGTGGCAGGGCAACAATATGTGCTTGAGCACAAACAGGGTAAGGCGCTGGTGTTGAGTGCCGAGGATGAGCAGGCAATCGCTGGGATGCCGGTGTACCGTGATGCGGTTGCCTTATTGCACGCGGACCGGACCTTCGCCCAAGGCCTGGGCGACTGGACCGGGGTCTTGGAATGTCGCTGAGCGGCCGTGCCCCATAAGCGGCATGCATGCCTGAAATCAAAGTGATTGACCCGGATGGCGATGACGAACCAAGGAGCGCGTAGTGCAAGACGCAGTCGCAGTAGAAACCATCAGGGCTGCGTTGTACGCCACCACCGGCAAGAAGGTCGGCAAGCGCGTGCAGGCGCTGGCCATCGAGCACGCCAGCCTGGCCTTGAGTCATGAGCATTACCCCGCCGCGGGTTTTGCCCTGCTGCTGGAGATACTCACGGTCGACGCGTTGTTCAATAAGCGCGGCATCGAGTATTTCCTGGTGAACCTGGCCGCCGATATGCACCAGTTGTCGCTGGCGCAACGGCAGGCGTTGTTGCAGGTTGCCGGCGAAAACTACCCTCGCTACACCTACCTGGACGGGTGTTGGGTCCTGGGTGATCTGATTGCCCGGCACTATGAAAAATCCCAGGCCATGGCCTTTTTCAAACAGGTCTTTCGCAGCGCCAGCGCTGAAGGTCGAGAGGGCGTGGCCCTCGGGCTGGATGTCATTGCCCGTCATGCAAAACGCGACCCGGGAGTGGTCAGGGAAGTGCAGCGGATCTTGAGGTCCGCGCCGTGACGCAGCAAGGGCAAGGCGTACAGCATGTTCGATGAATACCGGGCGGATACCGCTGCGTTCTTTCCTCGATAAAGAGGGGCAATCCGAGCGCGTGATTGTGGGGCATGTCGCGGCGCTGGCAGACGTCCGGCAGCAAGTCGTGCAGTGGATAGCCGTGCAGCTCGACGTTTGAACAACCCTTGCCCGAGGGGGATGAGGCCTGATCCCCGACGCTTGCATCCCGCCTTTCAGTCATTAAAAAAACCGCCCCTTTGGCCCCGATAACATCGTTTCTCGGGGCTGAGGCTTTTCTCTATATTGGCCCGCAGATCCAGCGCAGTTCCTGACTGCGCGCCCTTTAGCGTGAGCCTTCACCATGAATAAGAAACCTGAAAGCACAGGGCTGCATTCTGCCGGCACCGGGACCCGCGTGGTCTGGGGTGGCGAGCAGGTCAAGCACCCCTATAACGCCACCCAGACCCCGATTGTCGCCAGTGCCGCCTACGGCTACGACGACATCGACCAGTGGTACGACGTGGCGCTGGGCAAAGCCCCGGGCTTTATCTACAGCCGCATGAGCAACCCCACGGTGGAGGTGCTGGAAGCCAAGCTCTGCGCCCTGGAAAACGCCGAATCCGCGGTGGCCTTCAGCAGTGGCATGGCCGCCATCAGCAGCGTGCTCTACAGCTTTTTGCAGCATGGCCAGCGCGTGGTCTCGACCAAGGACAGCTACGGCGGCACCAACAAGATTTTCGAAGAGTTCCTGCCGCGCATGGGCGTAGCGGTGACCCTGTGTGAGACCTTCGACCATCAGCAAATCGAACGGGAAATCGCCAAGGGCTGCGACGTGCTGTACCTCGAGACCCCGACCAACCCGACCCTGAAAATCGTCGACATCCAGCGCCTGGTGGCCGCGGCGAAACAGGTCGGTGCGCTGGTGGTGGCCGACAACACCTTCGCCACGCCGCTGAACCAGAACCCCCTGGCCCTTGGGGTGGACGTGGTGATCCACAGCGCCACCAAGTTCCTCAGCGGCCACGGCGACGTCTTGGGCGGCCTGGTGTGTGGCAGCGAAACGCTGATGGCCCAGGTGCGGCACTACCGGGAAATCAACGGCGCCGCCCTCGACCCGTTTTCGGCGTACCTGATCATCCGCGGGATCAAGACCCTGGCCCTGCGAGTGCGCCAGCAGCAACACAGCGCGCGGGCCCTGGCCGAGTTCCTGGGCAGCGAGCCGCTGGTGGAATCGGTGAATTACCCAGGGTTGCCCAACCACCCGAATCACGCCGTGGCCTGTGCGCAGATGCGCGGCTTCGGCGCCATCGTCAGCTTTGTGCTGGTGGGCGGCATGGACACGGTCAAGCTGCTGCTGCCACGCCTGCGCTACGCCCATTGCGCCGGCAACCTGGGGGCGGTGGAAACCATCTACGGTCCGGCGCGCACCACCAGTCACGTCGAAAACACCCTCGAGGAACGCCTGGCCCTGGGCATCTCCGAAGGCCTGGTGCGGGTCTCGGTGGGCATTGAAGACACCGACGATTTGCTCGCCGACCTGAAGCAGGCTTTTGCCTGGGTCAGACGCTCGCTGCAGCCGGACGCTGCGGCCCACACATCCCTGGCTGAACCCTGCGTTGAGGTCGCCGACTGAGTTCAGCCGCACCCCCTCACGGCAAGGTCGCCGTGAGTTCTCCATGAAGAGCCAAAAAAAATAAAAACCTGTCGGCAACGCCTTTGATTTCTGCCCGTGTCTGTGACGCAGACGTCGACCCTTGCCTTGACCCCTTTCATGAGAAAAATCATGTCCAGTACCCCACAACAAATCGCCGCGCGCAGCGGCTTCAAACAGGAAATGCAGACCCGCCATATCGTCATGCTGGCCTTGGGCGGCGTGATCGGCACCGGGCTGTTCCTGACCTCCGGCTATACCGTCAACCAGGCCGGCCCTCTGGGCGCGGTGATCGCTTACATCATCGGCGCGCTGATGGTCTACATGGTCATGATGTGCCTGGGTGAGCTGGCGGTGCAGATGCCGGAAACCGGCTCCTTCAGCACCTACGCCACGCGCTTTCTCGGCCCGGGCACCGGCTACACCGTGGCCTGGCTCTACTGGCTGACCTGGACCGTGGCCATCGGCTCGGAATTCACCGCCGCCGGCATCCTGATGTCGCGCTGGTTTCCCGACACCCCGGTGTGGATCTGGAGCGCGCTGTTCGCCGGGGTGGTGTTCCTGACCAACGTGGTGTCGGTGCGCCTGTTTGCCGAGACCGAGTTCTGGTTATCGCTGGTCAAGGTGATCACCGTGGTGGTGTTTCTGCTGATCGGTGGCGGGGCGATTCTCGGCCTGTTGCAGATCGATCAGGTGCACAGCATCGGCCTGGGCAACTTCACCCGCGAGGGCTTGTTCCCCACCGGCTTCATGCCGATTGCCATGACCTTGCTGGCGGTGTCGTTCGCGTTTTCCGGCACCGAGCTGATCGGTATCGCTGCCGGTGAAACCAAGGATCCGCAACGCAATGTGCCACGGGCGATCCGCACCACCGTGCTGCGCCTGGCGATCTTTTTTGTCGGCACCATCTTTGTCCTCGCGACCCTGTTGCCCCGGGAGCAGGCCGGCCTGGTGGAGAGCCCGTTTGTCACGGTGTTCACCTACATCGGCATTCCGTACTCGGCAGACATCATGAACTTCGTGATCATCAGTGCGCTGCTGTCGGCCGCCAACTCCGGTTTGTACGCCGCCTCGCGCATGCTCTGGACCCTCAGCGATCAGGGCCATCTGCCCAAGCAGTTCTCGGCCCTGACCCGCATGGGCACGCCGCTCAACGCGATCATCGTGAGCATGGCCGGCGGCGCCGCGTCGTTGCTCAGCAGCGTGTTCGCCGCCGACACCATCTACCTGGCGCTGGTGTCGATCTCCGGCCTGGCCGTGGTGGTGGTGTGGATGAGCATCGCCGCCAGCCAGATCGGCTTTCGCCGGCACTATGTGGCCAATGGCGGGGATATCCGCGACCTCAAGTTCCGGGTTCGCGGTTACCCCTGGGTGCCGCTGGGAGCGCTGGCGTGCTGCGCCCTGGCCTGTGTCGGCATTGCCTTCGACCCGGAGCAGCGGGTGGCGTTGTACTTCGGTTTACCGTTCATCGCCTGGTGCTATTTCGTGTATTACATTACCCGCAACAGCCGCGAGCGACGCTTGTCGCTTGCTTCCCTGGCACACCCGACGGATGCGCTCCAGGCGCGTTCCACGGGTTGAACACACGCGTTCGGTGCGGGGAGCGTCAATGAGGTTCGGGTCATGAAGCAAAAGACATTACCGCCACTGAACTGGCTACGGGCCTTCGAGGTGTCGGCCCGCTGCCTGAACTTCACCCACGCCGCCGAGGAACTGTTCCTGACCCAAGGCGCGGTCAGCCAGCAGATCCGCCAGCTCGAAAGCCACCTCGGGGTGGCGCTGTTCAAGCGCCTGCCCCGGGGCCTGGGCCTGACCGAAGAAGGCCAGGCTTACCTGCCGGTGGTGCAGGACGCTATTACCCGGCTGGCGGTGGGCACCAACGAGATTTTCGGCCAGCACAAGCGTCGGCCGCTCAAGGTGCGTGGCAGCCTGTCGTTTTTCGTGCACTGGCTGGCGCCCAAGCTGGTGGATTTTCGCCAGGCCCATCCCCACGTCGACATCCGCTACATCAGCAATATCTGGGTCAAGGAACTGGACGGCGAGGACGACATGGAAATCCGCTGGGGCCACGGCCAATGGCCGGGGCTGGTGTCGCAGCGGCTGACCTGGGACACGCTGTTCCCGGTGTGTTCGCCGGCGCTGATGGCGCGTTCGCCACTGCGGGTGCCGGCGGACGTGGGCGAGCATCCGCTGCTGCACGTGCTGGGCTACGAAGAGGGCTGGGGCTACTGGTTGAACATGGTCGGCGCCGAGGGCGTGGACTCGTCCACCGGCATGCAGTTCGACACCCTGATTTCCACCCTGCGCATGGCCGAGCTGGGGCAGGGCATTGCCCTGGCGCGCTCGTCGATGGTCGACGAAATGCTGGCTGACGGGCGCTTGGTCGAGCCGTTTACCCAGCGCATCGAGGCCAGCGAATCGTTCTATCTGGTACGCAGTTCCGGGGCCGATCAACACCCCGATGCCGTGATGTTTTCCACCTGGCTGGTCGAGCAGGCACACCGTTTCAAATAAATGGCTGGAGCCACCCATGCGTTATGTCAGTACACGGAGCTCGGCGTTGCAGGCCGATTTCGAGAAGGTGGTGTTATCCGGAATGGCCGACGACGGCGGGCTGTTCGTGCCCCTCGAATTGCCGCTGTTCAGTCCCCAGGACATCGGCAACTGGTCGACCCTGTCCTACCCCGAGCTGGCCTATCGGGTGATCCGCCCGTTTGTTGGCCAGAGCATCCCCGAAGCCGACCTCAAGCATCTGCTGGAGCAGGCCTACAGCGGTTTCAGCCATCGTTCCGTGGCGCCCTTGCATCAGGTCGACCGTAACGAATGGGTGCTGGAGCTGTTCCATGGGCCAACCCGTTCCTCCAAGGATTTTGCCGCGCGCCTGCAGGCGCAGCTGGTGCAGTACTTCCTGGGTAAACGTCAGCGTCGCGGCGTGGTGCTGGGGGCCAGCAATGGCGATACCGGGCTGGCGGCGATCGACGCCTTCAAGCACTGCGAACAGACCCAGGTCGTGGTGTTCTACCCGCCCGGGGCGGTGCCGGCGCAGCAGTTGCAGGAGCTGCAGGCGGTGGCCCATCCCCGGGTCCACCGCTTCGAGCTGGAGGGCAGTTTCGACGAGTGCCAGACCATCGTCAGCCAGCTGTTCCGCCACTGGCCCTGCGCGGGGTACGAGGCCATCAGCTTCAACTCCAGCAACTGGGTCGGGGTGCTGGCGCAACTGGTGTTTTATTTTCATGCGGTGCTGCAACTGGGGGGCGGGCAACGGCCGATCGGCTTCAGTGTGCCGGCGGCGAGTTTTGCCGAAGTCTATGCCGGCTACATTGTGCAGAAGATGGGCCTGCCGATCACCCAGATGATCGTGGCGACCAATCAGAATGACGCGTTGCACCAGTTGTTCCTGAAGAATCACTACTCCCGCTCGCGGGCCAATAAAACCCTGTCGCCGGCCATGGACCTGTCGATTTTTTCCAACCTCGAACGCTTCCTCTGGGAGCTCTACGGGCACGACGACCAGGCGGTCAGCGGCTTGATGGCCGAGTTCGAGGCCAGCGGCGAAATGACCCTCGGCAACGAGTTCTGGCTGCAGGCGCGGATGATCATCGACTCCTATGCGGTCAGCGATGAGCAGACCCTGGAGGAGATCAGCGCGCTGTATCGCGACACCGGCTATGTCATCGACCCGCACACCGCCACCGGGGTGCTGGCGGCGCGCTTGTACCGGCGCAGCCTGGTGGCGCCGATGGTGACCCTGGGCGAGATCTGCCCGGGCAAGTCGGCGCTGTTGCTGGCGGAGCTGGGGATCCCGGGGCCGTCGGCTCGGCCTGCGGCGTTGGCAGCGGGGCCGGCCCAGGTGTATCGGGTGCGCCCGGACCAGCTGGATATCATTCATCAACGGTTGGGCGCGCTGTGAGCGCGCCGCATCTGGAGGCCCTGTGAAGCGAATTCTCGACCCGCTGGATGAGCGCATCATCGCCGAGCTGCGGCTCAATGCCCGGGCTGCCCATGCGGAGCTGGCGACCAAGGTCAACCTGTCGCGCAACGCCGTGCGCCAGCGCATCGAGCGCCTGGAACGCGACGGCGCGATCCAGGGTTATACCGTGCGCGAAGGGGAAGGGCGGCAAGCGTCGGCCATTATCAATGCGGTGATCTTCGTCTACCGCTACGACCGCATGCGCGGCGCCGAAGTCCTGCAAGCCCTGCGCGCCATGCCGCAAGTCACCCAGTGCGACGTGATGAGCGGCGAATTCGACCTGATGCTGCGCGTCGGCGCCGCCTCGGCCCAGGGTGTGCACAAAGTCTGGAACGACATCGCCGCGTTGCCCGGCGTCGAAAACACCGTGACCTCCTTCGTGCTGTCGTCGGTGGTCTAACCCCCATTACCCAAGGCACCAGCCAGCGTAGCCGCTGCCGAGCCCGCGAGGCTGCGCTGGCCCGCCCAAACGCCCTACCTATTCCTGACACCCCTCTACGCCTTCAAGGCCCAGCGCAGCCTATCGGCAGCAGCTACAGGTTTTTTCGGCCCTGAACACCCGTCGTGCCCTGGTCAAAACGCTCAATAAATAGAGCAAATTGGCCTATTTCACTGCCCTGGCCGCGTCCCTAATCTAGTGCCCAACAACCCCTCACCCGGATCAAGGGCCATAACAAAATGACTGAATACAAACTCGCGCTGGTCGGCTTCGGCGGTGTCAACCGGGCCTTGGCTCAACTGATTGCCGAGCGCAATGCACGTTGGAAAACCGAGCTCGGCTTTACCCTGAAAATCGTCGGCGTGACCGACCTGTTCCTCGGCTCGCTGATCGGCCGCGAAGGTCTGGATGCCGGGGCGCTGGCACGCTTGCCTGCGGTCAAGGGGGCCTTTGCCCAACTGCCGGGCGGCAGCGCCGAGGCGCAGAACGCCGCGGTGATCAAAGACTCTGGCGCCGACATCATTGCCGAGGCCACCTTCACCAACCCGGTGGACGGCGAGCCGGCCACTTCGTTCTGCCGCTGGGCCCTGGAAAACGGCCAGCACGTGGTCACCACCAACAAGGGCCCGATCGCCCTGCACGGTGCTGAGCTCAAGGCCCTGGCCCAGCGCCATAATGTCGGCTTCGAATACGAAGGCGCGGTGATGAGCGGCACCCCGGTGATCCGCCTGGCCAAGCAGACCCTGGCCGGCAGCGAGCTGAGCGGTTTCGAGGGCATTCTCAACGGCACTTCCAACTACGTCCTGACCCGCATGGAAGGCGGCCTGGGCTTTGCCGAGGCGGTCAGCGAAGCCCAGGCGTTGGGTTACGCCGAAGCCGACCCGACGGCCGATGTTGAAGGGTATGACGTGCGCCTCAAGGTGGTGATCCTGGCCAACGAGTTGCTCGACGCCAAACTCACCGTCGGCGATGTTAGCTGCAATGGCATTTCCGCCCTCGACCTGGCCGACATCGAACAGGCCCGCACCGACGGCGCACGCTGGAAACTGATCGGCTCCGCCACGCGCCACGCCGATGGTTCGGTGAGTGCCAGCGTCGAGCCGCGCCTGCTGGGCAACGATCACCCGCTGGCCGGGATCAGCGGCGCCACCAATGCGGTGTCGTTCAACAGCGAGTTGCTGGGCGCGGTCACGGTCTCCGGGCCGGGCGCCGGACGCATGGAAACCGCGTTCGCCCTGCTCTCGGACATCATCGCCATCCACCGCCGCGTTGCGCAGCACTAGGAGAAGGCCTGTGAACCTATCGCGTCTGGCCCTGGCGGTTGTCGAATCGCCGATCGATGTGTTGAACCCCTTTGATGGCAGCCTGGTGGGCAGCGTCGAGGACATGAGTGCCGCCCTGGTTCCGCAGTTGCTGGAACAGGGGCGCAGCGGCGCGCGGTTGTGCGCCGAGTTGCCGCGTTATCGCCGCGCACAGATCCTCGAGCAGGCGGCCCTGAATGTCGAACGCGACGCCCCGGCCTTTGCCCGGCTGATCGTCGATGAGGCGGGCAAGACCCTCAAGCAGGCACAAAAGGAGGTCAAGCGCTGCGTCAACACCCTCAAGCTGTCGGCGGAGGAAGCCCGGCGTAATGCCGGGGAAGTGGTGCCGTTCGATGCTTACGAAGGTTCCGAGTCGCGCCAGGGGTGGTTCTCCCGCGAGCCCCTGGGCCTGATCGTAGCCATCACCCCTTACAACGACCCGTTGAACCTGGTGGCCCACAAGCTGGGTCCGGCGATTGCCGGCGGTAACGCGGTGATTCTCAAACCGTCGGAGCTGGCGCCGCTGTCGGCCCTCAAGCTGGTGGCGTGCCTGGTCGAGGCCGGCCTGCCACCGTCGGTGGTCACGGTCGCCACCGGTGGTGCCGAGTTGGGCAAAGCCCTGGTGGCGGCCCGTGAGGTGCGGATGATTTCCTTCACCGGCGGTTTTGTCACCGGTGAGCAGATCGCCCGCGGCGCCGGCCTGAAAAAACTGGCCATGGACCTGGGCGGCAATGCGCCGGTGATTGTCATGGGCGATTGCGACCTGGAGGCGACAGTCGACAGTTGCCTGTCCGGCGCTTTCTGGGCCGCGGGGCAGAATTGCATCGGCACCCAGCGCCTGTTGATCCAGGCCTCGGTCTACGAAGCGTTCCGCGAGCGGTTTGTCAGCCTGGCCCAGCGCTTGGTGACCGGTGACCCGTTGCTGACCAGCAGCGACATCGGGCCGATGATCACCGTGCAGGCGGCGCAGAATGCCGAACAGGTGGTCAACGAAGCCCTGGAGCAGGGTGCACGCCTGCTGTGCGGCCATCGGCGCGACGCCTCGTGCTACGCCGCCACCGTGCTGGAAAACGTCGATCACGCAAGCCGCCTGTGGCGCAACGAGGTGTTCGCCCCGGTGGTGGTGCTGGAGCCGTTCGAGACCTTCGATGAAGCCATCGAACTGGCCAACGAACCGGAATACAGCCTGCATGCCGGCATTTTCACCTCGAACCTGGCCACCGCCATGAGCGCCGCACGACGCATCGAGGCCGGCGGGGTGATGATCAACGATTCATCCGACTACCGCTTCGACGCCATGCCGTTCGGTGGCTCCAAGTACGGCAGCATGGGGCGTGAGGGTGTGCGCTTTGCCTACGAAGAAATGACCCAGCCCAAAGTGGTGTGCCTCAACACCCTGGGCTAGCGGTCACGGTTACAGGTCAACGGTCGTTGCGCACCGGGCAGGTTTGGTCACCTGCCCGGTGTTTTTGTAGCCGCTGCCGAGCCCGCGAGGCTGCGCTGGCCCTGGAGAACGAGGTGATTTGCCTGATGTTATGCCGGCGTCTGTTCCGGCCAGCGTCTGAACGCGGCCCGAGCCTGCGGCAGGGCGACAGGTGCAGTTGTGGTTACTCCTCGCGTTCACGGCGAAAGGCCATGATTGCCGGCAGTTTTTCTTCGATCCAGTCCACCAGCGCCTGGACCCGTTGCGCGGCTTCCTGGCCCAGGGGCGTCAGGCTGTATTCGACGTGGGGCGGCACCACTGGCAATGAGCGGCGCAGCACCAGGCCATCGCCGTCGAGGCCCTGCAGGGTCTGGGCGAGCATTTTTTCGCTGACCCCGCCGATCTTGCGCCGCAGGTCGCTGAAGCGGTGGGTGCCGCCGAGCAGGATCACCAGCACCAGCACGCCCCAGCGATTGGTCATGTGCTTGAGCACATCCCGGGACGGGCAGTGGGCGTCCATCAGTTCGCCGCGTCGCAGCTTGGCGCTCAAGGGCAGGGGCAGGTCTTCGGAAACGCTCATGGTACTTACCTTTTTGTACGTACTTACTAAAAGTTAGCCAGGGCGATAGGGTGGGCGCTCTCTCGTCTTCACACAAGGATTTTCCCCATGATTGCTATCACAGGTGCAACCGGGCAGTTGGGTCGTCTGGTGATCGATGCGTTGTTGCAACGGGTGCCCGCCAGCGAAGTGCTGGCCTTGGTGCGCGACCCACTCAAGGCCCGGGACCTGACTGCCCTGGGCGTCACCGTGCGCCAGGCCGATTACAGCCAGCCGCAAACCCTGGCCACGGCCTTGGCCGGCGTCGAGCGCCTGTTGTTGATTTCCTCGAACGAAATCGGCCAGCGCACCGCGCAGCATCGCGCGGTGATTGATGCGGCCAAGGCCGCCGGTGTCAAACTGCTGGCCTACACCAGCGTGCTGCGGGCCGACACCTCGGCCCTGGGGCTGGCGGCGGAACATCTCGCCACCGAACAGGCATTGAGCGTCTCGGGCCTGGACCATGTGTTGCTACGCAATGGCTGGTACAGCGAAAACTACAGCGCCGGTTTGCCCACGGCCCTGGAGCACGGTGTGTTGTTGGGCGCCGCCGGCCAGGGCCGTATCGCTTCGGCAACTCGTGCTGATTACGCCGAGGCCGCCGCCGCGGTGCTGACCAGCGAAGGCCAAGCCGGGCGCGTCTACGAACTGGCCGGCGACAGCGCCTACACCCTTGAGCAACTGGCGGCGCAAACCGCCCGCCAGTCCGGCAAGCCCCTGGTTTATCAGAGTCTGTCCCAAGAGGAGTACCAGGCTGCGCTGCTGGGCATCGGCCTGCCCGAAGGGTTCGCCGTACTGCTGGCCGACTCCGACGCGGCTGCGGCCAAGGGCGCGCTGTTCGATGACGGCCAGCAACTGAGCCGGCTGATCGGGCGCGCCACTACGCCGATCGCCGACTCGGTGGCGGCTGCGCTCAAGGGCTGAGCGCCAACGCCGAGCAATCGCCTCAGCCGGTAGGTTTTGCAGCGGGCAGGGCGCCGGCCACTTTGGTCGGCGGCTTGGCCTGCATCAGGGTATTGATGGCCTGGCGGTAGCGATTGCCGGCCAGGCTCATGCTGTTGTTGTGGGTGCCACCGGGGATCAACAGCAGTTGCTTGGGCTCTTGCGCGGCGTTGAACAATTGCTGGCTGAAGCGCGAAGGCACGTATTGGTCTTGTAGGCCGTGGACCACCAGCAGCGGCATGCCGATGCGGTCGATCTTGTCGATGGAGTCGAACTTCTGCGACAGCAGCCAGCGCACCGGCAGCGAGGTGTTGCCGATAGCGGCGGCCGCATCGGCCAGGCTGGTAAAGGAGGACTCGATAATCAACCCGCGCGCTGCCACTGGCGTGTGGTTGCGTGCGGCCTGTTGCCCCAGCTCGGCAGCCAGGTCCACGGCGACTGCGCCGCCCAGAGAGTGGCCGTAGATCAGGCGCTTGCGGGCATCGGGTTGCAGCACCAGGAGTTTGTCCCAGGCGATGCGTGCGTCCTGATACACGCTGCGTTCCGAGGGCAGGTCGCCCTGGCTTTGGCCGAAACCACGGTAGTCAATGGCCAGCACCGAATAGCCGAGGGCGTGCAGTTGCTCGATGCGAAACAGCTGGCCGGTGAGGTTCCAGCGCACCCCGTGCAAGTACAGAATGGCCGGCGCATCGGCGCGTGCCGCCGGCCACCACCAGGCATGAATGTTCTGCCCGGCCTTGAGGGTCTTGGGCGTGAGTTCCAGTTCGCGCACGGTCTTGGGCAGGCCGCGGTACCAGCCGGCCGCGCCCGGCTCGATGCGAAACACCAGTTTGCGTTCCTGGTGTTCCAGCACCTGGCAGCCCACCGGCACCCCGACCAAAAAAATGGCCATGCACAGCAGGGACAGCCAGCGACGGCCGGCACGCTTGAGCAGGGATGCAGTCATGGAGGGGGTCACCACACAGAGAACACAGATGACGGGTTTTAACAGAACTGCCGCCGCCGCGCGTATGGAATTCGGCGGACGGTGCGGCAGATGTTTTACAAAATGCTGGGCAACTGACGGGCCTTTCAGCTGTGGCGCAAGCCTTCCAGGCCCAGTTGTGCCAGATAGCGGACCTTTTCGTCTTCATCCTGCAGCGCTTGCAGCAAGCCCTGGATGGCCCGGGCCTGAGCGGCGGCGCCGAGCCAGCGGTTGTTCAGCACGCAGGCGGCGTGGCGGCGGATGACCCGGTAGGGCGAGGCCAGGCCGGCCAGGGCTTGGGGCAGATCCTGATCGCTGATGCTGGTGAAGGAGCTGCCCGGCTTGAGCGCTTCTTCCACCGCGGCGGTCACCCCCGGACGCTGTTCAAGCAGGCTGATCAGCGCGCTGTAATCCAGGGCTGCCGGTGGTGTGCGCTGATCGTTGAGGTGGCTCAACGGCGTGCAAAGACCCTCCACCGCCAGATCGTCGGCCTGCCCCAGCAACCATTCGACATCGCCCAGGCAGGCCAGGGCCCGGGCGCACCAATGGCGCGTGGTCTGCTGTTTGGACTGGCCCAGGCGCAGGCGCAAGGCGTCGATCACCGCCGCGTCGGCATGCCCGGCCAGGCCCAGGATACGCGCAATGGCATAGGGGTCTTTGAGCTGGCGCAGGCGTTCGATCAAGGCGCTGCTGGCACGCTCGCCCTGGGCGATCAGCCAGGCTTGTGCTTCTTCGGAACCGATGCGGTGAGTGCGTTGCAGGCGGTCCAGGTAAAAACTCACCTGCTCGGCATGGGGCAGGGCGGCGATTTCTTCGCGCAGACGGTCGTTGGCGACTTCTTCGGGGAAATGCCAGGCAAATAGCTCCGACGTCATGCTGGCCCGGGCCAGGCCGACTTCGTCGTTGAAGTCATGGAACAGTGCAACGAAATGCCGATCGACCCGCGGGTCGTCCTTGAAGTGCTCGCGCAAGGCCCGGGCCGCCTGCACCACACAGGCGACGAACTGCGCTTCAACCGCGTGCCAATGCTGCGGGCCCTCGCGGTTGGCTTCGGATTGCAACGGTTGATCCCAGGCTTGCAGCGCCGGGTTGGCGTAGTCATCGAGTTCCCAATCCCAGCGCCAATCGGCGGGGTTCCAGCGCACGCCGCTGATATCCCGGGGCTGGCCCGGGCCATGATCTTCCTCCAGGGTCGCCTCGTTGCTGACGGCGAGGGACGGCAGGTCGATGACCCGATCCTCTTCGCGGTAACTGGCATGGAAGGCCACGGCATAGGGCGCGGCAATGCCCTGTTCCAGCAGGGTTTCCAGCGCGTCTCGGGCGCTGTCGAATAGGGCGTTCTGCAGGGCGTTCCAGTCCATGGTAGGGGTCCTAGGCAAGCGGGTGGGCGGCGCTGGAGCACGCCGCGGTGGCGAACTCTGGCTCAGCGATTCGACCTTGTAAAGCCTGTGCTTGAGCCTTCAGCGCGCCGGTGTGATTGCGCAAGGTGTGGTTGCCGGGCGGGCGGCTGAACTCGTGGGCCGGGCGCCAGTCCTATGGCTCACGCAGGGTCGCTCAGGTGGCCCTGCGGCGCTGGAGTCCAGCGTGCATGACCGTTGGCCCCGCTCAAGGAGAGAGTGAAACATCACCTTGAGCTACCGCCGCGATCGGTGGCGCCAGGTGCCGACCTGGCACTCGTCCGGGCCGCAACGCCGCAGGCGTTGGGGCGGGTGTCGCGCTTGCTGCGGATCGACACGACCACCATGAAACACCTCACTCGCCTGTTGTGCGCGTTGGCCATCGCTACTGGCCTGGGCGGTTGTATCAGTGCGCCCATCGAGTTGACTGCGCAGACGCAGCAGCGTTTGAAAGCGCAACCGCCGATCCGCTTTTTGCTGACCTTTGATGACGGCCCCAGTGCCTCCAGCCTGTTCAATCCAACGCAGTCTGTGCTCGATGACCTGGCGCACAACCCGTTGCTGCCGGGGATCAAGGCGGTGTTCTTTGTCCAGACCCGCGCCCCCCGTGCCGGTGGCAGCGAGATCGGCCGCGAGCTGATGGCTCGCGAGCATGCCCAGGGGCATCTGCTGGGGTTGCACACCGCCACCCCATGGCACACCAATCACCGCTCCCTGAGCCCGGAGCAGCTTGAGCAGTCCCTGAGCGATGGCAGCGCTGACCTCGCGGCCATCAGCGGTGCGCCGCCGAGTCTGTTGCGTCCGCCGTTCTGGAACTACGATAAACGCACCTTTGCCGCCTACCAGCGCCATGGGTTGCAGGTGCTGTTGACCGACTTGAGTGCCAATGACGGTAAGGTCTGGGGCATTACCGCCAGCCCGCGGCGCCGGGCCAATCTGCTGCGGCAGTTGTCCGAAGTGCGCGAGCAGATCGCGGTGGGCGCGCTGCCGACGGTGGATGGGGTGATTCCGCTGGTGGTGACCTTCCACGACCTTAACCGCTACACCGCACGGCATCTGCAGGAGTACCTGCAGATCCTGATGGACAGCGCCCGCGCCACAGGCGTGGCCACTGCCGAAAAACCCTTTTACGACGACACCCGGCAACTGCAACGCGCCGTCATGGCCCGCACCGTGCGCAGCAGCGCCCAAAGCGTGCACCTGCCGGGCATGTGGAATTGGTTGTGGGCTGCCGACAGCCGATAGAGGTCAGCCACGTTCCCCATTCACCAGGCACATCTCCAGCGTTCGTGACGGCCAGTGGCAGCAAGGCGGCATCTAGTGCGCGGCTATCGCCTGGGCCAGTTGGTCGTCGCTCATGTGCGGCGCGGGGGAGTGGCTGTGGTAGTCGCGCACGGCGCGTTCAAATTGCGCGCCGCGAATCGCGCCGTTCGAGGCGACGAAGCTGGTGGCGTCATCTTTGGCGAAGCTGAGGAATGTTCGCGGCTCGGTGGTGAAGGCGCTGGTGAGCAGGGTGCCGCCGATGCTGTACAGGGTGGAGCTGTCGGCGGGGGAACCTCGGCCTTCCATGGTCCAGGCCGGCAGGGCAGTGAGGATCAGGGTGGCGGCGAGGGTGAGGCGTTGGCAAAGATCCATGTCGGTTCGGCATCCTGGTGGCAAGAGGCGCATTGAAACTCGCCGCTCGCCAGCCTAAACCTGCGCAAGGGCAGGCGCCATGCTTAGGCGCAACAAAGAGCCGGCCCGGATCAGGCCAGACGGATCAACGCCCGCCAAAGCGCGCCATTGCCGCTTCGATAAAGTGCCGCACCTTGGCCGTCTTCTGCCGATGGGCCGTGTACAGCAGATGCATCTGCCGGCTCGGCGCTCTGAAGTCGTCCAGCAGGCGCACCAGATCGCCCCGTTGCAGCGCCGGCGCCAGGAAGTCTTCCGGCCCCAGCACCACGCCAAAACCATCCAGCGCGGCGCTCATCAGCGCCTTGCTCTCGTTGACGTGCAAGCGGCTGCTGACCTGCACCCGATGCACGCTGGCGCCTTGGTTGAAGGTCCATTCGCTGTCGGCCGGGCGCGACCAGTAGGCGTAGCCCAGGCATTCATGCTGCTCAAGGTCGCTCGGCACCTGGGGCGTGCCGCGCTCGGCCAGGTAGCGGGGGGCGGCGCAGGCCACCAGTCGATAAGGCGCCAACGGCCGCGCCGTGAGGCTGGAGTTGGCCAGGGGGCCGATGCGAAAGGCCACCTCGAAGCCTTCCTCCACCAGATCGACGAAGCGATCGGTCAGGTGCAGATCGATCTCCACTTCCGGGTGCAGGCGCAAGAAGTCGGTGACCAGGGGCATCAGGCTGTAGGAACCAAAGGTCACCGGCGCGCTGATTTTCAGCTTGCCTCGAGGGGTGTCGTTCATGATCTGCGCCAGCGAATCGGCGGCCTGGGCTTCGCTGACAATGTGTTTGCAGCGCTCGTAATAGGCACTGCCCAGCTCGGTCAGGCTCTGGCGCCGGGTGGTGCGGTTGAGCAGTCGCGCCCCCAGCCGCTGCTCGAGCGCGGCCACATGTTTGGCCACCATTTGCGCCGACATGCCCAGGCGTTCCGCTGCGCTGGCATAGGACCCGGTGTCGGCCGCCATCACAAAGGCGCCCATGCTGGTCAAGCGGTCCATTCAATACTCCTGGTAATGAGTCTATGTAAGAAGTGAGGATTTATCTGCTTATGGTAGCCAATCATCATAGGGTTTTGTTACCCAACAGCGGAGAACGACATGCGTATTGGCATTATCGGAGCAGGTTTTATCGGGCGCGCCGTGGCGCAACTGGCGCTCAAGGCCGGGCACTCAGTGATGCTCAGCAACTCCCGGGGGCCGCAGACCATGAGCAGCGTGCTCAGTGGCATCAGCGGCTGCGAGGTGGGCACGGCCGAGGCGGCGGCGCGGTTTGGCGATGTGGTGCTGGTGGCGATTCCCTTCGAGCATTACCCCAGTATTCCGCCCGCGTGGCTGGCGGGGAAAACCCTGTGGGACGCCAACAATTACTACCCGGACCGCGACGGCCATATCGCCGCCCTGGATCGCTTTGAAACCACCACCAGCCGCCTGCTCGCCGAGCATTTTGCGGAGGCGAAGGTGGTCAAGGTGTTCAACGCCATCCTCGCCCAGGACCTGCTGCAGGATGGCCGGCCCAAGGGCGCGCCCGACCGTCGCGCGTTGCCGATCGCCGCGGACGACCCCCAGGCCAAGGCCCAGGTGATCGAATTTCTGGACCAGGTCGGTTTCGACGTCGTCGATGGCGGTGGCCTGGATCAGAGTTGGCGCTTCGAACGGGCCAAGCCGGCCTACTGCGCGCCGCTGGACCAACAGGGGCTGGGCCTAGCCCTGGCGGCGGCCGAGCGTGAGGTGGAGTTGCCGCTGGGGTCTTGGCGGCGCTGAGCGAGCCTGGGCAATCGACGTGGAGAGAGAATAGAGAGGAGGGCGGTACGGCAAAGGCAACGAAAGAAGGTGTGTCGGCGAGCGTTATTAAATAGAATGAGTCTCATTTGATTTAACGTGCCACGCCGGGTGCCCTTGCCATGAATGATGCCGTACTGCCAACGGAGCACACCCTCGACAACCTGTACCGTGACCACCGCAGTTGGCTCGAAAGCTGGCTGCGACGGCGCCTGGGCAACGCCTGGGATGCCGCCGACCTGAGCCAGGACACGTTTTTGCGGGTGCTTGGCAGCGCCCAGCCCCTGGCCCAGTTGCAGGAACCACGGGCCTATCTGCTGACCGTGGGCAAGCGCCTGCTGATCAACTTCCACCAGCGGCGCAGCCTCGAACAGGCCTACCTCAACGCCCTGGCGACTCTGCCTGACGCCTGCGTGCCTTCGCCGGAACAGCGCTGGATGCTCCTGGAAACCCTGCAAGCCCTGGATGAACTGCTCGACGGCCTGCCGAGCGGGGTGCGCCGGGCGTTTCTTTGGAGCCAACTGGAAGGCCTGGGTTACCGCGAGATTGCCGAGCGCCTGCGGGTGAGCGAGCGCACGGTCAAGCGCTACATGGCTCAAGCCTACGAACACTGCCTGCTGGTGGATCTTTGAACCCGGCCCCCGCCAGCGATCCACGCCAGGTCGCACGCGCCGCCGCCCAGTGGCTGGCGTTGCTGGAGTCCGGCACCGCCAGCGAGGGCGATCAGCAGCGCCTTCAACAATGGCGCGAGCGCTGCGCCAGTCACGAACAGGCCTGGCAGAAAGCCCAGCTGTTGCGCCAACGCTTCGCCGAATTGCCCTCGGCCCTGGCCCTGGCCAGCCTCGACCGCCCGCAACCGGGACGCCGTGCGCTGCTCAAGCGCGGCCTGGGAGTGGCGGTGCTGGTGCCGGCGGCCTGGTTGCTGAGCCGGCAATTGCCCCTGGAGGTTTGGCGCGCCGACCTGCACACCGCCACCGGCGAGCGCAAACAGGTGCCTCTGGCCGATGGCAGTGCGCTGCAACTCAATACCGCCACTGCGGTGGACCTGGACCTGGCGGCGCGGCGCCTGACCCTGGTGCAGGGCGAGATGGCGCTCAAGGTGCCGGGCAGCGCGGCCCTGACCCTGCACACCGATTTCGGCCGGGTGCGGGTCAGCCAGAGTGAAGTCTGCGTGCGCCAGGACAACCTCGGTTGTCGGGTTTCAGTGGTCAGTGGCGCGGTGCAGGTGCAGCCCTTGCAGGGCCCGGCCCTGACTGTGCGCACCGGACAGCTGGTCCGTCTGCAGGCGTCCGGTGCCGGGCTGCCGCAGGCCTTCGACAGCGCGATGCCGGGCTGGCGCGACGGGGTGTTGATGGCCCAGGACCAGCCGCTGGGCGATTTCCTGCGGGAGTTGAGCCGCTACCGCAGCGGCGTGTTGCGCTGGGAACCGGAGTTGGAGGCGCTGCGGGTCACCGGCAGTTTCCGTGTCGAGGACACCGATCGAGTATTGGCCCTGCTGGCCGCCAGCCTGCCGCTGGAGGTGCAGGCGCGGACCCGGTTCTGGGTCACGCTGCTGCCGCGTAAAAAAGTGGCGTGAGGGCTGTCCCCTTTTTCCCCGGTGCCTGTCATTGCAGGTAAGTGAACGAAAAAGAGAGCCTCTTCAATGCCCCTCGTAATGCCGAGTTCTGTGCGTCCCTTGTTGCGCCTGAGTCTGTTGCTGAGCCTGAGTGCCAGCCCGTTGCTGGTCCCCGTGAGCTGGGCCGAGGATGCCGACCGCCGCAGCTATCAGGTGCCGGCCGGCAGCCTGGGCGCGGCCCTGACCCGGTTTGCCGGGCTGGCCGGGGTCAACCTGTCGCTGGATCCGGGCCTGGTCAGTGGGCGCAACAGTGCCGGGCTTTCCGGTGAATTCGCGGTGGAGGAGGGCTTTGCCCGGTTGCTGCAGGGGTCGGGCTTGCAACTGCAAGCCCTGGGCGAGCAGGCCTACACCCTGGCGCCGGCCCCCGAGGCGGGGAGCCTGGAGTTGCCCAGCACCTCGATTCTTGGCGCGAGCAATGACGCCAGCGGCCAGCCCTATGCCGGTGGCCAAGTGGATCGCCAGGGCGGTCAGGGTCTGCTCGGCGACCGCGACGTCATGGACACCCCGTTTAACCTCACGTCCTACACCGCCGAGGCCCTGAAAAACCAGCAGGCACGGACCCTGGGCGATGCCGTGGCCAGCGACCCGTCGGTGCGCACCACCAACCCGGCCAGTGGGCGTTTCGAGCAGTTCTCGGTGCGTGGCTTCAGCCTGTTCAACAGTGATGTGTCCTATGGCGGCCTGTACGGGATCCTGCCGACCTACGCCATCGACATGGAAATGGTCGGACGCCTGGATGTGCTCAAGGGGCCGGGCATGCTGCTCAACGGCATTCCACCCCGGGGCAGCGTGGGCGGCGGCATCAATATCGAACCCAAGCGCGCCCAGGACACTCCCCTGACCGAATTTACTGCCAGCTACGCCTCCGCCGGACAGACCGGTGGCGCCGTGGATATTGGCCGGCGCTTTGGCGAGGGCGACCGGTTTGGTGTGCGCTTCAATGGCGTGCGCCAGTCCGGCGACACTGAGTGGGACCACCAGCAGATCAAGCGCGAGACCGGGGTCATCGGCCTCGACCTGCGTGATGAGCGGCTGCGCCTGTCCCTGGACCTGGGGCACCAGGAACGCCACGCCGACGCGCCGATCGAGCGGGTCGAAGTCGCGGCTGCGGCGAAAATGCCCAAGGCCGAAGACATCAAACGCAACATCGCCCAGTCCTGGACCTATGCCCATTCCAAGGACAGCTTTGGCGCGGTGCGCGGCGAGTATGACCTCAGCGACTCGCTGATGGTGTACGCCGCCTTTGGCGCGCGCAAAGGCAACTACGACTTCCTGCGGCACGCGGTGCAAGTGACCAACAGCAATGGCGATTTCACCGTCACCCCGCGCACCTTTCGCCGCGATGAGGACGTCAAGACCGCCACCGTCGGTCTGCGCAGCGGGTTCCATACCGGGCCGGTCGGGCACACGGTGAACCTGAGCCTGAACCGCTTCAATATGGATTTCGACAACGCCGGCGAGCGTTACCTGCGCGGTGTCAGCAACCTCTACCGGCCAGTGGAACTGCCGTTGCCGGGGCGCCCCAACCGCATCGACACCAGCACCCACACCGAAAACCGGTTCACCAGTCTGGCCCTGGCCGACACCCTGAGTTTTGCCGAGGACCAGGTGCTGCTGACCCTGGGCGCGCGTTTGCAGCGGGTCCAGGTGACCTCCTGGAGTAACGGCGTGCGCGACGAACCGGTGAATGACGAAAAAGCCCTGTCGCCGGCCCTGGGTCTGGTGGTCAAGGTCACTGATCGCCTGTCGCTGTACAGCAACTACATGGAAGGCCTGAGCCAGGGCGAAACTGCCCCGACCACCGCCACCAATGCCAACGAAGTGTTCGCGCCGTATCGCAGCAAACAGGTGGAGGTCGGTGCCAAGTACGACCTGGGCAGCTTCGGCATGAGCGCCAGTCTGTTTCGCATCCAGCAGCCGTCTTATGTCTACGACGAGAACAACAACTTCAAGCCCGATGGCCAGCTGCGCAACCAGGGCCTGGAGCTGAATGTGTTCGGCGAGCCCCATGACGGCGTACGCCTACTGGGCGGCTTGATGCTGCTCGACAGCGTGCAGACTGAAACCGGCAAGGGCCTGTATGACGGCAATCGCGGCACCGGTTCGCCGGTGGTCAACGCCAACCTCGGCGCCGAATGGGACATCGACAGCCTGCGCGGCCTGACCCTGACTGCCCGCGCGATCCACACCGGTTCGCAATACCTGGACCCGGCCAACCAGCAGAAAATCGACGGCTGGGAGCGCTATGACCTGGGCGCGCGCTACGCCTTCGAACTGGGCGACAGCCCGATCACCCTGCGTGCCACTGTCGAGAACGTGCTGGACACCACTTACTGGGCCTCGGCTGCAACTTCGTCCGACAGCGCGGCGGGGCTGACCTTGTCGACGCCGCGCACCTGGTTGGTGTCAGCCACGGTGGGGTTCTAGGGCGGGCAGTTTGAGCACGGTGTGCAGCCTTGCGCATCGGGGCTGCCCGTCTGGTTCATTGGCGGGTCAGGTTTTTGTGGGGGTTATCTGGTCTTTGTTGAGGGCGATGACATCCACGTGCTGCTGGGGGGAGAAATTTTCCAGTGCATCCTGTAGGTGCATGTGCTCCAGGCCATGGGTTGTCATTTGCTCCGATGCGTTGATCAGGAACTGCCCCAGTTCTCTCAGGGTTTGTGGGGTGGCGAGAATGGAGATTTCGTCCAGTTGGAGGCTTGTGGTGGTTCCGACTGCGGTTCCATGGACGGTGAATTCGTTGAGCATCGTTATTTTTCATCAGGCCACGAGGGGGGGCAGTTATACCTGAGGAAACACCACCTGTGGCGAGGGAGCTTGCTCCCGTTCGGGCGTGCAGCGGCCGTGAAGGCTGGGTTCCTGGTACATATCCGTTGCTGTGGTTGTGGCGGCTATCGGTTCCGCCCTTACGGCGGGTCACTGCCGGGTTGCCCACGGCTCACTGCCTGCGTTCGGCCATCGTGGTTAACGGGGCGCCTCAGATCAAAATCAAGAGCGAGGCGGCCTCCTTTAGCCGCTGCCGAGCCCGCGAGGCTGCGCTGGCCGGTCCAGGCGCCGTGGGCTGTCAGGTGTACTCGCGGCAGTGCCGCTGGCCAGTGTCCGAGCACGGCCCGAGCCTTGTGGCTGCGGCTACAGATGGAAGCCTGTAACCGCCATGGGGGGAGGGGTCAATGCGCCGGTTTGAGCTCGCCGGTGGCGTTGGCGCGGGCGATGACGGTGAGGATCGACAGGGCGGCGATAACCAGGCCGGGGGAGGTGGCCAGGAGGACGCCGGTGGTGCCGGCGCCGGCCGCGAGGATCTGTCCGGCGGCCAACGGCCCGGCGACTGAGCCCAGGCGGCCGATGGCCACGGCCGCGCCGACGCCGGTGGCGCGCACCGAGGTCGGGTAGGAGGGCGGGGCCAGGGCGTAGAGCACCAACTGCGCGGCCATCACAAACAGCCCGGCGCCAAACCCGGCAATCGCCATCGGTACAATGCCCACCGACAGCCCAACCCCAGCCAGCGCCGCCAGCAACCCGGCGTACACAAACAGCACCACCTTGAGCCCGTTGCAGCGGTCCAGCAACAGGCCGCCGAGCAGCGAGCCGAGGGCGCCGCCGATGTTGAACAGCATCTGCACCATGCCCGCCTGGGGTTTGCTGAAGCCTTGTTCGAGCAGCAGCGATGGCAGCCAGTTGAGCAGCATGTACATCACAGTCAGGGTGAAGAAATAGCTCAACCACAAGGCCAGGGTGGTGCGTGCGCGACTTTCGCCGAACAAGGCCTGGGCCGTGGAGGCACGGCTGTTGCCGGCGCTGGCGGTCTGTTGGCGAAAGGCACTGGATTCCGGCAGCAACCAGGCCATCAGCGGCACCACCAGCAGGGGCGCCAGGCCGCCGATGATAAAGGTGGTCTGCCAATGCTCACTGGAGAACATCGCCACCACGGCCGCCAGCGCACCGCCCAGGGGCACGCCGCAGTACATGACGCTGATGGCCGTGCCCCGGCGGCGTTCGCTCACCGCTTCGGCGCACAGGGCGATTAGGTTGGGCAGCGCCGCCCCGAGGCCGAGGCCGGTCATAAAGCGCACCAGCAGCAGGCTCGAATAGCTCTCGACGTACGCCGTGCACAGCGAAAACAGGCCGAACAGCAGCACGGCGCCGACCAGGATTTTCTTGCGCCCGATACGGTCGGCGACCCAGCCGCCGAAGAACGCCCCGGGCAACAGGCCGATGATCCCGGCGCTGAAGACCCAACCCATCATCTTCGGATCCAGGGCAAAGCTCTGGCGCAACCCGGCGGCGGCGGTGCCGGCCGCCTGCAGGTCGAACCCCTCGATCAGCGCAACGATAAAGCACAAAGCGATGGTCAGCGTCGAACGACGCGATGGACTGTCCATGGGCAAACCTCATTGTTGTTTTTGTTGTAGTGGCGAGCCAGGCGTCGGCACTGAATGCGTCGATGCTGCTGGCTGGCGATTAAGATAACAAAGATAACTAAAAAATGAATAGCATCATGATTGCATCAAAAAACACAAATAAACCCATATAAATCAATTAATTAACCCATCAATCCAGATGCAACTAAAAAATAGTTAATATTATTAATGTTCGATTATCGGTCATTAGCAATTGACGAGCGCCCCTGGCTGTTTCCATTCTCTGTCCGCGACGTTGGCTGCAAGGCCCTCGCTCAACACCTAAAACAACAACAAAAAATGGACATTGAACATGCCAAAACTCCCAACCGACGCCGTTGCGGCTGCGTCAGCTTCCCGTGTGTCCAGTCTCCACCCGGCCCTGGCCCTGGCCTTGCTGGGCGTGAGTGTGTGGCCCGGCCATCTCTGGGCCGCGGGGTTTGTCGAAGACAGCCACGGCACCCTGACCCTGCGCAATTACTACATGGATCGCGACTACAAGGACGACGGGGCGAAGACGGCTGCCCGGGAATGGGCCCAGGGCTTCATCATGAACATGGAGTCGGGGTTCACCGAGGGCACCGTCGGCTTTGGCCTGGATGTGCGCGGGTTGCTGGGGGTCAAGCTTGATTCCTCGCCGGATCGCAGCGGCACCGAACTGTTGCCGGTGTCGGCCAGCGACAAGCGCGCGGCGGATGAATATTCACGGCTGGCGCCCACCGCCAAACTGCGGTTTGCCCAGACCACGGTGAAGACCGGCGACGTCTCGATCTTCCTGCCGTTCGCCTTTGCCAGTCCGTCGCGCCTGCTGCCGCAGACCTTTCGCGGCACCACCCTGAGTTCCAAGGACATCGACGGCCTGACCCTCAACACCGGCTACATCGACCGCATCAATAAGCGCGACTCCACCGACTACCAGGCCATGACCATTGCCTCGCCCAACCGGCGTTTCAACGCCACCGCCACCACCTCGCACCTGGCGTACCTGGGGGGCGATTACCAGGTCAACAAAGACCTGAGTCTGCGTGCCTATCACTCTGAAGTGGCCGACCTCTACCAGCAGGACACCCTGGCCCTGCTGCACAATCTGCCCCTGGGCGATGGCGTGTTGACCAGCGACCTGCGCAGTTTTTTCAGCCGTGAAGACGGCAGTGCCAAGGCCGGCAAGGTCGACAACCGCAACCTCTCGGCGCTGTTCGGCTACAAGTTCGGCGGGCACCGCGTGAGCCTGGGCTACATGCACTCCACCGGCGACACGGCCACGCCCTATATCTCCGGCACCGAGTTGATGGGCATGAGCGAGCTGACCATGAGTTCGGACTTTCTCAACGCCAAGGAGCGCACCTGGCAAGCCATCTACGACTATGACTTTGCGGCGTCCGGCTTGCCCGGGCTCAAGAGTCGGCTGCGTTACGTGCGCGGCGATAACATCGAGCTCGCCGCCTTCAATGCCGAGGAACGCAAGGAGCGCGAGTTCCAGATGGAGTTGGGCTACGTGGTACAGAGCGGGCCGCTGAAAAACGTCGGGCTGATGGCGCGCAAGTCGATCTATCGCAATGATTTCCCGGCGGGCGCGGCGTTCCGCGATGAAAACCAGACCCGCTTCCTGGTGCTCTACACCTTGCCGATCTGGTAAGCCCTGCAACGGCTTGTTGCGTCAGTGTGCCGGCCCTGTGCCGGCACCGTGCGTTCAGTCCTGATAAACCTTCTTCAGCAGGCGCAGCAGCTCTTCGCGTTCTTCACCGCTCAAGGCCGAGGTGGAGTCGAGGTCGCTTTGCGCGGCGATCTGCTTGAGCTCCTTGAGCAGGGTTTCGCCGGTCTTGCTCAGGAAGATCCCGTAAGAGCGCTTGTCCGGTTTGCAGCGCACTCGCACCGCCAGCGCGCGGCTTTCCAGTTTATTGAGCAGGGGCACTACTTGCGGCGGTTCGATGGCCAGGGCGCGGGCCAGGTCGGCCTGCATCAGCCCCGGGTTCTGGTCGATGATCGCCAGGGCCGAGAATTGCGCCGGGCGCAGGTCGTGGGCCGAGAGCCGGCCGATCAGGTTCTGGAACAACTTGAGCTGGGCGCGGCGCATGGCGTAGCCAATCAGTTCATCCAGCGCCGAATCCAGCGGCGCCTGAACCTCGGCGTTGGCGGGTGGGGCCTCGCGCAGGTCGGCGAGGGGAGCGGGCTTGGCCATGGCAAAAACATCCTGGGCGGTTAACAAGGCTATCTAGTTTGCCGGGGTTGGCTGCTGATAGCTACGGTTGCCTGCATGGGCAGTCGCCGCAGAAGGTTTTTATCCAAGGGGCAGAAAAATGGTTAATTCAATTAATAGTTAATTGACATAACTATATTTGCAGTTTAATTTCAAATCATCTTCAAGCCCAGAACAAGAGAGCATCGCCATGAGCAATTACGAAGGTCGCTGGACAACGGTCAAGGTTGAAATCGAAGAAGGCATCGCCTGGGTCATTCTCAATCGCCCGGAAAAACGCAACGCCATGAGCCCGACCCTGAACCGGGAAATGATCGACGTACTGGAAACCCTCGAGCAGGACCCGGCGGCCGGTGTGCTGGTACTGACCGGTGCCGGCGAAGCCTGGACCGCGGGCATGGACCTCAAGGAATACTTCCGCGAAGTGGATGCCGGCCCGGAAATCCTCCAGGAAAAAATCCGCCGCGAAGCCTCCCAGTGGCAGTGGAAACTGCTGCGCATGTACGCCAAGCCGACCATCGCCATGGTCAACGGCTGGTGCTTCGGTGGCGGCTTCAGCCCGCTGGTGGCGTGCGACCTGGCGATCTGCGCCGACGAAGCGACCTTTGGCCTCTCGGAAATCAACTGGGGCATCCCGCCAGGCAACCTGGTGAGCAAGGCCATGGCCGACACCGTGGGCCATCGCCAGTCGCTGTACTACATCATGACCGGCAAGACCTTTGGCGGGCAGAAAGCCGCCGAGATGGGCCTGGTCAACGAAAGCGTGCCCCTGGCCCAACTGCGTGAAGTCACCGTCGAACTGGCGCGCAACCTGCTGGAGAAAAACCCGGTGGTGCTGCGTGCGGCCAAGCATGGCTTCAAGCGTTGCCGCGAGCTGACCTGGGAGCAGAACGAAGATTACCTGTACGCCAAGCTCGACCAGTCGCGTCTGCTGGACACCGAAGGCGGTCGCGAGCAGGGCATGAAGCAGTTCCTCGACGACAAGAGCATCAAGCCCGGCCTGCAGGCGTATAAACGCTGAGCCTGGCAGGCGAATAGCGGGCGCATCCCGCTGTTCGCTGCGCCACCCCGGCGCTACTGTTACACCGCTGCGCTGCATTCCCGACAAAGACAACAAGAGGAATCACCATGCTGGACGTGCCCCTGCTGATTGGTGGCCAGTCGCGCCCCGCCGGCGACGGTCGAACCTTCGAACGCCGCAACCCGGTGACCGGCGCTGTGGTTTCGCGCGTGGCCGCCGCGACCCTGGAAGATGCCGATGCCGCCGTGGCGGCGGCCCACGCCGCATTCCCCACCTGGGCGGCCCTGGCCCCCAACGAACGGCGCAGCCGCCTGCTCAAGGCCGCCGAACAATTGCAGGCGCGCAGTGGCGAATTCATTGCCGCCGCCGGCGAGACCGGGGCCATGGCCAACTGGTACGGCTTCAACGTGCACCTGGCGGCCAACATGCTGCGTGAAGCGGCGTCGATGACCACCCAGATCAACGGCGAAGTCATCCCCTCGGATGTCCCGGGCAGTTTCGCCATGGCCCTGCGCCAACCCTGCGGCGTGGTGCTGGGCATCGCCCCGTGGAACGCCCCGGTGATTCTCGCCACCCGTGCCATCGCCATGCCCCTGGCCTGCGGCAACACCGTGGTGCTCAAGGCATCTGAACTGAGCCCGGCGGTGCACCGCCTGATCGGCCAGGTGCTGCAGGATGCCGGCCTGGGCGATGGCGTGGTCAACGTCATCAGCAATGCCCCGGCCGATGCCGCGGCCATCGTCGAACGCCTGATCGCCAACCCGGCGGTGCGGCGGGTCAACTTCACCGGCTCGACCCATGTCGGGCGGATTGTCGGCGAGCTTTCGGCGCGTCACCTCAAGCCGGCCCTGCTGGAGCTGGGAGGCAAGGCGCCGCTGCTGGTGCTGGACGACGCCGACCTGGACGCCGCCGTCGAGGCCGCGGCCTTTGGCGCCTACTTCAATCAGGGGCAGATCTGCATGTCCACCGAGCGCCTGATCGTCGATGCCAAGGTCGCCGATGCCTTTGTCGCCAAGCTGGCGGCCAAGGTCGAGACCCTGCGCGCCGGCGACCCGGCGGCCGCAGATTCGGTGCTTGGTTCCCTGGTGGACGCCAGCGCTGGCACGCGGATCAAGGCCCTGATCGACGATGCCCTGGACAAGGGCGCGCGGCGGGTGGTCGGCGGGCAACTGGAGGGCAGCATCCTGCAGCCGACCCTGCTCGACGGCGTCACCGAACACATGCGCTTGTACCGCGAGGAGTCCTTCGGTCCGGTGGCGGTGTTGCTGCGCGGCAGCGGTGATGAAGCGTTGTTGCGCCTGGCCAACGATTCCGAGTTCGGCCTGTCGGCGGCGATTTTCAGCCGCGACACCGGACGTGCCCTGGCCCTGGCGCAACGGGTCGAGTCGGGCATCTGCCATATCAACGGCCCCACCGTGCACGACGAAGCGCACATGCCGTTTGGCGGCGTCAAGTCCAGCGGCTACGGCAGTTTTGGCGGCAAGGCCTCGATCGAGCACTTCACCCAATTGCGCTGGGTCACCTTGCAGAACGGCCCACGGCACTACCCGATCTGATCCGTCGCCACGGGCCGCGGCGCCATTGCGTCCGCCGCCCGTGTGCAGGCCAGGCATAACAATAACAAGGCCGCAGCCACCGGCTGCCATGCTTGCCAGCTGTCGCCCTGCGTGCGCGGCGCGAGTGTGCCTTGATGGAGGACATGTACGTGAGTTCCGAATTCAGAGCGCCATCCCCACCCGTGGCCAACCCGCCGCGTTACCGCCAGGTGTCCATTGGCCGGCCAGCGGTTGCGGTCAGCGAAGAGCAGGGCGTGTTGCATATGCGCTCCCTGGAACCGCTGGCGCCTTTGCCGGATCGCTTGCTCGATCGCCTGGTGCACTGGGCCCGGGTGCGTCCCGAGCAGACCTTTATTGCCGCGCGCGAGGCCGGCGGCGACTGGCGCCGGGTCAGCTATGCGCAAATGCTCGACAGCGTGCGGGCCATCGCCCAGGCCCTGCTGAGTTATGGGCTGTCGGCCGACAAGCCGTTGGCGCTGCTCTCGGGCAATGACATCGAACACCTGCAACTGGCTCTGGGTGCGATGTACGCCGGGATTCCCTATTGCCCGGTATCGCCGGCCTATTCGTTGCTGTCCCAGGACTTTGCCAAGCTGCGCCACGTCTGCGACTTGTTGCAGCCGGGGCTGGTGTTTGTCAGCGATGCCGCCGCTTACCAGCGTGCCATCGACGCGGTGCTGCCGCCCGAGACGCCGCTGATCAGCGTGCGTGGCCAGGTGCCGGGGCGACGCCAGGTGAGTTTCGCCAGCCTGTTTGCAGGGCCAGGCGGTGCCGAGGCCGATGCGGCCTTTGCCGCCACCGGCCCGGACAGCATCGCCAAGTTTCTCTTCACCTCGGGCTCGACCAAATTGCCCAAGGCGGTGATCACCACCCAACGCATGCTTTGCGCCAACCAGCAGATGCTGTTGCAGACCTTCCCGGTGTTCGGTGAAGAGCCGCCGGTGCTGGTGGACTGGCTGCCGTGGAACCACACCTTCGGCGGCAGCCACAACGTCGGCATCGTGCTCTACAACGGTGGCAGTTTTTACCTGGATGACGGCAAACCTACGGCCCAGGGCTTCGCCGAAACCTTGCGCAACCTCAAGGAGGTCTCGCCCACCGCCTACCTGACCGTGCCCAAGGGCTGGGAGGAACTGGTCAACGCCCTGGAGCAGGATGCCGAGCTGCGTGAGTGTTTTTTCAAGCGCATGAGCCTGTTCTTTTTTGCCGCCGCCGGGCTTTCGCAAAGTGTCTGGGACCGCCTGGACCGGGTCGCTGAGCAGCACTGTGGCGAGCGTATCCGGATGATGGCCGGGCTCGGCATGACCGAGGCCGCGCCGTCTTGCACCTTTACCACCGGGCCGCTGTCGATGGCCGGTTACATCGGCCTGCCGGCGCCGGGCTGTGAAGTGCGCCTGGTGCCGGTGGACGGCAAGCTCGAAGGGCGCTTTCGCGGGCCGCACATCATGCCCGGCTACTGGCGCGCCGCGCAGCAGACGGCCGAGGTGTTCGACGCCCAGGGCTTCTACTGCTCGGGAGATGCACTCAAGCTCGCCGACGCCCATGACCCGCAACTGGGGCTGATGTTCGACGGGCGCATCGCCGAGGATTTCAAGTTGTCGTCCGGGGTGTTTGTCAGCGTCGGCCCGCTGCGCAATCGCGCGGTGCTCGAAGGCTCGCCCTATGTCCAGGACCTGGTGGTGGCCGCGCCCGATCGCGAATGCCTGGGGGCCCTGGTGTTCCCACGGCTGTATGAATGCCGACGGCTGGCGGGGTTGGCCGCCGAGGCCAGCGACGCCCAGGTGCTGGCCAGCGCGCCGGTGCGCCAGTGGTTCGGCGACTGGTTGCAGCGCCTGAACCGCGACGCCAGCGGCAATGCCAGCCGCCTGGAGTGGATCGCCCTGCAGGTGGAGCCGGCCTCCATCGACCGAGGGGAAATCACCGACAAGGGCTCGATCAACCAGCGCGCGGTGTTGCAGTGGCGCGCCGAGCAGGTCGAGGCCCTGTATCGCGGCCGGGAACCGTCGATCCTATGCGCCGGGCCCAAGCCATGAGTGGCGGCGGGCAGTACGCCGGGTTTGCCGATGTGGCCATCTACGACGCGCTGCGCACGCCCTGGGTCGACCTCGGCGGTGCTTTGGCCGAGGTCTCGCCGATCGACCTGGGGATCAAGGTCGGGCGCGAGGTGCTGGCCCGCGCCGGCATCGATCCGCAGGCGGTGGACAGCGTGCTGGCCGGCTCCATGGCTCAGGCCAGTTTCGACGCCTACCTGCTGCCACGGCATATCGGCCTCTACAGCGGGGTCGGGCAAGCGGTGCCGGCCCTGGGGGTGCAGCGCATTTGCGCCACCGGGTTCGAGCTGCTGCGCCAGGCGGCTGAGCAGCTGCGGGACGAGGTGCAACTGGCGCTGTGCGTGGCCAGTGAATCAATGTCGCGCAACCCGATTGCCGCTTATACCCATCGCGGTGGTTTCCGCCTGGGGGCGGCGGTGCAGTTCAAGGATTTTTTATGGGAGGCGCTGTACGACCCGGCGCCGGGGCTGGACATGATTGCCACCGCCGACAACCTGGCGCGGCGCTATGACCTGACCCGCGAAGCCGTGGATGGCTACGCCTGTGCCAGCCATCAGCGGGCCCTGGCAGCCCAGCAGGCGGGTTGGTTTGAGCCGGAAATCGTTGCCGTGCGCAACCAGACCTTCGAGCTCGACGGCTATCAGCCGCGCAGCATCTGCTTGCCGCGCGGTGTCGACGCGGTCAGCCAGGACAGCCATCCGCGCCCCAGCGAACAGGCGGCCCTGGGCCGCTTGCGAGCCATCCACGAGGGCGGGGTACAGACCGCTGGCAACAGCTGTGCGGTGGTCGATGGCGCGGCGGCGGCCCTGGTCGGGCGAGCGTCGGCGTGCAGGGTCAGACCCCTGGCGCTGTTGCTGGCCAGTGCCGTGGTTGGGGTGGCGCCGGAGTTCATGGGCATTGGCCCGGCCCCGGCGATCCACCTGCTATTGCAGCGCAGCGGCCTGAGCCTTGGGCAGATCGGTCGCATTGAAATCAACGAGGCCCAGGCGGCCCAGGTGCTGGCCGTGGCCCGAGAGCTAGAACTGGACAGCGATCGTCTGAATGTCCAAGGCGGCTCCCTGGCCCTTGGCCACCCCCTGGCCGCCAGCGGCCTGCGTCTGGTGCTGACCCTGGCTCGGCAACTGCGCGAGCACAACTTGCGCTATGGGATCGCCGCCGCCTGCGTGGGGGGCGGCCAGGGCATGGCGCTGCTGATCGAAAACCCGGCCTGGCGCGGCTGAGCCTGACCGGCCCGCCGCCCCTGGCGGGCCACTCTTTTTCTACCCGATGAGGTGTCCCCATGTGGAGCTACCAGGCGCCCCTGCGCGATATGCAATTTGTCCTTGAACACTGGCTGGAAGCGCCCGAGGCGTGGCGCCAGAGCCCGGCGTTCGACGCCTTGGACCTGCCCCTGGCGGTGCAGGTGCTGGAACAGGCCGCGCGCTTCAGCCAGGGCGTGCTGGCCCCGCTGAACGCCAGCGGCGATCGCCAGGGCTGCCAGTGGGCGGACGGGCAGGTCGGCACCCCGGACGGTTTTGCCGAGGCCTATCGGGCCTATGTCGAGGGCGGCTGGCCGGCCCTGGCCTGCTCCGAAGCCTTGGGTGGCCAGGGCCTGCCGCAACTGCTGGACGCCGCGCTGCAAGAGATGCTCTACGCCAGCAACCATGCCTGGGCCATGTACACCGGCATCGCCCACGGTGCTTACCTGTGCCTCAAGACCCACGGCGCGCCCTGGCTCCAGGAGCGTTACCTGCCCGGGATCATCAGCGGCGAGAGCCTGCCCACCATGTGCCTGACCGAGCCCCAGGCCGGCAGTGATGTCGGCCTGCTGCGCTGTCGTGCCGAGCCCCAGGCCGATGGCAGCTATCACCTGAGCGGCAGCAAGTTGTTTATCTCCGGCGGCGAACACGACCTCACCGACAACATCCTGCACCTGGTGCTGGCCCGACTGCCGGGCGCGCCCGCGGGCAGCCGGGGGATCTCGCTGTTCCTGGTGCCCAAGCGCCTGGAGCAGGGCGAGCGTAACGGCGTGCGCTGCGATGGCATCGAACACAAGATGGGGATCAAGGGCAGCGCCACCTGTTCCCTGGTGTTCGAGGCGGCCCAGGGCTGGTTGGTGGGGGAGGCCAATCGCGGCCTGGCGGCGATGTTTGTGATGATGAATTCGGCGCGTCTGCACGTTGGCCTGCAAGGCCTGGGGCATGTCGAAGCGGCCTGGCAGAACGCCCGCGACTACGCCAGCGAACGTCAGCAGATGCGGGCGCCGCTGCGGCCGGTCGGTGTCGCCGCCCAGGCCGCCGACCCGATTCGCTACCACCCGGCCATGCGCCGCGTCCTGCTTGAATTGCGCGCCACCAGCGAAGGCCTGCGCGCCATCGGCTACTGGGCCGCGCACCTGCTGGATCAGGCCGAGCACCACCCCGATCCCTTGGCCCGGCAGCAAGCCGAACAGTTGGCGCAACTGCTGACGCCGATTATCAAGGCCTACTTCACTGCGCAGGGCTTTTGCCAGGCCAGCAATGCCTTGCAGGTCTTCGGCGGCTACGGCTACGTCGCCGAATTCGCCATCGAACAGACCCTGCGTGACAGCCGCATCGCCATGATCTACGAAGGCAGCAATGAGATTCAGGCCAATGACCTGCTGTTGCGCAAAGTGCTGGGGGACCAGGGTCAGGCGTTCGGCCTGTTGCTGGCGCACCTGCATGCCGAAGCCGGGCAGGGCGCCACTGTGGCCGAGTGCGCTGGGTTTGCCGGGCAGTTGGCCAGCCTGGGTCAGGCGCTTGAAGTGTTGGTGGGCGAGGTGTGTGAGTGGGCGTTGGAAGATGTCGAATATCCGTATCGCGCAGCTGGGGATTTTCTTCAGCTGTGCGGCTTGAGTTTGTTGGCATTGGCCTGGGCTCGGGCTGCGCGGGTCTCGCGGGGTTTACCTGAAATCGATCCGTTGCGCGTGGCTAAGCTGGAGACGGCTGGGTTCTTTTTCAGCTACCTCTTGCCCCAGGCGGAGCAGCGGATAACGGCTGTGCGTGGGGCGCGGGCGGCGTTGGCGTTTATCTGAAGCCATTGGATCCATTGTGCGCCACTTCCCCCGTGGCGAGGGCGCTCAGCATCCATGGCCGATAATCGCCCGTTAATTCAGGTGCGCTCGAAAATCAATAAATAATTGATTTATATATAAATTAAGTTTTTTTGTGGCTGATTCAAGCTCCTATGACCGGCCTTTCCATTCAACCCAACCCTTGTTAATGGATCCATTAACGGTTTTATTAGCGGCCTGGCGATGGCGGGAGCCCTCCTGACCGTCCGCAATAAAAACTACAAAAAGGGTTTCGTCATGAATGGCTCATCAATGGTGCGCAACCGCCTGGGTTGCGTGCGCCTGCTGTCTGTGTGCAAACGTCTGCCGGTTATTTCGCCTCGGGTCGTGCTCGGCCTGGAGGTGCGTCCATGAGTATCGATCTGAAACAGCGGGTCGACGACGGCCCCATGAGCCGCTTTCAATGCCTGGCCATCGGCATCTGCATTGTGTTGAACATGATCGACGGTTTCGATGTGCTGGTGATGGCTTTCACCGCGGCCTCGGTCTCGGCCGAGTGGGGCCTCAATGGCGCGCAAATCGGCTTTCTGCTGAGTGCCGGGCTGTTCGGCATGGCCGCCGGTTCCTTGTTTATCGCGCCCTGGGCCGACCGCTTTGGGCGGCGCCCGCTGATCCTGTTCTGCTTGGCGCTGTCGGGGCTGGGCATGCTGCTTTCGGCCTTGAGCCAGACCCCATTGCAACTGGCACTGCTGCGCGGCCTGACGGGGCTCGGCATCGGCGGCATCCTGGCCAGCAGCAACGTGATTGCCAGTGAATATTCGAGCAAGCGCTGGCGTGGCCTGTCGGTGAGCTTGCAGTCCACCGGTTATGCCCTGGGCGCGACCCTGGGTGGGCTGCTGGCGGTGTGGTTGCTGAGCCATTTCGGCTGGCGCTCGGTGTTCCTGTTTGGCGGTGCGGTGACCTGGCTGGTGATCCCGCTGGTGCTGCTGTGGCTGCCTGAATCCCTGGACTTTTTGCTGGCGCGACGCCCGGCCAATGCCCTGGCGCGCATCAACCGTCTGGCCCAGCGCCTGGACCAGGCGCCGCTGGCGCAACTGCCGGCGCCGGTGCTCAAGGAACCCGGTGCACCCAGCGGTTTCGGCCAGTTGCTGGCCCCGGCCATGCGCCGCACCACCTTGCTGATCTGGCTGCTGTTTTTCCTGGTGATGTTCGGCTTTTACTTCGTCATGAGCTGGACCCCGAAGCTGCTGGTGGCCGCCGGGCTCTCGGCGCAACAGGGGATCACCGGTGGGGTGCTGCTCAGCGTCGGCGGGATCTTCGGCGCGGCCCTGATCGGCGGCCTGGCCTCGCGCTGGCCCCTGACCCGGGTGCTGGCGCTGTTTATGCTGATCACCGCCGGGTTGCTGGTGCTGTTTGTCGGCAGCGGCTCGTCGATCGCGGCGGCCCTCGGCCTGGGGCTGTTGATCGGGCTGTTTTCCAATGGCTGCGTGGCCGGGCTCTATGCCCTGTCGCCGGTGGTGTATGACGCTTCGGTACGCGCCACAGGGGTGGGCTGGGGCATCGGCATTGGGCGCATCGGCGCGATCCTGTCGCCGACCGTGGCCGGTTTCCTGCTCGATGGCGGCTGGCAGCCGCTGCACCTGTACGGGGTGTTCGCCAGCGTGTTTGTTCTGGCTGCCGGATGCCTGTTGCTGCTCAAACCCGGGACGCGGCCCAGCCCTGTGCCGGCCACCGCCTAGGCCTGGCCGCTGATGATCGCTTCGGCGATGGTCGTGCAGAACCAGCGCAGGGCGGCCGAGCTGTCGCTGTTGGGGTGCCAGTGCAGCGAGACATCGAACTCGGCGACCTGGAACGGCAACTCCAGCATCTGCAGGCCGCCCTCATGAATGAACAGGCGGGCGATCTGCGCCGGGAGCACGGCCAGCAGGTCGGTGCCGGGGATGATCTTGGGCAGCACTGAAAAGTGCGGCACATGCAGGCTGATCCGGCGCTCCACGTTCATGTTTTTCAGCACGTCTTCAACGCTGCCGTGACCGGTGGTGCGGGTCACTGTGACGTGCCGTTCGCCGAGGAACTGTTCCAGGTTCAAGTGCCGGCCGATGCGCGGGTGGCTGGCGCTGAGCAGGCAGGCGTAGCGCTCGTGCATCAGCACTTGGCTGCGGCTGCCGGGCACCGGGTGGCGGCAGATGGCGGCGTCGATCTTGCCGCTGGCCAGCCACTCGCCGACCTGGTCCACCTGCAACGGCAGCACCTCGACTTCGGCCAGGGGCGCGTCCCGGTTCAGGCGCGCCAGGATCAATGGCAGAAAACCCATTTCGCCGAGGTCGGAGAGGGCAATGCGAAAACGCCGCTCGGTGCTGGCCGGGTCGAACTGGCGGGTGCTTTGCACCGCGCTTTCGATGCGGGTCAGGCAGTCGCGCAGGTTGGGGTACAGCTGTTCGGCGACAAAGGTGGGCTGGATGCCGTCCCGGGTGCGGCTGAACAGCTTGTCATCGAGCAATTCGCGCAGACGGGCCAGGCCATAGCTGACCGAGGGTTGGGTGACGAACAGGCGCTCGGCGGCCAGGGTCACGCTGCGGGCTTCGTAGAGGGTGACGAAGGTGCGGATCAGGTTCAGGTCGATGTGGCTCATGGGACCTCGGACTGCCGGTCTGGATATAGACCGTTCTTATTTTAGATAGAGATAGTATCGATTTGATCAATTGCGTAGCGGCTGCAAGAGTAACTCAAAATCTAAAAACCAGCGGCAAGGGTCCCTATGAAAACCGTTCACTCTGCGTCCTACGACATTCTTCGCGAGCAAGGCCTGACCACCATTTTCGGCAACCCCGGTTCCAATGAACTGCCGTTTCTCAAGGGCTTCCCCGAGGACTTTCGCTACATCCTCGGCCTGCACGAAGGCGCGGTGGTGGGCATGGCCGACGGCTTTGCCCTGGCCACCGGCCAACCGACTTTCGTCAACCTGCACGCCGCTGCCGGCACCGGCAATGGCATGGGCGCGCTGACCAATGCCTGGTACTCCCACAGCCCGCTGGTGATCACCGCCGGCCAGCAGGTGCGCTCAATGATTGGCGTCGAGGCGATGCTGGCCAATGTCGATGCCGCGCAGTTGCCCAAGCCTTTGGTCAAGTGGAGCCACGAACCGGCCTCGGCCCAGGACGTGCCGCGCACCCTGAGCCAGGCGATCCACATGGCCAGCCTGGCGCCACGGGGCCCGGTGTATGTGTCGATTCCCTATGACGATTGGGCTTGCGAAGCCCCGGCTGGGGTCGAGCACCTGGCGCGGCGCCAGGTGCTCAGCGCCGGCCTGCCGTCGCCGGCGCAGGTGCAGCAATTGGGCGAACGTCTGTCGGCTGCGCGCAATCCGGTGCTGGTGCTGGGGCCGGATGTCGATGGCAGCCGCAGCAACCATCTGGCGGTGCAGCTCGCGGAAAAACTGCGGATGCCGGCCTGGGTCGCGCCCTCGGCTTCCCGTTGCCCATTCCCGACCCGCCACCCGTGTTTCCGTGGGGTGTTGCCAGCCGCGATCGCCGGCATCAGCCGCAGCCTGGCCGAGCATGACCTGATCCTGGTGGTGGGGGCCCCGGTGTTCCGGTATCACCAGTTCGCCCCTGGCGCCTACCTGCCGGCCGGCGCCGAGCTGGTGCACATCACCTGCGACCCCAGCGAAGCGGCGCGGGCCCCCATGGGCGATGCCCTGGTGGCGGACATCGCCCTGACCCTCGACGCCCTGGTGGGCGCGGTTCGCCAGAGCGAGCGGCCGCTGCCCGAGGCCTTGCCACGGCCGGCAACGATCGTCGAGGAGGGCGGCCTGCTGCGCCCGGAAACCGTGTTCGACCTGATCGACCAACTGGCGCCCAAGGACACGATCTACGTCAAGGAATCCACCTCCACCGTCGGTGCCTTCTGGCAGCGGGTCGAGATGCGCGAGCCCGGCAGTTACTTCTTTCCCGCTGCCGGTGGCCTGGGCTTCGGCTTGCCGGCCGCGGTCGGGGTGCAACTGGCGACCCCCGAGCGGCGGGTGGTGGCGATCATCGGCGACGGCTCGGCCAACTACGGCATCACCGCGCTGTGGACCGCCGCGCAGTACGGTGTTCCGGTGGTGTTCATCATTCTCAAGAACGGCACCTACGGCGCCTTGCGCTGGTTCGCCGATGTGCTGGGGGTCAGCGACGCCCCGGGGCTGGATGTACCCGGCTTGGATTTCTGCGCCATCGGCCAGGGCTACGGCGTGCATTCGCTGCAGGCCAACACCGCCCAGGCGTTTGCCGCAGCCTTCAGCGCAGCCCTGGCGGGCCAGCGCCCGGTGTTGATCGAGGTGCCGACGCTGACCATCGAACCCTGAGGCAAGACCCCGCGCCGGGCCCGTTCCCGGCGTTGCCAGCCGCGCTCGGCGCGGCACTACAACAACAATAAAAAAGAGGTGGTTATGAACAAGACTGAGGTCATTGATGGGACGACGAGCGTGCCGCGCTCGCCGCGTGCCGCTTCGGGCAGTGCCGATATCGGTTCCCTGCTCGATGAAGGCCCCTTCACCGGGATGCAAAAACTGGTGGTGCTGCTGGCGGCGCTGTCCATCGTGCTGGACGGTTTCGACGGCCAACTGATCGGTTTTGCGATCCCGATGATGATCAAGGAATGGGGTGTTACCCGCGAAGCCTTTGCCCCGGTGGTGGCGGCTGGGCTGATCGGCATGGGCATCGGCAGCGCTTGTGCCGGTTTGTTCGCCGACCGTTTTGGGCGGCGCATGGCGGTGATCATGAGTGTGTTCGTGTTTGGCGCCGCGACCTGCGCCATCGGCCTGGCACCGGATGCGCTGACGGTGGCGATCCTGCGCTTTATTGCCGGCCTGGGGATCGGCGGCGCGCTGCCCAGCGCCACCACCGTCACCGCTGAATTCACCCCGGCCCGTCGGCGTACGCTGGCGGTGACCGCGACCATTGTCTGCGTGCCCCTTGGGGGGATGCTGGCGGGGTTTTTCGCCTCCCACGTATTGCCGGTATATGGCTGGCGCACGTTGTTTTTCGTCGGCGGCAGCTTGCCCATCGTGCTCGGGTTTGTGCTGCTGGCGGCACTGCCGGAGTCGCCACGCTTCCTGGCGCGGCGGCCACAGCGCTGGGGCGAGTTGAACACCCTGCTGGGACGCATGGGGCGGCCGATGGCTGAGGGCGTGCGCTACACCGATGCCCTGGAACAGGCCAGCGAAAAACGCGACGGCTTCCGCGCCCTGTTTGCCCGCGGCTACGGGCGCGACACGGTGGCGGTCTGGATCGCGTTCTTTATGTGCCTGACGGCGGTCTACAGCGCCTTCAGCTGGTTGCCGACCATGCTCATGTCCGAAGGCCTGCCAACCGCTGTCGCCGGTTCGGGCCTGACCGCCTACAACCTGGGCGGGGTGATCGGAGCCCTGGTGTGCGCGGTGGCGATGACCCGCTGGGGCTCGTTCTGGCCGCTGGTGATTTGCTGTGCGGGCGGCGCGGCCAGTGCCTTCGCCATGCAATGGGTGGACATTAATCAGAACACCAGCCTGCTGATCTTCGGCTTCGGCGTGCATGGCCTGTTCGTCAATGCCGTGCAGTCGACCCTGTATGCGCTGTGCGCCTTTATCTACCCGACCAACGTGCGCGCTACCGGCACCGCATCGGCCCTGGCCTTTGGGCGCATGGGGGCGATTCTCAGTGCGTTTGCCGGCGCGACCATCATCACCCAGGGCGGCGCCGAAGGTTACCTGACGCTGCTGGGCTCGGTGATGGTGATGGCGCTGATCGCCCTGTTGCTGGTACGTCGGCACATTCCCCGGCGCGTGCCGGGCCGGCCATGACCCCTCATTCTGAAACGGAGGTTCAATGAATATTTCCATTCTCGGGGCGGGGGCCATGGGTTCCCTGTTCGGCGGCCTGCTGGCGCAAAGCGGGCAGCAGGTCACCCTGCTGGACATCAACGACGCTCACCTGGAGGCCATCCGCCGCCAGGGCCTGCGCTTGGAGACCGACAGCGGCGACCGGCGCATCAGCGGCCTCGGCGCCTGCCGCCCGGAGCAGGCGCCGGGCCAGCCGGACCTGTTGCTGGTGTTTACCAAGAGCCAGCACACCGACGCCGCGCTGCGCGGCATCGCCGGGCACATCGGTGCGCAGACCCGGGTGCTGACCCTGCAGAACGGCCTGGGCAACGCCGAAACCCTGTGCCGCCACGTCGCCCCGCAGCAGGTGTTGATCGGCATGACCCATTGGCCGGCGGACATGCTCGGCCCAGGCCACGTGCGCTCCCATGGCCTGGGCGGGGTCCGGCTGTGGTCGGCGGACGGTGTCGAGCGCCCGGCCTGCACCGAGGTGGCGGCGGTGCTCGAAGGGGCGGGCTTGAACTGCGCGCCGGACCCCGCGGTGTGGACCTCGATCTGGGAGAAGGTTGCGTTCAATGCGGCCTTGAACAGCCTGTGCGCCGTCACCGGCTGCACCGTGGGCCAGTTGGATGGCGCCGCCGAAGGCGTCGAACTGGCCCGGGCGATCGTGCTGGAAGTGCTGGCGGTCGCGCAGTCGGCGGGGGTGGTGATCGATACCCAGCGCTGCCTGGACAGCGTGGCCTATGCCATCGCCCACCACCGCACGCACCAACCCTCGATGTTGCAGGACGTGCTGGCCGGGCGCTCGACGGAGATCGGCGCGATCAACGGCGAGGTGCTGGCCCGGGCGCGTCAGGCCGGCATCGCCGTACCCCATACCGCAACCCTGCTGGGGCTGGTGCGCCTGATCGAGGCGCGGGCCTCGGGCGCCGTGCACAAATAGCCGCCGCAGTGAATTGACCCATTCTGTGTTCCAGGAGATATGACATGAGCGATGCTCAAGCTGTTTACACCGATCTGCACCTGCAACCCATCGCAGCCCAGTGGCGCGCCGGCGCCGGAGGTAAAGCCCTGGCGGTGAGCAACCCGTACGACGGTTCGCTGTTGCTGGAGATTCCCCAGGCCAACCGCGCCGACCTCGACGCCGCCTACCGCAAGGCCGCCGAGGTCCAGCCGCAGTGGGCGGCGCTCGGGCCGTCGGCACGGGCGGCGGTGCTGCATCAGGTGGTGGCGGTGTTCGACCGACGCCGCGATGAAATCATCGACTGGATCATCCGCGAGTCCGGCAGCACCCGGCTCAAGGCCCAGCTGGAGTGGGGCGCGGCCCGGGCGATTGCTCTGGAGTCGGCGTCGTTTCCGGCGCGGGTCCATGGGCGCATCGTCGAGTCCGATGTGCCGGGCAAGGAAAGCCGGGTCTACCGCAGTGCCCTGGGGGTGGTGGGGGTTATCAGCCCATGGAATTTCCCGCTGCACCTGACCCAGCGCTCCATCGCCCCGGCCCTGGCCCTGGGCAATGCGGTGGTGGTCAAGCCTGCCAGTGACACCCCGGTGTGCGGCGGCCTGCTGCTGGCGCGGATTTTCGAAGAGGCCGGGTTGCCGGCCGGGGTGTTGAGCGTGGTGGTGGGGGCCGGCAGCGAGATTGGCGATGCCTTTGTCGAGCACCCGGTGCCGTCGCTGATCACCTTTACCGGGTCGACTCCAGTGGGCCGTGGCATCGGCCGCATCGCCAGTGGCGGCGAGTACCTCAAGCATGTGGCCCTGGAGCTGGGCGGCAACAGCCCGTTCGTGGTCCTGGCCGATGCGGACCTGGAGCACGCGGTGAATGCGGCGGTGTTCGGCAAGTTCCTGCACCAGGGGCAGATCTGCATGGCGGTCAACCGCATCATCATCGACGACAGCCTGTACTCGGCGTTTGCCGAACGCTTCGTGGAGCGGGTCAAGGGGCTCAAGGTCGGTGATCCGAATCGGCAGGACACGGTGATCGGCCCGGTGATCAACGCCCGTCAGTTGCAGGGCCTGCAGGAGAAAATCCGCCTGGCCCGGGCCGAGGGCGCCGAGCCGCTGTACGAGGGCGCTAGCCAGGGCAACCTGCTGGCGCCCCATGTGTATGGCGAGGTCACGCAGGACATGGACCTGGCGCGCAACGAAATCTTCGGCCCACTGGTGGGGCTGCTGCGCGCGCGGGATGAGGCCCATGCCCTGGAGTTGGCCAATGCCAGCGAGTTCGGGCTGTCCAGCGCGGTGTTCAGCGCCAGCCTGGAGCGGGCGGTGGGCTTTGCCCGGCAGATCCGCGCGGGCATGACCCATGTCAACGACATCCCGGTGAACGATGAGGCCAACGCGCCCTTCGGCGGGGAAAAGAACTCGGGCCTGGGGCGCTTCAACGGCGACTGGGCCATCGACGAGTTCACCCGCGACCACTGGATCAGCGTGCAACACCAGCCGCGTCAGTATCCCTTTTGATGCGTTAGCCCACTGATACACGCCCGGTCCAGCCGGGCCTTTTTGCAGCCCTGTCGGGCGGGTCCTCAGTGGCCTGTCGGGGAGCGGCTGCGCCTATGAAAAACGGAGAACAATAAGAATGAGCACCCCAATGACCTTCAACCGATCGCTATTGGTCGCTGCCATGACCTCGGGCCTTTGCCTGCCGGTACTGGCGGCCGAGGACGGTGGTTTTTTCGAAGACGCCAAGACCGAGCTGCTGCTGCGCAACTATTACTTCAACCGTGATTTTCGCGACCCGGGCGCGCCCAAGAGCCAGGTCGAGGAGTGGGCCCAGGGTTTTATCCTCAAGTTCACCTCCGGCTACACCCCGGGCACCGTGGGCTTTGGCCTGGACGCCATCGGCATGTTTGGCGTGAAGCTCGACAGCAGCCGGGCGGTCAGTGGTTCCGAGTTGTTGCCGGTGCATGACGACGGGAGCGCGGCGGACAACTTCGGGCGCGCCGGGGTGGCGGCGAAGATGCGCATCTCGGCCACTGAACTGAAGGTCGGCGAATTGCTACCGGACATCCCGCTGCTGCGCTACGACGACGGTCGCCTGCTGCCGCAGACCTTTCGCGGGGCCATGCTCGACTCGCGGGAAGTCAGCGGCCTGGGCTTGCAGGCCGGGCAATACAAGGCGGTCAGCCTGCGCAACTCGTCGGACATGCAGGACCTCTCGGCCTGGGCCGCGCCGGGGGTGACCTCGGATGCCTTCAACTATGTGGGCGCCGAGTACCGCTTCAATCAGCAGCGGACCCTGGTCGGCGCCTGGCATTCGCAGTTGGAAGACATCTACCAGCAGAGCTATTTCAACCTCTTGCACAAGCAGCCGGTGGGGGCGTGGGTGCTGGGGGCGAACCTGGGGTATTTCATCGACAAGGACGACGGTCGCGCCCGCATCGGCCAGGTGCAGAGTCGCACCGCCTATGCCTTGTTCTCGGCCAATACCGGCGGCCATACCCTGTACCTGGGCCTGCAGAAAGTCAGTGGCGACAGCCCGTGGATGTCGGTGTACGGCAGCAGTGGCCGGACCCTGGGCAACGATATGTTCAACGGCAACTTCAGTAACGCCGACGAGCGTTCGTGGCAGGCGCGCTACGACTACAACTTCGCCGCCCTCGGCGTGCCCGGGTTGCTGGCGATGGTGCGTTATGGCCATGGCGAGAATGCCACGACCAAGGTCGGCAGCAATGGCAAGGAATGGGAGCGCGACACCGAAGTCGGCTACACCTTCCAGAGCGGCAGCCTGAAAAACCTCAGCCTGCGCCTGAACAACGCCACCAACCGCCGCAGCTTTAACAGCGATTTCGACCAGACCCGGTTGATCGTCAGCTACCCGTTGTCTTTCTAACGCTGTAGCCGACCGACGGCAGCGGCTACAGCGGGCTGTTGTAGCCGCTGCCGCCGGCGCAAGGCTTGCGCTACTATGGCCGCCCGTCTTTTCTGGAAGTGCCTGGATGAGTAAGCCCGGTCAAATGGTGCTGGTTGCGCTGCGCAAGATGATCGCCTCGGGCGAGTTGGCTGCGGGTGAGCGGTTGATGGAGATTCCCACTGCCGAGCTGTTCGGCGTGTCGCGGATGCCGGTGCGCATGGCGTTCCGCACCCTGGAGCAGGAAGGCCTGCTGGTGCGCTTTGGCGGGCGTGGGTTCCAGGTGCGTTCGGTCAGTGCCGATGACATCGCCGGCGCGGTCGAGGTGCGCGGCGTGCTTGAAGGGTTGGCCGCGCGCCAGACGGCCGAGCGCGGCCTGTCGGAAGCTGCGCGGGCGACCTTGGAGTTGTGCCTGGCCCAGGGCGATCAACTGTTCGACAAAGGCTATGTCACCGAAGACGACCTGGAGGTCTATCACGACCTCAACATGCGTTTTCACCAGGTGATCGTCGAAGGCAGCCACAACCCGGCCATCGCCGACGCCCTGGCGCGCAACGACCATCTGCCGTTCGCTTCGGTGACCGCCCTGGCGGTGGATCGCAATGACCTGGGCCGCGAATACCGGCGTTTCAATTACGCCCATATGCAGCACCATTCGGTGTTCGATGCCTTGGTCAATCGCCAGGGCGCGCGGGCCGAGGCGATCATGCGCGAGCACGCCAACGCCACCTTGCGCTACGCCGAGGTGTTCGGCGCGGCCGCCAGCGACGCGCGGATGAAAGTCATTCTGCGGGCGCAGTGAAGCTCAGATATCCAGCACCAGCAGCGGGGTTTTCGAGCGTGAACAACAGGGGGTGAACTGGTCGTTGAGGGCTTGTTCCTCTTCGGTCAGAAACAGGTCGCGGTGCTCCGGCACTCCCTCCAGAACCCGGGTCAGGCAGGTGCCGCAAATGCCCTGTTCGCAGGACATGGCGATCTCCACCCCATGCGCTTGCAGCACCTGCACCACACTGCGATCGGCCGGTATTTCAAAGACCTGGCCGCTGCTGCCGAGCTTCACTGAAAAACACCCATCCTGGCTGTTGTCCACCGGCGCCGCGGCAAAGTATTCGCGGTGCAGGCACTCTTCACGCCAGCCCTGGGCGCGGGCGCTGTCCAGCACGTACTGCATGAAACCACCGGGGCCACAGACGTACAGGTGCACATTGTCCGCCGGGCCGGCCAGGACCTGGGCGGCGTCCAGCGCGGTCTGCGGTTGCTCGTCGAAATGCAGGAACACCCGCTCGGCAAACGGCGAATCCTTGAGGCGCTGGACGAATGCCGCGCGTTCACTGGCACGGGCGCAGTAATGCAGTTCGAAGTCGGCGCCGCTGTGGGCCAGCCGTTCGGCCATGCACAGGATCGGGGTGATGCCGATGCCGCCGGCGAACAGCAGGCTGCGCCGGGCTTCATGGACCAGGGGAAACAGGTTGCGCGGTTCGCTGATGCGCAGCCGGCTGCCGACCTGGACCTGCGCATGCAGGCTGGCTGAGCCGCCACGTGAGGCCGGGTCCTTGAGCACGCCGATCAGGTAGCGATGGCGCTCTTCGGGGTGATTGCACAGCGAGTACTGGCGCACCAGGCCATCGGGCAGGTGCACGTCGATATGGGCGCCGGCGCTGAAGGCGGGCAGGGGGCTGTCGTCGACGCTGGCCAGCTCATAGCTGCAGATGTCGAGGGCTTCGTTGTTGCGCGATACCACCAGCACGTCAATCATGTTCGGTCCTTGGAGTGTTGCCGCCAGGGCCGGCGGCTCACTTCTGTTTATGGGTCAATACGGCGCTGCATGCAGGGCGTGCGCGGGCGCGGCAGGCAAGGCCGCGCCCAAGGCTTATTGGGCGCTGGCGATCAGCTGCGGTTCAGCGCTGCGTTCCTGGGCGATCAGGCGCTCCAGGACCCGGCGCGACTGCACGCCGCCGGCATCGATATTGAGCTTGAGCAGGTTGCGCGACGGGTGCGCGAGCAGGTTCTGCTGCTGGCGTTCGAGCATCTCCAGGTCTTCGCTGAAAATCTTGCCCTGGCCTTCGCGGATGGTTGCGGTCAGCTCCTGGTCCTGGGGGTTGAAGTTGCGCGCCATGCCCCAGAAGTACCAGATCGAGGTGTCGGACTCGGGGGTGATGAAGTCGACGACGATGCTCGAGGCCTTGTAGTGCGCGTCGGCGTGGTAGCCGCCCTTGCCGGCATGGGCCACGCCGACTTCGATCAGCACATGGCTGGGTGGGGTGAAGCGGCAGATCTGCCAGCGGTCCACCGGCACGTCGTCGGCCAGGTTGTTGCCCCGCAGGGCCATGCGCCAGAACGGCGGGGCCATGATGTTTTCCATGTGCCGCGCCGTCACCACTTCATCGCCTTCGACTGTGGTTACTGGCGGCGCTTCGTCGATTTCCTTCTGGCCGATGCTGGACGCGTGGACGTAGGTTTCGTGGGTCAGGTCCATCAGGTTGTCGATCATCAGGCGATAGTCGCACTGGATATGGAACAGGCCGCCGCCATAGGCCCACTCATCGCTGACCGCCCATTCCAGGTGGTGGATCAGCGCCGGGTCGGCCTGGGCCTGGTCACCGGGCCAGACCCAAATAAAGCCATAGCGCTCCACCGCAGCAAAGGTTTTGTTGCAGGGAAAACCGCGCACCCGCTGCCCGGGCATCGACACTGTCTTGCCGTCGCAGCCCATCACCAGGCCGTGATAGCCGCACACCAGGTTGCCGTTTTCGACATAACCCAAGGACAGCGGCGCGCCGCGATGGGGACAGAAATCTTCGATTGCGCTGACCTGACCTTCCAGGCCGCGATAAAAAACCATTTTTTCACCACAAATCTGTCGGCCCAGAGGCTTGTCGGTGATTTCATCGGCGGTGCAGGCAACGTACCAGGTGTTTTTGGGGTGCATGGGAGGTCTCCAGGCTACGGCTTGTTTTTATTAATGGATCCATTAAAGGTCGAAGGCTATTGCTTGGTCAATGCAGTAATAGGCTTTAATCGGCTTAATTTGGGCGATTATCGGACGATTGATTTGATTAATGGATCCACTGCGGCGCAGCTCATTCAGCCGCTGGAGCGCTAGCCGAGTCCTTCGGAATTTTTTTGAATTCGTCTAATAGACTGCAATGGGGAGACAGTTCAGGCTTTGTCGCCGCGGCCAGTGCCTGGTGGGCCCTTGCCAAGGGCCCTGACAACGAACAGCATCGTAAAAGCGCCGTGCCAGCATTGAATGTGGGGGCGTGGAATGGGTTTGCAGGAGAAGGAGCAAGCAATGGTGTCTCAAGTTCACGTCGATGACGCTTGTTCGGTCAGCCGCAACGCCCTGTTGGGCGCCCTGGATCGGGCCATGGCGATCGCCGAATTTTCCGCCGAAGGTATTTTGCTCAACGCCAACCCCAACTACTTGCGGCTGTTGGGCTATAGCCGCGATAACGCGCTGGGGCTTCATCACCGGGCCTTTTGCACGCCGCTGTATGCCGACTCCGAGGAGTACCGTCTGTTTTGGGCGGGGCTGTTGGCCAGTCAGACGTTTTCCGGTGTCTGCGAACGCCGTCGCGGTGACGGCAGCACCTGCTGGCTGGAAGCGACCTATACGGCGATTCTCGATGGCGCCGGCAACGTGGAACGGGTGGTCAAGGTCGCCAGTGATATCAGCCAGCGCCAGCAACGGGAAAGCGAGCTGGTCGAACATACCCGACGCTTGTCCCTGGTGGCTGGGGCCACTGATTCCGGGGTGCTGATTGTCGGCGCAGACTGGCGGATTCAGTACGTCAACAGTGGCTTCAGCCGCATGTTCGGCTGGCGCCAGGAAGACGTGGCCCAGCGCTCGCCCATCGAGTTGCTGGCGGCCAATGCCAGCGCCCATTACATCGACTATGTGCGCCTTGAACTGCTGGCCGGGCGCTCGGTGCGGCGCGAGGAAATCGTCGTCGGCAAATCCGGCCAGCGCTACTGGATCAATGTGGTGGCCAACCCGGTGCTGGCGGAGGACGGGCGCCTGGTCAGCGTGGTCTCGGTGCTGACCGATATCACCCAGTCGAAAATGTATGAAGTGCTGCAGCACAATGCCCTGGAAGCCATGGCCAGCGAGCAGCCGCTGGCCCAGGTGCTGGAGCTGATCTGCCGCGAGGTGGAGCGTATCGCACCCGAAGTGGCGGCCTCGATCCTGGAAGTCGACGAGCATGGCTGCCTGCAATCGTTGGCCGCACCGAGCTTGCCGGCGTCCTACAGCGCGGCGTTGTGCGGCGTGCCGATCGGGCCCAGTGTCGGTTCCTGCGGCACGGCGGCGTTTCGCAACGACGCGGTGCTGGTCACCGATATCGCCAGCGATCCGTTGTGGGCCGACTACAAACAGCTGGCCCTGGAGCTGGGGTATGTCGGCTGCTGGTCGACGCCGATCCGTTCCAGCCAGGGACGGGTGATCGGCACCTTTGCCTTTTACTTTCGCGAGGCCGTGGTGCCGGACCTGTTTCACCAGCAGATCGTCAATTCCTGTGTGCACCTGTGTGCTCTGGCCTTGCAGCGCGAACATGCGCGGGCGCGGATTCGCCAACTGGCGTTCTACGATGCCCTGACCGGTCTGCCTAACCGCAGCCTGCTGCAAGCCCGGGCCGACCAGGCGATCAGTGCGGCGCGGCGCGACAGCTCGCAACTGGCGGTGCTGTTCGTCGATCTGGACCGCTTCAAGAAGGTCAACGATTCCCTGGGCCACCCGGCGGGGGATGAGCTGCTGCGGATCGTGGCCGGGCGCCTGCAGCGCGAGTCGCGGGAGTCGGACATCGTCGGCCGGCTGTCGGGGGATGAATTCGTCTTGATCCTGCCCGATTGCGACTCGACCCAGGTCGCCGCCCAGGCCGAGCAACTGCTGCAGGCCCTGGGCGCGCCGTGCCTGGTGGACGGGGTGTCCATGGCCTGCTCGGCGAGCATTGGCATCAGTATTTTCCCCAGCGACGGCCGCGACATGGACACCCTGCTGCGCCGCGCCGACATGGCCATGTATCAGGCCAAGGCGGCCGGTCGTGGCCAGTTGAGTTTCTTCAGCCATGAACTGAACCTGCTGGCCCAGGAGCGCCTGGCCCTGGAAACCGCCCTGCGCGAGGCCCTGCAGAACAACGGCCTGCGCCTGCATTACCAGCCGCAGATAGACCTTGCCAATGGCCAGCTATGTGGGGTTGAGGCCTTGGCCCGCTGGACCCACCCGCAACTGGGGGAGATCTCCCCGGCGCGCTTTATTCCCCTGGCCGAGGAGTGCGGGCTGATCGCCGACCTCGGGCGTTGGGTGCTGGAGCAGGCCTGCCGCCAATTGAGCGACTGGCGGCGGCGGGCCCTGGCGATCCCCTCGGTGTCGATCAACTTGTCGCCCACCAGTTTCCATAACCTCGACCTGCCGCGAATGATCGCCGATACCCTGGATCGCCACCGGTTGGTGTCCAACGACCTGACCCTGGAAATCACCGAAGGCGTGCTGCTGGACACTAACCCCAGCACCTTGAAGACCATCGATGAAGTGCATGCCCAGGGCGTGCGCCTGTCGATGGACGACTTCGGCACCGGGTATTCGAGCCTGAGTTACCTGCGCCGGCTGCCCCTGAGCGAGCTTAAGCTGGACCGCAGTTTTGTCTCCGACCTGGAAGGCAACAGCGCGGCCCGGGCCTTGAGCGCGGCGATCATGGGCATCGGCAAGAGCCTGAACCTGACGGTGGTGGCCGAAGGCGTGGAGACCGAAGGCCAGTGCCTGGTGCTCAAGGATCAGGGCTATTCGGTGGCCCAGGGTTACCTGTTTGCTCGGCCATTGGCGCCGGAGTCGCTGGAGGCCTGGCTGAGCGAGGCCATGGGCTGATGGCCTGGCGCCCCTGGTTCAAAGGCGCAGGGCCAGGGCGCCGATGACGATCAGCGCCAGCAGGATCAGGATCGCCCCGCACACACGCTCCAGCCATGGCAGCACTTGGGAAAAGCGCCGCAGCACGCGTTTATTGCCGATGGCCAGGGCCACCAGCAGGTCCCACAGCAGCACGGCGGCGAACATCCACAGGCCGTAGAACAGCTTCCAGCCGGCCGTGGTGTCGGCACTCACCAGAGACGCCAGGCTCACATAGAACAGGGCGTTCTTCGGGTTCAGCAGGCCTGACAACAGGCCCATACCCAAGCCTCGCCACCAGTGGCCAGGCCCGGGCGTGGCCGGTGCTGAATCGGCGGCGACCGGGCCCAGGGCACTGCTGCCGGCATGCCGAATAAACAGCCCGCCCATGTACAGCAGGTAGCCGCAGCCGGCCAGTTGCAAGGTGATAAATACCGCGCTGTCGGCATGCAACGCCGACACCCCGGCAAATGCCGCCAGAATGAACACGCCATTGGCCAGGGCAATGCCCAGGCAGGCACCGGTGGCGGACCTCCAGCCGGCGGCCATGGACAGGCGGGCGACCAGGAAAAAATCCGGGCCGGGAGACAGCAACGCCAGGAAATGCGCGGCGGCGACCATCAGAAACTGCTGCAACATGGGCAAACTTCCAGGGACAGGGGGCGCCAGTGTGCGAGCGGCCCCTGGCCCTGTATTGAAGAAAATTGCGCGCGGCTCAGCGGCGATACAGCCCCGGGGTCACCCCGACATGGGCCTTGAACACACGCTGGAAGTGCGCCTGGTCGGCAAATCCCAAGCGGTAGGCAATCGACGCCATGCCCTGGCCTTCGCGCAGCCAGTGGCGCGCCTGATTGATGCAGCGGTCGAGCTGATAGGCGTGGGGCGTCAGCCCGGTGCTGGCACGAAAGGCGCGGATCAATTGGTAGCGGCTCATACCAGCCATGGCCGCCAGCTCGGCCAGGGGCAGCAGGCTGTGGTTGTCGTGCTGCAAGAACGCCATTAGCCGCTTCAGCTCGCTGCTGGCCCGCGCGGGGTCGGCGGCGAGGTCGATCCGCTGCGGGTCGACGCCATCGTGATCGCCGATGAATTCGATCAGCGCGGCGTCTTTTTCATCGCTGCTCGCAGCGGAAAACAACCGCCGATTGAGCTGGCAGAAGCGCTGGTAGAGTGCCGGGTCGTGGCTGATCAGCACTGGCTCGGGAGCACTGTCGCCGGCCTGGGTTTCGGCCCTGAGGGCTGCCAGCCACTGCGCATCCAGGTGCAGCATCTGATAGCTCCAGGCGGTCTCCGGCAGCGGATTGCAGGCGTGTACGCAGCCGGCGGGGACAAACACCAGACTGGCGCTGCGGATCAGTGTCGGGCCATCTGCTGCTCCGGTGAACAGGCTGGCGCCCTGATCCACCGCGCCGATGGAGTAGGTCGGGTGGCTGTGGGGTTTGTAGTTGGCGCGGCTGTGGCAGGCGCGGCGGCTCTCGACATGGGGCAGGGTCGGATCGCGCCAGAACTGGGCAAGAGCGGTCTCGGGCGCGGCCCTGGGCGTTGCGCGAAGGTGAGCCGGTTGAGCCATGCGCGGTGCGGTCCTGAAGTGGTGGAGCGGTGGCGCATGCTCTCATATTTTTGGCTTTGCACCAGGGGCTGGTGCCGCGTCCGGGGTTGGCGCTATCGCGCCAAAGGGTGCCTTGTTATTCTGTTTTGGTCATTTTTGCTGCGGCCATCGTGTCGCGATCCCCGAGCCTTGAGGCGTTTCCTGCATGTCCGATTCGGCGTTTGCCTCCTCCTACGAATGCGCGGCGATGCCCGTCACCGGCGTCGCGGTGGATTATCCCAATGGCCACGTGATCCCGGCCCACCGCCATGACCGTGCGCAGTTGTTGTATGCGATCGAAGGCGTGCTGGTGATCGAGACCCAGGCCGGGCGCTGGGTGGTGCCGCCCAGCCGTGGGGTGTGGTTGATGGCCGGGGTCGATCACACCGTTCGCATGCGTGGCGCGGCCCGCATGCGCAGCCTGTTTATCAATCTCGACGCGATTGCAGGCCTGCCCCAGGGCGATTGCGTGATCGAGGTTTCGCCGTTGCTGCGCGAGCTGATTTTGGCCGCCACGGCGGTGCAGGAGCATTACCAGAGTGACAGCCGCGAAGGGCGGATCATGCGCTTGATACTCGATGAGCTGCGTTGGCTGCCGGTGCTGCCGTTCAACCTGCCCTGGCCCTCTGAGCCGCGCATGCTGCGGGTCTGCCAGACCCTGGCCGCCGACCCCGCCGACAGCAGCACTGCCGAACACTGGGCCGACCGCCTGGCGATGAGTAGCAAAACTTTTCATCGCCAGTTCCAGCGCGCTACCGGCATCACCTTCGGCCGCTGGCGGCAGCAGGCGCGGCTGCTGCTGTCCCTGGAATGCCTGGCCCAGGGCATGCCCATCGTGCAAGTGGCGTTGCAGCACGGTTACGACAGTCAGAGCGCCTTTGCTGCGGCGTTCAAGCGCCAGTTCGGGGTGCCGCCGTCGGTGTTCTACCGGTGACCGTCACGAGCGGCGCAGCACCAGCCCCGCCAGCACACAGGCCAGCATCGCCAACCCGGCCAGGTAAAACGCATCGCTGTAGGCCATCAGCATGGCGTCGCGGTGCACCAGGCGCTCCATCAGCGCCAGGGCTTGCTGGCGCAACGGCCCAGCAGCGGCGCCGTGCAGGGCGCTGGCGTAGTCCATCGGCACCTGGCTGAGCAGCCGTACCATGTCCACCAGCCGTTCCTGGGTCGCCTGGGCAAAGGGCGACACCGCCTCGCCGATGCGCTGGGCGTGAAGTTTCTCGCGCTCGACCACCAGTTGGCTCGACAGGGCGATGCCAATCGCACCGCCGACATTGCGCACCATCGAGAACAGGCCCGAGGCCGAGCCCACCTGGTCTTTTTCCAGGCCCTGGATCGCCATCACCCCCAGCGCCACCACCACCAGCGACTGGCCGATACCGCGCACCACCAGCGATGGCACGATCACGTTGGCGGCGGCATCCGGGTTGAGGTGGATGTTCATCAGGCAGCCCAGGCCGGTGATGGCGAAGCCGAGAATGATGATGGTGCGGGCGCTGGTCCAGCGCATCAGGCGCGGGGTGGCGAACGACATGGCGAACTGGATCAGGCCATAGGGGATCATCATCAAGCCGATCTGCCGCGCGTTGTAGCCGTGGATCTCGGCGAAGTAATTGGGCACCAGGAACACCACGCCGAACACCACCGCGCCGAAAGTGAATTGCATCAGGCTGGCCAGGCCGAAGTTGTAGCGGCCCAACAGCCGCAGGTTGATCAGCGGATGCTCGCGCCGCAGTTCGATGCAGACAAACGCCAGCAGCCCGATCACTGCCAGCGCCGCGCAGTTGGCGATGAAGGTCGAGGCGAACCAGTCGTTGCGGCTGCCTTCCTCGAGCATGATTTGCAACGCCGACAGCCCCACGGCCATGGTCGCGATGCCGAACCAGTCGCCCTGGCGCAGGGTGTGCAACATCATCGGCTGCGGCCGCACCGACCAGCCGATCGCTGCCAGCAGCAACAGCCCGGGCGGCACTTGCAGGTAGAAGATCCAGCGCCAGGAATAGGCATCGGTCAGCCAGCCCCCCAGGGACGGCCCGGCGGCCTGGGCGACGTTGTTGGCCACGGCGAACAGGGCCATGCCCATGGGGTGCCGCGCGGCCGGCAGCTCGGTGACGATCAGCTGGAACGACAGCGGGATCAGCACCCCGCCAAAGGCACCTTGCAGGGTGCGGGCGATGATCATGGTCTGGATGTTCGGCGCCAGGGAGCAGGCAATCGAGAACAGCACGAAGCCCGCCGTGCCGACCATCATCACCCGGCGCATGGAGAACACCGACACCAGCCAGCCGGTCATGGGAATGATGATGATTTCCGCCACCAGGTAGGCGGTGGTGATCCACGAGCCTTCCTCGAAGGTCGCGCCCAGGGAGCCGCGTACATCCGGCAGCGAGGCGTTGGTCACGTGCACATTCATCCCGGCCATGAAGCAGCCGACCACGCTGCCCAGCACCGCGACCCAGGTGCGCAGGGAAATGGCCGGCGCGGCCTCGACAGTCTGCTGTCCAGGGTTACTCATGGTGGGTGTCCACGCTGACGATCACCGACATGCCGGGGCGCAGTTCAGTCGCGCGCGGCTGCCCCGGTTCCAGGCGGATGCGCACCGGCATGCGCTGCACGATCTTGGTGAAGTTGCCGGTGGCATTGTCCGGTGGCAGCAGGGCGAACTGGGCGCCGGAGGCTGGGGCAAAACTGTCGACTTGGCCCTTGAGCCGCAGGCCGCCTAATGCATCCACGTCGATGTGCGCCGGTTGCCCCGGGCGCATGGCGTCGACCTGGGTTTCCTTGTAGTTGGCCACCACATAGGCCGCTTCGGGCACCACGGCCAGCAGCGGCGCCCCAGCCTCGACGTACTGACCAATGCGCAGGCTGCGCTGGCCGGCGGTGCCGTCGATGGGGCTACGGATTTGCGTGTGCTGCAGGTCGATCCTGGCCAGTGCCAGCCGCGCGCGGGCCTGGGCCACCGCCGCCTGCGCCTTGTCGTGGCGGGCCTGGGCGAACTGCTGCTCGGTGTCGATGATCGCCACTTGAGCACGGCGCGCGGCCAAGGCGGCGCGGGCTGAGGCCAGGGTGGCATCGGCCTTGCGGGTATCGGCCTGGGCGCGTTCCAGCTGCTGGGCGCTGCTGACATCCTGGGCCGCCAGGTGCCGCTGCCGGCGGTGTTCCTGGCCGGCCTGGCGGGACTCGGCTTCGGCGGCGCGGGCGCGGCTTTCGACTTCGGCAATCAGGCTTTGCTGCTGACGCTGGCGTGCCGCCAGGTTGGCGATGCGCGCCTGTTGCGCGCGGGTTTCGGCCAATGCTTGGTCGACGGCCGCCTCGGCCTGGTCGACATGGGCCTGGTAATCCGGGGCTTCGATGCTGGCCAGCAGGTCGCCGGCCTTGAGCGCCTGGTTGTCCTGGACCCGGACCTCGGCCAGGTAGCCGGAGATCCGTGGGGCGACCGTGACAATATCGGCCCGCAGGTAAGCATCGTCGGTTTCAATCTGGAAGCGTCCGTTGAGCCACCAGTGCACGCACCAGGTTCCCAGCAGCAGGCCGGCCAGCACCGATGTGGCGTAAATCAGCACGCGGCGCCGGGTCATGGCGCGCGCGGGGGCGGCAGTCGAAGCGGGAGCGGGGGTATCGGTCATTGCGGGTACTCGCTTTCAGGCGGGGTGGAAGAGTGGCGGGCGAGCCGCGTGGCAGGGGCGATCGGCGGCGCGTCACGCCAGCCTCCACCCATGGCCTTGAACAGCCGCAACTGCGCGTCCATGACCTGGGCATCGGCGCTGGCCAGCTCGGCCTGGCGTTGCACGTCACGGCGCTGGGCCTTGAGGTAGTGCAGGGCGGTGCTGGCGCCGGCGGCGCGGTCCAGGGCTGCCAGGCGCAGGCGTTCGGCGCTGTACTGCGCGGCTTGGCGCCAGGCGTGTTGCTGGCGCCGCGCGGCGTCGTAGTCGACCAGGGCCTGCTGCCACTCCTTGAGGGCGCTCAGCAGGGTGCCGTCGAAGCGCGCCAGGGCGGCGCTTTCCTTGGCGCTGGCCTGGGCGATGCGGGCCCGGGCGCTGCTCAGGTTGGGAAAGCTCCACGACAGCAGCGGCCCCAGGCTCCACACCGTGGCGCCGCTGTCGCCAAAGCCGTCGGGATGATGGGCGGAGTTGAGCACGTTGGCCCCCAGGGAGACCCGTGGATAGAGGTCGGCCTTGGCCACGCCGATCCGCGCGCCGGCGGCGCTGAATTGGCGCTCGGCCTGGCGCACGTCGGGCCTTTGGCGCAACACGGCCAGGCCCTCCAGGCTTGGCAGCGGCGCGGCCAGGGTCGGTGCGGCCTGGCAGGCCAGCGCCTGGGGAGGCACCGCGCCCGGTGGGCGGCCCATCAGCAACGCCAGTTCACCCAGCGCACGCTGACGCCCGGCCTCCAGCGCCGGCACGCGGGCTTGCAACTGGCCGACCCGCTCCCGGGCCCGGACCACCTCCAACGCGCTGCCTGCACCGGCGCTGTGCAGGCTCGACGCCAGGGCCTGGCTGCGTTCGGCCAGGCTCAGGGCTTGCCGGGCGATGCTGGCGCGCCGGGCGTAGTTGCAGGCATCGAGCCAGGCCCCGGTGGTTTGCGCGGCCACCAGCACCCGCAGTCCGTCGGCGGCGGCCTGGGCGGATTCGGCGTCGGCCTGGGCCGCGTTGCTCAAGGATTGCAGGCGGCCGAAAAGGTCGAGTTCCCAGGCCACCGCCAGGCCCAGGTGATAACGGCTGCCGGTGCGAATGTGCGCGCTCTGGTTGAGTGCCGCTTCCAGTTGATCGTCCGCCGAGCTGCCATAGCCGGCGTCAGCGCTGACGGCGGTTTGCACTTGGCCCTGGGCGTCGGCTTCCTGCAGCAATGCGCGGGCTTGCAGCAGGTTCGCCGCCGCCACTTGCAAGTCCCGGTTGTGAATCAGCGCCTGCTCCACGGCGGCGTTCAGCGCCGGGTCGCGGTACAGCGTCCACCACTGGTCCGGGAGGGGGCTGTTGACGCTGGCGGTGGGAGGGGCAGCGGGGCTGGCCGTGGGCTCGCTCCAGCTGGCGCAGCCATTGAGCGTCGCGAAAAACAAGGCCAGCAGCGACCGTCGATAGAGATCCATGGGGCGCACTCTTGTAAGGGGTGCGGCCACTCTAGAGAGCCGGTGAATCGACCGTCTAACGTGAAACTCTAATCATTTATCTTGAAATGGACATTCTGTTGCCGTGACCCGCGTCGGGCGAAAAACAGAAACACAGGCCGCGGGGGTGATCGGTGCGAGGTCTTCAAGCCCTGAGGGACACGGGCCCTGAAAAATGCCCTGGCACGGCAGGTAATGCTGATCCGTTAAGGGCGAACACTTCACCTTAAGTTGCACGCTCTTTTGTGGGCGTGCAGGAGGCCTCAACCGCCTTTGGCGCTGACGATGCTCGCCACCTGGCGTGGCTGGCAGTTGAGGTAGGGCGAAGACTTCAACCAGCGCTGATCGGGGTACCAGGAAAACATGAACTGGCCGTCCTTGAGCTTGTCGATGACCTGGCGCGCCACTTGCGGGCGCACCGCCGGGCAACCCTGGCTGCGGCCGATGCGGCCCTGGCGCTCGCTCCAGAGCGGGTTCACGTAGTCGGCGGCATGAATGACGATGTCGCGATCACGGGCCCGGTCGTTGAACCCCGGCTCCAGGCCGTCCATGCGCAGCGAGTAACCGTGGCTGCCTTCATAACTTTCCTGGGTGCGGAACAGCCCCAGGCTGGACTGATAGCTGCCCAGGCGATTGGAAAACTGGGTGGCGAAATTTTCCCCGGACTTCTGCCCATGGGCCACCAGATCGCGCAGCACCAGGGTCTTTTTACGCAGGTCGAAGATCCACAGGCGGCGTGCTGTGGACGGTTGCGAATAGTCGATGACGGCCAGGTGCCGGGCTTGGCGGGCGCCGCTGTTGACCGCGCACTGCATGGCGCTCAGGGCGCTTTTGAGTGCCTGGGGATTGAGTTCCGGGGCGGCGTGGGCAAGGCTGTTGAACATCATCGGGCTCGGGGTGCCGACGGCGAGCGCGGGGTTGCAGATGGCCCCCAGGGTCGTGGCTGCCAGGCACAGGCGGCGCAGAAAAGTCAGCATGAAAAGCGGTCTGTATAGCGGTCGGTAAAAAGAGTCCCTACCATTGCGTTGGCTCCTGACATTCTGTGGTTCCCCCGCCAGCGCTTGCTACGCTTGGCCTGCTGGTTCGCGGCAACGGTTGCCGAGGTTGATCCGTCCTATGACGGCCATGGATTTGGAGTAAAGCAGTTGTTCAAAAAAACCGCATGTTACTTGAGCCTTTGCCTGCTCGCTGCGCCATTGGTCGCGACCGCTGACGAACCGATGGTCGATCCGAGCAGCCCGGTGCAGACGGCGTTCACCCAGTTATCGCTCGCCTGCCCGGCCTTGGCCGTGCAAATGGACGGGCCGACCCGAAGCCTGTTGCAGGCGTTTTACCAGCAGCACAATGACCTCGAAATCTGGTCCGCCGACGGACGGCTGGCGGCCTTGCAGGCACAACTGCAGCAGTTGGCCGATGACGGCCTGGACCCGGCCAGCTATCCGCTGCCGGCCGATGCGGCGACCCCCGGCGCATGGTGCGCCGAACTCGCCATCAGCCAGCAATACCTCAAGGCCCTGCAGGACCTGCACTACGGCCGTTTGTCCCAGGCGCGCTTCGAGCCGCTGTGGCACGCCAGTCAGGCGCCCGCCGAGCGTGAGGCCGAGCTGCTGGCGCTGGCTGCGCCGGGGCTGGCGGATCTTGCCAGCGCGTTCCAGCAGGCGCGCCCGGGCATCGAGTTTTATCAGCGTTTGCGCCAGCTGTATGCCGAGCAGCGCCAGCAGCCGCTGCCCCAATGGCAACCCGTGGCCAGCGGTCCGTTGTTGCGCCCGGACATGCAGGACGCGCGGGTTCCCGACTTGGCTCAGCGGCTGCTCAACGAGGGCTATCTGAGCAGCCCCCTGGCCACGGACGATAATGCCTATGGCCCGGAGCTGGTGAACGCGGTCAAGCGTTTCCAGCTCAACCATTCGCTGCAGTCCGACGGGGTCGTCGGGCAGGGCACCTTGAATGAACTGAACATCAGCCCGGCCGCGCGCCGTGGGCAATTGCGGGTCAACCTTGAACGGTTTCGCTGGCTGGCCCAGGACCTGGAGCCCACCAGCCTGCTGGTGAACGTCGCCGCGGCGCAGTTGATCGTGTATCAGGGCGGCGTGCCGGTATGGCAGACCCGGACCCAGGTTGGACGGGCCGAGCGCCAGACACCGCTGCTCAAGTCCCGGGTCACCCGGCTCACCCTGAACCCGACCTGGACCGTGCCGCCGACCATTTTGCGCGAAGACAAACTGCCGCAGATCCGTCGCGACCAGACTTTCCTCAGCCAGCAAAACCTGCAGGTGCTGGACAGCGAAGGGCACCCCCTGGCCGCAGACCAGATCGACTGGGATAACCCGGGCAATATCCTGTTGCGCCAGGGCGCCGGGCCGCGTAACCCGCTGGGGAAAATGGCGGTGCGCTTCCCCAATCCGTTTTCGGTGTACTTGCACGACACCCCGAGCCAGGCGCTGTTCAGCAAAGGGCCGCGGGCCTTCAGCTCGGGTTGTGTGCGGGTCGAGCAGGTGATGCAGTTGCGTGATTGGCTGCTGAGCCCGGCCGAGCGGGCGCGTACCGATGAGTTGCTGGCGACCGGCCTGACTCACGAGTTCCGCTTGGCCAAGCCGGTGCCGATCCTGCTCACCTATTGGACGGCGCAGGCCGACAGCTATGGCCAAGTGCTGTATGCCCCGGATATCTACGGGCGGGATGCGGCGCTGTTGGCGGCCTTGGGCGGCAAACCCTGAGGGTGCGCCTTGCGTAACGGGGTTGATAACGGGTGTAATATTGTTTTGGCATCATCCAGTCAATTCATCGCTTCGCAAGGAAACGGACATGAAACTATTTGCACCGACGCTTCTCCTTCTGGTCTGCGCGTCGGCCAGCGCCGCGACAGGGGAGTGGCAATCGGGTTGGGGTCAGGGCAAGACAGAGTTTTTCGCGGGGGATGAAAGCACCAGTTACTTGAACTTTGCCTGTGACGCCGACGATGAAATGAGCCCGGTCAGCGGCTCGGCAACCATCGCCGGCCAGTCGTTTTACTCCCATAACGACAAGGGCGGCTTCGATGTGATCGTCGATGGCGTTGAATACAGCAACCCGTTCTACGTTGAGTGCAATGCCTGCTCGGGGTACTTCCCGGAGTTCTGGGCGGCCCTGCGCAAGGCAAAAAAGATTGAGCTCAAGGCCGGCGCCCTGACCAGTTCGGTGCCGACCAAAGGCCTGAGCAAGCTGCTCAAACCCTACAACTCCAAAGAAAACCCATGCGGCACCGGGGCCTGGTAATCACCCCTCGAAGCTGATCAGCCCCGCCTATGTGCGGGGCTTTTTATTGCTCGGCGTCGCACTCGACATCGCCCGCGCCCAGATGCTCGAAACCCGTCAGCGTGATCAAGGTCGAGCCCTGGGACGCATCGCCTGGGAGTGCTGGCGGCGACGACTCGACGTGGGTGCTCATGATGTTTTCCGGCAGGCTGTGCCCGGGTGTGCCGGCCCCTTCGGCATCGGGCAAACCAAAGGCCTGGCGCACCTTTGCGGCGTCGGGTGTGCCCTTGAGGGTCAGGGTCAACTGTTGCAATTGTCCGTGCTCCCAGGTCAGCTCGATGTCCGTCGCCAGGGGGTGGATCCTGCTGGCCAGGCGGGCGGGAAACGCCGGGCCCTCGTCGTAGCGCTCGGCGTCGTGACACGGGTCGCTCGGCGCCTGGTAGTGGCTCAACGCGCAATTGAAACGCGGGTCACGGTGCCCCAGGGTCTGCTCCAGGTAACACCCCAACTCGCCCGCACTCATGCGTGGCCAGGCCAGCACGTTGAGGTTCGGCGCCTGCAACTCGGCCCCCAGGGCTTGGCCGGTAAAGGCCAGCAGCAGGCCGAGGAGCGTGAGGCAGGGGTGGCGGTTGATCATTTTTCGGGTACCTGGACGGGGGCAGGGCAGTGGCAAAAAGCAGGCGAGACGATACGCGAGTCTCGGGGGCTTGGTCAGGTCCCAGCAGACAAAAAAGCGTATCGCCAGGGCCCTTATCGAGGCTGCGGCCGGGGTTGCGCCGTGCGCCCCATGACCTGGCCCCAGACCAGCGCCGCGAACAGCGAAAGCCCCGCCGCTGCCCACAATGCCGCCGACAGGCCGGCCGTGAAGGACGGTAGCGTCGTCACCAGCGAGCCGAAGATCGCCACGCCCAGGGCCGCTCCGGATTGCCGCGCGGCGTTCAAGGTTGCCGCTGCCACACCGGCCGCCTGGGGCGCGACGGCCTCCATGGCGGGCGCGGTGGCTGCCGGTGAAATGAAGCCCGAGGCCAGGCCGATAGCGATCATCGAGAGCAGATTCAAGAGGGGGGGCGTCAGCATCAATCCCAGGGCCCCTGCGGCATACAGCACAAACGCCGCGCACATCGGCACGTGCTGACCGTACGCCCGAACGACGCGGTGCGAGAGCAGGCTGGCCAGCGCGACCATCGCCGTCAGCGGCACAAAGGTCAGCCCGGCGTGCAGCGGCGAATACCCCCGGACTTGCTGGAACTCGAGGCTGGCGACAAAGAACAGGCCGTAAAACACCAGGGCCGACAGTGCCGACACCAGGGTCGACCCGGCGAATATCGGTTGCCGGAACAGCGCCAGGGGCAGCATGGCATGGGGCGAGCGTGCCTCGATCCAGACAAAGCCCAGGCCGGCCACGAGGGCGATGGCTGCGCCGGAGAGAATCAGGGGCGATGTCCAGCCCAGCGTCTGGCCCTCGATCAGCACCCCGATCAGTGCGGCCAGGGCGACCATGGCGGCGAACTGGCCCGGCCAGTCGAAGCGCACGGCCAACTGCGGTTGCGGGTCGGCCAGCAGGCGCCAGGCCAGTGCCACGCCGCATACACCCAGAGGCAGGTTGACGAAGAAAATGCTGCGCCACCCCAGCCACTGGGTCAGCGCCCCGCCAATCAGCGGTCCGGCCGCCATCGCAATACCACCGTAACTGGCCCAAAGGCCGATGGCGCGTGCCCGCTGCTGTGGGTCGGGGCAGGCCCGATGAATCAGTTTCAAGGAGCAGGGCACCAGCAACGCCGCGCCCAGGCCTTGGGCGACACGCGCCGCGATCAGCATCCCCGGGCTTGTGGCAACACCGCAGGCCAGCGAGGCGCCGCTGAACAGCAGCAACCCGACCAGGTACAGCTTGCGCGCGCCCCAGCGATCACCCAGGGCGCCTCCTGTCAGCAGGGCGCTGGCGAATGCCAGGGTGTAGGCGCTGATCACCCACTGCAAGCCGCTGACCGCCACGTCGAGCCCGACCGCCATGCGTTGCAGGGCGACGTTGACCACCGAAGTGTCGAGCATGATCAGCGCGTAGCTGAGGCTGGTGGCCAGCAACACCTGGCGCTGCTGGGTAGGCATGGGGGTGGCGGCCTCCATTGCGGATAGAGACGGGCGGGTGGCGCTGTGGGCGCGCGGGGCGTCAGTCGGGGCAACCATGGGCGGGTTCCAGTGTGGGGGCGGTGTCCAGTCTAGGGATGCAGGGCGGCCGGATGTTTCGTCAGGGGTCGAAGCGTCCTGGCAGGGTTCGGGCTACCATGGCCCCCCCTGGAGAGCGACCATGCCTGTGAATCCGACCCTTGCTTCCACTGCCTTCCTGATGGCTGACCCGGCCCGTGCGGCCATGCTGATGGCGTTGATTGGCGGCCAGGCGATCCCGGCCGGCGAGTTGGCCTACGTGGCGGGCATCACCGCACAGACCGCCAGCAGTCACCTGGCCAAGCTGCTGGGTGGAGGCTTGCTGGCGGTCGAGGCCCAGGGGCGGCATCGCCTGTTTCGCCTGGCCAGTCCCGAGGTGGCCATCGCCCTGGAAAGCCTGGCGGCGATCACTCCGGTCCGCGACATCCGCCCGCTCGCGCCGGGGCGTCACGCTCGGGACCTGGGGTTTGCCCGTTGCTGCTACGACCACCTGGCCGGGCAATTGGGCGTCGCCGTGACCCAGGGGTTGCAGGCGCGAGGGCTGATCGAGCCTGCGCCAGACCAGCAGTTCCTGCTCACCGCCTCAGGCCGCGCCTGGTTTGTCGAACTGGGGCTGGATACCACGCAACTCAAAGCCAGCCGACGGGGCCTGGCTCGGCAATGCCTGGATTGGACTGAGCGCGAACATCACCTGGCCGGTCCGCTCGGGGTGCAGCTGCTGAACCTGCTTTGCGCCAGGGGCTGGCTGCGTCGGGTGAAAGCCTCCCGGGCGATCCAGGTCACGCCCGAGGGCTGGGTCAGGTTGAAGGAGCAGTTCGGAGTCGATCAGCAATCCCTTGAGGCCCCCCGGCCCCCTGCGGATTGAACCGAGCCTGGGCGGGGCTAGCCGCTGAATTGAAAGTCGAGCCAGCGATCCACTTCGTTGAGGGTGTGGTGATGCCTTTCAGGGATTCTCTCGAGTTTCGCGGCAATGGTGTCCCGGTTTGAATCTGAAAGTTCGTAGCCGCGTGTTCGAAGGAAATAATCGATGTAGTCCTCTATTTTCATGACCTCGGTGGATGAAACGAACACCTTGAGTAGCGTGCCTTGGTATTGCCTGCCATCGTTACGATTCCAGCCCAACACATCACCTCTAGGTTGTTGAAAGTGAAGTTGATTCCCTGTTTTAAGTATAGATCTGCTGCGAGTCCGCCGAGGCTTTGGACAGGCGAAAGTGGACGCTGGATCAGCCATTTCATAGGGGGCAAAAACGTACTGGAAAATGCCTTAAGATCAGCGACCGCTGGAATCAATCCACTCGAGCAAAACAGGACGTGATATCTATGGAAAAGGCCTTTTCCCAACTCGGCGAGCGCTTGCACAATCGCCGGTTTTCGGTGGCGGACAATGCCCAGGGGCTCTCTGGGGCAGGCACGGTGTTTCATTACCTTGTCGAAGGTACTGCCGTTGCGAGCACGTACCAGGGCGGTCGGATCCGCATGGGGCATCAAGTCGGGCGCGTGACAGGGCCCGATACCCTTGAGCTGCTTTTTCACTGCCTGACGGCGGATGGCGAGATTCTGGCCGGCTGGTCCCGTGGGACGGTCGGCGTTGATCAGGCAGGGCGTACCACCTTGGCCTTTGTCTGGGGTTGGTTGTCGGGCGCGACGGGAGGAGGGGAGTCCAGCTACGTGGAGCTTGCTCCCTAGCCACTGAGGAACGCTTGATCACTCAGGTGTCTGCTACAAGGGGAAGCCTGGTCATGACGAGGGAGTAGTCCGTGTGTGCTATTGGGGCAGCGGGTCAGCCTGCTTAGACTTCCAACACGTCTCAAAGATCGAGACTGTCCCCTTCAAGGATCAGTTGATGAAAAAGTGCATCACCCTTCCGTTTGCGCCTAACGTCAGCGAGAGCAGCCTTTTCGAATGGTCGTCCAAAGGCGTGCTCCTGGACGTCTACAAGGGCGGTGGCACTCCAGGGCAGTTGGGCAACGCGCTGCTGGGTGCCGCCGGGATGTAACAACTTCCGCCACAACAAAAAGCCCAGCTTGCCGCTGGGCTTTTTGTAGCCAGGCCCGGTGCCTGGCGGTTTATTCCCGAGATGAACCATCAGACGGTGCGCCTATCCCCGCGCTGCCATCAGCACGGGGTGTCATGACGCAAGAAGCCGACCGCCCGCTTATTTCTTCTTGGCCTGGGCCTCTGCGGCAAGGCACTCAAGGGCAAACTGTTCGGTGTACGTCATCTGAATGGCGCTGGTTTCGCCCTTGACGGTCCTTTCGCCATCAAGGATGTAGCGAATGCGCTTGTCGGTCACGCCAATACGTTTCGCAATCCATGAAGGTGTTTGCCCGATGCGCGAAATCAGCTTGTCGGCGTAGTCGGTGGAGGGGTTATAGCGCTCTGCGTTGGGTGTCATGTGACGTCCGGATAAAGGTGGGTCTGTGATGCGTATGTGGGATACGCAACACGGTGCGCCATTTTCCGGGCGGTGTCGCGGTTTGAATAGGATTACGTCGTAGTCCGCCGTCACTTCGCCGAATCGGGGCGGGAGATTATTTTTCAGGTCAGGAGGATAGTATCGGTGCCCGAGTGAATAGGAGAGCAGCTCTTGCGTCTGATTACCAACGTGAAAAAAGACTCGCAGTCACACCTGTGTGAGTTGAAGAAGCTGTTGTCCACATCTGAGCAAATAGTCATTTGCTCAGGCTGGATGAAGGCCTGTGGTTTGTCGCCATTGTTGAAGCACATTGGGGAAGCCATTGGCCGAGGGGCACATGTGACGGTGTACACCAATCATGAGCACACCGAGCGAGGGTGCATCAAGAGCCTGGCCGGCTTGGCCGGACTAAAACACGTCAATGTGCCGCGACCCACCTATCTCCATACAAAGCTTTATTACGGTCGAAGCGAAGAGTCGTATTCCGCAATTCTTGGTTCGGCCAATATTACGTCGGGTGGCTTATGGAAAAACGAAGAGCTTTCTTATTACGTGAGCGGAAAGGTTACTGATGATGCTCATAGGCAGCTGGCGGTGTATCTCCAGCACCTGACTGTATTGGAGTCAAGAGAGTGACGACGCCACGGGTTGTGTGCCGATAACGGCTTGGCACGGACCTGTTCCCCCGAAGAGACGGCTGTTACCCATGAAAGATTTGGTTTTATGATGAGCGCCTTTTGATCAGGATGATGACCACCGCCATGGGTAAGCGTAAACGCAAGACACTGCCAAAGGATTTCGCTCAGTTGCTGGAGCAGGCCTCGTTTGCCGAGTTGGTGGCCGTGTTCGATGGGTGCGAACTGGAAGCCACTGGCGGTTACAGCAAGAGCACTGCGCTGGGCTTTTACAACTGTCCTGACGAGCTGGTCCGCTGGCTGGTGGAGCAGGGGGCTGACATTGATGCCCGTGACACCTACCAACGGACGCCCCTGCACCATCGCAGTACGAGTTGGATCGGTGGCGTCGATCTGCTGCTGGATTTGGGGGCCGATATCGAGGCCCAGGATTACCAGGGCGACACGCCGCTGCATGCCGCGGCCAAGAGCCACAAGGCCGAGGCCATTGCTGCCCTGATCCGCCGTGGAGCCGATGTCGATGCCAGGAACCGGCAGGGGCACAGCGTGCTGCAGATTGCCCTGGCCACAACTCGCAACGCCGATATCGAGGCGACCGCGAAAATCGCCCAGACCCTGCTGGCGGCAGGGCTGCAATGCGATGAGAGCCTGCTCGCTGAAGTGGAGCGTATCGGCCGTGAGTTCGAGTTTCACCGGGCCACCTTCAACCCGGACTACCTTGAGGCAACGCAAGCGGCCCTGGCCTGTCTGTATCGTCTGTTCGACGTCACTCCCGTGGCCTCGCGCAAGGTTCATGACGGTCACTCTGCCATCCTGGTAACGGCCACTGGCTGGTTTGAGCAGCATCAGCAATTGTGGGCGCTGCTGATTCCATCCTCCGGCGCGGCGGCGACGGTGCAGGGTGAGGTGATCCGCGTCAGTGGTCGTATCTCCCGAGAGATTCACCACAATGGTTCGGCCAACTGGGATGGCGATTTCAAGGCGATGCTGGCGGCTCTGGTGGGGCACGTGAGCAGTGGCGTGCCTTTGCCGGCTGCCGAACTCGCCGAAGCTCGGGCGCTGGCTGTTGCGCTGCGCGGGGGTAACGATGACGCCGAGCATACCGATCGACTCTGTGAGTTGGCCGTGCACTGGGTGATCGCCAATCCGCAGCCGTTGCCATTGGCGGCGCCTGCCTACAGCAGGTAATGCCGGTCGAGCCGGAACAGGGGCTCGCTGTTGATTCTAAAATGACGTCGCGATGGCGAGGGCCAATTGCTGGTCGGACATCAGGGGCGGGGGGAAAGACGCGCGATAGTAGCGAGAGGCTTGTTCGAACTGCGCCCCGCGAATCTCTCCGTCTGAACCGATGAACGCAAGTGCATCACTCTTTGCCGGCTTGAAAAGCTCGGGGATGTACGAGGTGGCTGCTGTGGTTCCTGCGACAACTACGAACGGAATCACCGTGGTGATCATCAGTGCGGCCTGGAACGGGTTATTGTTCTCCGCCGCCAGGGCTTGAGTGCTGATCGACGTCAACAGTGCGAGGCCCAACGTTTTCCATGAGTCCATTCCTCGATGCTTCCGTGTCGTCTGCTTGGGGGCGCCACGATAGCAGAGTAGGGCGCTGCTCAGAAACAAGAGCCCGGCACTTGGCCGGGCTTTTTGATTGGAGTGGTGCTTGAGCTGTTTCACGCTGCCCGGCCCAATGGATTCAGCCAAAAAGGGCGCGTTGCCATTGTTGTTCGCCGATGATGGCGATAGGGCTGCCAGCCTCTCGTAGTTCGAGCGCTTTCATTATCTTTGTCCCATAGGCGCTATGGCGCCATTGATCATTGCCAATGCTGCCGACGACCAGATACTGAATGTTCTGACTCACCCCAGCACCGATGATGCCGCCACGTTCCTCCACCAGGATCCGGCAGTCCTTTCGCGGCCCGTAGGCCATGATTCCAGTGAACACGAACACTCTTCCCTCCCAGGCGAGATCGGGTTCGGGGCGATTGAAGGGCAGGTCGTTGGGGGCGCTGAAGGTTTGATCGCTGGCCTTCGGCTTCTCGGTGCTCAGGCCGGAAAAGTTCTGCAGGAGGCCGATGAGCTCAAAGGATTCATCGGCATCCAGCACCCCGTCCACGAGCATTGCCGAAAGTCGTGAATACAGCAGGTTGATGACAGGGTCATCAAGGTGGACGAGGTTTGTTTCCAGCCAGTCCCTCAGGAACAACCCTTCGGCGGTTGAGATCACGCCATCAGCAGCGAGACCTGCTGCCAGGCCCACTAGGGCGTCCGCTGAGCGCCTGTCTATCCTAGAGCCATGGATATGGGTGCTGCGCTCGAATTCTTTGTGAATGTCGCTCATGTGAACTCCTTTTCTGCATGTCTTATGGCTGTAAATGCACTTGCGCGATCCACCGAGTGGATTCAGGGCTCGGCGAACTGGCCGAATATTTATACGGCGGCTGCCTATCAGACAATCCCGGCTTCGCGTGATTGAACATCGTGTGTCGAATTGATGCTTCCAGGGATGGGCTCCATAGCCTGCTCGAGATCTGGTTTGACCTCGTGGCGTAATTCTTTTTCGGCGACCGCCAAGCGCTTAGATGCAGCCATCGCTTACCTTCTTCTATTGCGCTGTGCGTGTCTATTGGTCGGCGCCCTGATTGCCTGGCGTTTGCTGGCGGTCCCAGGGGAAGGCGTTGACACATAACGGCAGTGAAAAAATCCCGGTGATTCTGGGCCAGGCTGTCTGGTCGTAGTGGTACCGTTTGCGGCGCAATCCCTGGAGCCTGCTCGATGAATCGTCAAAGCCCGCCTCACCTCGTCGCAACGTCCCAGGCTACGCCAAGCACTGAAAGCCCCGCCACCCACCCCCCTATTTGGCATCGCGGCCCGGACTTACTGACCATGGGTAGCACGGGTTCGGCCATTTTGGGTTTCTGCTTTGTAGTGCTTTGGTTGTTGCCGGGCTTAGTGCTGACGGTATTGATCATTACCGGGCTCGGCGCGATGCAGAGTGTGCCGCCCAGCGATGGGTCGAGTTTCTCAACGTCGACGCTCATTCTGATGCTGCTTGGTTGTGTTGTGCTCATGGGGTTGGTTTTTGCGTGGATTTTCTCTGAGCCTAGAGTGCAGGCCTTCACCTTTGACGAAAACCAGCAACTGCTTACCCTCACTGTCATCCGGCGCGGCCGTAAACCCACCGAATTGCGCGTGCCATTTAGCGACATCATTCACATCAGCCCTTACGTGCTCGCCAGTTATGACCGCGATGGCCATTTTAGCGTCGTGTATCAGGGACCGAAGGGCAAGGTGTTCGAATACCGGTTTGCCGAGGGGAGTTCTCTGGAAGACATGGAGTTTCATGCTGCGTGGTTGCGGGGAATGATAGGGGAGCGGATGCACGATCTATTGAATCTGGACAAATGAAGGAGGCACGTCCAACCCTGTTGGCTGCGTGCGGATACGCCGAGGTTCAGTTCCAGCGCTGTCCGCCCCAAGCTTTTGTGCCCAATGACTTTGCGAAGTGGCGAGGTTGCCTGAGCTCCACGGCCTCATCTGCTGCCCCATGGTTTATTGCGGCCACTGCTCAAGGAGTATCGAGACAAACTTTTCTGCTGCGGGCGATAGCGAAGCACCTCGCCGGTAGACCAGTCCCAAGGTTCGATTGACCACCGGATCGGTCAAGGGAATGCTGACAAGGGTGGGGTGGTCCGCAGCCGGCATGGCCAGGCTTGGCATAGCCGACACCCCAAGTCCGGCCTCGACCATTCCCAGTGATGTCGACAAGTGCTGGACCTCATAGAACCACTGTGGACGCCAGCTCAATCCTGAAAGGGCATGGTCCAGCAGCATACGGTTGCCGCTCAGGCGCCCGACGCCAATTAACCGGTAATCACTGAGCTCGGACCAGGTTACTGCGCTGCGGCTGGCCAGTTCGTGGTCGCGTCGGCAGGCCAGCACAAAGGGTTCATTGACCAGCGGCACGAACTCTATGTCCGGGTGCTGGCCACTCATCATGTTGATGCCGAAGTCGGCCTCACCCCGCAGTACTGCTTCCAGCCCTTCATTGGCGCTGAGATCCAACAAACGGATGCGGATTTTGGGGTAGCGTTCGTTATACAGCCGGATCACCGACGGCAGAAAGTAGAACGCAGCGGTAGGAATGCAAGCCAGCGTGACCTGACCGACCTGGCGCTCGGCAAGCTCGCGGATATTAAGAATAGAGTCGTCGAAATCATCCAGCAGGCGTCGAGCCTTGGGTAGGAAATCCCGACCAACACTGGTCAGGCTCACTTTGCGGGTGGTGCGATCGAGCAGCGTGGTGCCCAAACCTTCCTCAAGTTTCTTAATCCGCCGGCTAAGGGCAGGTTGGGACAGGTGCAGAGCATCGGCAGCTTCGTGAAAGCTACCCAGTTCGGCGATTTTCACGAAAGATCTGATGTCTTGCAGCTCATATTCCATATTTTCATCTCAGCAAGGAACGCGTCGGCGCGGCAGCAACTCTAAATAACTCATTCGTAAAACGCAATAATACGTCCGATCTTTGCATTGGATGTGCATTTAGAATCCTGACACTCTTGTTTCCAGAACATCAATTACCCCGATTGATTAACAAGAGTCAGTGGTCATGCAAAGAATTCCTTGTGTGTTGATGCGCGGCGGTACCTCGAAGGGGCCGGTTTTTCTGGCCTGGGATCTTCCGCTTGCTATCGAAGATCGCGATGAACTGCTGCTTAATCTGATGGGCTCAGGTCATGAATTGGAAATCGATGGCATTGGTGGTGGCAGCCCTCAAACCAGCAAGGTCGCCATCGTCAGCCCGTCCTTGCACCCGGATGCCGATGTCGACTATCTGTTCGTCCAGGTGATGGTTTCCCAGCGTCGAGTAGACACCGCGCCCAACTGCGGCAACATGCTGTGCGCCGTGGGTCCGTTCGCCATCGAGCAAGGCTTGGTCAAGGCCTCCAGCGGGCAGACCCGCGTGCGGATTCGTAACCTCAATACTGGAACCTTTGTCGATGCAGAGGTGCAGACCCCCGAAGGCAAAGTCAGTTACGAAGGCGAAACGGCCATCGATGGCGTGCCGGGCACAGCAGCACCGGTGCAGCTGACGTTCCTGGATGCGGCGGGCAGCAAGACAGGCAAACTCTTTCCGACTGGACAGGTTCAGGACCTGCTCGATGGCATCCCGGTCACCTGCATCGACATGGCGATGCCGATGGTGATTGTCGAGGCCAGTCAACTGGGCAAACGCGGCGATGAAACTCCCAGTGAGTTGGACGCCGATTGCGTTTTCCTCGAGCGCTTGGAGAGTCTGCGTATCACGGCTGGCCTGGCGATGGGGCTGGGCGATGTGCGCGACAAGGTGATCCCCAAACCGGTGCTCGTTTCCAAGGCCCTGGCTGGCGGAACAATCTCGGTGCGCTATTTCATGCCCCATAACTGCCACCGGGCATTGGCTATTACCGGCGCTATCGGTCTAGCCACCGCATGTGTCACTCAAGGCAGCGTGGTGGCTCAATTGCTGGTAGCTCACAGTGCGCCACGCCTGCAAAAAATCCGCATCGAGCATCCAAGCGGGTGCATAGATGTCGTATTGTCCTACACCGGGAAAAATGCTGAGACCATTCGTGCGTCAGTCGTGCGCACTGCCCGAAGGCTGTTCTCTGGGTTTGTCTACGCACCTGCCTCACAACGACTGGCCATCTAGCTCGCCTCAGCGTCGTTATGCATCAGAACAATTCTAAAAATGGGTGATGCCATGAAATTTGCTAAATCGCTCTACCTCCAGATTATTTGCGCTGTGGTGTTGGGCGTCCTGGTCGGGCATTTCTGGTCCCAACAGGCCATTGCCTTGAAGCCGTTGGGTGATGCCTTCATCAAACTGATCAAGATGATGATTGCGCCTGTGGTGTTCTGCACCATCGTCACCGGTATTGCCGGCATGAGCGACAAACGTTCGCTGGGCCGGCTGCTGAGCAAGACCATGCTGCTGTTTCTCGGGCTTACGGTGATCAGTTTGATGATCGGCCTGGCAGCGGTTTATCTGTTTCAACCAGGCGCCGGGATGAACATCGACCCAACGCGGCTGAGTACCCAGGGGTTGGCCCAGTACACCGAGTCGGCGGCCAAGCTGAGTGTGGTCGAATTCTTCATGCACATTATTCCCGACACGTTTGTCGGCGCGTTCAATAAAGGTGAAGTGCTACCGGTGCTGTTCATTGCGGTGCTCTGTGGTTTTGCGCTGTCGTCCCTGGGAGAGCGGGGCAAGCCGGTGTTGGATGTGCTGGAGTCCGCTTCGCACATGGTATTCAAGATCTTTTCCTATTTGATGCGTTTTGCTCCGATAGGCGCTTTCGGTGCCCTGGCCTTTACCGTCGGTCAATACGGCATCACTTCGCTCGGCTCGCTGGCCAAGTTGATCATGACGCTCTACATCGCCTGCGGCTTCTTTGTCTTTGTGGTGCTGGGCGGAATCTGTCGGGCACATGGTTTCAGCCTTTGGAAGCTGTTGCGCTACCTGCGCGAAGAATTCCTGGTGGTGCTCGGCACCTCGTCCACGGAGCCGGTGATGCCACGCATGCTGGAAAAACTCCAGGCGCTGGGTTGCAAGAAAAGTGTCGTGGGGCTGGTACTGCCCACCGGCTATTCGTTCAACCTCGACGGTACAGCGATCTATCTGTCCCTGGCGGCAATCTTCATCGCCCAGGCCTGCAACATCGACCTGAGCGCCGGTCAGGTGATCACCATGCTGGCGATCATGTTGCTCTCTTCCAAGGGCGCAGCCGGGGTGACTGGCAGCGGGTTCGTGGCCTTGGCCTCGACCCTGACGGTGATTCACGATATCCCGCTGGCGGGCCTTGCACTGCTGATCGGTATTGATCGTTTTATGTCCGAAGCCCGGGCGCTGACCAGCCTGGCGAGCAATGCAGTGGCCACCGTGGTGATTTCCCTTTCAGAGAACGCCTGCGACCGTCAGGTTCTGCTCAATACCCTCGATGGCAAGGCAGCGCCGATTGTCGCCGCCGATAAGGGCCAAGCCTGGGACGCCCTGAAGGCGCCGAAACACAGCTAGTTCTTCCTGGCTGATTCGTTCCTCCCCCAAAAACTCAGATAACGCCTGCGCAGGGCCCCGTTGATCGGGATGCCCAGCGCTCAGGGGCCGTGTGCCTGCGCGCCGGCCATGCAGCCAATAACAACAAGAGAGTCAATCTATGCTCGCTCTACTCGGCCTCGCCATGGTGGTGGTCTTCACCTACCTGATCATGACCAAGCGCCTGTCGCCCATCGTCGCTTTGACGGTGGTACCTATTGTCTTTGCGGTGATCGGCGGCTTTGGCGGCACCACCGGAAAGATGATGCTCGACGGCCTGAAAATGGTCGCACCGTCCGCTGCATTGTTGCTGTTCGCCATTCTGTTTTTCGGCCTGATGATCGACGCCGGCTTATTTGACCCGCTGATCCGTAAGATCCTCAAACGGGTTAACGGCGACCCGATGAAGATCGCCATTGGTACCGCCTTGCTGTCGCTGGTGGTGGCTCTGGATGGCGACGGCACCACCACCTACATGATCACCTGCGCGGCGATGCTGCCGCTGTACAAACGCATTGGCATGAACCCGATGATCCTGGCCACCATCGCCATGCTGTCCCTGAGCATCATGAGCGGCATGACCCCCTGGGGTGGCCCGGCGACCCGGGCCATTGCCGCCCTGGGCCTGGATGCCGGCGAGTACTTCGTGCCGCTCCTACCAACCATGATCGGCGGGGCAATGTGGGTGGTGTTTACCGCTTTCCTGCTGGGTCGTGCAGAGCGCAAACGCATTGGCAATGTCCAGTTACAGAGCGGTGGCGGTAACTGCTACATCAGGGCGATCCTGGAAGATACGCCCCACAAACGTCCCAAGCTGGCCTACATCAATCTGCTGCTGGTGATTGCGGTCATGATCGCCCTGGTGATGGGGCTGATGCACTCGGCCATTCTGTTCCTGATCGGTTTCGTCCTGGCGCTGATGATCAACTACCCGCAACTGGACGTTCAGAAGGAGCGCATCCTCGCCCACTCGGGCAACGCCATGACCGTGGTCCTGCTGGTATTCGCTGCCGGCATCTTTGCCGGGATTTTCTCCGGCACCAAGATGGTCGATGCCCTGGCCCAGACCCTGGTGGAGTGGATCCCGCCGTCCTGGGGCCACCTGTTCCCACTGGTGGTGGCGATCACCAGCATGCCGTTGACCTTCGTCCTGTCCAACGACGCCTACTACTTCGGCGTGGTGCCGATCCTGGCCAATGCCGCGGCGGCCTATGGCATTTCGCCCTTGGAAATCGCCCGGGCCTCGATCCTCGGCCAGCCGGTTCACCTGATGAGCCCGTTGGTGGCCTCGACCCTGCTGCTGGTGGGCATGGTCGATCGGGACATCGGCGACTTCCAGAAAGCCACGGTGAAATGGGCGGTGCTGACCTCCCTGGTGATTACCGCACTGGCCTTGCTGACCGGTGCCATCAGCCTGTTCGTCTGATTCAAAACTCCAGCCTTTCTCTGTCACGCCCCCAACCGGGGCGTGTACTGGGCTACGTCCTGAATAACAACAATGAGTCGCTCGCTATGACCACTCTGCTTACCCGCGTTGCTGTGCTTAACCTGTTTGTTCTGTTGCCCCTGGCCACCGCCAGCGCTCAAGGCTTTATCGATGACAGCAAGTTGAAGTTGCAATTGCGTAACGTCTACTTCAATGAAAATTTCCGTGACGAGCACGGCATGAGTGCCCGTGCGGCGCGCACGGCCAAAAGTGAGCGCACCGAGTGGGCCCAAGGCTTTCTGCTCGACTATCAATCGGGATTTACTCAAGGAACCATCGGTTTAGGTATCGACGCCATGGGCTTGCTGGGGGTCAAGCTCGACTCTGGACGCGGGCGCAGCGGTACAGGGTTGCTGCCAGTACATGACGATGGACGTGCTGCCGATGAATTTGCCAGCGCTGGCGTGACCGCCAAGGCCAGATTGGCCAAGACCACGCTCAAGTACGGCACGTTGCTACCCAAGACCCCCGTGCTGATTTACAACGATGCGCGGCTGCTGCCGCAGACCTACCAGGGCGCTCAGATCAGCAGTACCGACATCGACAACCTGACCCTCAGCGGCGGCCATTTGGACCGCTTCAAACTGCGAGACTCCAGCAACAGTGTGCCTCTGGTGCCTGATGGTTACGGCGGTGACAAAAGTGGTGACTTCAACTACGCCGGTGCGGATTACAGGTTGGGCAAGAATGTTCGCCTGAGTTACTTCTATGGCGAGTTGGAAAACTTCTACCGACAAAACTTCGCCGGAATCCAGCACGACCTGACCCTGGGTGCCGGGGTGCTGACCAGCGACTTGCGTTACTTTCACAGCGTCGATACGGGCTCGGCCTACGGCGGCAAGCTTGATAACACTATGCTCAGCGGCCTGCTGTCGTATGCGCTGGCTGGGCATACGATCAATGCCGGTTATCAAACACTCAGGGGTGATGCGGGGCTGCCCTACATCAGCGGCGCTACGGTGTACTCGTTCAGTAATGCCGGCATTGGCAAGTTCATTGAAGAAGATGAGAAAACCTGGATGCTCGGCTATGGCTACGACTTTGCCCGCCTGGGGGTTCCGGGGCTGACGTTTTCGACTCGCTACCTGAGCGGTAACGACGGCAAGTCCGCCAGCACGGTCAAGGAGTGGGAGCGCGATGCGGAGATTGCCTACGTGCTGCAGTCGGGTAGCTTCAAGGGGTTGGGAGTGAAGTTGCGCAACTATGTCTATCGTTCCGACTTCTCACGTGGGCGTGACAGCAACCGGCTCTACCTGACCTACGACATTGCGCTTTGGTAGGCAAGCAATACGGCGTGCTCGCCTGCGCGCCATCTGTTGTTGAACGCCATCATCGGCTCGAGTGCAGGAAGCGTTGCGCGTCATGCCTGATGGAGATCTGTCGATGGGGTCCTCGGCACCAGGGGCAGGTCTACGAGGGTGAAGCCATGGACTCAATGGAGTGTTTAGCTTGGGCGACACTGAATTCACTCGGCAAGCTGGCGCCATTCTTGGCGGCAAGGATCTCGGCCATCACGCTGACGGCGATTTCGGCAGGCGTCTTGCTGCCAATGTAGATGCCGATCGGCCCGTGCAGACGCTCAAGCGACGTCTGGGTCTCACCAAAATGCTCAATCAGGCGTTCGCGGCGTAGCTGGCTGTTGCGCCGTGAGCCGATGGCGCCGATGTAGAACGCCGGGCTGTGGAGGGCTTCGAGCAGTGCCAGATCGTCGAGTTTGGGGTCATGGCTCAAGGCGACGATGCAGGTTCGCAGATCGACCGCGAAGTCGCGGACCACGTCATCTGGCATGCCCATGATCCGCTCCACTCCGTTCACCGCCCAAGTCTCGATGTATTCCGGACGTGGATCGCAAACCGCCACCTTGAAACCGTTGAACAGCGCCATGGTGGCCAGATACTCGGCCAGCGCGCCCGCACCGATCATGAGCATCCGATACCCTGGCCCCAGGGTGTTGAGCATCTGCTGGCCATCGAAACTGAATTGCTCGGGTGTCGGGGTGAGGGCGAGTGTCACTTCATTGCTGGCTAGGGTCAGGCCTCGGCGCATCAGGCGTCCGCCGTCGAGCGCAGTGACCAGTTCATCGAGCGATTGCCACGACGGGCTGAACTCGAGAATCAGTTCCAGCGTGCCGCCACAGGGCAAGCCGAAGCGATGGGCTTCGTCAGCGCTGACACCGTACTGCACCACCTCCGGCGGCCCTTCTTTGAATCCAGAGCCGCCGTGGGCGGTGGAGTAGCGATGGATCAAGTCGTCCTCGATGCATCCACCGGACACGCTTCCGACCACCCGACCATCGTGACGCAAGGCCATCATTGACCCGACCGGGCGCGGTGAAGAACCCCAGGTGCGCGCCACGGTGGCGAGCAGCACGCGCTCGCCGGTCGCGAGCCAGTCCCGCGCGGTGCGCAGGACCAGCAAGTCGATGCTTTCCATCCGCGTCTCCTCTAGCGCATGTGCAGGATGATCGGGCTGCTGCTGGCCGGATTCGTGTGCTCATGCAGCGTGCTTACCGCCTGCGCTGTGACGGCGCTGCCCTGATTGCCCCAGGTGCTGCGCATGAACGTCAGGACCTCAGCTATCTGCTGATCCGACAACTGCTCACGGAAGGCGGGCATGCGATAGGCGTCCGGCACACCGGCCGCGATGACGCGCAGCGAACCATTCAGGGTGATGTTGATCGCCGAGGCGCTCTCTGTGGCCAGTGCGGAGGTGGCGCCCGCCAGCGGCGGCATCCATTCGGATTGACCCTTGCCGTCCAGGCCGTGGCAGGAGGCACAGCGCGTCACGTAAGTGTGGGCACCGGGAGAATCCAGGCGCGTCGCTGCCGAGCTTTCTTGATACTGCCAGGGCGCCCCGTCGCGCTGAGGGTCCCCTGGCAACGACTTGAGATAACGGGCAATGGCTGTCAGGTCTTCGTCGGTCATGAACTGCGTGGAGTTGTTGAACGCCTCGGTCATCGAGCCGTAGACCACCGCGTGTTGGTTGCGACCGGTCTTGAGGAATTGCACGATTTGCGCCTCGCTCCATCGGCCCAGCCCCGTATTGTGGTCATCACGCAGGCTCGGCGCGTACCAGCCATCGAGCAAGGCGCCGGCGAGGAATGGCTGACCTGATTCATCGAGTGCCTTTTCGTTGAACGCCAGGCTGCGGGGCGTATGGCAACTGCCGCAGTGCCCGGCGCCCTGAACGAGGTAAGCGCCGCGGTTCCACACTTGATCCTGCGCCGGTTTTTCCACGTAGGGCGTGGCGTCGACAAACACACCGTTCCACAGAGCAATCGGCCAGCGCAGGTTCAGCGGCCAGGGAATTGAGCTCTGGGTATTGGCCTGTTTGACCGGTGCCACGCCTTTCATGAAAAACCCATACAGCGCACGCACGTCGTCGTCACTGAGTTTGGCGTAAGACGGGTAGGGCATCGCCGGGTATAAACGGCGACTGTCGGGAGCCACGCCGTGGCGCACCGCCCGGTCGAAGTCCGCCAGGCTGTAGTGACCAATGCCGGTTTCGGTGTCCGGGGTGATATTGGTCGCGTGGATCGCGCCCAGCGGCGTGGCCATTTCCAGGCCGCCGGCGAACGGTGCGCCGCCTGGCACACTGTGGCAGGCCACGCAGTCGCTGAGCCTGGCGACGTACTCGCCACGGGCGACCAACGTCGGGTCGATATCGGCCACGGCGATCTGATCGTTTTCAAGGCGCGAGACAGGCTCGCAGGTGACATACCAGGCCAGCAGGCCTGCCGCGACCAGGCACGGCAGGGCCAGCCAGCCAGCGGTTCTTGCGAATCGGCTGTTATTCATGGACGCTCCGGCGCTGATCAGGTGAAGGTGTGTCGGCTCATGGGCAGGCTGCGAACCCGCTGCCCGGTCAGTGTTGCCACCGCATTGGCGACGGCCGGCGCAACGGCCGGCAGCGGCGGTTCGCCGATGCCGCCCATTTTTTCGCCGCTCTCGACGACACGCACGTGGACCCGTGCCATCCGCGCAGGCGGCAGGATCGGATACAAATCGTAGTTGCGAGCCCGAGGTTTGCCATTAATCCACACTGACTCTTCCACCAGCGTCTGAGACAGCCCCAACGCCACAGCGCCATTGACCTGAGCTTCGACAATGGCCGGATTGACGATGCTGCCCGGGTCAATGGCCTGCCAGATGTCGTGCACCTTGACCTGTCCGTTCTCGATGGACACCTCGGCAATCACGGCAGTCTGTGTACCGAATGGCGAAGCCATCGCCACGCCGCGCGCGCGCCGGGTGCCGTCCTCGGCGGTAAACGGCCCGCGCTTCCAGCCGCCTGACAACTCAACGACCGCATTCAGCAGCGTGGTCAGCCGCTTGTTGTCACGCAGCAGGTGCAGGCGCAGTTCGAACGGGTCCTTGCCGCCCTTGTCGGCCAGTTCGTCAAGGAAGGATTCGTAGAAGAAGTCGTTGAGGGAATTGCCCACCGAGCGCCAATACCCCAGCATCGCCGGGCCTTTGACGTAGATCTGTGCGACCCGCTTGTGGGGGATCGCGTAGGGCTTGCCCGTCAACCCTTCAAGCGCCGCGGGGTCGGGTTTTTCACCCTGCTTGCCCGCGAGGGCCTCAGTCGGACCTTCGGTGGCACTGATCGCTTCGATTGCCAGCGGCCAGCCGTCATTATCCAGCGCGGCACGGAAGTTGACCGCGGCCACGGGGCGGAGCACGTCACGCAGGAACTCTTCCTCTCGACTCCAGATCAGTTTGACCGGGCGGCCAACCGCCTTGGACAGCTCGATCGCCTGGGGATAGGGACTGGCTGAGTCGTACAAAAAGTGCCGACCGAAGAATCCACCCAGCAGTGGCGAATGCAATGTGATCCGCGACGGATCCAGCCCCGTGCGTTTGGCGATGTCTGCACGGAACATGTCCGGCGCCTGGTTAGGCAGCCAGACCTCCAGCGAACCGTCCGGATTGAACCTGGCCAGCGCAGAAGGTGGTTCCAGCTGCCCGTGGTTCAGGTATTGGTTGTGGTAAGTGGCGTCGACCCGGGTCTTGGCACCGGTCAGCGTCGAAGCAACGTCCCCTTGGTTTTCATCATCTCTGGCAGGCCCTTTTTCGCCAGCGAGGCGCTTGAGCCAGTCATCGCTGGAAAAGTCAGCGGGCATCGGCCGCACTTTGCTGCCGAGCGTTGGCTCCTGCCAGTCGACCTGTATCGCCTCCGCCGCGCGTTTTGCGTGCCACCAGCGCTCGGCAACCACTGCCACGGCACCCGGCAGACGATGTACGGAATGAACGCCTTTCATCGCCTTGACGTGCTCTTCGTTGCGCAGGTTGCCCACGGTCATACCCAGGCGGGGGGCATGCTGAACGGCGGCATGCAGCATGCCGTCGACCTTCAAATCGATGCTGTAGAGCGCCTTGCCTGTGGACTTGTCATAGGCATCGAGGCGTTTCACGGGCTTGCCGATCCAGCGGAAGCGGCTCGGATCACGCAGTTGCACGCTGGCAGGATCGGGAACCGGCAGGTCCATTGCCCGCTCGGCCAATTCACCGTAGGTCAGGGTGCGGCCCGACGCGGCATGCAGCACTTTGCCAGGCTCGGTGGTCAGTTCGCCCACGGGCACTCCAAGCGCCTCTGCGCCCGCTTGCAGCAGCATGGCGCGGGCCAGTGCACCGAGGCGACGCATGACCGGGTAACTCATGCGCACCGACATGCTGCCGCCGGTGATACGCATGCCGTTGTCCATGACCACATAGGCCTCGCCGGGGGGCGCGGCTTCCACCAGGAAGGTTGCCGGGTCGGCATCCAGTTCTTCGCCGACGATCTGCGCCATCGCGGTGAACGTGCCCTGGCCACCTTCCATGAACGGGCATAGCAGACGCACGCGGTTGTCCGGGCGGATCTCCAGAAACGCCGGGACCTGCGTGCCGCGCTCGGCAGTCGCCGCCGCCGCAGCTTGCACGCGTGTTGAACCGAGCGGCAGGCCGAAGCCGAGGACCAGTGCACCCACGGCGGTACCGGTCAGAAAACGTCGGCGCGATAAATTCACCGGATCGTGCAGATCAAGCGCGGGGGCTTCCCGGGAAGGGTCGATACGAACGTTCATCAGGCGTCTCCCTTGCCGGCAAGCTCATGCACGGCAGCATGAATGGCGTTGTAAGTGCCGCAGCGGCACAGATTGACCATCGCGGCCTCGATCTGCGCATCACTGGGCTTGGGGTTCTGTTTGAGCAGCGCCGTGGCAGCCATCACCTGCCCGGACTGGCAGTAGCCGCACTGGGCGACCTGCAGATCGACCCAGGTCGAGACGACCCGTTTGCCCACCTCATCGGCCTCGATAGCCTCAATCGTGGTGATTTCGCGGCCGACCACACCGGCCACCGGCGTCACGCACGAGCGCACCACATTGCCGTCCACCAGCACCGAGCAGGCGCCGCACTGCGCCAGTCCGCAGCCGTACTTGGTACCGGTCATGCCCAGGTCATCGCGGATCACCCACAGCAAGGGCGTATCGGCGTCAGCATCGACCTGATAGGTCTTCTGGTTGATTCGTAGTTCCATGGCTCACCCGCATGATCATCGGTTGACGTGCATTGTTATAAGCGGTGACGCGCGGCGAGGCGCATCACCGGTAAAGGGTGTCTTGCGCTTAACCTGTCGCGCCGCCGAGCGCTTCTGCTTCGAATGGCTTTCCACGCAGCAGCGCCATGTCACGGCTGGGCGCGGTGCCGAACAAGCGGCCATATTCGCGACTGAACTGCGAAGGACTTTCATACCCGACAGCGAACGCCGCCCGCGAGACGTCCAGGTGCTCCATCAACATTAGTCGACGGGCCTCGTTCAGACGCAGCCATTTCTGATACTGCAACGGGCTCATGCCGGTGAGCTGGCGAAAATGATGGTGAAAGGTGGGAGCGCTCATCTGCACCCGCGCCGCCAGCTCATCGATGCGCAGCGCAGCGGAGTAGTTGACCTTGAGCCAGTCGATGGCTTTGGCAATGCGATAACCCTGGCCATCGACGGCAGTGATTTGCCGCAGCCGTGCCCCTTGATCGGTATTGAGCAGCCGATAGTGGATTTCCCGCAGAATCAGCGGCGCCAGTACCGGAATCGCCTCAGGTTCATCGAGCAATACCAACAGGCGATCGAGCGCGTCTTCCAGAGCGCACGACATGTTGCCGATGCCAGCGCCAGTGCCCGTGGGGGGGTGTCGCTTCGCAGGCAAGCCAACCTGGGTGATGACCTCGGCGAGCATGCTGACATCCAGTTTCAGGACCAGTCCGACACAGGGCTGTTCGGGGCTGGCAAGAAGCACTTCGGAGTTGGCGGGCAGGTCCAGTGACGTGACCAGAAACCGTGAAGGGTCGTAGCGGTGGCCCTCACCACCGACCCACAAGCGTTTTTCCCCACGGCCCACCAGAATCAGGCTCGGCTCAATCATGCACACGGCGGGGGGCGCCGGCTGATCGCGACGAAACAGTGACAGGCCGGGTATGGAAGTGGCGAAGTCCCCCGGCACGCTCACGCGCGGGTCAATGTTCAACGCCAAAGGTGACTCGTGGCGAGGAGGGGTAGGGATCATGTCGGGGCGCTCCTGTTGAGCGAACTCTAATCCGCTGAACAGGCGTTTCCTATACATCACCCTGCATCCTCAGAGGATCAGGCAAGCATTCAAGAGGAATGCACTAGGGCAGAAGCGGATCGGCCGGGAGAATGTGTCGAACTCTTAGAGGAGAGCCTCCATGCAAGTCTTCGCTTATGGCGCCCATGCGGGCGACAAACCGCTTGAACCCCTGCGCATCACTCGTCGCGATCCCGGTCCGGACGATGTGCAGATCGAGATTGCCTATTGCGGTATTTGCCATTCGGACCTGCACCAGGTGCGCGCCGAATGGGAAGGTACGAAATTTCCGTGTGTGCCCGGACACGAGATCGTCGGTCGTGTCGCAGCCGTAGGCCTGAAGGTCACCGGGTTCGCACCGGGGGATCTGGTTGGAGTGGGCTGCATCGTCGACAGCTGCAAGCATTGTGAAGAATGTGCTGAAGGCCTCGAGAACTACTGCGACGGCATGATCGGCACTTACAACTTTCCGACGCCGGACGCCCCCGGCTGGACACTCGGTGGCTATTCGCAGGCGATCGTAGTGCATCAGCGCTATGTACTGCGTATTCGCCACCCCGAAGCACAGTTGGCGGCAGTCGCGCCGCTGCTGTGCGCGGGCATCACCACCTGGTCGCCGCTGCGTCACTGGAACGCGGGGCCTGGGAAAAAAGTCGGCGTGGTGGGCATCGGTGGCCTGGGTCACATGGGCATCAAACTGGCCCATGCGTTGGGCGCACATGTGGTGGCTTTCACCACCTCCGAATCGAAGCGTGAAGCTGCCAAAAGCCTTGGCGCCGATGAAGTGGTGGTTTCAAGCGATGCGCAGCAAATGGCCGCGCACCTGAAAAGCTTCGACCTGATCATCAACACCGTCGCCGCCCCCCACGACCTGGACGCATTGCTGGTACTGCTCAAGCGTGATGGCGCGATGACACTGGTGGGAGCGCCGGCCACGCCGCACCCATCGCCCAATGTGTTCAACCTGATCATGAAGCGTCGCACCCTGGCGGGATCGATGATCGGTGGCATCCCGCAAACCCAGGAGATGCTCGATTTCTGCGCCGAACACGGCATCGTTTCGGACATCGAGCTGATCGATGCAGAGCACATCAATGAGGCGTACGAGCGGATGCTTCAGGGTGACGTCAAATACCGTTTCGTGATCGACAACGCGACACTGTCGCCCTGAAAAACGGCGCGTCCGGGCAATCGCCCGGGCGTGTATCGACTTGGGCCGTTCGCGTAAATCGCAGCGAACCACTCATGCCTCTTTTGTTAGCACGTAAAACCCACACGCCTTTCGCCCCACAGGTCGTTCCAATGACTTCTCGTTCTGCAGAAAAACGCGGCTGGAGCGCCGTGCTGGCCATGTCGTTGGCCGCATTCGCCCTGGTCGCTTCAGAGTTCATGCCCGTCAGCCTGCTGACTCCCATTGCGGCCGAACTGCACATCACCGAAGGCCAGGCTGGCCAAGGTATTTCCGTGTCCGGTGCATTTGCATTGGTCACAAGTCTGGTCATCGCATCGATCGCCGCTCGCGTCGAACGCAAGAAGCTGTTGCTGAGTCTGACTTTGCTGATGATCGTGTCAGGTACGGTCGTTGCACTCGCGCCAGGCTATCCCTCATTCATGCTTGGGCGTGCCTTGATCGGCATAGCGATCGGCGGTTTCTGGTCATTGTCGGCGGCCACTGCAATGCGTCTGGTGGCGCCTGATCAAGTTTCCCGAGCGCTGGCCATTGTCAATGGTGGTAACGCTCTGGCGACGGTAATCGCAGCTCCGGCGGGCAGCTTCCTTGGCTCGTTGATAGGCTGGCGTGGCGCATTCTTTTGTGTGGTTCCTGTTGCAGCGCTGGCGGCCGTTTGGCTGCTGATAAGCCTTCCTTCTTTCAAGGGCGAGCGCCAGGCAGGCAGCGGTAACGCCTTGCGGCTGATGAAGCAGAGGCCAGTCGCTCTGGGAATGGTCGCGGTCAGCGTATTTTTTATGGGGCAGTTCATGCTGTTCACTTACCTGCGCCCATTTCTTGAGGCCGTCACCGGCGTCAGCGTTTCAACATTGTCCTTGATGCTGCTGGGGCTGGGACTTGCAGGTTTCATTGGGACCTTTGTGATCGAAAGATTCATTGGCAATGGCCTCTACCGCACGCTGACGGTTATACCTCTGATAATGGCGGCCATAGCGCTGGCTCTCGTGAACTTCGGCGCATCGCCGTTGCTGACCGCAGTGCTGCTCGGACTATGGGGGCTGGTCGCTACTGCTGCTCCCGTTGGATGGTGGACATGGTTGGCTAAAACGCTCCCCGATGATGCTGAAGCCGGAGGCGGCTTGCTCGTGGCCATCGTCCAACTGGCTATCGCAGGCGGGGCGATCATCGGCGGCCTGGCATTTGATCTAAGCGGTTACAAAGCCACATTCGAGTTAAGCGCAACCGTGTTGGTCGCGGCCTCAGTGCTCGCTTGGCTGGCGGGTCGCAGTGCCACTGAAGTGCATCTTGCCGAGCCGAATGCGACAGCCTGACGAGATCGGGAAACCCTCAGCCGCCCGGTAATGGGATGGTCTACACCGAGTACTACGAAACGGTGAGTCATAGTTCCGATTGCATCCTCCAGGCGACAGTCGATAAAACAGGAAAAATGGTCGACTTCAAAATCGACAATGGATGCATCCTCAGCGATAGATGGATAAATATTCCTTATGTACCGGGTTACATCCCACCTGGTTTCCAGGATTTTTTTAATGAGTAGAACTGTGGGCTTACTCGCTGGATTGAACGGGCTTGATCAGTTCCGGCCCGCGATTTCGGACGTTGCCGAGCGCCATACTCATCGTGAACCACTCGAACACTTCGGACTCCTCGCCCTGCTGCTGGACCATCTGTACAGCCCGTTCTTTTGGTGTTGCCCGGTCGAGCCACTCTCTGGCCAGCGCTGGTGCCAGCACCACCGGCCGCCAGTCGTGAATGTCGACCATTCCACCCAGGCTGTCGGCGGTGATGATCACAAAGCCGTCATGCTCGCCGTGGCCTTCATCTGGATCTGGCAACTGTCCGATCGAGGCGCAAAGGATAGGCGAGCCATCGCGGTGCCTGATCAGGTAGGGCTGCTTCTTCGGGCCGCCTTCATCGACCCACTCGAACCAGTTATCGATTGGGCATATCGCGCGGTGTGGCCAGATCTGGCGGAAGAAGGGGCTGTGGGCCACTTTTTCGGCGCGTGCATTGACCGGTGTGGGCCTTTCCTTTGCCCAGTGTGGTCGCCAGCCCCAGCGTACGGCATCGGCATGTCAGGCCTCATCATCGACATGGAAGAGGACGAGTTGCATCGTCGGTGCTGCGTTGTAGCGATCAAGCGGCTGATCGCCGACCGTGTTGACCAAGGCGCGGGGCATGCTCAGTGCGACCACAAAGTCGTGAATGCCGCTGTACTGGCTCAGGCGTCCACACATTGAGCTTTCCTCCTGCTGAGTCAAGCTGGATAGCTCAAGGGGTTGGCGTGCCTGGGCGTCCAGCGCCGCCCAGGTCGGGGCCATCCCACCTGATACTTTTCCATCTCAGATAGCGAGCGGGCGTTAGCGATAGTCGGCGCGAATGCTCGCTACCAAAAGATCACGGTTGGGTCTGGTAGCGCTGGGCAACCGCAGACTGACGGATTTGTCCCAGCAGGCCCTGGCGTGCGCCCTGCAGGTCATCCCAGCGTTCCGCTTCCTGCAGCGGCGGGATGGTCACGGGTTCGCGGCGATCGAAACCGACCAGTGCGGCACCCACCAGATCCCCCACTTCCATGATTTCGTTCAAGGTGTTGATGTCGACGCCGGAGCGATCCCAGATTTCCGTGCGGGTGGCGGCCGGCAGCACGGCCTGTACGTAGACGCCCTGAGGCGAAAGCTCCAGGCTCAGGCCTTGGGAAAGGAACAGCACAAATGCCTTGGTCGCACCGTAGACCGACATGCCGAACTCCGGCGCCAGGCCCACCACCGAACCGATGTTGATGATCGCACCGTCGCCTGCCTTGGCCAGGCGTGGAGCAATGGCGCTGGCAAGCCGCACCAGCGCTGTGGTGTTGAGGGCGACCAGTTGCGCCACGCTGTCGGTGCTTTGATCGACGAAGTTACCGGACAGCGCGGCGCCGGCGTTATTGACGAGAATGCCGATGCGGGCGTCGTCGCGCAGGCGGCTTTCAACGGTGGTCAGATCGCCGAGCTGGGTCAGGTCAGCCGGGATGACATCGACGGCGACGTCGTGTTCTCTGCGCAAGCGGGCTGCCAGTGCGTCCAGGCGAGCCTGGTCTCGGGCGACCAGTACCAGATCATGGCCACGTTGCGCGAAGCGCTCGGCGTAGACGGCGCCAATGCCGGTGGAGGCGCCAGTGATGAGAACAGTAGGGCGAGTGCTCATGGGGTATCTCTCTTTCAGGGTGTGTGAAACACAAAGCGCGATCACTGATTGCTCAGCGTGCGGTAGCGCTCGATTCAGCCAACGTCGGGTAGTCGATGTAGCCTGCTGCACCGCCGCCATAGAGGGTGGTGGGATTGAACGCGGACAACGGCGCGCCACTCTTGAGGCGTTCCACCAGATCCGGATTGCCAATGAACGGGCGCCCGAAAGCGATCAGGTCGGCCTGGTCTGCGGCGAGCTTCGAAGTCGCCAGGTCCAGGTCATAGCCGTTATTGGCAATATAGGTATTTTTGAAGCGCTGGCGCAGGGCGCCGAAATCGAAGGGCGCCACATCGCGCGGGCCACCGGTCGCGCCTTCGACCACGTGCAGATAAACCACGCCGAGGTCGTCAAGTTGCTCGACGAGGTAATCGAATTGTGCCTGCGGATCGCTGCTGGATACGCCATTGGCCGGCGACACGGGAGACAGGCGCACACCGGTGCGATCCGCGCCGATCTCATTGACGACGGCCACCGTCACTTCGAGCAACAGACGCGCCCGGTTTTCAATCGAGCCGCCGTAAGCATCGGTACGCAGATTGGCGTTGTCCTTGAGGAATTGATCTAGCAAATAGCCGTTTGCACCGTGAATCTCCACACCATCGAACCCGGCAGCAACCGCGTTGGCCGCGGCCTGGCGGAAATCGGAAACGATTCCCGGCAGTTCACTGATGTCCAGCGCGCGAGGCTCGGAGACGTCTTCAAAACGGTTGTTGACGAACACTTTGGTGGCGGTGCGCAGCGCAGAAGGGGCCACCGGTGCAGCGCCGTTTTCTTGTAGGTCAACGTGTGACACGCGGCCGACATGCCACAGTTGCAGGAAGATTTTTCCGCCCTTGGCATGGACGGCATCGGTGACTGCGCGCCAACCGTCTATCTGCGCCTGGGTGTAGATCCCGGGGGTGTCCTGATAGCCCTGTCCTTGTCGGGAAATTTGCGTGGCTTCGCTGATCAGCAAGCCGGCGCTGGCGCGTTGGCTGTAATAGGTGGGCGCGAACTCGCTGGGGACAAAGCCTGCGCCTGCACGGTTGCGTGTCAGCGGCGCGAGGACGGCCCGGTTCGACAGCGTGAGGGCGCCAAGCGTGTAAGGGGTGAACAGATTCTGATTGGTCATCTGGTATTTCTTCCGTGCCCGTTGATGGAGATCGGTGGTGAGTGCAATTAGGATGATGATCGAAATCTAAGCTGTCAACAGTTTTGATTATGAGTGACATCTATATACCCTTTGGCGAGTGATTCCCCGGTGGGCATGAGGTACTGCTGCTCGGCGCCGGCCTCGCTCACCTCTGGAGGCAACTGAGCGTCGTAACGCTCTTGGCATCTCTTCAATGCTGCGTGAGTGGTCGCCTCTAAAATGGCGTTTTGTTCACCTGTATTCGTCAACGCTCATGCCTCCGCAGGTTACCGATGGACGCGGGGTGAGTACTGACGGATAGAGGGGGGGAGGGGCGATGTTTATTCGGGGGGCACTGCTGAATCATTGGGCTAATTTGCAGTCAAAAAATTAACCCTCTCAAGCAATTAGGACGTTCAAGATGAAGCGCGCAGCAGTAATACTTTTGGCCATTTCTGGTCTTGTTTTGCTTGGTGGTTGCGTGCCTATCTGGGACGACGGAGGAAGGTATGGGCATGATCATTACAGAGGGGATGATCATGGGCGGAGATACGATCAGGGCTACGACAATGATCAAGGTCGAGGCCCTGGGTACGATCGCCGATACGATGACCGCGGGTATGATCGAAAACATGGCCGAGATCGTAACGACCGGGATGACTGATTCCTTGAGCATCAGTGGCGGCCTGTAGCGTTATAGGTACGCACCGTGCTTATCTCTTTGCCAATCGCCGCGCCACCGGATGAAAGTTCTGGTGCATGACGGCGTGAGCTTCGGATTACAGCCTTAAACGCTGGGTAGCGCTGACGCGCTACTTGCAAGACGGGGCTGCACCCATCGACAACGACCAGATCGAGAACCTGATCCGGCCGTGGGCGCTTGGGCGGTCGAACTGGTTGTTTGCTGGGTCGCTACGCAGCGAGCCAGCAATTGCTGCGGCATCAGTGGATGCCTGCCTGATCTGGGCGAGGGGTGTTCGCTGGCCGCTTGTACGTGGTCGCCTGAGCGCATGATATCTTCGACTGTCCAACGCTGGCTTTTGTAGTTTGAGCGCTATTTCCCTCACATAACCAAAGGCAACACATGCCTGCGACTATCCGCCTTGCTGTACCGGAAGATGCACAACTCCTGCCCGCCATTGAAACCTCTGCGGCTCAAGCATTTCGCAGGATTGATGAGTTGAGTTGGCTGGCTGAATCGCCTCCGATGTCCATCGAACGTCATAGCCAACTCATTGCGCTATCGACATGTTGGGTTGCACTTGATGCCGAAAATCGGCCACAAGGATTTCTCAGTGCTGAGCGCCACGGCAGTGATCTTCACATCTATGAATTATCAGTGATGCAATCGATGCAAGGACAAGGTACAGGGCGGCGTCTGATTGAGGCAGCGAAGGATTATGTGCGCTCTAACAGACTTAGTTTCGTAACGCTTACGACATTCATAAACGTGCCATGGAATGCACCATTTTACTCCCGCATAGGCTTTCAGACTAAAGCCACCACAGAGCTAGATCAGAGGCTGGCGGGGATATTGAGCGAGGAGTACAAGCATGGATTCGCTCCGGAAAGTCGGTGTGCCATGGCATGGCCAGTGACTTAATTACAAAACTGTCAGGCCTCCAAGCCTCTAGAAAAGGAAGGTGTGCCTGCTGGACGCTTACCGTTTTATCACCACTTCCGCAATCGGGAAGACTTTGTCCGCACCTTGCGGGCTGCTTGGGAAGAAGACTACACGGAGCGCATGCTCGCTTATGCGGCGCAGGGTCATAGCGCGGTCGAAACCTTGTGACGTTATTTGAGTATTGCCGCTGAGAAACAACGCAGAGCAGAAGTGATTGGTCAGGTGGCCCATCTGTGCCTGACTGGTGATCAACAGGCCGGGCTGCGGCGTGATGCCGCTCGCTTCAACAGTTTCCTGCATCGAGCCTTTTCGCTTTTCGAAGGGGCTCTTCCACCGTGGCGGGTCTAAGTCATGAGCAAATCTAGTGCACGCCATTGATCTCCTAGGGCTAACGTCCATGCCACTGGCCTACGGCACTAACTGGAGTACGCCCTTCACCACGAAAATTGAGCCCGCATTTTACTCTTCGTGCCGGACAGCCACCATTGACGAGTTCTCCAGAGCGGTCGGCGGGGATAGGAAGGGTGGAAACGAAGAGCTCGCGCAGCGGCGGGCTTCGCCAGGAGGGGGCGTTGGGTACTGTGACGAGTCTTCGGGCCTCACAATCGGTGCAGGCCCGAAGGGCTTGATACGTGTTTAGATCCGGTGGATCTGAGTGATGTGCGGCTTGCCGTTGATAGGCACGTAGATCTCTACGATGGCTTGCCAACCGGCTGGCGAGCCCGGCAGCGTCGCTTTCGACAGATAGCGATAGTTAGTGCCGTTGACGACTTGGCTCGAAACCTCTTCGGGCTCGTAGTTCACACCTACGAATCCGGCCAAGGCTTCTTGGAATACTTCCTTATCCTTTGGAGTCAGTTTTTGGTACGCAGTCCATCCACCAACGAGATGTGCTTGAGCTGTCATGAATTAAATCTCCATATTTAAGTTCCTACTCGTCTGGCTTTTCGGAGTTCGCCCCGTCTATTGAATGGTTTCCGGAATCCATTTCCTGAATGGTTTTCCGAGCATCCCTACTCCTGTCTATCGTCAATCCGGGTGCTCGGGAAAACACCGATACGAGCCTACTGCCGGTCCGGGGGGAGTCTAGATCAGGAGCTAGGAGAATCAAGGTCGAGAAAGAGAGATGGGGGAGCGAAATGCTCAGCCGAGCCCTGCATGGTTTAGATTGCTGTCGAGGGGGGTTAGAAAGAAGTCGCGATCGCCAGTGCCAGTTGCTGGTCCGTCATCAGCGGTGGGCTGTATGTCGTACGGTAATAGCGCACGGCTTGCTCAAACTGAGCGCCACGGATCTCACCATCTGAACCGACGAACGCAAGTGCGTCGGCTTTTGCAGGCTTGAAATTTTTAGCAGCCAGCTCAGAAAACCCAGTGGTTGCAGTAAGGACCGTGGTTGGGGCTAGCGTTATCATTATCATAGACTTTTCATAGGAATCATCGGACCGCTCAGTGGCGTGAGCGCTGATCGATAACATGAAGGCGGCTGCCAGTGTCTTCCATGGGTACATTCGTGATGCGTCCATTGCGGTCAGAGTGTGGCGCCACATTAGCAGGGAAGGGCGGAAGCAATCATCCCTAGTGCCGGAAATCCGCAAACCAATCGATCAGGTGCTATCGCTTTCCAGACTGCCCAGGGTGTTGGTGCTGATAATCACAAAGCGCGGCCTTCGCCTAGATTCGAAAGCTGTTCGATCGATGTACAGAAGATGGAGGGTCTATCCGTATGTCTGATCAGATGCGGTGACTTCTTTGGGCAATCTTCCCGAGGCGTGCATTGATCGGAGCGGCCCTACCTTTTGCCCAGTGTGGTCGCCAGGGCGTAAGTGTCCAACCAAGTCACCTTGAATAAGTGCCCAGGATATTCCTTCCGATGAAATTCTCAGAAACCGTAGCGAGAAGACATGGAGGTCTTTAGATGTTCTGGGTCGAATGCAGAAACCGCAAGAACGATCAAATGCTTTACCCCGTTCATTTGATAACGTTGCTCTGCTTTCAAGGAGCGTAGTCATGCTGAATATCGAAAGAGCCCTGTGGTACATCGAGCTGGAGCTGGGATCCCACCTCGATTTGGGACGTGTCGCGCGCCATTGCAACATGTCTCCTTTTGCCCTTGCCCGTTTGTTTGCACTGTCGACGGGTTGGTCGGTGATGCGTTACATCCGGGCGCGGCGTTTGAGCCAAGCGGCACTGACCTTGCGGCGGGGGGCACCGGATATCCTAAAAGTAGCGCTGGATGCTGGCTACGGTTCCCATGAAGCTTTTACGCGTGCCTTCTGCGATCTGTTTGGATTCACTCCGAAGCAGGTTCGTGAGCACGAGGATGAACCCCTCTCACTGGTGGAGCCTTTACGTATGAAAGAAAGGAAGCTGATAACACTCTCTGAACCCCGCTTTGAAACTAGATCCGAGTTTTTCATTGCTGGTCTGGGGGATCGTTTTACCATCGATAGGAACGAAGGCATCGTCAGTTTGTGGCAAGCGTTCGTTCCTTACATAGGGCAAGTACCATGTCAGGTAAAAAGCTGGAACTATGGCCTGTGCTGTAATCCTGAAGAGGATGGTAGTTTTGAGTACATTGCCGGCACTGAGGTGTCCCGCGTCGACGGTCTTCCTCCAGCTTTTCGGCACTTCAAAGTGCCACAGCAAAACTATGTCGTGTTCCGACACCAAGGCCATATCTCGACAATCCATCAGACATTCTTCACCATTTTCAATCACTGGCTGCCTGAGTCTGGTTACGCGATTGCCGACGCCCCTGAGTTCGAACAGTACAGTTCTGATTTCGAACCGTCCCAAGGCAAGGGTTACGTGGATGTGTGGATACCGCTTGTAGGAGTCCAGGCACCCTAATCATGGGATCGAAGCCTGCTATGAATTTACAAATTAGACCACTATGCATGGAGTCTGCCCCATGAGTTTTAACTGGCACAGTGACCAGCTCACAAGAAATACGACGGTCTGCAAGAATTACAGAAACACACAGAATGTTCGCAGATTCATGGTGGAGCACTGCGGCGTGGACTTTAGATTTGACAGGGATTTTATGGCTTGGATACGTAATGACGTAACTAAGACTCTCGGAGAAGTCGTTGATGAGTGGCTGCGTCGACATCGCGATACCAATTGATCGACCTCACTGGCTCGGTGTGTCGGTAGCCGCGTCAGCACATTCGGTTGGCCAGTTCACTTTGACGGTGCCGCGCGGGTGCTGGATTTCAACGCAGATATTCGACGATGTAGCTTGCGAATTTGCTCCGGCCAGCGGCATGGGTAATGGAATAAATGCAGGTTGCAGCGCCGAGCTTTTCTGCGCGTGCACCCGAATCCATTTGTGGACGAGGTTTGCGTTGAGGCTATGGCTGAGGGCGATGCTAGCAATGGAAACGCCGGGCTGGACACACTCTTGGATGACCTGGGTCTTGAAGGATTTGGAATAGGAACGGCGTGTTGGCTGCATGAAATACCCGCTGCAAAGGCTAGAACTGGTGCCCACTTAAATTTAAGTGCACACCATGTCTTGGTTTTGCGGAGCCGGGTAGATGACTTGGCCGGACGGATACGCCAGGGCTGCGTTCAGGAAGTGATTACTCCTCCGGTAATAATTCAAGTATGAGTTTTTAGGCGCTATGGGCGCATCTGGCCAATACGCTTTTCTGATCCTAACGCTTAGTGAGCGGTTACATCCCTTTGTCATCGCCAATGCGATCATGTAGAGCAGTAGACTGAAGCCTGCACGCAACACAGCGATCCAGCAAAAGGGAAAAGCACATGACGACGTTCAATCACCAGGACGGCCAGCATATTGAGATAGACCACGCGAGCCTCTACGTTGAACAGCAAGGGAACAAGGACGGCCCTGTCTTGGTATTCCTCCACGGTGGTTTTGGTGACATCGAGACTTTTAATTCCATCACGCCCCGTTTGGGCCGGAACTACAGGTTGATCGGCATCGACAGCCGGGGCCAAGGAAAATCCACACTTGGTCCCTCACGACTGACCTATAAGCGCATCCAGCAGGATGTGGAAGCAGTGGTCAGGCACCTGGGGCTTGAGCATTTCAGTATCATCGGCCATAGCGATGGTGGCATAGCTGCACTACGGATTGCTGCCGCCAATACTCTCCCTATAGACAAGCTGGTAACGATTGGCGCGCACTGGGCATTGAAGTCAGACGACCCAACACGCGGCATGTATGCAGAGGTAACAGCCGAGAGCTGGCGCGAGATGTTCCCGCACAGCTACGATAGTTATCAGGTCATGAATCCCGTACCAGATTTCGAGCGATTGGCGTTGGCGCTGCGGGCTCTCTGGCTCGATTCAGGCGCGGATGGCTGCCCGAACGAAGCTGTGCGCAATATCACCGCCGATTTGCTGGTGGTCAGGGGCGACGAAGACATGCTTGTCTCGCGCACGAATGCAGTTGAACTCGCTGATCGGGTGCCAAACGCTAGGCTCTTGAATATTCCATTCGCGAATCACTCGCCCCAAGGCGATCGACCAGAATGGCTGACACCTGTTCTGGAGGCATTTCTGGCGGATTGATCGGTACGTTCATCTTTGAGTGGTCAGCGTCCGCCAAACCGAAAGCGCTGCCGCCTGTGCCACCTTTCTACGAGACCTGTTGCGGTGATTCGCATCGATGCGATCTGGTTCGCCACCGAGCCGATGGGCATGCGCGCCGGCACCGAAGCGGCGTTAGCTCGCATCATTGCCGTGTTCGGTGCGGCGAAGCTTCACCGCCCTTATCTGTTCGCCCATCGCCGCGCCAACCGGATGAAAGTTCTGGTGCATTTCGCTCGATTGTAAATCCGTTAGCCAGTAGAGCTGCACCAGTGCCACGGGCGCATTGTGCGAAGCACACTCTGGAGAAGCCTGTATCAATGCGCTGGCTCGACGGCAATGGATTCTTGCTCTGCCACAACCTGGTTACGCCCTTGTTGCTTGGCACGGTAAAGCAACTGATCTGCCTTATGGAACACATCATCCATCGAGCCGCCTGATCGCCACAGCGCGACCCCCAGCGAAACAGTAATGTGACCAACAGCCTCCAAGGCGGCAGATGCGATCGAGAGTCGTAACCGCTCCGCGATGTCTACAGCTGCGGAGATTGAGCTATCGGGAAGCAGCAAAACGAACTCTTCCCCCCCAGCACGGCAAAGCAGGTCAGTCGGCCGAGAGTTATGTTTCATCAGACCTGCCACAGCTCTGAGCGTCTCGTCACCTACGTCGTGGCCAAAGGTGTCGTTCACTCGTTTGAAATGATCAATATCCACAGAAATCACAGCAATCGTCTTCTTCGACTCTAACCAGACCGTGAGTGTGTCTTGCATTGCTCGACGATTTGCCAGCCCGGTAAGTGGATCACTTTGAGCCTGGTGGTTGAGTCTGCCAATTTTTTCCTGCAATAGGCTGACGCTAAGCAAAAGTGCCCGACGTAACTGCCAGCTTTCCAGGTAGTCCACAGGGATGGCGCTGATGCGCTCATAGCTTTCTGGCACATCTAGGCGTTTGGCGCTGTCCGCCAATCGGGACAACGGGTTGGAGATCCTCGACCCTGACCACCATATTAGCAACAAACCCAGAAGGCCCAGTGGCACGATGCCTTTAGCTACCTTCAGCGCGGTAACGCTCAAAGCATCCTGAACAACGGCCATTGGCTGTTGCGAGACAATGCCCCAGTGGCTGCTGGGAATGCCCGCATAACCAGCGAGCATTTCATTCCCATCCCGGTCGACCGCTTGGAGTGAGCCATTAGCCTGACTCAGTGCAGCCTCTACAATCTGATCACGCTCAATGAGTTTGCCGATTTGTTGAACGTCCGGGTGGTAGAGCACACGCCGCTGACTGTCTACGAGAAAGACATATGCCCCATTTTGTCGACGGTTCAAATCCATCAGCACTTGAAGCGTATTCTGCTGCTCCAACCTGAGAGCCCCTCCCACTAGTCCGAGGTACTGCCCACTTGCATCGAAGACCGGCTGGGATACGAAAACCACCAGATTGCCAGTGATGGAGTGAAACGCATTACTGATCATTGGCTTACGCCGGTCGAGCGGTTCACGGCTTTGTAGAGATTGGCCGTTTAGCTGCAACTGCTCTGGCGCAGATGCGACGATGGTACCGGCGGCGTTGGTAATAAGTACTGAGTTGAAGCTGTTGTCCTGCTCAAGCAACCGTCGAGCCTCGACAGCCAGCAGCTGCCGGTCAGAGAAGGTCTTTGAAACAATGGCCGCGCCATATTTAAGACGGTCAAGATCAGAACTCAATACCCCCTCTACAGCTGCAGCGATACGAGCAGCGTAAGCTCGGTTGCCTTCCAGCGCGTTTTCAATAAGCTCGCGCTTTTGGATCTTGAACATTACCCAGAATGTATTGGCAAGAGTGGTTGCGGCACTGAACAGCGCAAATGTGAGCAGCACGATGCGTAGGTTCAGTCTGGGTTTCGGCTGAGAAGTCATTCGGTGTTCCAAGGATATGCAGGTCTAATTTGCTGAGGTCTCAGCCATCAGGTAAAGAGCGCACGTCCGAGTGCTTCTAGCTTTTCTACAACACCTGCAGGATCTTAAACGGTGGCAAGGTCAGTAGTCAGTGTCTCATGGGTAAGCTCCAGTCACCAACGGCTAGCCCCAGATGAACAAGCCTGGCGCGCCAGTAAGCAGTGCTCTATCTAGCTTTTTCAATAAAGCCCTACAGGCCATGTTATTAGGGACTGTAGGGCTTTTTTACCTTGATGCCCGAGCACAGCGCTGGCGCCACTTGGCCATCCATTCTGTTTAAAGCGCGACGGCTAGGGTGTGGTTGCAAACTGCTGCCTTGATGCGATAGCAAGGAGTCAGAAGAAATATGCTATCTGCGCCCATATACGTGGCTGCTGCTCGGTGGTTCTCTGCGCAGGGTGGTCGCCAACCTTCCAGCCTGCCAGTGCGCTGATGCTCCAGGTACGGGTTGACCATCCTGCTCCAAGGCCGGTGGCAGAAAGGCGACTGGGCGCGGTGTCGATAGTCCAGCTCGGAGTATTCAGACGCGCTTCGCCGTGATCGGCGAAGGCAATCAGTTGCCAAGTATCGGTCAGGGCGTAGCGCAGCTCGACACTGGCGAGCCAGCCTCTATCGCCGAATGCAGCTGTCTGGTACGTGGAGCGTGCGCCGAAGACGCCGCCGATATAGATCTTTTCCGAGTCGTCTAGGTTGTCATTCGTCCACTGACCCTGGACGCGAACATACAGGGCCAGGCGTCCGCCTAACTGCTGCAAGCGTGCTAGGTTTGCGCGCAGCACACTGAAATGCCCCGGATCGGCCTTGCCGACCAATGACCAGGGTGAATCGTCGATATTCAGGCTGCCCTCGCTCCAGCTCAGCGCCAAGGTGGTCGTGGCCCCTTTCAGCAAAGGATCCAGGAAGGTGCCGGAGAGGCCGTAGTTGAACACTCGCGATCGTTTTTCACTGTCTATACCGAGGAGTCCGATCTCATCCTCCAGGCGCTTGTCGTCGAATTGCAACCGGGCTTTGAGGCTGAACACTTCGTATTGAAGGAGCGGTTGGATGATGAACGCGCTGGCAGTCCGGGTTTTGCCCTTGGCGGCAAGTATTTCAAGCTCGTCACCCAACTCATAGGACAGATCAGACAGGATAATGCCCACTCGGCTGGACCACGGACCGACGCTCAAGTGGTAAGCGCCCCAGTGGTAATGGCCTTCCTCGCCCGTTCCCATGCTGCGCAGGCTAAGCAGATCGCTCTGGTCAAGAAGACCATGCAGATTGATGGCGCTGGCGAGCCTGGCCATATCGTCATGGCCACCGAAGTTTTCCAGTGCTACACCGCCACTGACGAAAGGCATCGCGCTCAGGTCATCTGGTGGATCGTATCTGGTGTTGCCTAGCGTCAGGCTGGTGCTTGATGGCAGGTCGGGGATTTCCTGAAAGGGCAGCAGATCCGCCACAGTGGCGCTGGCGAGGCAGGAAAACGCAAGGACACTCAATGCGGATAACAGACTGAAAGCCATGCGCATACATCAATACCGGGGTGATCGTCGGGTGCGAAGCTCGGGGCGGTGTTGGTGAGCACGCGAAGGCAAGGAAAGATATGGCTTTTAGCTATCCCTGTGCAAGTCCCCACTGGCGTGACTCCGGGTAGGCGACAGTTGTGGCCAGGGACGCGGACTCACTCCAGCGGCTAATCCAGATTCTTAGAAGTATCTCACCACCTGCGCCCACCCCCCCCGGGCTGTGATCGACATCGCTCTGTGGGTCATCGTTGTGTAGCTTCCACGCCGCGACGGCATTTATTTGCCAGCCATACGCGGCCCAGCGCGCGCCTACACCTGCCGCCGTTTCCCCATTGCTCCAGGTGTCCTTGTTCAGGTGCACTTCGCCGTGGTCCACGAAGGTGCTGAGCTGCCAGGCTTCCGTCAGCGAATAACGCAACTCGAGGTTGGCCAGTCAGTCCTGATCGCCAGAAGCCTCGCCCTGTGCATAGGCCCGTAGGCCATACGCGCCATCGAGTCTGATCTTCTCCGAACTGTCCAGGTTGCCATCGGCCCACTGGCCTTGCAGTTGGGTATACAAGCTGAGACGGTCAGTCAGACTTTGCAGGCGCACCAGGCTTGGGTTGAGCTTGTGGAGTCGGCCTTGAGTGCCGGCAGTCTGGTCGTCAATACCCTGGTTCTGTGCGCCGTCGATGTTAGGGCTTCCGCGACTACCCAGTCCGGCCCTTACCGCGTCGCTGGGCGTGTTCATGGGCGACAGTTCAGGTGGCGAGGCTTGGGGGTCCAGACAAGGGTGGAGGTACGGTTCATGGTGTAATCCCTTTAACGATCAAGACCGAGCGGTTTGCCGATGAACTGGAAGGCAAAGGACGAGCCGGAAATTTGAGGTGCAGGCGAGTGATGTCCAGCAGGCCAGGAAAAGCGGTATTGGACGTGAGGGGGTTGGCAAGTGGCTATCACTGAAGCTAGGTGATTTCGACGGATTTCTTCGCAGCCAGCGTGAGACGTTTCAGCGGTCCTGGGAATTGGCTATAACTGATTCTGGTGATAGTCGAGCGGCACTATGGCATGCCAAACTTGCTTCCTTAATCCACCCTGACCGAGTGTTGTTCGCTAATGCCGACCGCCAGCCTGACCCCCGATGATGCTTTGCTGCCGGCACCGGTACTGGTCGTCGAGGACGACCCGCTGATGCGCCAACGGCTGTCGCGGGTGCTGAGCGAAATCGGCTACGCCGCGGAGGCGGTGACTTTCTCGGGGAGCCTGGCCGAAGCCCGTGCCTTTCTCAGCAGTCAGCCTGTGGCGATGGTGCTGGTGGACCTCGGCTTGCCGGACGGCAATGGCATCGAACTGATCCGCGAGTTGCGCGGGCTGGACCCGGCGCTGTGGGTCTTGGTGATCTCAGCCTGGAGCACCGAGGAGGCGATCCTCGGTGCACTGCGGGCTGGCGCCACCGGCTACGTGCTTAAGGAGCGCGATGATCTGGAGGTGAGCCTGTCGATTCGCAGTGTGTTGCGGGGCGGTGCGCCCATCGACCCTTTCATAGCCCGACGCATCCTGACCCTGCTACCGATGGAGCCGCTGCACAAGCCGGCCGGCATAAATGAAACAGAAGCCCTCAGCCCTCGCGAGAGCGAAATTCTCCAATGGGTTTCCCGCGGTTTGAGCAACCGGGAAATCGCCGATCAACTAACCATCTCCCGCTATACGGTCGAATGCCATATCAAACGGATTTACCGCAAGCTTGCCGTCTCCTCGCGTACCCGCGCGGTGAACGAGGCGCGGCAACGCGGCTTGTTGTCCTGACCCTGCTGCTTGTGCTGTTGCCCTGGCTTTCGAGCCTGGCACAGGCGAGCTGCCAAGCGACAATCACCCGCGTCATGGTGGCTCCCGAACGGGCCGGCGATGGCCTGCGCCCCCACGAAGGCTGGCAACTGGTGACACTGCCAGATCTGTCGCAGCGCCACTGGCCCGGCTTTTCGGGGCCGGCCTGGTATCGGTTGGACTGGCGAGCCGACTGCCAGGATGAGCCTATGGCGCTGAACATCGATCGTATGGTCATGGCCGCCGAGGTGTGGCTCAACGACGATCTACTCTGGCGTGACGAACGCCTGGTCGAACCCTTGTCCCGTAGCTGGAACCTGCCGCGATATTGGCTGTTGCCGCTCTCCCGGCAGCAGGACAGCAATACCCTGTGGATTCGCCTGGTGGGTTCGGAGCATGCGGCGCCTGGTCTGGGGACAGTGCGCCTAGGAACATCCACGCAGGTCTGGCCCGAGTACCGTGTGCAGTTGTTCCAGCAACGTGAGCTGATTCTCATCAGCCTGCTAATTTCGCTGGTGCTGGGCGTACTGTTTCTCACGTTCTGGTTGTTCCGTCGCCAGGAGCGCGCATTTGGCTGGTTCGGGCTGGCTTCGCTGCTGTGGGCGGTTGCCTTCAGCAATATGCTGGTGACCTCATCTTGGCCATTCACTAACGGTGAGGTTTGGGATCGCATAAGTCAGCTGGCGTTGGCGCTGTATTGCCCGGTTTTCTGCATGTTCATCTGGTCGTTCGGCGGCATGCGTTTTGTCCGCCTGGAAAGGGGCGTCTGGGCTGGATCGATTTTGTTTTGTGTGGCCGTGGTGCTGGTGCCGAAGACGCACATTGGGCTACTGCAGCTGATGTCTACATTTGCGCTCAGGCTGGTCTTGTTCGTTGCCGGCCAGCAGTTCCTTTGGCATGCCTACCGTACGCGAGACACCTACCTGATGTTGTTCGGAGCGTGCATGTCGGCGTTGTCGATCTATGAGTTTCTGGCTTTAATGGACGTACTTGAGACTGACGGGGTGTATGCCACGCTATCGACACCTATCATGTCTATCGTGATGTTCTTAGTCCTGGCGACACGTTTCTCCAGCAGCCTGCAGCGCATCGAACGCTTCAATGATGAGCTACAGGTAAGCGTAGACAGCACTCGCGTGGAACTGACCCAAACGCTGCAGCGCGAGCATCAACTGGAAGCCGACAACATTCGCCTCAATGAGCGGCTGCGACTGACTCATGATCTGCACGATAGCCTGGGCAGTTCGCTGATGCGCTCGATCACACGGATGGAACACGGTGAGGGGCTGAAAGATAGCCAGTTCCTGTCCGTGCTGAAGACTCTGCGCAGCGATCTGCGTGATGTGATTGACGGCTCGTCCGCAGTACCCACCTGGCAATCGCCGCAGGAGTGGCTGGCGCCGTCGCGGCGACGATTCATAGATCTGTTCGATGATTTGGGCATCGCGTCGCACTGGAACCTGCCGGGACACTGGCCAGGTTTGTTCACGCCACCCCAGTTGCTGGCCCTTACGCGCTTTCTTGAAGAAGCCCTAACTAACGTGCTCAAGCATGCCAGTGCCACTCGGTTGGAAGTTGGTTTAAATGCAGAGGCAGAGCATGGCCTGAACTTGTGGGTCAGAGACAACGGCCGGGGCTTCGACGTGGATAACGTGTTGGCAGCTGGCACCGGGGTCGGTATGAGCAGCATGCGGATGCGCATCGAGCGCACGGGTGGGCAATTACGGATTGAGTCCCGTCCTGGTGAAACGCTGCTGATGGCAACCATCCATGGTGAGCCTGTATTCGCGTAGCACGCTTCATTCAAGTCTCGGCTGATGCTCTTACCGCTCGCGCTGCTGCTGGAAGCCTGCAGCGGTCAGTCGACGACCTCGCCGACCATCTCGCAGCCCAGGCCGGCAGCCATTCCTGCACTGCCGCCACAAGCGAGGCAGCTTCCCGCGCCGTACTGGTGCTTGCCGACGTGTTCAAGCGCGCTGATGAAAGAGCGGGAGACCTGGCGGCTGATGCTGATTAAGGCCGGAGCAGGGGAGTGACGTGCCAGCAGGCCTATGACGGTGTCGCCAGGGGTTCGATCAGTTCCGGCCCGTGATTCCTGACGTTGCCGACGGCGGCGCTGACCTTGAACCACTCGAAGGCCTCCGCTGGCTCGCCTTGGTGCAGGGCCATCTGTTCAGCGCGCTCCTTGGGTGTGGCCGGGTCGAGCCATTCTCGAGCCAGTTCTGGGTGTAGGACCACCGGCCGGCGATCGTGAATGTCGACCATGCCGCCCTGGGCATCGGCGGTGATGATCACAAATCCATCATGTTCACCGCGGCCTTCATCTGGATCTGGCAACTGTCCGATCGAGGCGCAAAGAATAGGCGAGCCGTCGCGGTGCCGGATCAGATAGGGCTGCTTCTTCGGGCCGCCTTCATCGACCCACTCAAACCAGTTATCGATTGGGCATATCGCGCGATGCGGCCAGATCTGGCGGAAGAAGGGGCCGCGGGCCACCTTCTCGACGCGTGCATTGATCGGCGCGGCTCTATCTTTTGCCCAGTGTGGTCGCCAGCCCCAACGAACAGGGTCGGCGACCAAGGTGTATTCGGCAGCATGGAAGAGGGCGATTTGCATTGTCGGCGCCGCGTTGTAGCGCCCCAGGGGCTGGTCGCCGACGTTGTTGATCAGGGCGCCGGGCATGCTCAGGGCGGCTACGAAGTCGTGAATGCCACGGTACTGCGAAAGCCTTCCGCACATGGTCAAACCCTCCAAGTACCCACTCAGCCTAGCCTTCCCCATCGTTTTGAGCATGATGGTTTTGGCGTGAGCCTTCCTTCGCCACAAAGCCCATAGCTCCGCACGCTTCGCAGTCCTCTCTCAGCGCGAAGTGATCACGGCACGACACGCACTTGCTGAAAGCCGCAGCGAGAAGAAGAGGCCGGGCTCGGCGGTATGTCTCAAAGTCGTGGTTTTCCAGGGCGACCTGCGGGGTGTCGAGCAGCGCCCGGTAGGCGTCTGGGTCATCGATGTTGGAATACTCTTTCCCGTTGATGCGCTGCCCGGTGATCACCAGGTCATAAATGCTGCCGTCTGGCTTTGTGATCGTCATGCCATCCATTGCCCAGACTTCGGCGCTGGTCCGGAAAGCTAACCGGCGGACCCCTTTATTTTCTAATACCTGCGCTGCCATCTGGCCGGCCATGCCCTCTGGAAAGTAGATTCTGCCGTTGAGCTTGCCTATGCGTGGGCCGCCTGCTCTCGGCACCAGGTCATAGAAGCCCCAGGCGAGGAGCCTGGGTTAGCAGTCGATTAGGGTTTCGACTGCGTGCCAATACGCTGCGTTGGCGAGCTAGTCCATTTCAAGCTTTTCCATCTGGTCGATGGCGCCGGCGGCGAGCATGTCGTGTGAGTTCGCGAAACAGATGGTTCTATGGGCCTCTGGGTTCGCCACCCGCAATTCGTGGTCATCGAGGTGCTGGCGCCACTTGGCCATCCATTCTGTTTTGTGCATGGGGCAACTGCTTTTTAAGTACTGTATGTGCCTACAGCAATTGATGCAGGGAACGAGCGCGATTTGCGCCGACGAGCTGTAGAGGTTTGGGATTTTGTTCGGTCGGCAGGACGCCGGAGGGGAGGACTGGAAATCCAGATGGTTCAAGCTGTTTATGAGTGGTAGTTGCGGAAATAGCCGAAAAGATGCGGAAACGACAAGCTATGCAGCGCAAACGATCATCAAACCCCAGAAACGAAAAAGCCCTGAATAATCAGGGCTTTAACGTACAAATATGGCGGAGGCGATGGGATTCGAACTCATGGACCTGTTACAGTCGACGGTTTTCAAGACCGTTGCCTTAAACCACTCGGCCACACCTCCGTATTGCGTTGCGGGCGCCATAATACCCGAATGAAACACACTGTCAAACTCTCTGCGTAGCTTGTTGCAGAGCGTCTGTTATGATCTTTGCCACTGAACGTTTCAAACCAACAGGAGTGTCGCCATGCGCGAACAGGATTACGCAGTTAATAACGGCGTGCAGGCTGAGCAGCTAGAGGTTAGCCGCGTCCTGCGCAACACTTACGGCTTGCTGGCCCTCACCCTCGCATTCAGCGGCGTGATGGCTTTTGTGGCGCAGCAGATGCGTGTCGGTTACCCGAACATTTTCGTGGTGCTGATCGGCTTCTACGGCCTTTTCTTCCTTACCAACAAACTTCGTGATTCGGCCTGGGGCCTGGTGTCGGCGTTTGCCCTGACCGGCTTCATGGGCTTCTTGCTCGGCCCGATTCTCAACCGTTACCTGGGGATGCAGGGCGGCGCTGAAGTGGTCAGCTCGGCCTTTGCCATGACGGCCCTGGTGTTTGGTGGTCTGTCGGCTTACGTGCTGATCACTCGCAAGGACATGAGCTTCCTCGGCGGTTTCATCACCGCAGGCTTCTTTGTCCTGATGGGCGCAGTGCTGGCCAGCTTCTTCTTCCAGATCAGCGGCCTGCAACTGGCGATCAGCGCGGGCTTCGTGCTGTTCTCGTCGGTGTGCATCCTGTTCCAGACCAGCGCCATCATCCATGGCGGCGAGCGTAACTACATCATGGCGACCATCAGCCTGTATGTATCGATCTACAACTTGTTCATCAGCTTGTTGCAGCTGTTTGGCATTATGGGTCGCGATGACTGATCGTCTGCCCTGAGTAAAAAAGCCCGCTTCGGCGGGCTTTTTGTTGCCCTCAATGTTATGTGGCGTACATAAAGGGGCTCTTGTGGCCGGCGCGGGCGATCAGTTCATGGGCGGCAGGCGGCGTTTGACTGGGGTTTTCTTAACGATGGCGGTATTGGTTTCGGCGTAGGTGTTCAGGTGGTCGAGCAGGGTGTCGAGTTGCTCCATGGAGCGCACGTGCAGGCGGGCGATAAAGCAGTCGTCACCGGTGACCTTGTCGCACTCGGTGAATTGGGCGATGGACTGGATCTGCCGTTCGACCTCCTGCAATTTGCCCGGCAGGGGGCGGATGCGCACGATGGCCTGCAACTGGTAGCCAAAGAGTTTGGGGTCGACTTCTACGGTATAGGCCTTGAGCACGCCGCGATCTTCGAGGCGGCGCAGGCGTTCGGCGACGCTGGGGGACGACAGGCCGCTGATCTGCGCCAGGGCCTTGAGCGAGCGGCGTGAATCCTCCATCAGGGCGCTGATCAGCGCCTGGTCTATTTCGTCGATCATCGCGGCCTCTTAGGTGAAGTACGGATTGCGCCTTGATAAAAAAGGCCCATGGCGGCTTTTGCCTATCGCAAGCACTGGAGCGGCCCAGTGCGGCATTGTCATACTTTTGGCACCTGCTGAGGAGCTTGAAGATGGACAAAATGACACGCCGCGGTTCGCTGGAAATGACCGCCGCCATGCTGATTTCCGGGACCATAGGTTGGTTTGTCCTGATGTCCGGGCAACCGGTGCTGGATGTGGTGTTCTGGCGCTGTGTGTTCGGGGCCGGCACCTTGCTGCTGATCTGCGCCGGGTTCGGTTTCCTGCGGCCGGGCATTCTGACCCGCACCACCTTTGCCCTGGCAATGCTCAGCGGGGTGGCCATCGTCGGCAATTGGCTGCTGCTGTTCGCGTCTTATTCCCGCGCCTCCATTGCCATCGGCACCGCGGTGTATAACGTGCAGCCTTTTATGCTGGTGGGGCTGGCGGCGCTGTTTTTGGGCGAAAAAATCACCGCGCAAAAGCTGTTCTGGCTGGGCGTGTCCTTCGCCGGGATGCTGGCGATTGTCAGCGCCCATGGCCAGCAAGGTGCGGGAGGCGCTGATTATCTGGCAGGCATCGGCCTGGCCCTGGGCGCGGCGCTGCTTTACGCCTTCGCCGCGTTGCTGATCAAGCGCCTGACCGGCACGCCACCCCATCTGATCGCCTTGATCCAGGTCTGCGCCGGGGTGCTGTTGCTGGCGCCCTGGGCCAACCTTTCCGTGTTGCCGGCGCAACCCTCGGCCTGGGCCAGCCTGTTGGCCCTGGGCATGGTGCACACCGGGCTGATGTATGTGCTGCTGTACGGCGCGATCCAGAAGCTGCCCACCGCGTTGACCGGCGCCCTGTCGTTTATCTACCCGATTGCGGCGATCTTCGTCGATTGGCTGGCCTTCGGGCATCGCCTGGAGTGGCTGCAATGGCTGGGTGTGATCGCGATTTTGCTGGCCGCTGCCGGCATGCAACAGGGGGGGACCTGGCGCCCACGTCGTGCGATCACACCCTGAGTCAGATCTTCCAGTGTTCCGCGCTTTTGACCAGGCGCTGGCGCATATCGCTGAGGTTGGCCACCAGTTGCCGGGTCAGCAGGCGGTAGCCATCGAGCGCCGAGTACACCGGGGTGGTGTTCGAGGGATGCAGCAGGCTGTCGTCAAGGCGCCGCCCCAGGCGTTTCGAGGCGCCGGATTGCAGGGCGCGGGCCATGCCGATCAATTGCACGCGCACCAGGCGATTTTCCTGTTTCAGCAGCTGTTGCAGGTGCGCCAGGGCTTGCGGGTCGCTGACGTCGGGGCGGGTGTTGGCAAGGATTTCCAGGGTGCTGAAGCACATGCGCAAGTTGCGTTGGATGGCATCGAGTTCGGTCATGGAGATGCGCACCTCCTTGGACACCGAGGGCATCAGCGAGCGCAGTTGCAGCAGGGTCGCGTTGAGTCGGCCTAACAGCTTCAGGTGTTCATCGTCGGTGACCGACTGGCCGTTGACGATGCGCCCGTACAAGGTGGCGCAGTCACGCAGGGCGCTGGCCAGGTTGTAGCGCCAGGAGTAGACCGCGTACAGCGGGATGGCAAAGGAAAACGCCAGCGCCAGGGCGATGCCGATCAGGATATCCACCGCCCGCCACAGGCCATCGGTGATCTGGTTGTCACCATGGCCGGCCACGATAAACACGGTGATCGCCGACAACAGGGCGGTGTACCCGCCCTTGCCGATGGCGTGATAGGAAAAGAAGCCGCAAACCACCGACATCCCCAGATACGTGACCCAGGGCAAGCCCAGGTAGGCCTGTTGCAGCACCAGCAGCAGGCCGACCCCGGCCCCGATCAGGGTGCCGATGGCCCGCTCGGCGGCCTTCTTGCCGATATTGCCGTGGTGCTGCAAGCCGCCGATTACCACCAGCATGGTCACCGAGGCCCACTCACCGTGGGGCAAGTTGATCCCGGTGGTCAGCAGGATGGTCGCGATCAGGCCCAGGGAGACCCGTACCGCATGGATCAGCCTGGCATGGCGGTAGCGCCGGTACGGGTCCAGCAAGGGACGCAGCAGTCGGCGCAACAGCAGGGGCATTCGGGAAGCTCGCAGGTCGCTCATCGGGCTCGGCTATGGGCTCCAGTCAGGGGTTTCTAGAATATGTAATCGGTGGTCAAAAAGCTCGACTCGCGATTACGGATAATGTCGCTGATCAATTCCTTGTTGCTCTCCAGGAACTTGGTCGCCACCAGGGTGCGAATCGAGAAGGTGCGCAACGCATCATGTACCGACAGCGTGCCCTCGGCGGAGTTCTTGCGCCCGTTGAACGGGAACGTGTCGGGCCCGCGCTGGCACTGGGCGTTGATATTGATCCGCCCGACCTGGTTGGCGAAGGTGTCGACCAGTCTCCCGACTTCAGTGGAGTGGGTGCCGAAGATGCTCAACTGCTGGCCGAAGTCGGATTCGAGGACGTAATCGATCACAGTGTCGAGGTCGCGGTAGGGCACGATCGGCACCACCGGACCGAATTGCTCCTCCTGGTACACGCGCATCTCGGTGGTCACCGGGTACAGCACCGCGGGGTAGAAGAACGAGGCCCGGGCTTCGCCGCCGCCACTGTTCACCACCTTCGCGCCCTTGTTGATGGCGTCGGCCACCAGTGCGTGCAGGTAGTCGACCTTGCCCGACTCCGGCAGCGGCGTTAGGGCCACCCCGGGCTCCCAGGGCATGCCGGGCTTGAGGTTCTGCAGCTTGGCGTTGAATTTCTCGATAAAGCGCTCGACCACATCTTCATGGACGAAGAGGATTTTCAGCGCGGTGCAGCGCTGGCCATTGAACGACAGTGAGCCGGTGACCGCCTCGTTGACCGCGTTGTCGAGGTCGACCTCGGGCAGCACGATGCCCGGGTTCTTCGCATCCAGGCCCAGAGCCGCGCGCAAGCGGTGGGGCTTGGGGTGGAGTTTTTTCAGGTCGCTGGCGGCTTTGTTGGTGCCGATAAAGGCGAAGATGTCGATCTTGCCGCTGGCCATCAAGGCGCTGACGGTCTCGCGGCCGCTGCCGTAGATGACGTTGATCACCCCGGCCGGGAAGCTGTCGCGAAAGGCCTCCAGCAACGGTCGGATCAACAGCACCCCGAGCTTGGCCGGCTTGAACACCACGGTGTTGCCCATGATCAGTGCCGGAATCAGGGTGGTGAAGGTTTCGTTCAGCGGATAGTTGTACGGCCCCATGCACAGCGCCACACCCAGTGGCACGCGGCGGATCTGGCCGAGGGTGTCCTGCTCTAGTTCAAAGCGGCTGGAGCGGCGGTCCAGCTCCTTGAGGGCATTGATGGTTTCGGTGATGTAGTCGCAGGTACGGTCGAACTCTTTTTCCGAGTCCTTGAGGTTTTTACCGATCTCCCACATCAGCAGCTTGACCACTGCCGAGCGCTGTTCGCGCATGCGCCCGAGGAAGGCTTCGACGTGCTGGATGCGTTCGGCCACACGCATCGTTGGCCACACGCCTTGACCCCGGTCATAGGCCTGCACGGCGGCGTCGAGGGCGGTGAGGGCGGTCTCGGCGTCGAGCAGGGGCGTGCTGCCCAGGATCACTTGCTCATCACCGTTGGGCCCGGCCAGGTACACCGGGCTGCGTACCACGGCCAGGGGGCCGGTCCAGGTCTTGAGTTCGCCGGCGACCAGGTACTCACGTTGTTCGGTCTGGCCGTCCAGGCGGTATTGCTCGGGAATATCAGCGGCGGCGGGAAACAAGTGATCGAGAAGATTGGCTGTGGTCATGACTCTATCCCGTTTGAATGCGCGGACCTGTGGGGCGGTCCGCTGGCGAATGACAGTCGACAAGCGGCTACAAGGGTTATACGCCTGTATGGCGCCGGTCTTTAAGCGGTCTGGGGTACGGCGTGGCAGGGCAGGCGGGTGATGGTCTGGGTCTTTGGCCCAAGAGTAGACCTTTTTCTCTGCCCGACGCGAGGGCTCAAACCTCAACCGGCGCTGAGCAACGGGGGGATCAGGCGCGGGGTGCTGCCAGTCCAGCCCTTGAACGAACGCCTGAAATTGGCCGTATCGTTGAAGCTCAGGTACTGCGCCACGTCGTTGCTCCAGCCCTTGACCTGATACAGGTACAACACCACATGCTTGCGCACTAGATCGACCTGATGCTGGAAGCAGGTATCGTGTTTCTGCAGTGTGCGCTTTAGGGGCGCCTGGCTCATGGCGAAGGCCAGCGCCGCCTGTTACCGATCAGGCCAAGCAATTGCTGCGAGCTGAGACGGGTTTGGCCAGCCAGGATGTCTTTGTGGGGCAGGCCGGTGCCGCGCAGCCGGCGGTGGTTGTGGATCGAAGCTTGAGCAAAGTCTGTTTTTACCGGTCTCAGTCCCCACAAACCCGGGGCCTGGGGGTAAACTCCGCGCTTTCTTCAAGGAGTCGCTATGAGTTACTACCAGCCGGGCATTCTTGCCGCCCCCGTTCCGTCCCAGGCGCGTCACCTGTTTTTCACCCTCGACGCCATCGATGCGCTGCCAGCGGCACTCGATCAGTTGCTGGCATTGGTCGACGGGCAGACGGCGGTAGTGGGTTTTGGTGCTTCGCTGGTCAAGGCCCTGGGCGGGCGTGTGCAGGGGCTCAAGGCGTTCCCGGCATTGAGCGGTGTCGGCGTGGATAACCCTTCGACCCAGCACGCGTTGTGGGTCTGGCTGCACGGCGATGAGCGTGGCGAACTGCTGCATCGCAGCCGCGCCCTGGAGGCCGCCCTGGCCCCGGCCCTGCGTCTGGTGCAGATGAACGAAGCCTTCCGCCACAAGACCGGCCATGACCTGACCGGCTATGAAGACGGCACCGAAAACCCCCACGACGAGGCTGCGGTCGCCGCCGCCCTCGCCACTGGCGCCGATGGCCTGCGCGGTGGCAGCTTTGCCGCGATCCAGCAGTGGCAGCACGACCTCAGCGGGTTTGCCGCGATGACCGGCGAACAGCGCGACAACATCATGGGCCGCCGCCTGAGCGACAACGAAGAACTGGACGACGCGCCGATCTCGGCCCACGTCAAACGCACCGCCCAGGAAAGCTTCACCCCAGAAGCCTTTATGGTGCGTCGCTCGATGCCCTGGATCGAAGGCGACCGCGCTGGCCTGATGTTCCTTGCCTTCGGCCACACTCTGAACGCCTTCGAAGTCCAGCTGCGGCGCATGAGCGGCCTGGAAGACGGCATCACCGACGGCCTGTATCGCATGAGCCGCCCGATCACTGGCGGCTACTACTGGTGCCCGCCACTGCTCGACGGCCGCCTCGACCTGCGCGCCCTGGCGGCCACTGCCTAAATCCTGCTCGCCACGACAGCGGCCCTGTAGCCGCTGCCGCAGGCTCGGGCCGCGTTCGGGCGCTGGCCCTGTCCAACACCGCCCAAACCCCTGACACCCCCACGGCGCCCTCAAGGCTCCGCGCAGCCTCTCTTTGGTCAGGATCAGATCGATCGCCGGCTATTGTCAGAAAAATCCGAGAGGAGTACAAATGTACTCCATGACGACTCTCAGCCCCCGCCGCAGTGCCATCCTGACCTTTATCCGCGAGCGAATCGCCGGTCAGGGTCAACCCCCCAGCCTTGCCGAAATCGCCGAGGCCTTTGGTTTTGCCTCGCGCAGCGTGGCGCGCAAGCATGTGCTGGCGTTGACCGAGGCCGGGTTTATCGAGGTCAACCCCCATCAGGCCCGGGGCATCCGCCTGCTCGACCAGCCCGCCCGCGCCGAGTTGCTGGACATCCCCGTCCTGGGTCGGGTCGCCGCCGGGCGGCCGATTGGCGCTGATGCCGAGGTCCATAGTCGCCTGTTGCTCGACCCCGGGATGTTCTCTCGCACCCCGGATTACCTGTTGCGGGTGCAGGGCGACTCGATGATCGAGGACGGTATTCTCGATGGCGACCTGGTGGCCGTGCACCGCGATGCCGAGGCGCGTAACGGGCAGATCGTGGTCGCGCGGCTGGACGGCGAAGTCACCATCAAGCGTTTCCAACGCACGGCCGAGGGCGTGCGCTTGCTGCCGCGCAACCCGGCCTACGCACCGATTCTGGTGCGCGACGATCAGGACCTGGCCATCGAAGGCGTGTTCTGTGGCCTGGTGAGGCAAGGCTGATGGGCGCCGTGGTTGCACTCGACACCCTGTTCAATGCCGGCCGGGTGTGGAAGGGCCGGCCCAGTGCACCTGCCGCCAGCCCGCAGCCCACCGGGCACGCGGCGCTGGATGCGGCCTTGCCCAGTGGTGGCTGGCCGGAAGCGGCGCTGACGGAAATCCTGGTCGCAGCCCAGGGCGTGGGCGAGTTGCAATTGGTGTGGCCGACCCTGGCGCGCCTGAGTGCGGCGGGGGAGCGCATCGTGCTGGTGGCGCCGCCCTATGTGCCTTACCCCCAGGCCTGGCAGAACGCCGGTGTGGATGTGCGCCAGCTGTCGGTGATCCAGGCCGGCGAGCGCGATGCTTTGTGGGCGGCCGAGCAGTGCCTGCGTTCGGGCAGTTGCGGCGCGGTGCTGTGTTGGCCGCAGCAGGCCGATGACCGGGCCTTGCGTCGGTTGCAGGTGGCGGCCGAAACCGGGCAGACCCTGGCCTTTGCCTATCGCTCGCTGCAGGAGGCGATCAACCCGTCGCCGGCCTCCCTGCGCATCGCTGTGGATGCGCGGCCGGCACAACTGCGGGTGCTCAAGTGCCGGGGCGGCCTGGCCCAGGCCGCGCCGATCGCCTTTACGGCCGGGCACTGAGGTTGGCATGCGCTGGGTGTGCATTGTGTTCCCGCAATTGGCCTTGGATGCCGCGCTGCGCCAGCGCCCCGAACCCCAGGAGCCACTGGCGCTGCTGAGCGGCACCGCGCAGCGCCGGGTGATCCAGGCGGTGAATGGTGCGGCCCGCGAACTGGGCCTGTACCCGGGGCAATCGCTGACCGCCGCTCACGCCATGACCAAAGCCTTTGCCAGTGCCGATACGATGTCGATGAGATCGAGCATTGGCAGCAGTTCCTCGCGGCCTGGGCCTACCGTTTCAGCTCCCAGGTCAGCGTGCGTTACCCACGGACGCTGTTGTTCGAGATCGAATCGAGCCTGGGCCTGTTCGGGCCCTGGCCGGCGTTCGAGGCGCGGCTGCGTGCGGAGTTGACGGACCTGGGCTTTCGCCACCGGATTGTCGCCGCGCCCAACCCGGCGGCGGCCCGGGTGTTGGCCAATGCCTACGACGGCCTGGCGGTGGCCGATGACGCGGCCTTGCGCCAGGCCCTGGGCCCGATGCCCCTGGACCGCCTGGGCCTGGAGCCCCAGGCTGCCACGGCGTTGTTGCGCATGGGCCTGCGCAGTTTCGAGCAACTGCGGGCGCTGCCCCGGGCGACCCTGGCCCGGCGCTTCGAGGCCGGCCTGCTCAAGCAACTGGATGCGCTGATCGGCGAGCGGCCCCTGGCCCTGGCGTTCTATCAGCCGCCGGACCGCTTCGATTTGCGCATCGAGCTTAATTTCGATGTGCAATCGCACCAGGCGCTGCTGTTTCCCTTACGCCGGCTGACCGGCGACCTGGCGGCGTTTCTCTGTGGCCGCGACAGCGGGGTGCAGCGCTTCGACCTGCACCTGGAACACGGGGAATTGGCCGACACCCTGGTCAAGGTCGGGCTGCTCAGCGCCGAGCGCGATCCGGCGATGCTGTTCGAACTGGCTCGCGGGCGTCTGGAACAGATCCAGGTGCCCGCGCCGGTGCGCAGCCTGCGCCTGGTGGCCGAAGACCTGCCGAGCTTTGTGCCCGAGCACCGCGAACTGTTCGATGAACGCCCCCAGCAATCCCTGCCCTGGGAGCAACTGCGTGAACGCCTGCGCGCGCGCCTGGGGGATGAGGCGGTGGTCAGCCTGGGGTTTCAGGCCGACCACCGCCCCGAATGCAGCTGGCAACTGGGCGCCGCGCACCAGCCCTGCGTGGCCATCCCGGGCCTGTTGCGCCCCGGCTGGTTGTTGCAGCAGGCCCTGCCGGTGGCGGAAGGCTCGGCGCGGATCCTCATGGGGCCTGAGCGCATCGAATCCGGTTGGTGGGACGGCGCCGATGTGCGCCGCGATTACTACCTGATCGAAACCCGCAGCGGCCAGCAGGGCTGGGCTTATCGTCCGGTCGGCGCGGGCGGGCCGTTGCTGTTGCAAGGCTGGTTTGCATGAGGGGGTATGCCGAGCTGCACTGCCTGTCGAACTTCAGTTTCCAGCGCGGGGCCTCCAGCGCCCGCGAGCTGTTTGAACGGGCCCGGGACCAGGGTTACCAGGCCCTGGCGATCACCGATGAGTGCACCCTGTCCGGGATCGTGCGCGCCTGGCAAGCCTCCCGGGACAGCGGGGTGGCGCTGATTGTCGGCAGCGAGCTGCGCATCGAGAGCGGCCCGAAACTGCTGCTGTTGGTGGAGAACCTGGAGGGTTACCAGAACCTGTGCCGACTGATCACCCGTGCCCGGCGCCGTGCGGAAAAAGGCCACTACCGGGTGCTGCGCGAAGATTTCAGCGACCCCTTGCCCGGACTGTTGGCGCTGTGGCTGCCGGATGCGCTGGATGGAGCGGCCGACGGCCATTGGCTCAAGGGATTGTTTGGTGAGCGGCTGTGGCTGGCGGTGGAACTGCACTGCGGCCAGGACGATGCCCGGCGCCTGGCCGGTTTGCTGGCGCTGGCGGCGCAGTTGCAGATCAGGCCCCTGGCCACGGGCGACGTGCACATGCATGTGCGCGGACGCCGGGCGTTACAGGACACCATGACTGCGATCCGCCATCACCTGCCGGTGGCCGAAGCCGGGCAGCGCCTGCACCCCAATGGCGAGCGCCATCTGCGCAGCCTCGAGGCCTTGCGCAGCCTGTACCCGGCGGCGCTGCTCGAGGAGTCGCTGCACATCGCCCGGCGTTGCACGTTCGACCTGGGCCAGTTGCAGTACCAGTACCCTCGGGAGTTGGTGCCCCAGGGCCATACCTCGACCAGTTGGCTGCGGCAACTGACCACCCAGGGCTGCGCCTGGCGTTGGCCGCGCGGGGCACGGCCCGAGGTGCTGGCGCAGATCGAGAGCGAGCTGGAGCTGATCACCGAGCTCAAGTACGAGAGCTATTTCCTTACGGTGCACGACATCGTCAACTTCGCCCGTACCCAGCACATCCTGTGTCAGGGCCGTGGCTCGGCGGCCAACTCGGTGGTGTGTTTCGCCCTGGGCATCACCGAGATCGACCCCGATCGCTCGACCATGCTCTTCGAGCGCTTTTTATCCCGCGAGCGCAACGAGCCGCCCGACATCGACGTCGACTTTGAACACGAACGCCGCGAAGAGGTGCTGCAATACGTGTTCCGCCGTTATGGCCGCCATCGCGCGGCGCTGACCGCGGTGGTCAGCACCTACCACGGCGCCGGCGCGGTGCGCGATGTGGCCAAGGCCCTGGGCCTGCCGCCGGATCAGGTCAATGCCCTGGCCGACTGCTGCGGCCATTGGAGCGACACCCCGCCCAGCGCCGAGCGCCTGCAGGGAGCCGGCTTCGACCCGGACAGCCCGGTTTTGCGCCGGGTGCTGAGCCTGACCGGGCAGTTGATCGGCTTTCCCCGGCACCTGTCCCAGCACCCGGGTGGCTTCGTGATTTCCGAGCAGCCTCTGGACACCCTGGTGCCGGTGGAGAACGCCGCCATGGCCGAGCGCACCATCATCCAGTGGGACAAGGACGATCTGGACATGGTCGGCCTGCTCAAGGTGGATATCCTGGCCCTGGGCATGCTCAGCGCGATCCGCCGCTGTTTCGACCTGATTCACACCTATCGCGGCCAGCGCTGGACCTTGGCCTCGATCCCCGCCGAGGATGCGGCGACCTACGAGATGATCAGCCGCGCCGACACCATCGGCGTGTTCCAGATCGAATCCCGGGCGCAGATGTCGATGCTGCCCCGGCTCAGGCCCCAGACCTTTTACGACCTGGTGATCGAGGTGGCCATCGTGCGCCCGGGGCCGATCCAGGGCGGAATGGTTCACCCTTACCTGCGGCGGCGCAATAAACAAGAAGAGGAAATCTACCCGTCAGCCGAGCTTGAGGCTGTGCTCAAGCGCACCCTGGGGGTGCCGCTGTTTCAAGAGCAGGTGATGCAGATCGCCATGGTCGCCGCCCAATACACCCCCGGCGAGGCCGACCAGTTGCGCCGCTCTATGGCCGCCTGGAAACGCCACGGCGGCCTGGAGCCACACCGTGAACGCTTGCGCGGGCGCATGGTTGACCGCGGCTACAGCGAAGCATTTGCCGCGCAGATTTTTGAGCAGATCAAGGGCTTCGGCAATTACGGGTTCCCCGAGTCCCACGCCGCCAGTTTTGCCTTGCTGACCTACGCCAGTTGCTGGCTCAAGTGCCATGAGCCGGCGGCCTTTGCCTGTGCCCTGATCAACAGCTGGCCTATGGGCTTCTACAGCCCGGACCAGATCCTCCAGGATGCACGCCGTCATCAATTGCAGATTCGCCCGGTGGACGTACGCGCCAGCGCTTGGGATTGCAGCCTGGAACCGCTGCCCGGCGCGCAGCCGGCGTTGCGCATGGGCCTGCGGATGATCAAGGGGTTTCGCGAGGAGGATGGGCGGCGCATCGAGGCAGCGCGCCAGCGCCGAGGCTTTGTCGATATTGCCGACCTGGGCCTGCGGGCCGAGCTCGATACGCGTGCCCAGGAACTGCTGGCCGATGCCGGGGCCCTGCACGGCCTGGTCGGCAACCGCCATCGGGCGCGCTGGGAGTTGGCGGGGGTGCAACAGCAACTGGGCCTGTTCGCTGGCCTGCCGAGCCAAGAGGAAGCGCCGGTGGCCTTGCCGGCCCCCAGCGTGGCGCAAGACCTGCAAGCCGACTACCTGAGCCTGGGCACCACCCTCGGCCCGCACCCCCTGGCCTTGCTGCGCGACGAACTCCAGGCCCGGCGTTGCCGCAGCTCACGGGAACTGCTGGCGCTGGAGCACGGACGGCCGGTCAGCGTGGCCGGGCTGGTCACCGGGCGCCAGCGTCCGGGCACGGCCAGTGGCGTGACCTTTGTCACCCTGGAAGACGAGTTCGGCAACGTCAATGTGGTGGTCTGGCGCGACCTGGCCGAACGTCAGCGCCGGGTGCTGGTGGGGGCGCAACTGCTCAAGGTCGACGGCACCCTGGAAACCGAAGGCGAGGTGCGGCACCTGATCGCCGGGCGCCTGACTGACCTCAGCCCGCTGCTCAATGGCATTAGCGTGCACAGTCGCGATTTCCGCTGAAGCCAGCATTGGCCCGATAAAGCCCGTGGCGAGCGGCGAGGGTGGAGCGGTTTTTTACGCAATTGAAGCTTCTGTGAACATGCCTTGAAACCATCTGCAACGCCTATGCTCAAAGCCTTTGGGTTGGGTTATCTTGTGCCCGCTGGGCGCCATGCCCGCGCTTCTTTTTCTGACCACGATCTAACCGGGTTCGTCGATGCCGTTCTTATCTGATCACCATGGGTGCCAAGGCTGGCGAGGCGAGATGGCAGGCCGTATTCGCGCCTTTGACTGGTCCGTCACCGACTTGGGCGCGCTGGAGCATTGGACGACCAGCCTGCGCAGCACGGTGCAGTTCATGCTCGCTTCGCCGGTGCCGCTGGTGATGCTCTGGGGCACGGCGGGCTACATGATCTACAACGACGCTTATGCGCGGTTCGCCGGTGGGCGCCATCCGTACCTGCTGGGCTGCCCGGTGGAACTGGGCTGGCCGGAAGTCGCCGATTTCAACCGCGAAATCATGCGCACTTGCCTGGGCGGCGGGACCTTGTCGTTTCGCAACAAGCAGCTGGAACTGCTGCGCAACGGGGTTCCCGAGACGGTCTGGCTCGATCTCTACTACAGCCCGGTGGCGGACGATGACCAGGCCCCGGCCGGGGTCATGGCGATCGTGGTCGAGACCACCGCCCACGTCATTTCCGAGCAGCGCCGGCAGGATGCCGAGCAGGCGTATCGGGCGGAGAACGAACGGGTGCAACTGGCCCTGAATGCCGGCGCGTTGCTGGGATCGTTTGTGTGGGATATCAAGGCCGATCGGCTGTCGGGCGATGAGCGTTTTGCCCGCACCTTCTGCTACCCCTTGCAACAGCCGCTGGATGACTTGCCCAGCGAGATCGCCGAAAGCCGGGTGCACCCTGACGACCTGCCACGGATCCGGGAACTGGCCGATTACAGTGTGGCCAAGGGCGGCCCCTACAATGCCGAGTACCGCGTGCGCTGCGCCGATGGCAGCTACCGCTGGCTGCTGGCATGCGGCCGTTGCGAGTTTGACAGCGCAGGCGAGGCCTTGCGTTTCCCCGGGGTGCTGATCGATATCCACGAACGCAAGATCGCCGAAGAAGCCTTGCGCCAGCTCAGTCGCAACCTCGAACAGCGGGTGGCCGACGAGGTCCAGGCGCGCCTGGCGGCCGAAGAGCAACTGCGCCAGGTGCAGAAACTAGAAGCCATTGGCGGCCTGACCGGCGGCGTGGCCCACGACTTCAACAACTTGCTGCAAGTGATCTCCGGCAACCTGCACCTGCTGGCGCGGCACGAGCCGGACAACGCCAATGTGCAGCGGCGGGTGGGCACCGCGATTGCTGCGGTCGAGCGCGGCGCCAAACTGTCGACCCAACTGCTGGCCTTTGCCCGGCGCCAGCCCTTGTCGCCGGCGGTGTACAGCCTGGGCAGCCTGTACGAGGGGATGGAAGAGTTGCTGCAACGGGCCCTGGGCGAAACCATCCGGATCCAGGTGCAATTGCCCGACGCCCCCTGGCGCATCCGGGTGGATCGCAACCAGCTGGAAAACGCCGTGCTCAACCTGGCCATCAACGCCCGCGATGCCATGCGCGGTGAGGGCTCGATCGTGATCCGTGGCGAAAACATCAGCCTGGATCGTGAGTTCTGCGTCAGCAGGGGCATCGCCGCCGGCGACTACGTGCGCCTGTCGGTGGCCGACACTGGCGGCGGTATGGCGCCGGAGGTGCTGAAGCAGGCGTTCGAGCCGTTTTTCACCACCAAGGCCGAGGGCCAGGGCACCGGACTGGGCCTGAGCATGGTGTTCGGTTTCGTCAAGCAGAGCGGCGGCCATATCGACATGCTTAGCGTTCCGGGCGAGGGCACCCAGGTGCAGCTGTACTTCGCCCGCAGCCTGGAGCCAGAGGCGGGTGGCCCGGTACTCGTCACGCCACGCAGCGGCGGCCAGGAGCGGATCCTGGTGGTGGAAGACAACGAGGATGTGCGCAGCGCTGCGGTCGAACTCCTGCAAAGCGAGGGTTACCAGGTGCTGACCGCAATCAATGGCGATGCGGCGATGCGGTGCCTGATGGACGGGCTGGAAGTGGACCTGATCTTCACCGACGTGGTGATGCCGGGCCTGATCAAAAGCTCCGACCTGGCACTGTGGGCCAAGTCCCGTACGCCGCCGATCGCGGTGCTGTTCACCTCCGGGCATACCCGCGACATCATCTCGCGCAATCATCAGCTCAGCCCTGACACTCACCTGCTGAGCAAACCCTACGGACCCCAGGCACTGACGAGCATGGTCCGGGCGGTGTTGGGTAGCTGAGCCCCGCGACCGAACTGTGAAGCAGTGCATAAAACCGACAAACGCCGGCGACAAGCCCTGGGGCAGGCTATAGGCTGCGAAATTGTACTAACTTGAACTGAAACGACGCCCGAGAAAGTGTCGACAGGGCCTCATGACAACAGACTTCGTCTTGCGCGGGTTGAACTAGACAATTGATTGGGACGTACCACTGTGATCTCCAACCTTGAACTGCGCAAAATCGTCGAATCCAGTTTTTTACCCCTGTACTGCCAATGCACCATCGGTCACGACGGGGTGATGACCGTGCGCATCAGCGACCCTGACAGCGGACGGGTCGACCTGCTGGTGACCGGGATCGCCACTGCACTATTGACCAGCTCCCGGGCGATTGCCAACCTGATTGCCGAGCTGCGCTACGACCTCAATCACACCGGCCTGAGCGACAACCTGGGGGGCCGGCAGTTTCGTGCCTGAGTCTCCCGGGGCGGTCATCGCGAGAGGGCTGGGTGAGCATTTGCATTGAACATTCACTGCCAGCCGTTGCCCCACTCGCTGGGCGGCCTGCCGGCGCCGGCGATGCAGCGCGCCGGGCAACTGTGTGATGATCCGCGGTCTGGTCGCTCTTCACTCCCTGGCACCCGACACAAGGCTGGCTCATGACTTCGCAGCGCACACCGTCCCCTGATTCCACCGCGTCCTCCTTGCCCTTGAACAGCTCGGGTTTTGTCCGGGTGCGCGGCGCCCGTGAACACAATTTGCAGAACGTCGACGTCGATATCCCCCGCGATGCCCTGGTGGTGTTCACCGGCGTCTCGGGCTCGGGCAAGTCGTCCCTGGCGTTTTCCACCCTGTACGCCGAAGCCCAGCGTCGCTATTTCGAATCGGTGGCGCCCTATGCCCGGCGCCTGATCGATCAGGTCGGGGTGCCGGATGTCGACTCCATCGAAGGCCTGCCGCCGGCCGTGGCCCTGCAACAGCAGCGCGGCACACCCAGCACCCGTTCTTCGGTGGGCAGCGTGACCACCTTGTCCAGTTTGATCCGCATGCTGTATTCCCGCGCTGGCAGCTACCCGCCGGGGCAGCCGATGCTGTATGCCGAAGACTTCTCGCCCAATACCCCGCAAGGCGCCTGCAGCCAATGCCATGGCCTGGGCCGGGTGTATGAGGTGACCGAGGCGTCCATGGTGCCCGACCCTTCGCTGAGCATCCGTCAGCGCGCCGTGGCTTCCTGGCCCCTAGCGTGGCAGGGGCAGAACCAGCGGGACATTCTGGTGACCCTGGGCTATGACGTGGACATTCCCTGGAGCCAGCTGCCGAAAAAACAGCGCGACTGGATTCTCTTCACAGAAGAAACCCCTACGGTGCCGGTGTACGCCGGGATGACCCCGGCCCAGACCCGCGAAGCCCTCAAACGCAAGCAGGAGCCCAGTTACATGGGCACCTTCAGCGGCGCCCGGCGCTACGTGTTGCACACCTTTAGCCATAGCCAGAGCGCGCTGATGAAAAAGCGCGTGTCGCAGTTCATGCTCGGCAGCCCGTGCCCACTGTGCGACGGCAAGCGCCTCAAGCGTGAGGCGCTGTCGGTGACCTTTGCCGGGCTGGATATCGGCGAGTTGTCGCAGATGCCGTTGCTGCAACTGGCCGAAGTGCTGCGCCCGGTGGCGGCTCAGGGCTATCTGGCCGAGGCCGAGGAGGGCGGTGCGGTGCTCAGCCACCAGCAGACGGTTGCGGCGCGCCAGCGGCGGGTCGCCCAGGGCGCGCCGGGGCATGCCGGAGCGCCGGATGTACGGCACACGCCGAACCTGTCCCTGGAAAAACGCCTGGCCGCCCAGCGCATCGCCCAGGACTTGCTGGAGCGAGTCAGTACCTTGACCGACCTGGGCCTGGGTTACCTGGCTCTGGAGCGCAGCACGCCGACCCTGTCCTCCGGCGAGCTGCAACGCCTACGCCTGGCCACGCAACTGGGATCGCAACTGTTCGGGGTGATCTATGTGCTCGACGAGCCTTCTGCCGGCCTGCACCCGGCCGACGCCGAAGCCTTGTTCGAGGCCCTGCAACGGCTCAAGGCCTCCGGCAATTCCCTATTTGTGGTGGAGCATGACCTACAGACCATGCGCCGCGCCGACTGGTTGATCGATGTCGGCCCGGCAGCCGGGGAGCAGGGCGGGCAGGTGCTGTACAGCGGTCCGCCGGCCGGCTTGGCCGAAGTCGCCGCGTCCCAGACCCGGGCCTATCTGTTCGGCGAGCAGGCCCCGGTGACGCGCACGCTGCGCAAGGCCCGGAGCTGGCTGCGCCTGGAGGGCATCACTCGCAACAACCTGCGCGATCTCAGCGTTGAATTTCCCCTGGGCTGCTTTACCGCGGTCACCGGGGTGTCGGGTTCGGGCAAGTCGAGCCTGGTCAGCCATGCCCTGCTGGAACTGGTCGGCGCGCACCTGGGCAAAGCGTCGAGCAACGAGGAGCCCGAAGCGCTCAACCTGGAAGACGACGCGCCGCAAACCAGCGGCGGCCAAGTCAGCGCCGGGCTGGAGCAGGTCAAGCGCCTGGTACAGGTCGATCAGAAACCCATCGGCCGCACCCCGCGCTCGAACCTGGCGACCTACACCGGGCTCTTCGACCAGGTGCGCAAACTGTTTGCCGCCACCCCCGAGGCTCGGGAGCAGGGTTATGACGCCGGGCAGTTTTCCTTCAACGTCGCCAAGGGCCGTTGCCCGGCGTGTGAGGGGGAGGGCTTTGTCAGTGTTGAACTGCTGTTTATGCCCAGCGTCTATGCGCCGTGTCCGACTTGTCATGGAGCCCGCTACCACCGGCAGACCCTGGCCATCCAGTGGCAGGGTTTGAACATCGCCCAGGTGCTGCAACTGACGGTGCTCGAAGCGCTGGCGGTGTTCGCCGAGCAGCCGGGCATCCGCCGTGCGTTGCAGGTGCTGCACGATATCGGCCTGGGCTACCTGCGCCTTGGCCAGCCGGCCACCGAGTTGTCTGGGGGCGAGGCGCAGCGCATCAAGCTGGCCACCGAGTTGCAGCGTAACCCGCGCGGCGCCACCCTCTACGTGCTCGATGAGCCCACCACCGGCCTGCACCCGCGGGACGTCGACCGGCTGCTGGAGCAGTTGGACAACCTGGTGCAGGCCGGCCACAGCGTGGTGGTGGTCGAGCACGAAATGCGCGTGGTGGCCCAGGCCGACTGGGTGATCGACATGGGCCCGGGGGCGGGTGACCAGGGCGGCCAGGTGGTGGCCAGCGGCACGCCGCGGCAGGTGGCGAAAAACCGCAAGAGCCGCACCGCGCCATTTCTGGCCCAGGCCCTGGGGCCGGCGTGATTTGGCGCAAGGATGGACGACGAACGGTTACCGCTGGTCCGATTGGCGGTCGACAGACCCCGGGCGGCGAGGCCATTCTGGTAGGCGACACGCGCGGTAACGTGCTTGTTTCCGATCAATAAACGGAGGTGTTCCATGCCGGTGATTCACGACATTTATCAAGACCTGAGCCGTAGCAAAGAAGACATTCAACAGTGCCGGGCCAACGACCCCCACTTGAATGCGCTGTTCGACAAATATTCCACGATCGATGCTCAGGTCGTTCAAGCGGAGGCCGCTGCCGCCGCCGATGATGAAGTGAGGAAACTCAAGGAAAAACGCCTGCTGATCAAGGACGAAATCTCCCAGACACTCGCCGCCCGCTCCTGATCCCGCCCTCACCCTCAACCAGCGGTTACCCCCGTAACCGCTGCCGTAGGCTCGGGCCGCGTTCGGACGCGGGCCCTGATCGACGCTGAAGATATACCTGACCAAACACCGGCGCCCTCAAGGGCCAGCGCAGCCTCGTGCCTCGGCAGCGGCTACGGGTGTTTTTGCAGCGCCAGGTCCAGGGGCAGGCGCGCCATGTGGCGGGCGGTGAGCGAGCCGAAATACAGGCTGTCGCCGTACTCGCGCACTGTGGTGATCGGCGAATAATTGCCGCTGCTGGCGTCCTGCAGGTTGGCAATCACTTGGCCCTGGGTATCGAGGCCCAGAGCGAAGGCACGTTTCTCCACCGGCTTGGGCAGCACCGTCAGCGCCCGTACCACCATCTTGCGTACCAGCGGGTAACCGGCTGTGGCATCGAGCAACGAACTGCGCGGCGCATACAGCGCCACCCAAAACCGGTCACGGCCATTGAAACTCAGGTTGTCCGGCAACCCCGGCAGGTTATCGATAAACAGATCATGGCTCCCGGCCCGCTCGCCCTTGAGCCAATAGCGGCTGATGCGATAAGCGCCGGTCTCGTTGACCAGCACATAGGCTTCATCCGGCCCCAGGGCGATGCCATTGGCGAACTCCAGGCGGTCCAGCAACACCTCAGTCTTCCCGCTCTGGAAGTCATAACGCAACAAACGCCCGTCGCCGCCGTGCTCGATCACCGCCTCACCATCCTGGCCGTAACCCCAGCGGCTGCTGGCGTCGCTGAAATAGGCGTAGCGCCCGGCGGCGTCCACCGCCACATCGTCGGTGAAGCCGAACTTCAAGCCATTGGCCTCGGTGCTCAAGACACTCAACTGACCCTGGGCATCCAGCGCCAGCAGGCCCTTGATCCCGTCGGCAATGATCAACCGCCCATCGGGATGGCGCGCCAGGCCCAGGGGTCGGCCGCCGGTATTGACCAGGACCTTCAGCAGCTTGCCATCGAGGCTGGTCTGGATCACCCGGCCATCGTGCAGGCCACTGAGCAATTGGCCGTCTTCCAGCAGCAGGGCTTCGGGGCCGTCGATGTCCTTGGCGCCCACCACTTCAAGACCCTTGAGGCGCTGGTTGTCGGCATAGGTGCCGCTGTTCAGGGAGGGGGCAGGCGAAGGGGTCCAGGCCACTGGTTGGACCCGGGTCGGGAGCAGCAGCAAAAACGCGGCAATGGCGATGATCACCAGCAACAGCAGGCGACCTGTTTTGAATCGACGAGGGGCGATGGGGTTCATGGGGCGGTGACTCCTGTCCGGGGCGATATTAGCCGGCTGTTTGCTCGGTGGCGGGGCTCGGGGGAATGGTCTGTTGCGCCATTTCGCACAATGCCAGCAACGAGTCCGAAGATTCGCGCTCGATCCGTCGCTTGAATAGCAGTTGATTGCCCAGGCGCATCAGCCACCCGCTGAAACCGTACTCCAGGGTGCGCACAAAGCGTGTGTGCCCGGTGTCCAGCGCCTGGCATTCATAGGTCACCTGCAACACCAGGCCATGGTCGCCACGGGCTCTGGCGCTCCAGCGCTGGCCCGGCAGGTAGTCGTCGACCTGCCAGCTCAGGTGCCCGCTGCGCCCGCCGGCATGAATATCCTCCTCGAACCGTGCTCCGGCGTACAGCGGGCCGCTCGGGCCCTCGACCGTGAGCGACGACGGATGCCACTCCGGCCAACGGCTTGCGCTGCTGGCGTAGGCCAGGGTCGGGACGACGCTGCGGGGGATATCGATTTGATGCTGCATACGGGTCATGGGCAGGCTCCGGCGCTCGGCGGCAAAGGGTTCGGGCTCCCAGTACAGGGTGCCGAACAGGTAATCCATCAACGGCAGGACGATGTTGAAATTGCGCGCCTGCATCAGCTCGCGGCGATGGTGCAGCTCGTGCAGGCGGCGCATTTGGCGAATCCACGGCAGGCGCGCCAGAGGGTGCTCGGCGGGCAAGTGCTCGCAGGCGTGAAACAGCTCATAGGCCAGATAGCCGATCAGCATCGCGCCGGCAAACAGTGCTGCGACATTGGCGTTGAACGGACGCATCAGCCACCACAAGGGCAGGGCGAACAGCAGGCTGTGGAGCACGATCAGCCAGGCAGGAAACAGGATCACCCGCCAGTTGCGCGAGCCCTCGTAAGTCATCTGTCCCGGGACAAAAAAACTGTGGTGATCGCCGGTATGCCGCTTATAAAACAGCCGGGCAAAGGCTTGCTTGTGATGCCCCAGCCAGCGGTGCACGACGTAGATGCACAGGTTGAAAAACACCAGGCCCAGGGGCAGCGTCAGCCATTCCAGGGGCCGTACCTGCTCCAGCGTGCCGGCCAGCAGGGCGATGCACAGCACGCCGTAGCCCAATACAAAGCCGCCGTGCAGCCAGGGGTTGTAATGCGGGCTGACGGCCGCTCGGTACTGCTGGCGAAAATGTTCGGTGGTGTCTCGCATGGCCCTGTTCCCGTTATTGTTTTTATCGGCAGCAGCGTAGCCGTCGGCTGGCTATCCAGCCACTGGGCAGGGCGCAGGCGAGAGCGTTACCAGGGTCCCAAGCCCGCGCCAGAGGGTTCGGCGCTGTTGAATCGGCGGGGCGACCTCATGGACAATCCACGGCTTTGAGTGCACTGCAAGGAGCAGCAGATGGAAAAGACCGTGGCATTGGCGATTGAGGCCCTGGAGCCGGACGAGGCCACCCGGCTGGTGTGTGCTTTGGCATTGGGTTTGTTGCGCGCGGTACAGGATAAGGCCATGGCCCTGGAAGAGGCCGAGCGCATGCTGTTTTCTCCGCGTACCGCCCATATCCTGCAGCACAAGGGCCTGGGGCCCGAGCTGTCGCAGCTGATTCTCGACTGCTGCGAACTGGAAGACGTGCTGAGCCTGATCCCCGAGCACTTCGCATACAGCGTAGAGGCGCTGGCCGAACGTTTTTCCAGTCTGCTCAAGGGCGATCTCGGCTATGAAGAACGGACCAGAAAGAAGGCCGGATGGGTCGATCTGTATGTCATTCGCTGATGACACACCGAGGTGCTCCATGACGCAAGCGAGCTACCCGCGGGGCAAGGTGTTCATGGCCTTCCTGCTGTGCCCGCTGATACCGGGCTTTATCGCCGGCCTGGTCAACAGCGGGCTGCTGCTGGCCCACCTGGCGAGTCATCCACGGCTGATCGGCGAGGTCAGGGGCGGTGAAATCCTGCTGATGCCGCTGCTGACGCCACTGGTGGCGTTCCTGGTGTTTCTCCTGCCGTTGTTTGCCTTGGCCCTGGGGGTGGTCTTGCTGAAGGTCAGGCGTTCGGCCTTCAGTTGCAATGCCCTGGGGTTGATCGGCAGCGTGATGATGACAGGCTGGGTCCTGCTGTTTATTCGGGCCGTGGTCAATGGCGTCGCGAGGGCACGCTACGCGGACTACCTGCCGGGCATGCTCCTGCTCTTGCTGACCGCCGCCGTCACCTGCTGGCTGACCGCGCGGTGCTTCCTGCCTGCGCCGGACAGCCCACCCGCATGCGGCGCCTTGCCTGAGTGATCCCGGGGCGCGGCGCGGATGCGATAGGCCGCCGCTGCGTACAGCAAACCCGTTCGTCATCAGGACGACGCAGGACTATAGTCACGCCCCCAGGAACGGGACAAGGCACTGGCAGGACAGGAATTTCTGAGATTGCTGTAGGACTCAGGAGCGCGAGTGCGAATCAAGCACGCTGGAGATTTAACGACCGGCCTCAGTCGAAGCCGATACGCGAGGTCTGACGGGTTTCGCGGTCATGCAGCTGGTTGATATCGGTCTCGTAGCGGCATTGCCCGCTGCAACTGTATTCGACACTGATCGGGGCCTTGAACGGCAACTTCAGTGCGGGCGCAATGGGCTCGGGCGCCTTAGCCGTGGCGTCTGCCAGCGGCGGCTCCTGGTAGCTCAGGTCGAGGTTGGCGGCCTGGGTCGAGCAGGCCAGCAGGCTGAGCAGGGCACCGGTAAAAAACGCGTTGCAACGACACATCATCAAATTCGCACGGCCATAAAAGGGTTGCCGATTATAACGAACCAGGGGCTGGATATTTAATAAAAAGGCTCTGGAGTGGGCTTCTTGGACCGTTTTGACAGTTGTGCATGCTAGCACCATGAAACATTTGTCATGCTCCGGGCGCCCGGGCAGCTCCTACACTGCAGCTCATTCCCATGGCCACGGACACCCCCATGACGGCAAAACCTGCAGCGAGCATTCTCGACACGGTTGAAGGTCAGCGCCTGCAAGGTGCCGAGGCTGACCACTGGCGCGAGTGGGGCCCTTACTTGAGTGAGCGGCAGTGGGGCACGGTGCGCGAGGACTACAGCGCCGATGGCGACGCCTGGCGCTATCTGCCCCATGACCATGCGCGCAGTCGGGCCTATCGCTGGGGCGAGGACGGCCTCGCCGGGTTTTCCGACAAGGCCCAGCACTGGTGCATGGGGCTGGCGCTGTGGAATGAACACGACAGCATTCTCAAGGAGCGCCTGTTCGGCCTGAACAACGCTGAAGGCAACCACGGCGAGGACGTCAAGGAACTGTATTTCTACCTCGACGGCGTGCCCAGTCATGCCTATATGCGCATGCTCTACAAGTACCCCCAGGCGGCCTTCCCCTATGACGACCTGATGCGTGAAAACGCCCGGCGCGGCCTGGGCGATGCCGAGTACGAGATCCTGGATACCGGAGTCTTTGAAGACCAGCGCTACTTCGATGTCACGGTGGAGTATGCCAAGCATCAGGTCGACGACCTGTTTATGCGGGTTACCGTGCACAACCGCGCCGACCAACCCGCGCGGTTGCGCGTACTGCCGCAGGTGTGGGCGCGCAACAGTTGGAGCTGGGGCGACGACCCGCGCCAGCCGAGCCTGATACTGGAGGGCGAGCGCGTGCTGGCGCGCCATCCGCAATGGGCCGAGCGCCAAGTCACTGCCTGGGGCCCCGAGCCCTGCCAATGGCTGTTCTGCAACAACGACAGTAACTTCCCCAGGCTCGATGGACTGGCCGCGCCGGGGCCGTTCAAGGATGGCTTCAACGATTACCTGGTGGGCGGCGTGGCCAGCGCCATCGCCCGTGACGCGGGCACCCGGGTCGCCGCGTATTTCAGTCTGGTCCTGGGCGCCGGCGAGAGTAAAAGTGTCTACCTGCGCTTTGCCCCGGCAGGCGCCGAGCCGGTCAGTGCCCGCAGCCTGTTCGAGCGTCGGCGGGCCGAGGCCGATGATTTTTACACGGCCCTGCAAGCCGGCCTCGACGATTCGGATGCGCGCAACGTGCAACGCCAGGCCCTGGCCGGTCTACTGTGGTCCAAGCAGTTGTATTACTTCGACGTCAAGCAATGGCTCGACGGCGATCCCGGTCAGCCGGCACCGCCGCCCCAGCGCGAGCATCTGCGCAACAGCCATTGGCGGCACCTGGCCAACTTCGACATCGTGTCGATGCCCGACACCTGGGAATACCCCTGGTACGCCTCCTGGGACCTGGGGTTCCAGGCGGTGGCCTTTGCCCTGATCGACCCCGGGTTTGCCAAGCACCAGCTGCTGCTATTGGTCAAAGACCGCTTTATGCACCCCAATGGCCAGTTGCCGGCCTATGAGTGGCGCTTTGACGATGCCAACCCGCCGGTGCACGCCTGGGCCAGCTGGCGCGTGTACCAGCAGGACAAGGCGCTGACCGGCGAGGGCGACCTGGATTTTCTCGAGCGGATCTTTCACAAACTGCTGCTCAATTTCTCGTGGTGGGTCAACCGCAAGGACGCCGAAGGCCGCAACCTGTTCCAGGGTGGCTTCCTCGGCCTGGACAATATCGGCCTGTTCGACCGCTCGGCGGCGTTGCCACCGGGTTACACCCTGGATCAGGCCGACGGTACGGCCTGGGTCGCGGCCTACGCCCTGGACCTGATGCGCATTGCCCTGGAGCTGGCCAAGCGCAACCCGGTGTACGTCGATATCGCGGTGAAGTTCTTTGAACACTTCCTGTATATCGCCGGCGCCATCAATCGCGTCGATGACGCCGCCGAAGGCCTGTGGGACGAGCAGGATCAATTTTTCTACGACGTGTTGCAGCACCCGGACGGTCGCAGCGAACCCCTGCGTCTGCGCTCCATCGTCGGCCTGATGCCGCTGTTCGCGGTGCAGGTGTTGGAGCAGCACGAACATGAAGGGCTGCCGGGGTTACGTGAGCGCTTGTTGGGGTTTATGCGCCATCGGCCGGACCTTGCCAGCCTGGTATCGCGCTGGACCGAGCCGGGGGAGGGCAACCGCATGCTCCTGGCACTGCTGCGCGGGGAACGGACCAAGGACTTGCTCAAACGCATGCTGGATGAGGCGGAGTTTCTCAGCGAGTTCGGCATACGCTCGCTGTCCAAAGCCTTCGCCGAGCAGCCGTTTGCGTTGCAGGTCAATGGCAACAAGCTGTGCGCGCGCTACGTGCCAGCCGAGTCCGACTCGCGGCTGTACGGTGGCAACTCCAATTGGCGTGGGCCGTTGTGGATGCCGATCAACTACATGTTGATCGAGGCCTTGCGCGAGTTTCATCGCTACTACGATCAGAACTTTTCTGTGGAGTACCCCAGCGGTTCAGGCTACCTGGCTTCGCTCGAAGAGGTCGCGGATGGCCTGAGCCAGCGCCTGACCCGGTTGTTTCTGCGTGATGAGGACGGGCTGCGCCCCTCCATGTGCGGCTACGCGCAATTGCAGGCCGACCCGATTGATCGTGACCTGCTGCTGTTCCATGAATACTTCCATGGCGAAACCGGGCGTGGCTTGGGGGCGTCCCATCAGACGGGGTGGACGGCGTTGGTGGCGCTGTTGCTGCAACCTTAGTGACAGCAACAGCGGTAAGGGAGGCGCAGCGGTTATTTAGTTGGCACCTCTTCCAGTTTTTTCGAGACATCCGACACCACCCAATTCAGGGTGGCGACCGGAACCGTGATGACCTTTCCATCGGCGTACAGCGCACAGAAGGAGGTCGAGCACTGCATGACCCGGTAGGTGCCTTTATGCCCATCGGGGTCATTGACGCTCACCTGTGGTGAGTCTTTAAAACCGTCGTTCAGATCGTCGGCCGCCGAATTCTTACCAATCAGCGAAAAAGGGGTAATGGTGATCATCAGGATGAACGAGATGAAAAACATCGCGACAAACAGGCCGTAACTCGGGATGAAGATATACAGCGCGCATTTGCCCATCTCTTTCAATAAGGACGGCGCGGGTGGGGTGGCCTGCTGCTTGTTGGGCTGCTTTTTGTCATTGAGTGTTTTGCTGAGCCTGGCGATCAGGTAGTTGAGGCCACCGAACACCACGATGGTCAGCACACAGACCAGGGTTGCCCATAGCCAGTGTTGCCCGATGAATTCAAAACTCCCTTTCAAACCATTGGTCATGGCGTGATACCAGGCCAGCACCGCGGTGACGAAGGTGCTGGAGGTATCCATGGGAAACATCGAGGTTTCCAGCTGGAAGTAGCTCAGGTATCCGTCGTGGTAGGCCTTGCCGTTCAAGTAGAAGAACGGGGTGGTGATGGCCAGGATCACCGAGCCGATCATGCCCCAGGCAATTGGGCTCTTACCGGTGGTTTCCTGGGTTTTTTCTGTTTCTTTAAGCTTGGCGTTCACTCTCATTCCTTAAGATTTTCCAATGGCGTCTTTCGTGCTCAAAGCCCTGCGCCGGACGAAACCATAGCAGCTGTTTTCTTCTCCGCGATCAAAAAAAAACGGGGGCGACCGGGTCATGGCCGCAGCGGATGTGGCGGTTATTGGCCGTACCAGCGAGGCACAACACTGGAAAAACCGGCGAAGTCCTCCCACACCTTTTGAGTGCGTTGCAGGCTGGCGTGGGTTTGCTCTTCGCCGAAGGCCATGGCCCAGATCACGCTGAAGAAGGTATCGAACGCGACATAGAACGCCATGCGGGTGAAAAACCCAGCGTTGGCCTTGCCCGCGCAGTAGCCGTCGATCTGGCCGCGGGCGAAGTCGCTGCTGAGGTTGCAGGAAAACAGCGCCAGCCTGTTGAAGTCCCGCGCCGGATCCCCGAGACGACAGCGGTTGAAGTCGATGATCGACAATTGGTCGTCGGCGCCTACGATCATGTTGTTCAGGTGATAGTCGCCATGGAGAAACACTCGCGGCGTGTCTGCCAGCAGATGAAAGTGCTGCTCGATAAACAGCAGGAAGTCTTGCTCATGGGCCACTTGATAGCCGCAGCCCCGGTACTGTTCGAGCTTTTTAAGGTAGAGGGCACGCATCTGCTGTTCGGCATTGTCGGTGCCTGGAGGCACAGCAACGCTGTGTATCTGCTGGAGTATCCGACCGGCTTGTAGGCCCAGTTCATAACAGGCAGCGGCAGGACGCTCGGCAACCCATTGCGCGCCATCCAGGCCCTCGATCCACGACAACAGCGAGTAGACCTGGCGTCCTGAATCAAACAGGCCAAAGGCCAATGGCTGGGACATGGCGATGCCTTGTGCCGCCAGGTGTTGGGTCCACTGGAACTCGTGGTGTTTGTTGGTGTGCTGGGCGGCGTCGCTGGTGCGCAGGAGCAGGTGCTGGCCCTGTGCATCGACGATGTGAAAGATCCGATCGCTGGACCAGCCAAGGGTCTGTTCTTCGATGCTGCGCCACGTGGAATGGCCCGGAATGTCGTGCATGTCGCCTCCTGGCAAACAGCTGCCGCCCCTGTGGGCGGCAGCAAAAAGGCGGCGATATTACGTAGCCTGGCGATGCTTTGAAAGCATGCCGGTCAGGCCACTGCTCAGCTTACCAATGCCACTTCCTGGGGCTGTGCCCAGTCTTCGATCAAGCGCTGCGGTGTGCAGCAGGTTTTGCGCTTGTAGACGAATGCCGCGCATTTTTCGGCAAAGCCTTTGCGGTTTTGCACCATGTCCTGGTGCATCTCCTCCAGCTCGGCATTGCGGCAGTGCTGCATCAGTTGCGGGTCGGCCTGGGCCTTGCGCTCGCGGATGGCCTGGTAGCGGCTATCGCTCAGGGCGCTGTTGGCCCGTTGCAGCAACCACAGGGCGAACTCGTCCGGGCAGCGCGGGCCTATTTCCTGGACCATGCCCATCTCGACGGCCTGGAGGGTGCTGATGGGCAGGCATTCTTCGGTGAGCCGCTGGGCCATGGCCTGGCCGACGGCGCGGGGCAGGCTGTAGGTCCAGTATTCGGAGCCGAACAGGCCCATGGTTTTGTAATGCGGGTTGAGCACTACGTCGGCCCGGGCCAGGACGATGTCCGCCGCCAGCCCCAGCATCAGGCCGCCCGCACCGGCGCTGCCGGTCAGGCCACAGACCACCAGTTGCCGGGCGCTGAGCAGTTCCTGGCAGACGTCGTCGATCGCCTGGATGTTGGCCCAGGCTTCGAGGCCCGGTACAGGGGCGGCCTGGATTACGTTGAGGTGCACGCCGTTGCAAAAGGCGCCGCGTCCCCCCTTGATCAGCAGCACCTGGGTGTTCTGCGCCTTGGCCCAGCGCAGGGCGCGTGTCAGCCGCTGGCATTGTTCGGTGCTCATGGCGCCGTTGTAGAAGTCGAAGGTCAGCTCACCGACATTGCCTGACTCACGGTAGCGAATCGGCTGATAGGCCTCGTTGCACAAAGGCGTGTTTTCGATTGACCAGTCCAGCTGCGGCAGGCCCTCCAGGTGTTGCTCCAGCACGTGCCGCGCCGGGCGCTTGAAGGTCTCGGCGCCAGGCGCGGCCTTGGGCTTGAGGGCCCCGATCCACAGACTGCTGTCGCCGGCGGCGACCAGCACCGCGTCATCGTGCACGGCGAGCAGTTCCCCGGGGGGGCCACTACGTGAATCCAGGTGGGCGTCATACAGGTAGTACTGACCGCCGGCCAGGCTCGCCAGCACGCCCGGCTGGCCGTCGGCTGCGTCGATGCAGCGCTTGATGAAGCGCGCGCCGTCGTGCCAGCTGAAGGCGCGGTCGCTCTGCTTCATGTTGGGCTGCAAGCGACCACGCACATTGGGGTTGAGGTAGTTCAGCGGGGTGGGGGTGAAGCCACGGATGAATTTTTTAACCACGTCCTCGATGCAGTGCAGCGCGGCATCGCTGACCAGGCCGTTATACAGCTCGGATTTACGCAGGTTGGCCGGCAGGGTGAATTCGTGGGTCGACCAGATCGGGCCGGCATCCATTTCTTCCACGGCCTGCAAGGCCGTGACGCCCCAGCGGCTGGCTTCCCGGGTAATCGCCCAGTCCAGGGCGCTGGCGCCACGGTCGCCGACGATTCCCGGGTGGATGATCACCAGCGGCCGCTGGGTGTTGGCCCACAGTCGCTGCGGCACCCGATCCTTGAGAAAGGGGCAAATAACCAGGTCGGCGCTGGACTCCTCGATCTGTTGGCAGACGCTCTGTTCGTCGGTGAACAGCACTACGCTGGGGCGATGCCCAGCTTGGCGCAGGCTCAGCCAGGCACGTTGGGTCAGGCCGTTGAAGGCGCTGGACAGCAGGATGATCTTCAGTGATCCCATGGGGTGACTCTTCCTTGAGTGATAGGCACGGCCGTTCGCTTCGATCAGCCGTCCCTGGCCTGTGATGGAGGCGCCAGAGTAGAGACCTGCGCAAAACCGAAACTGACTGAGATCAATCAAGCGTGCCGCCGGGTGAACAAGGTGCCCGATGGTCATCCCACCACGAGCCAAGCCGCTGCCGAGGTCAGAGGCTGCGCTGGCCCTTAGGCGCAGCTGATGTGTCAGGTGTATTTGCGGCTTCGCGCAGGGCCAGCGGTAGCGGTTACGGGGGGGGGTGAAACGACGAATCCCGCCACAGGGGCGGGATTCGGGGGGGGGCAGCCGGACCGCGAGGGTCTTAGGCTGGGAACAGCTCGCTCAGTTTCATGGCCAGCATCATGTCGCCTTCAGCGCGCAGTTTGCCGCCCATGAAGGCCTGCATGCCGTCGGTTTCGCCGCTGACGATGCCGTTCAGGGTTTCGCCGTCCATCACCAGGGTCACCTGGGCGTCCGGGTTTTCGCCTTCTTGCAGCTCACAGGTGCTGTCTTTGACGATCAGCGAGAAGTTTTTGGTGTCATCGATACGGAAACCGAAAACCAGGTCCAGGCCGGCGGCGGCAGCTGGGTTGAACTTGGCTTTCATGGCTTGTACGGCGTCAGCTACGGAGGTCATGGTTCGATCCTTTTCTTGGGGTGATTACAGCAAGGGTCACAGTGAGCCGGGCTCATCGGAAAGTGATGAGTTCCGGGGCCTTCAACAGTTGCAGATGGGCATGTCCGTTGAAGGAAGCCAGGGCCACCTCGCGCCCGCGGAACTTCAGCTGGTTGAGCGAGGTGTTGACGATTTGCCAATTCAGTTCGAAGGCCTGCAGCGCAGGCATCCGGGTAATCAGGTGGAGCAGGGCGGTAATGGTGCCGCCGGAGGTGAACACGGCGATCTTGTCACGGTTGTCGGCCTGATCGAGGATGCGTTGCAAGCCGCCCTGGACCCGCTCGACAAACCCCAGCCAGCTTTCCAGTCCGGGAGGGTCATAGGTACCGGCCAGCCAGCGCTCGATGATCAGGGCAAAAATACGTTGGAATTCGGCGCGGTTCTGCGCTGCGTTGCGCAGGGTGTCCAGAGCGTTCGGTTCCTGACTCAGCAGGTCGGGCAGCAGGGCGCGGATAATGGCATCGGCATCGAATTCGTTGAACGCCGAGTCGATCTCCAGGGCCGGTGTCGGCAGGTCGGCGGCAACCATTTGTTCGAGGGCTTCGTTGGCGGTGTGTTGCTGGCGGCGCAGGTCGCCCGACAGGCAGCGATCAAAGCTCATGCCCATTTGCGCCAGGTGTTGGCCGAGCACTTGCGCCTGGCGCACACCGTTGGGCGACAGGACGTCGTAGTCGTCTGCACCAAAGGAGGCCTGGCCATGTCGAATCAGATAGATGCTGCCCACGTCCGCGTCATCCCGGTACGTTGAAAGTTTTGCGAGGTTATGAGGATGCCGGTGAGCTGTCAATGAAAAAACATACGCTTGTTTGAAATGATTGTTGGAGCTTGGTTACACAAGGTTTCGCGGCTGGTGATGGACCGGCCGCGCCGGTATGCTGGCGTCCATTAACGCCGCTCGTTGGCAGCGGCACAGGTGTTTAAGGAGTCACTGTGGATTTTATTGCGGAGTACGCAAGTTTTCTGGCTAAAACCGTCACCCTGGTGGTGGCGATCCTGGTGGTGCTGATCACCGCAGCGTCCCTGCGCAGTAAAGGGCGGCGCAAGTCTGCCGGCCAGTTGCAGGTCAGCAAGCTCAATGACTTCTACAAAGGTCTGCGCGAGCGCCTGGAGCAGAGCCTGCTCGACAAGGACCAGCTCAAGGCGCTGCGCAAGTCCCAGGGCAAGGTCGAAAAAAACCAGAAAAAACTGAAAAAGCATCCCGAGGCCAAGCCCCGGGTATTCGTGCTGGACTTCAATGGCGACATCAAGGCCTCGGCCACTGAAAGCCTGCGCCACGAAATCACCGCCTTGCTCAGCCTGGCCACGCCCAAGGACGAAGTGGTGCTGCGCCTGGAAAGCGGCGGCGGCATGGTTCACAGTTACGGCCTGGCGTCCTCGCAACTGGCGCGTATCCGCCAGGCGGGCGTGCCCTTGACCGTGTGCATCGACAAGGTCGCGGCCAGCGGCGGCTACATGATGGCGTGCATCGGCGAGAAAATTATCAGCGCGCCGTTCGCCATCCTCGGCTCGATTGGCGTGGTGGCGCAGTTGCCCAACGTCAATCGCCTGCTGAAAAAGCACGACATCGACTTTGAAGTGCTGACCGCCGGCGAATACAAACGCACCCTGACGGTGTTTGGCGAAAACACTGAAAAAGGCCGGGAGAAGTTCCAGGAAGACCTGGATATCACCCACCAACTATTCAAAAACTTCGTGTCCCGCTACCGCCCGCAACTGGCCATTGATGAAGTGGCCACCGGCGAAGTCTGGCTGGGCGTGGCGGCGCAAGAGAAGTTGCTGGTGGACGAGTTGCAGACCAGCGACGAATACCTGGCCGACAAGGCCAAGAGCGCCGAGGTGTTCCACCTGCACTACGCTGAGCGCAAGAGCCTGCAAGAACGCGTGGGCCTGGCAGCCAGCGGTTCCATCGACCGCGTGCTGCTGACTTGGTGGAGCCGGCTGACCCAGCAACGCTTCTGGTAAGCCTGGAGGGCGGTGCAACGGCCGCCGCCATCCTCCTGGAGCGCCAGACACAAAAAAGCCCTGAGCCGGTTTCCCGGTCCAGGGCTTTTTTGGGTGCCGGGTTTAGCGGCGACGGAACAGCGGCAGCGGTTCGTCTGTGGCGGCCTGGTAGGTCACCGAGAAGTCCTTGAGGCTTTCCAGGGCTTCGTACGGGTCTTTATCAGCGCGCAGGGCATAGGCATCGAAACCGCAGCGGTGCAGGTAGAACAGTTGATCGCGCAGCACGTCGCCGATGGCCCGCAGCTCGCCCTTGTAACCGTAGCGGTCACGCAGCAGGCGGGCGTTGGAGTAATTGCGTCCGTCGGTGAAGGCCGGGAAGTTCAGGGCAATGACCTGGAACTGGTCGACATCGTCACCGATTTCTTCGGCCTCTTCTTCGGCATCCAGCCACACGCCCAGGCCGCCATCGCGGGCCTTGAGGGCGTGAGCGTGCTCGCGCCACAGCGCCAGCGGCACGATAAGGTCGTCGCAGTTGGAGATGCCATCGAGGGTCGCGTCCTTGGGCAGCAAGTGCCAGGTTTCGTCGACGACCTCGTTATTCTTAATGATTCGCTGCATAGACACGCTCCTTGAAGAGGTCGATACCGATACGTTGGTAGGTGTCGATAAAGCGCTCGTCTTCGTTACGTTGTTCCACGTAGACGTCGATCAGCTTGGAGATCACATCCGGCATGGCGTCCTGGGCGAAGGACGGGCCGAGGATCTTGCCCAGGCTGGCATCGCGGCTGGCGCTGCCACCCAGGGACACCTGGTAGAACTCTTCGCCTTTCTTGTCGACACCGAGGATGCCGATGTGGCCCACGTGGTGGTGACCGCAGGCGTTCATGCACCCGGAGATGTTCAGGTCCAGTTCGCCGATGTCGAACAGGTAGTCCAGGTCGTCGAAACGACGTTGGATGGATTCGGCGATCGGGATCGACTTGGCGTTGGCCAGGGAGCAGAAGTCGCCGCCCGGGCAGCAGATGATGTCGGTCAGCAGGCCGATGTTCGGCGTGGCAAAACCGCGTTCACGCAATTCGCCCCACATGGCGAACAGTTGGCTCTGTTCAACGTCGGCCAGGATGATGTTCTGCTCGTGGGAGGTGCGCAGTTGACCGAAGCTGTAGCGATCGGCCAGATCGGCCACGGCGTCCAGCTGTTTGTCGGTGAGGTCGCCCGGGGCTACGCCGGTCGGTTTCAGCGACAGGGTCACGGCCACATAACCCGGCTTCTTGTGGGCCAGGGTGTTGCGCGTGCGCCAGCGGGCGAAGCCTGGGTGCTGCTGATCGAGTGCGGCCAGCTCGGCAGTCTGGTCCTCCAGAGCCTTGTAGTCCGGGTCGACGAAGTGCTTGGCCACGCGATGCACTTCGGCATCGGTCAGGGTGGTCTGGCCACCGCGCAGGTGTTCCATCTCCGCGTCGACTTTTTGTGCAAAGACTTCAGGGGTCAGGGCCTTGACCAGGATTTTGATCCGCGCCTTGTACTTGTTGTCACGACGGCCATAGCGGTTGTAGACCCGCAGGATGGCGTCGAGGTAGCTCAACAGATCCTGCCACGGCAGGAACTCGTTGATGAAAGCGCCGACCACCGGGGTACGGCCCAAGCCGCCGCCCACCAGTACGCGGAAGCCCAGCTCGCCAGCGGCGTTGTACACCGGCTCCAGGCCGATGTCGTGGACTTCGATGGCCGCGCGGTCCGAGGTCGAGCCGTTGATGGCGATCTTGAACTTGCGCGGCAGGTAGGCGAATTCCGGGTGGAAGGTGGTCCACTGGCGGACGATTTCGCACCAGGGACGCGGGTCGATCACTTCGTCGGCAGCGACGCCGGCGAATTGGTCGGTGGTGACGTTGCGCAGGCAGTTGCCGCTGGTCTGGATCGCGTGCATCTGCACAGTGGCCAGCTCAGCCAGGATGTCCGGGATGTCTTCCAGGGCCGGCCAGTTGAACTGCACGTTCTGCCGGGTACTGATGTGGGCGTAGCCCTTGTCGTAGTCGCGAGCGATCTTGGCCATCATTCGCGTCTGGCGCGAAGTCAGCTGGCCATAAGGCACGGCGACCCGCAGCATCGGGGCAAAACGTTGGATATAGAGGCCATTCTGCAAGCGCAGCGGGCGGAATTCTTCTTCGCTCAGCTCGCCTGCCAGATAGCGTCGGGTCTGATCACGGAACTGCTTGACGCGGTCCTCGATGATTCGCTGATCGTACTCGTCGTATACGTACATATAGGTCCTGTTCTCAGGCTTATCAGGTAACCGGAGAGGCTGCGGTCACCTCAGCAATTCTGCGCGCACGGCCGCGCACTCCCAACGGAGCCGGCGCACGATACCAGTTTGCAGTTATGCGCAAAAGTGATGTTTGAGTATATGCAAAGAACTAAAACGACTAACGGTGCAAGTCCACATTTGTGGTAAGGGCAAAGCTGGTCTTAACTCTGCGGGAGTCTTCGAGCAGTCACCGATAAAACCGACAAGAGGCGATGCTATGAGCAATTCGACCAAGGCAAGGAAAACCGACAGCAGTGTCGATGCTTGGGCCATTCTGTTCCTGATCATTCTGGTGGTAGGAGCGGCGGTGTTTTGGGTCAGTCATCAGTAGTTAATGGGTAGAAAAAACGGGATTGTCCGACAAGGTCGACGATGTCACTGACAGTTGCCAGTATTTTGCCCGCTATAATGCGCGGCATTATTTTGGGGTTCCCGTGACGATGTTGAAGGTTTTGTGCAAGGGCTTGCTGGTCCTGAGCCTGCCGTTCTGGGCAGTAGTGGCCCACGCCACTTCAGTGATTTTTCTCAATCCGGGCAGTTCCACGGAAACGTTCTGGGTCAATTATTCGCAATTCATGCAGGCCGCGGCCAAGGACCTCGGCCTGGATTTGCGTGTGCTCTATTCCGAGCGCAACCCCGGCAACACCCTCAGCCAGGCCCGCGAGGCCTTGCAGGGTGACCAACGGCCGGACTACCTGATCCTGGTCAACGAGCAGTATGTCGCGCCGGAGATCCTGCGTCTGTCCCAGGGCAGCGGGGTCAAGCTGTTTATCGTCAACAGCGTGCTGACCCCCGACCAGTTGCGTTTGCTCAACGAGCGCAATGACCAGCGCTCGGAGTGGATCGGCAGCCTGGTGGCCGACGACGAAAAGGCCGGCTATCAGACGTTCAAGGAGCTGATCCGCCAACATGGTCCGGTTGCCTCGGGGCAAACGGTTGATGTGTTGGCGTTCTCCGGGATGAAGATTACCCCGGCCTCGCAATTGCGCGAACAGGGCCTGCAACGGGCGCTGGCTGAGCACCCCGAGGTGCGTCTGCGGCAACTGGTGTACGGCGAATGGACCCGGCAGCGGGCCTATGAGCAGGCCCAGCAACTGCTCAAGCGCTACCCGCACACCGCGTTGATCTGGTCGGCGAACGATGAGATGGCGCTGGGTGCCATGGCCGCCGCACAAGAGCTCAAGTACCAGCCAGGCAAGGATGTGTTGTTCAGCGCGGTCAACAGCTCGCCCGAGGCCCTGAAGGCGCTACTCGACGGACGCCTGAGCGCCTTGAGTGCGGGGCATTTCACCCTGGGGGGCTGGGCCCTGGTGTTGCTGCGCGATTATGAGCTGGGGGTGGACATGACCCGTCACGGTGGCCCGTCCTGGCAGGTGGGTCTGTTTCAACTGATCGACAAGCCCCTGGCCCGGCGCCTGCTGTCCGTGCAGGCGACCCAGGACTATGGCGTCAACTTCCGTGCGCTTTCGGCCAAGGGCAAGCCGGACAGCTATCGCTACCCATTCGACCTGCAACTGTTGATGCGCTGAGGCGCTTTTTTAGATTCCCGCCAGGTGCAGCACCAGCTTGACGATACCGAACAGGGTCAGGGCAAATATCGCGGTGAACAGGATGCCCATCGCCACGAAGTGGCTGGGCTTGCCGTGGGTGAAATCCCGGGCGCGGTTTTTGCCGCTCTGCACGCCGAACGCCGCCGCGACCACGCTGTGCAGCATCTGCCAGAAGGTTGGCGGCTTGCCATTGATTGGGTCGTCCATAAATCCCTCGACACAGGTGTGTGTGCAAAGAGCATAGACAATCTGGTCGAGGGCGAGCCGGCTATCCCCGAACCCATGCGGCTCGGCGATAGCCGGCGTTCATCCCTGGAACGGCTGGTGGGCGGGTATCAGTTGTCGTAACCCAGGTTCGGTGCCAGCCAACGCTCGGTCACGGCCAGGTCCTGGCCTTTGCGCGCGGTGTAGCTCTGCACCTGATCCTTGTCGACCTTGCCCACGGCGAAGTACTGCGCCTGCGGGTGGGCGAAGTACCAGCCGCTGACCGCTGCGGCCGGGAACATGGCGTAGTGCTCGGTGAGGAATACGCCGCTGCGCCCGGCATGCATTTCGTGAGCCTCTGGGTCGAGCAGTTGGAACAACTGGGCTTTTTCGGTGTGATCCGGGCACGCCGGGTAGCCCGGGGCAGGGCGGATGCCGCTGTACTGCTCCTTGATCAGCGCTTCGTTATCCAGTTGTTCGTCCTTGGCGTAGCCCCAGTGCTCTTTACGTACTTGTTGGTGCAGCCACTCGGCACAGGCTTCGGCGAGGCGGTCGGCCAGCGCCTTGACCATGATTGAGTTGTAGTCGTCGCCGGCGTCCTGGTAGGCCTTGGCCACTTCTTCGGCGCCGATCCCGGCGGTGGTGATGAAACCACCGATGTAGTCGGTGACGCCGCTGTCTTTGGGCGCCACGAAGTCGGCCAGGGAGAAGTTCGGTTTGCCGTCGGTCTTGATGATCTGCTGGCGCAGGTGATGCAGACGGGCCAATGGCTGGCCGTCATCGCCGTAGACTTCCAGGTCGTCGTCCTGCACCTGATTGGCTGGCCAGAAACCGAATACCGCACGGGCACTGATGAGTTTTTCGTCGATCAGTTTCTTGAGCATTTCCTGGGCGTCGGCGTACAGCGCGGTGGCCGCTTCGCCCACCACTTCATCGGTCAGGATGCGCGGGAACTTGCCGGCCAGGTCCCAGGAGATAAAGAACGGAGTCCAGTCGATGTACTCGGCCAGTACCTTGAGGTCGATATTGTCCAGGACCTTGGCCCCGGTGAAGGTCGGCGTGACCGGCTGGTAGCTGCTCCAGTCGAACTGCGGCTTCTTGGCGATGGCCGCCGGGTAGCTCAGGCGCTCGGTGCGGGCGCTGCGGTTGGCGGTGCGCTCGCGAACCTCGACGTACTCCAGCCGGGTCTTCTCGACGAACGCCGGCTTGAGCTCCTTGGACAGCAGCTGGGTGGCCACACCCACGGCCCGCGAGGCGTCGGTGACGTAGATCACCGCGTCGTTGCTGTACTTGGGTTCGATCTTCACCGCCGTGTGCGCCTTGGAGGTAGTGGCGCCACCGATCATCAGCGGCAGGTGGAAGTCCTGGCGCTGCATTTCACGGGCGACGTGCACCATCTCGTCCAGGGACGGGGTGATCAGGCCGGAGAGGCCGATGATGTCGCACTTCTGCTCCTTGGCCACCTGCAGGATTTTCTCCGCCGGCACCATTACCCCGAGGTCGACGATGTCATAGCCGTTGCAGCCCAGGACTACGCCGACAATATTCTTGCCGATGTCGTGCACGTCGCCCTTGACCGTGGCCATGAGGATCTTGCCCTTGGCTTCCGGCTTGTCGCCTTTTTCCAGCTCGATAAACGGGATCAAGTGGGCCACGGCCTGTTTCATCACACGGGCGGATTTCACCACCTGGGGCAGGAACATTTTGCCGGCGCCAAACAGGTCGCCGACGATGTTCATGCCGGACATCAGCGGGCCTTCGATCACTTCGATCGGGCGGTTGAAGGACTGGCGCGACTCTTCGGTGTCTTCGACGATGTGGGTGGTGATGCCCTTGACCAGTGCGTGCTCGAGGCGCTTGTTGACCTCCCAGCTGCGCCATTCCTCGGTCTCGGCTTCCTTGACGCTGCCGTCGCCCTTGTACTTGTCGGCGATCGCCAGCAGGGCGTCGGTGCCGTTTGGCGTGCGGTTGAGTACCACGTCTTCCACGGCGTCGCGCAGCTCGGCCGGGATCTGGTCGTAGATCTCCAACTGGCCGGCGTTGACGATACCCATGGTCAGGCCGTTGCGGATCGCATACAGCAGGAACACCGAGTGAATCGCCTCGCGCACCGGGTTGTTGCCACGGAACGAGAACGACACGTTGGACACACCACCCGAGGTCAGCGCATACGGCAGCTCGTCGCGGATATAGGCACAGGCGTTGATGAAGTCCACGGCGTAGTTGTTGTGTTCTTCGATGCCGGTGGCCACGGCGAAGATGTTCGGGTCGAAGATGATGTCTTCCGGTGGGAAACCCACTTCATTGACCAGGATGTCGTAGGAGCGCTTGCAGATTTCCTTCTT